>Ga0160429_1000174_pt1 | contig 80381 bp, 49 predicted proteins | sample SolpanmetagenomR_FD_108199 | JGI IMG/M metagenome (GOLD analysis project Ga0160429, IMG submission 108199) | Solar panel surface microbial communities from Lawrence Berkeley National Laboratory, California, USA - R | ecosystem: Engineered > Built environment > Solar panel > Unclassified ... | reverse complement strand
TAACAACCTATGACTTTTCTATATCTAAATGCCTTATAGTAGTTATATCGTGATCTATCCGCTATTTAATCGCTAGCTTATGTTATTTAATAGCTTAATATCGATTTTATGTAGTATTATAGGACTTGTAGGCTATTACTAATGCCTCGTAGCTATGATTTATCTTCAAGTATCGCTATCTACTCGTACCTTTAAATCTAATCTATACTATATAGATACTTTACTACTTAAATAAGTTTAGGATCTATAAGACGAAGTTACTTATAAATTAGATTAGGATCGAGATCTATACCTTATGTAAGCTACTTATTAGCATGTCTTAATATATTTCATTAACTACGATATGTGCTAAAAGGTTTAGGACATTCCTGCAACTCTAAGAAGCCTGAATTATCCTAATGTTCATCTCTTATTATAAAAATAGGTATATACTATAACACACTAATAACGACGAGTATAACTAGATAACATTTACTTAGTTAGTAGCTTATCTATCTTAAACTTATTATCGACCGTATACACCTTCTTATTCTAAAAAGCAGGACGTGTAGCATTATGTATACCCTTCCTATTATTAGTTATATTATTTATATTAAAACCCGTATCTACCTATTGAACCTATTAAAATCTTCTATTCTCTTTTATTATATCTATAACTTCATTATCCTACTCCTAGTCTAGATATTCCCTGCTCTTTCTTAATAAGTATATATAGTTTCTAACTATATAATCTGTCTAATGCGTCGAATCTAGATAATCGTACAATAGTAGTACAAAGGTAGTCTATAGAGATAATTCATCGTGTAATTAAATAAGTTTAATCGATATTAGCTAGCTAATAACTACGTTACGTAGGAATTATAATAGCATTAAAAATAGGAGTTTTTATAGTTACGTGTAGCCTATATCTCGTCACCTAAATTAATAGATAGTAAAAATGAACACAACAATTCCCTTAGCGTAATTTGTCTAACTAACCTTAGTCTATGGATCTTAATACTTTATAGCCTTTACTATTACTATTCTACCTAATTAGTTCCGATATGTAAAGAATAGGTGTAGAATATACTATAAGTTATCGATAATTTAGTAAGGTAAAGGGAGGTCGATACGTATAATATGATTACGTTTTATAAATATCCTCCTAATGATTCGTTTTAGATACTACCTTAAGAACTTCTACTTCCTACGTAGATACTACATATCTTTAGACTCATACTTCTTTGCGAATATTACGTAACTCTATTAAGCTGTATTAAGGGCAGACTCGATGTCGCTCTAGAAACGCCGATAGAAGGATTAACTATACTAGTAGATACAGTTCTCTTATTAGAATCACGAGATAAACACTACGTTATTATAACATCCCTACTAGTTATTATTGTAAAAATGACACTAGAACTAATTCTACATCTTATATAAGTTTTATGATGCTATCTAACGTACACGTTGAACGTCGAGTAAAAATATATACACTATATTAATCTAGTTATTAAGTAATTAAAGTATATAGGCCTCGCGAATTCAGTTACTCCTATATCTTTTAAACTTGTAGCGTGTAGAGCTAATTATTTAATAAAGGATAGTATAAACTAATAATCTAGAGCTTTCGGAGTATAATAAGTCTCGTTTTCAATTCCTTATACCTTATCGTACCTATCTAATAAATGAATATTATTAATTAGCCTTTAGCTATAGTAGTATTTGCTATACAATCATCAAAAACCTCACTTTTATTACAAAAGGAGATCGATATTATTACTAGTAATTAGTAGCATCTTAGTAAGTTAAGACTATAGACTTAATTCCTACTTAGTAGTACTAGATATATTTAATTATGTTTCTATTAGTTTTACTTACTTATTATTCTACTTTTTATTTTATAAATTTTATATCTACTACAAATAGACTAGGTAGATAGACTTGTTTGTCTTAATCTTATATAATATAGGGTAGATAGTTTTTAATTACTTATACTACTGCCCTAACTACTAAGATACTTAGTAACTATAATAACTTAAAATACTTCTTATCTATAAAAAGTCTCTCCTAAAGATAAGCTAGAATAGTAGAAGAGTTATCTTAATATAATATAATTATTAAACATACTCTAGGAAAGACTAATCTTACTAACGGTCTATTAAGAACACTAGATTATTACGTTCTAAGTAAAATACAAGCTAAATATAACTTAATAACGTCTATATTATAGAACCTTATAAGTAGTAATAACTACTAGAATACTAATACTAGCGTGTTACTTATGGCTATAAATATTTTAAATTTAAATAAGGTATATAATACTAGAATAGAAGGTTCCTCTCTAATAAGTAACGACCCTTCTAGTACTACTAGCGCTAGAGACTATAGTTTACTTATCTTATAGTCTACCTTTAAGGTAATAAGTAAACCTATAGTTAGAGGTAGTTTACGCTTAGAGGCCTACGCTATAAGACGTGTTAGCTACATAGATTCTACTTCTATAGTTAATATATATTTAATAATTAAATTAGATAAGGTCTATAAAGAAACACTAGTAAGCTTAGTAGACCTTATTAGTTCTATATAATCCTAGTTACATTTATATATAGAAGTAATCTATAAGCTTAATAATAGTAAAATTACCCTATTATATAAGAAACGTAATAATAGTATCTTATACTATAAAGTTAGAAATAGAGAATTAATTATAATTCTTAAAAATAAAGTACTTATAAGCTATATCCTATACTAATATTATAGTAATCTAGTATCTAGGTACCTAGGAAATAATAAAACTATCTTTATCTTAAAGCAAAAATATTAGTAGCTTATGTTAAGAAAAGACGTAAAGAAATACCTTAAACTATGTAACGTATACTAAAGGTATAAACTATATAGACATTAGCCTTATAGAGAACTAACTTCCTTACTAATACTAGGTTTAAATAAACTTTCAAAACATTAGTCTACTAATTTCGTAGTAAGACTACTACTAGCTAAGTATAAGGATTCTATAGTTAATAACATAATAATATAGGTATATTAGTTATCTAAATATGTAAGATATATCCTTATAGACATAGAAATAAAAGCTTATGACCTTATAGATCTTATAGAAAAAGAAATTTGCTCTAAATAAGGGTTCTTTATATTAATAGTTACTAATAAAGGTTCGTTATTTATTAGTAAATACTAAGTAAACTTATGTTAAAGATAGAAAATAAAGCGCTAGCTAAGTACTACCTTCTATCTATAAACTAATAGCTAAATAGAGAAGTAAAACTAAGTTATAGAATAATACTTACGTTTATATATTAACTACTACTAAGACAATTAGCTATATTAGCTATACTAAGCTAAATTTTCCTATAATAATTTAAAATAAGTATGTCTTAGAACTACGCTACTTTAATATATAATAAGTATAGACTTAAGATTACTTAAAAATATAAAAGAAAGAGAAAAGGAACCTCTAACTAAAGTCCTAGAAGTAAAGAAGTAAGCTATAAAACTAAAAGTAATACGAGATAAGCTATAAGACTACTTACACTCTACGATTAAAAGTTAGTAAAAGTACTTTAATTAAAAATATACACTATAATATTATAATAAAGGACAAGAAGTAATATTAAATTCTAAAAATCTATAATCCCTTAAGCTTAAGAAAAAGTATATAACTAAATATATAAGACCTTTTATAATAGAAGAGATAGTAAGCTAGTAAGCCTATAGATTAAAATTACTTAATAGTATAAGGAGGATATACCTAGTGTTCTATATTAGCTTATTAGAACTATACTACTAAGGTCTTAACGTAGAACTATCTCTAGGTAAGATAGATAAAGAAAAGGAATAAGAAGTAGAAGTAATACTAAAGAAAAAAGAAATAGGTAAGCTTAAAAGAACTTACTACTTAGTTCGTTAAGTTAGCTAAGAAGAACTAGATTAAGAACTAATAGAACACATAAGAAACGCGCCTAAAAAGTTAGACAATTTTAAAGTAAAAGAAAAGTTAAAACCTTTATATAAGTCTAGTAAAGGACTAGTATATAAAGTATAAGGAAAGAAAAAATAAAAATATACGTATAAAAGAAGAAACGAATTATAAGAAACAAATAATAATTAATATATACTAATTATAAATAGTACTTTTAAAATATTTTCTAAATAATAAACTAAAAAACGCTATAATATAGGACTAATACTAGCTAAACCCTTTTTATATAACTAAAACCCCTTAATACGTTTTTAAGGAGTTATCTTTACCTTTTTACTCTTATTTCTATACTAATTCTAAGTTATCTTAGAAGTCCTTAACTAAGCTAGTATCTTATCTTCTTTATTAGCTATTTTAACATCCTTACTAGAAGTATTAGAAGGTCTAGCTTCTATAATAACAAACTTAGATATAGTTATATTAATATTTAGATTAGCTATATTATTAGGTCCTATAATAGAAGTATTAACTATACTATTAGTATTAGACCTTAATACCTTTAGTATAAGAATACTGTTATAGGACTAAGACTATATATAGATACCTCTATAGTAGATCGATCAGAGATCGATTACTGTCCGTACTTTTACTATTTTAGTATTAGTGGCCGTGTGGCCTAGTAGGATATTAGAGGTGCTATCAAATACTAGGCTCTAGAGATAAAGGTACTAAAGAGAGAAATAAGACGTAACGCTTATAAGAGACCTTAGTAATAGTAGCTCTAAGTCCTTGAATCTTATTAAGTAAAGCATATATCTCCTTAGAAAGAACGTTAATGTTATTAAAGTACTCTTATTTTAATTTAGCTAAAGTAGCTTTATAGTCCTGTTTTATGTCCTTTATACCTACTTAATTTCCTATAAGGTAGATAGAACATTTAGATCTACTAAAACGACAGAAATAGTAGATATAGAGAGTGTAAGAGTAGTAACGGAAGAGAAGGAAGTTATTAGAGACATTATAGATATATTATTTAAAGGAAAACAAGTTTTAAGATTATTATAGTAATTATTAACAACTTTATAGAGTTTCTTCTTATTCTCTATAGATCTACGCTCCTCTCTAGAAGCATAATAGTAAGTATAAATTATCTTAATAAAGGCCTAAAGAGTAGCTAGCAAATTAGTAGTAGTAGTAAGATACTATAAAAAGATGTTAGTAAAGTACTAAACTATTAAAGGAATAGAAACACTTATATAATAGTAAGTATACTTTAACTTAACATAGAGCTAGCAATTTCTCTAGCGCCTAGTATAGTAGAAACACTTAGGAAACTCGTAGATATCTTAGTGACCTTTCTTAGTAGACCTAATAGCGCTACGAATACAAGAATAATAGAGACTATAAAGAACGTTAAAGGCTGAATTCTCCTAATTAAGAAGAGGATAAAATTTGATTCTAAGTATAAGTAAAGTTCTAACGGAGATCTAAGATATAATAGAAAAATAAAATTAAAGTTAGAAATATTTTAGAAGATTTAATAAGTATAGAAGAAAACAGAAAAGAAGGGAAGGAAGAAGGGAATTTATAGATCTAGTAACTTACCTTCATACTCGTAATAAAGAGTGAATCTACCTTTATGAATTCACTAAATACACCTTTGTGAATTCACAAAAACAATAAGTGAAAAACAATTAATAATAAGAATAAAGAATAATGAAAACCTTATTTAAGTAAATAATAATACTAGACTATTATAAGATAAAGAATAGAGATATAATAATATAGAAATAAGGAACAATAATAAAAACGATTAAAACTAGCTAGACTACCTACGAGTTATAAACATACGCTCTTTCCTAATTTCCCTTTTACGGTTTGTAGGTTTTACTAAGGTATAAAGAATAATAAGAGGTTACTTTAGCTAAGTAGCAAAGGACCTACACTAGAGCTTAACTTTATAAAATAGGAATTCGTACTATAACCTCTATAGTACATAGTTAGTAACCTATAACACTAAATATAAGAAAAAGGTCAAAGGTAAAAGGAGGGGATAGTTATAAGGTATAACACTAATCACGTAATGTAACGCTATACCTAGACAGCCCTTATCCTAGAATAACGTTAGACTAAAGGTCTATACTATTAGAAGTATAAATATTATATATATAAAGAATATCCCTTAGACTTCTTAGAGATTAGTTTCTATAGGAAACCTAGCTATAGCCCTACGATATCTATATCTATATCTAGTACTGTTCCGCTATAGGTCATATTAGTCTCCTTGCCTATATCTAGTGCTTAACTATTACACTAACGTTGTTCCGGGATGGGGGCTGTTCGGGCATAGCGTTACATCACGTGATTAGCGTTGTACCTTACAAAATCCTAGCACGAAATCTGATTCTGATTTGAAACTAGCGGCTAAGGATGCGGAGCCTTAATTGATTATTATTCGATTGTTATATAACAGTCGTTATTTTAGTGCTCTATACATTATTTTAACAGCGCTAGCTACGCTCGTAGTAATGTAGACTATGCGTTTCGCTAATAGTTTGACATTATCTAAGAGACGGCACTCGGTTTGTATCTTCTTATAGAAACACTGCTATGTTATAATGTTATAATTATATCAATAGGCGTTTGCTATGTAGGAATTCGTAATGCTTGCTTAGACTCTAGTCAGAAACTAGAAGCTAACAGAGCGTAAGACGTTAGTAGTCTAAGTACGCGCTAGTAATGAGTGACCTTCTGCGAACGGAAATCCATGTCATTTGCAAAGAGTTAGTATACACCGATCTATACTACATACTTTGCAATTTCCTATTATAGATTAACATCGCCAGAAAAGAAATCACTCTTAGTCGGTGCCTAGACGTGTAGGCTAACTCCGAAGAAACCAACAGTTTCTCGTATTTGGTGTTCAGACTCGGACCTCGAAAGTGACTAGTGCCGGACAACTCCGCGAAATTGGCTTTGTTAGAAGAAAATACGTAAGCTCTACGAAATTCTAATCTCCCGACGACTAAAAAAATGCTAGTGAAAGACTCTAGCCTCAAGAATTCGAAAGCTTGGACCGAACCCTCGTAATGTGATCGCATAAGTTTCTACAAATAGCCTTTTACACGGAGGTCAAGGCTATGTACGTCAAAACTAACATAAATAAGGCATGTCTCTAACCTTTTCGTCACAATATTCAAACTTCCTAATCTCGACTACCATAAGCCTATCTAGCAGCCCTTAACCTTTACGTCTGCATCTCCCAGATCTGATAAGTATGGGTCGTGGTTCTTACGACACTACGGGATTGCCTAAGCCGAAGCCGAAACCGGATGATCCAACTCCTGGACCTATACCTGGACCCCTGAAGGCGCAGAAAACGACATCGTCAGGATCAGGATCACGACCCGAATCCGCGCACGGCTTGCACGGTTCGCACGCGGCAGACAAATCGGGTCAAGAGCGGCCTGCCCAATCCGGGAGCTCTAGCAGGGCGTCAGGCATCTACAATAATCAACAATCATGATGCTGTCATAACTGAGGCATTACTTAGTGATATGGGGGAATAAAGATGGATAACGTGATTTACATCACCAACACAACGTTATCTAGAGAAGTCAACAACCAGAAGGATTAATAGAATATCGACTGTCCTTAAAGGTCGAGTTCAGGGTGTCAGCATATCCTTTCTAAGTTCTCAAATCATTGAGCGATATGTAATTGTAGCTATAGTTGTCATAATGCAGATTCATCACATGTTTATGATTTTGATCCAAATGACGTTTGCTCTGAACTTAGAATAGCCGTGGACGTAAAAGATAAGCATTGGTATCCTGAATCTTGAATTCTCTTTATGCTCTACACTCACGACATGTTGTATACCTCGACTAGCATGGAATAATCAAGACATATTGTATACTAGCCCGGCATGAGATAGAGAAGAATAGGTATTGTACAATTCGAACGTTGTTCCATCGACGGGGACTTTTATGAGCAATGTTGTTCTATCAAGGCTGCTAGTCCAAGTATTATGGTAATACTTCATTACATCCGTTGCAAACCGTCTCCTAAAAGTACTTCTCGAGCAGATATTGAATACTTGTGTGACCATCTATCAAGTAAGAATATACAAACTTAGTATTAGATATGAACAGCCTACTACAAACTGAATCCCTAACATTTTGGTCTCCTATCTTGATTGAAAGAGTATAAGATTGGTACGATTGCTTCATGACAACGTCCCAACTTCTCATGTCGTCATTTGTGACGATACAATGACTTACCTTCGCAGAGTTATGGTTATTACCGAGTGTGTCAGAGAAGCATGACCTAAGCTACGCCGGGAGTCATTGTCCTGAAGCACTAGACCACGATGGTGAGGCTTTCGAAGCCCTGAAGAGCATGGAATAACGCTTGCAAGTGCTCCATCGTAGGTCATCGGTCACTGTTAACAAGAATGACTTAGGTGCTTACATCTGCACATGTATATCTATAAGAAACGTATGAGTATCCTGAATCCATTTTTGAGCGCATAACGCTGCCCAACTTGTGAATCGTTTTTGCACACAAAAGTACACGCCGAATAGTCGGTTCGGTCATAACGGAGTCCGACTGTACTTCACGTGCGCAGCTATGGCAACTCCTTTGTACTGTCCTTCCATAAGAGCATATGCGTTAGTAGGCTGGACTCACGGCCGTGGACTCCCCGGGATCAGCTTTTAAGGTTCCTACCACTCTTTAGGGGCCCAGACTCCGGTTTTGGGTTGCTATGCTGCAGCACACATCGCTTAGTGCGATAGAATCCCACAATTTTGAGTCTTACTGAACTCTAGCAATGAATCGGATCTATTCTGTGTTTTTTTTTTGCCATCTTACTGGTTTGTATTAACTACACAGATTTTGTTAATATCATAAGCAAAGTACTTGCAAAACGGATAATAAACATTCCCTCATTAGTTGCAACTCTTTATTGGGACTTAATAGCTAGAAGCGGAATATTATTGAAATCTCCATTAACATAACACCAACATTGAGTATTAACATGATATATCGACCTGTGCATCCATCGAGTCTCACGTCAAGCTTTTCAGAGTTCCGCCTATGGATAGCAAATGTTAGTTCATCGTTGAGACATCATTTCTACCATAAGCATGTCGATGGATCGAAAGCAGAAAAGTAAAATATAACGCTAATTACAAACTCAAGCTGTACCGAAGCGGGGCCCAAAGTAAAACAAAGTTAGGCGAAAGAGATTCTATGATGTAGGAGTCGAGCGTATCCTGGTCTTGGTTATTTTGTCAGGAAGTCACGTTCGAGGATCCACAGATCTGGAATTTTGGAATAATAATAAATTGGAAATCAAAAGTCGTTGATGTCAGAGTCTATTTCTTCCACGTTTTACCACGATATATTGAACGGGGATCATATATGAGTGATTTTTCAAGTGCTGGTCACAGTCACGCTTGCACAATGGTCCTTGACTGGCTGAGCTCTATCGAGATTGAAAATATACCGCCCACGCCACGTAGTAGTAATCCCGATTGTGAACGCGGTCGGAAGCGAAAACGAAGTGTGAATGTAGGAAGTCCAGATCATGGGAGACAAAGAGAGACTGTACCGCATCCAGAAACAGATTCCGTCGCCATTTTTGCGAGCGACCCGGTCAAGTCTGCGGAATCGCTTTCCGGCATCGATGGAAGCCTGTCCTCCTCGGGACAATTTAATCTTCAATCGGCTGAAAAGAAGTTGACGAGCTCGCTAGGGTCCAGTCTGACACGATTGAACATTAACCGGTGGTCCGAGCATTATACAATTCAAATCAAGGAATTTCCAAACATAAATCATATCAGTAAAGATTGTAAAGGGCTTTTTCAAGCGATGAAAGATTTGGCAGATCGTAAAGCTATATTATCAGCAGATACTGATGTAAGTTTTCATGAGTGACGAGCTTTATGACTGATATTGATCGGCGCCAGGACCCAACTTTACGGGCCGTCATGCTCGCCGACAATCCACATATTGACATAGATAGTGTAGAAGAAAAGGTAAAATACCGGTCGTATTACTGTAGCAGAAAGACATTTGGGATTGCGTCACTGTCAAAAGTCAAAGAGATTGTATGGGAAAGTAATTTTAATGATCGGGAATTTGAGCTTGAAGAAAGTGAAGCACAATGGAATTGCAATGTCCATTATCCATTACTGAAATTAATACAATTGAATCATACACGAGGGAGACGACGACCTGATCATCAACCGTCCGAGATGCAAGTCATGAACCTGTAGGTCTCGTCCTTTGGCTATCATATTTCGTATAAAGCCCTCTAATTAAGTATATAATAGTACTACTCCTTCATTGATTAATCGGGATATTTCTGGTGGTAAGACAGCTAGTCCCTCTCACCGAAAGATTGACTTTGCAGTAGCACTTTTTCCACCTTCGAGTATAATGGAAGCTCTTCGTGAAAACGGTCTGAAATCTTTAACTCCGAGCAGTCAGTGGCAACTTTCCGATTGTTGTTTGATGCTAGAGATCGTAACTAGACGTGGATCTGACAATGAAAAAGAGGCTGTAATGCAAATACTGCCATGGCAATGTCGACAGAGAGAGATATTGCAAAATGCTATGAAGCAGAAAGATAGAAATAAACACTTGGTTCTTCCTAGGCCCAACATCATTGTTCTGGGACCACGTTGGTATTTCAGAATGGTTGAACATGTCGTCGATGAAAATGGCAGGGATATTGAGGTAAGCTTCAACTAAAATTCATTCATGATATTATGCACAACTGATTATGGCTATGTAGGTCGTCTGGTCCAAGATTGAAATGGGTAGTACTTCGGACAGTGTTGGAGTGTACAAAATCATCGCTTGTATAAGACGACTTTTTGGATGGGGAGAAGAAGAATATCAACCTTGGTTAGTTAAGAACATTGTACCGGAAGGTTTGGATTGGTCATGGGCCGCAGTGGATGAAAGTGATATGTTATAGGGTGATGTATGGAGAAGAAGTAAGTATGGAGATCAAGTAAACTTTCTAGACTTGAAACGTAGGCATATCATCCTGGTAGAAGGTAAAAGATCTCTAGTATACGTAAAAAGGGTTCCTTGCTCTCATTACTTTTTGAGGAAATTCTAACACGCTCGAAGCGGCAATTACAAACGGTACTAAAAGTCTATATTATTATGCTGCTTTTTAGATAATTCAAGCGTAAGGTTTTCTATAGTTTACCGTTAAAAGCAAACGGTCCTAATTTAACATTAGCCGTTCGACCGTGTTTAGTAATAAGATATACATACCATGGTTGTTGATAACGAGTTGTCCATAACTTCACGCAAGCGCTGAAAACTCACTAATGTAAACATGTTTGCCTTGAAGCTTTCTTTCTTTCATCGTAAATTACCTTTGTGGTAAATACTTATTCTACGGTATACTTTTCTTACTGCAGACAATTAAGAAATCGCGCGTGGGGGTCGAGCATGAAAACGTCGGATGATTAAAGAATCAATCAGAATAGGTGGCCACAATATGCACGAAGATGTTTGAAATGTCTGAGAGTGTCGTAATGCCGTTACATTTATTCAATACTTCAAGTAGTGAGATCAAAAGATAGGAAGAGCTAGTAGTAGACCCTTGACAACTCCGCCGTTTAAAACCGGAAACATGGATTATTACTATAATTATTGAGTCTAACGGGTCAGCCAATAGCTTGAGTCCTTATACAACCATAGCTATATATGTTTCAAGAATGCACTCGTAGCAACTCTTTCAACAATTTGATCCATATCTGCACCTTTGCTTTAAATCACGCTACTTCTGCAACAAAGATGGGAATCGGTCTTACGCCTGGCGGGCAGATTGGCCTCGCTACCGTCATGCTAGTACTTTGCACCAGCGCAATATTTGCTCGATTTTGTGCTCGAAAGATACGAAAGGCTGCGTATTCATGGGATGACTGGACTCTTCTCGTAGCATGGGTCAGACATATACATATATATGGCCATGAAATTGATACTGACAGCTAAGCAGTTGTTTACATTTGCCCAAATAGTTGGTATATGGATTGGAGCTGGCAAAGGTGCAGTTGGTGGCCACTCCACATTTGATGATGAAGGCTATCCAGTTCTTGATGCCCTCTTGACCGATTTCTACAAGGTAAATACCTGATCTGATCAGGTGAAATTATTTGTTACATTCGCTAAAACCAGGGCAGGTCAGTTACGCCAGTTACTTTACCTCGGTTGTCGCTGTGGGCTTGACCAAGATATCTGTTCTCTTGCTCTACAGAAGGTAAGCTTCGGAATGATTATCTGTTATTGTTCGTAGGTAAATTGGCTAAAACTTGACCTATACAGAATCTTCAACGGATCAACATCTCGTTTGTGGTTCAATGCTGCTACTTGGGGCCTTTTGGGGTTGACCATCATCTGGACTATTTCCTTCTTCTTCGCGAATCTTCTCGAATGTCCTACTATATCAACCAATTGGACTACTTATGGAGGAGACGAGACTTGCATCAATATCACCTTGATGAATTTCTATCAATGCTGGTCGGACACTCTACTCGATTTTCTAATCCTTCTAGTCCCGATCCCTTGCGTGTGGGTTCTCCATATGCCACTAAAACAAAAAGTCGCAGTCACAGGCATGTTCTTACTTGGTGCTGTGTAGGTTTTCTTATTATTCGATGTCGAGAGAAACATAAAAAGCCTAATCTTACTCTATAGTACACTAGCAATGAGTATCACCCGTCTTGTCTATCTGTACCAAATTGCGGGTATCCTCGACACTCAAGGTCCGGATGTTATGTGTATGTTGCGACATGCTTTCCTGGCCGTCATTCAATATCACTGACTTTCTTCCACAGATTTCTCCTCACCCATTCTCCACTGGCCAATGGTTGAGTCCGCTCTTGGTGTTACGGCCGCATGTTTGCCTTTGCTCAAACCTATTTTCGACGACTATCTCCCTTTTACCCGTCTTACCTCGTATCTGTCGTCGTTGGGATCAAAGCAGACTTCGCGTGCGACAGATGGCCCAAGTGCGAAAAATACGAACCATTCCGATCTGGAGAAGGATGGGAGTGTTATCAGAGCTGCGGAGCTTAATTAATTACCTAACGACTTTAGGTTCCGACTCCGATTTCTGTTTCATCAAAAGATCAAAGCTAACTTTCTTACATCCTTTCCGTTTATATTTACTGTTATTGATATTCATATTTACTTTTATACATCATCGTTATTGTTCCATATGATATTCTGTTCAGGACGTCTCAATCTCGTCAGTCATTTATATATGATCTAGTTATATTATGGTATTTACACAGAGCTAAGCAGTGCTTTATAATTTTGAGAGCTTTGCTGCACCATCCGCAGTTCTGCGTAGAAGATTTATTACGCTTTTGATGGATTGTCATGAGTGCTCGATGGCCTTGAAAAAGATCTATAGAAGAGGCTTCGCGACCAGCGGTAACGCTATGAAACCTGCCCTCACGTGGTTGCCAAACGTGATGCAGATGGCTTATATTAACAAAAGCAATACGAAACTCAGGATGTGCGTAGTCTAAGTACAGTTTTGATTCATAAAGGCTGGACGTAGATACGACTAGAGCTCCACGATCGTGTACGGTTATGAATCAGAAGATTAGGTTCCCAAGGGCGAGTCGGTCTGTCCACGAATCACATCACATGTGACTGTTGGAGGTTTTTTGCTTCTTTTCAAACCATAGTCGAACCATGGCAGTGTATTGCTCAGCCCTCAAAGGCTTAACAAGAAATGGTACATGTCTGTAGTAGCACTTTGGATGGAATTAGTGCAGCAGTCGTTTTGTCTGTGAAACACTTTCTCATAATAAACAGGCATGGGGAATTTTTATTTCTTTCCGTCTCCCATACTCTTGTGGCTCGAGATGATTGTCTCAAGGAAAAGATGATTCTAATATAAATAAAGGAAGTAGAGTGTACCAAATCGTTGTTGCAAGTGTCAGATTTGCACCTTAAAGCCGAATTTCGTACCGTTACTGTCTCTTCGGCTTACTCTCCTGGTCCGTACCCGAAGTTGCCTCGGAGTCGTTTTTCTCACAAGGCATTGCACTGCTTTTCTGGATCAACTCTTTGACCAATTTTTACTCATGGGTCAAAATCTTTCACCATAAGTACCAGCGTCTACACGTCGAGGCTTCAGTATGCCAGGAGATATGATCTCGTAAAATCATATGACATAGTAGGATTAGGAACACGATGATTGGGTGAAGTACTCGGATGGAGCGACAACGACTTTTCGCACCAGACGGTCGGCATGGTAAATCAAAATAGTAATAACATGAAAAGGCTGCGTCGGTCTTCCCTTTTACAGACCCGAAGGCACCGGACCTGGCGTGATGCATTTCAATACACCAACCATCACTGCAAGTCATTACTTGACATAGGCGGATTGTGATTAAACGTAAGTATTGACAAATGGGTTTATTGGATGACTCCACTGAAAAGCTGAGACTGGTTTATGAGGCTCTAAATCCATTCAGGAAAGAAAGAAACTCCAAGCGATCCAAAGATGAGGACGTGGAGATGCTACGCATGAGGAACTCTGAGAGCAAAGGATGCAGAGACGCAGAGGTTGACGCAAACATGGCGGAATGTCAAACGACGTCGATAGTGTTTGCGAAATATTGCATGAAAGAAGGGTGAACTTATTGCTTACCACGAGTCCTTGCCGTAGTTTGTCTCGGTTTCACGACTTCGGCTTCTTCAGACTCTTCAGACTCAGAGTCTCCAGACACGTCGGTTTTCGATGACCCATCAAACTCATTATCAAGATCCTCAGACTCTGGGGACTCTTCATCATGAGACTTTGCATTACTCTTTCTACCTTTTCCGCTAACACTTTCCGACTTCATTACTGCAGCAGCTTTGGAATTCCTTTTCGGAACTCCTTTCGTGTTTTTCATATCGACTTTGCTTCGTTTCGAAATCTTTCCCTCAGTGACTCTACCTTTTCCCGGATGCTTTTCTGAAGGTGGACAAAAGTATTTACTTGTAGTCTCAGCCGAGGTTTTTGATTGACGTTTTGAGCCAGAAGCGTTTTTTGCGGGGGGTATCGCGACTACTGATGTTTCATGTTCAATATTTTGGCCATCTCTTAGTGATGTGATAGACTCATCATCACTATAACGATATTTCTGTAATTGAACTTGAGCAGCTTGTAATGAGATTGGGACTGTTGTTGGTGAAACAACTTCTTCACCATCTTCCGGTATGAAGCCACCTTGCATATCATCATCATGATCTTGCATATCGACATCACCACCCGATTTCTCGTCTCTAATTTGTTCCCTTTCGATGACAAAACCGCCACCAGCAGCACCGTCAAAATTATCAGGTCGATGCTCTTCCTTCAACCCGGATTTGGCGCTCTTCTCAGCCATAGTATTGACTGCCGGACCAGTTTTCTTGACAAAAGGATTCGCCTCATCAATCTTGTCGAGGTCTTTATGCTCATATTCCTTTTCAATTCTCTCCACAATCCTCAAACCACCAAGAAACTTCTTCCACAATCCCAACATAATTTTCCTTCTCTTCTCCTCTTCTTTCCTCTTCCTTTCAGCTTCCCTTTCTCTCCACAGCTTCAAAACTTCCTGCTCATGCTCTTCCGCGACAACAACTCCTGTGATGACCGGTATTGCCATTCTTTTACCGAATTCGAATCCAGTACAAGCTTCTGCAAAAGATATTTTTAAATCTCTACAAATTCTTGCAGTACCTTTTCTAGGAATATGTACGGCTCCTTTCGGAACCATACTCGGCACATATATATCGATATTGTTAAACGCATTGACAGGTATTATTCTATCGGATCCAATTGGTGGAGGAATTATCCATTCTGTTTGTTCACGTGAGAATAAACCTTGTTTAGGCTTTTCACCAGTATCTCGTTCTATTTCTTCGATTTCTCTTTTCCGTGTAGTTGTTACAGCACGCATAGGTACTAGCTTTAATGGTTTAACGTTAGGTAATGGTTGACGCCCTTCTTTATGCCATGATTCTATCGTTTTGCATGCTACAACATCAGATCGACGATATACTGGTTCTGTAATTGAGGCATTATTAGCACTTGTTGTCGGATTTGATTTTTTATCGCTCGATGGTATTGTAAATTGTTTGACAGGTTTAGAGTTTGGCAAGATTGCTTCTTCTCGACGTAAATGTCTTTCCAATACGAATTCTGCAGATTGTTTATACCATTGTAGACTTTCCATTTCAATTTTAGACTTTTGATCAGTCGGCAGAATTGGATTTAGAACGGAAGAACTTTCGAGACCATCAGCGTATGTGAGTTTATCAACTGGTCTTTCAAGTATTGATATGACAGAATGAAACCAATCATGATCTTGTATTTTCTGCACTTTACCTCTTCTATCAAGTATTTTTATTTTCTCGGGTAAAACTCGAAACCCTTTTGTTCGACCGGGAAATTGATTCTTTTTGAGGTATCTCACTGTTACATCCTTGGCAGAACCATCTGTAGAATGAGCTACAACATAACATATGACTTGCTTCGTTGTATCTGCCATTTTCCCTCTTGGTTCAAATGCAGCTAATAATTCACCATTAGTAGCAACGGTAGCTAAAACCATTGCATCGACTGGTACCCAAGTATTTGATACAGGAGATAAGACTTCTGACCAATAGACGGGCCAATGTAAATCACGATCATATTTTTTAGATCTTTTTTTGATATGATTCAACGTTACATCTACTACTGATGAATCATCGCCTGATAATGAGATTGCAGAAGATAAATCATCACTATCTGTATCAAGACTAATAATATTGTCACCGTCTTTCTGTGAATTCTTTTTACTTTTGGACTGTTTCTTTTTTTCGCGAACTGGTTTCTTTGTAGTTTTTGATAGGGTTACTTCCTTTGTAGATGCATCACTATCATCCAATACAACCTGAGCTTTTACTTTTGCTTCTTCAATCTTTCCCCAACCAATCCCAGGTGGTTGTAAACTTGAAATCATCCTCGTTTCCAGACCCAAACCTCGTAATAAAGCTGTAAACAATTGCGCTCCGACATCTCGACTTCCTTCATATAATTTTGAGATACGACGGAAGTCTTGCACGTTCTCTATTCTTTCGCCGTGTTTCATAAAATCTTTTTGGTTTTTTTTCCATGAATTGATTTCTTGGGTCAATCTTCTTAGAGGCATATATCCTATTTTCCTTATACCTGGACAAGTTGGAACAAACCTTTTCCGCCAATATATGACCAGGGTTCTGAGGATTCGTAATGTAGGATCACCTCTACTCATATTTACACTCGTTTTGTCAAGTCTATCGGCATCAACATCCCAATCTCGACCACCTCTTTTGTTTTTATTCGTCCTTTTATGTCCCCTTTTAGCCTTTTTAGATGTTGTACTCATCAAAGGTAATGATAAACCCATATCTTCTCTCCATTTATCAATTTCTATCCTTATTCCTTCAGGGAGTCCATTTAATAATGTTCCTTGTAACTCTTTATCATTCAACCATGAATTTCTTATTACATTATGAAACATCATTGCTTGAACATGTGCGCAATGTGTACCATTTCTGACTTGTCTTTCTCTCTTTGATAGACCTTTTCTTAGTGTATTTGCTGCTTTTTCTATCGCAGTTTCATACGATCCGTTATCGGTTAACGATATTTGTACATCACTTATTTCTACATCTCCTGTTGTATCTACTCCATCACCATCTTCTCCTCTTACTATATCTTCTTGATTATCTGCTGTTTGTATTGCATCTTCCCAATCCATTTCTTCTCCATTTTCCTCTTCATCTTCTTTATTACTTTGGACTCCTGGTACATCTTCAAATTCGAAATCAGTCTGTTCATCTGACTCGTCATTACTATCTTCTAATTTACTCAGATATTTCGCTGCCGCTTCTGGTGTAGAATTTCTGGATACACTTTCATCTATCGAATCAAAGACTGATTTTTTGGGTTTCGTTGTTCGGCTTATTTTTGTTCGCTTTGGAGGCGGCGGAGTTGGTGCCGGAGAAGTTCTCTTTCGCGAGACATGAGGCGGCATTTTATGTTATATGCCAGCCATGACAAGCATGAATATTTGAGGTTACCAACATAAAAAGACGCGTTCTATACAACAATTCACCAAGGTCGACAAGTGAAAATATTCAATTACGTCATCGATATTTCTCCATAAAGGGTAAATCAATCACGTGTCAGATTCATGTTTGTTTCTCGGCCCAAATACCTAGAACAAGGATGACAATGTCGAATGTCAAAACCAGCAAGTGCAGATGATATCGCAACGCTTGTATTAGACAGATTCGATGCATTACCTAAAAAATGTAAACCACGTTCACCAGAACCAGGATCTGGATTGTCGGTCCGAGAATGGGTTCCCTTGGCAGGAATTGTACTTGAGGGTTATTCGAATAATCTTACCTGTTTTGTTATTGCTTCTTTCTGACGTTTGTAGACACTCGTGATGGAACTTTGACGTGTCCAGTATTAGCTACTGGAATGAAATGTATCCCCCATCTTATACTTCAGAATGCAAAAGGAAATATTCTTCACGATAGTCATGCAGAAATTTTGGCAATTCGTGCATTTAACCGATATTTACTTCAACAATGTATGAATGTAATCAAACAGAAGGAGACAGACAATCATAGCTCGATAATAGAGTCGACGAAAGATTCAATCAAGCAATTTAAAATACGAAAAGAGATCAAATTGCACATGTATTGCTCGGAATGTCCTTGCGGAGATGCAAGTATGGAATTAGTCATGTCAAGACAAGAAGATGCAACACCATGGACGAGACAACAATCTGAAGATACAGAGCGATCGGTCAAATTGATGGGAAGAGGATATTTTGATCAACTTGGCTGTGTAAGAAGGAAACCAGCAAGAGCTGATGCTCCTATTTCATTTTCGAAATCATGTTCGGATAAAATCGCTCTTCGACAATATCTATCCCTTTTATCTTGTATCCCAGCTATGTTTATCGAGAGCGAAAATGCATATCTTGACAGCATCATCATTCCGAAACGAGATTATATTGACTCTGCTGTAAAAAGAGCTTTTCATACGCGTATTTCGAGTATGCATAAAATTGGTCCGTACGACCTTCATGAATTATTGGTCAGAACAACAGAATCGGAGTTCAAATTCTCAAGAACACCTGATGATTCACAGCAACCAAGACCTTCAAACCATGGTTGTATAGTTGTTGGAGATGGTTTTGAAGTGATTATAAATGGAGTACTACAAGGCTATAAACAAACGAATGCACGGGCTGCTTCTTTTATATCTCGTCGTTTTATGTGGGCACTTGGAATTGATCTATCTAATGAAATACAGTCTGATATTGATATAAAAAATAGTCTGAGTTACAAGGAAATAAAAAATTGTAAAGTGCTTGCTGAGCGACGGTTGGCAAAAAAGGCAGTCACTGAACAGTGTTTGATACCATGGATACGGAATGAAGTTGATGATGAGTGGATCTGTAACCAGCCGAATATTCTAATCAGAGAGGCTGTAAATTACACAAACAACTAGTTGTCGTTTATTATCATCATCCGTGCTGTTCATTTATTATAATAATAATTCTAATGGTGTGTAAACTCCGAACACACCGAACCAGACGGGATATCCGAACACGTTTGCACGGACGTCTCAGTAAACTACGACCGTGCCTTCTGTGCCTGCCTCTACCCGACGCTAGCTAAGCCACGCTTCACGCTTTTATTATGGTTCAACAATAACAAATGTATCCTGCCTAGGTTTCATTGCGGGGAAACGCGGGGGGTAATTTAATAAAATTGTCGTACGGCCGAAGAGTGTGAGGATCACCTCATTTCAAATCAATTATATACATATATATATTTACGATCCACCTTTTTAAAATGTTTGACATTCACCTTGCTTCTGTGTTCACTCTTGCTCACCAGAAATGTCTACGAATAACATGACCACAATTGCAGTCCTTGGTGCCACAGGAGAATGTGCAGGATGGGCATTAATTCAAGCATTGAGAAATGGTCATAATTGTAGAGCATTGGCTCGTAATCCAGCCAAACTCACCAAATTCATTTTGGATCGCCAGACAAATGGGAAATTCGTAGTAGATGAGACTCAAAAGTCTGGGTTGAAACCACTTTCAGAAGTCGATCTTGCTCAACGTCTTGTCATTGTCGAAGGAAATGCAAAAATGCCAACCGATGTCAAGAAACTTTTGACAGTTAGTGGTGATAATGATTCGAATGTGGTATTGGTTGATCATATCTTGTTTGGTATTGGTATGTATTACATTATTATTATTCTCATCATCATCATCATCATCAATTATTCAATTATATTATACTAACAACTAAATCAATAGGAGCTGCAGCATCAATTGGATTTACACCTTCACTTTTCGTCTTTAGTGATCCAAAAGTTTGTGAAGATGGAATGACAATATTGATCGATGCTCTTCAAAACATTCCATCCACTACCAAGAAGCCATACTTGACAGTCATTTCAACTACCGGAATTGTCAAACCTCGCGACGTTCCTATCTTGTTTGTTCCATTTTATCATTGGTGTTTGGCTGTTCCTCACAAAGATAAACGTAAAATGGAGGCAGTCTTGGCAAATAGTGGCCGACAGGTTTTTGCGAAATATACCATTGTCAGACCAAGTTTATTGGTTGGAGGATTTGGTGTTGTTGAACAAAAATTGATGAGTAAAGATTATACACCAGTTCTCGCAAAGATTGAACATCCGATTGGCAATGGTGTTGTCGATTTAAGTCCTGTCCGTTCAGGAGTTAGATCGAAACCCGCTGTCGGTTATACAATTGCAAGAAAGGATGTTGGTTTATGGATTTACGAGAATATCTTGAAGAATACGGCTGATAATGTGAGATGTGCAGGTGAAGAAGTTACACTTACAACATGAATGATATCAGTGATGATCAATTAGTCTTTAGTATCGTTTAGTGATGCTGTTTCATGCTTTAATTACAGTTTTATACCAACATAGCTAGTTTTTCGTATTACATCATTTGATGGTTTTATATATTACTATTCTGACATGTGAGTGACGCTAAAAGTAATGGAAAAGCATTGTTAACTAGTATTATTGTAAATGCTCCATATCGTCAGTTGAACAAAAGTGCAGGTTCAGTCATGACAGTCTGGCCATTACCAACACAAGAACAATATGGTCCAGATACTGTCTGGTTAAATGCTTCGAATCTACAATATAGCTATACTGATGCCGATGTGAAAACAACAGAATCTTTTCTTAATTCATTACGTGTCACTACGATAGCAACAGAGTGAGTCATGTATAATCCTCTCATCCTGGCATTTTCGTTGATCATGATATCATCGTAGAAACAAAGGCCTTTATGACCGACCCCTCAAAGATGCATATGAGCGTCAAACCCATGCCCAGGATGTTTTTGCGCATTTCCTTCATTGCTCCAAAACACAAGGCCTGGATCCATGGAAATTAAATGCTAAACATACATGCTTCGAACCATTCTCTAAGGATATACAAGTCGAGATTAATAAAATACAGATTTTGGATTGTACAGCTGCTCTGACTACTGATGAGAAACATTCTCCCGAGGCTTACAAGATCGATATTGACCAAAAAGGAGCTTGTACGATCATCATCTCGACTATCAATGCTCTCCACAGGGCACTTGCTACTTTACTTCAATTATTCTATAAAAGTTCAAATGATGAGTTATATTGTTCAAAAGCCCCCTTGACAATCCTAGACCAACCTAGATTTGTTCATCGTGGTATAAATCTAGATATTGCTCGCAACATAATCTATCCCAAAGATGTCAAACGAGTCTTGGATGGAATGTGGTTGACTAAATTAAACATTTTACATCTGCACGCAACTGACTCTCAATCTTGGCCAATCGAAATACCTTCAATGCCAGATTTGGCGAACAAAGGAGCCTACGATCCTTCTCAGATATGGACTGCAGAAAATCTTGACAAAGTTCAAAAATATGGAAAAAGTCTAGGTATCCAAGTATATCTAGAGATTGATTTACCAGGTCACACTGCATCCATCCATCACGCCAGACCTGATCTGATAATTGCTTATAATCAACAATTATGGCATGAGTTTTCATCAAGTCCGCCCGCAGGACAACTTCGATTGAATTCGACAGCTGTTGACAAGTTTATTAAAGATCTTTTTGAAGACTTGCTTCCAAGAATCAAACCGTATTCTTCCATATTCAGTATTGGAGGAGATGAGTTGAATGCTAATTGTTATCAATTCGAGGAATCAATCTCGTCCACGTCCAAAGATATTATCCGACCATTCCTTCAAAAGTTTATAGATCGTGTTATATCTATAATTGAAACAAACGGTATGGTAGCAATGCTTTGGGAAGAGTTTTTGTTAGAATGGGATATCAAATTTCCTAAAAACACTATATTTACAGCTTGGAAGTCAAATGGTTCTCTAAAAGCTATTTTAGAAAAAGGTCATTGTGCTATATTTGGTCAATGTCATTATTGGTATCTTGACGCTGGATTGGGAAGTATATTAGATCCCGATCCCGATAATCCAGATGACCCAATTAAACCTCCATTTCATGATTGGAACGCTCCTTATAAAAATTGGAGAACAGTTTATACTTATAATCCACTAAAAGATGTCGATGAAAAATATCATGGTAGAATACTAGGAGGTGAGGTTCACTTGTGGGCTGAATTGGTTGATTCTAGCAATCTTGATGGTGTTTTATGGCCACGTGCTGCTGCTGCGGCTGAAGTTCTATGGTCAGGACCTACCAATAAAGTGGATGAGAGTGTAACTAGAAGATTTGCCGAATTTAGAGAAAGACTTGTGTTGGCGGGTATTTCAAGTGGAATGGTACAAATGTTGTGGTTATTACAAAATAAAGGTTCATATAAAACAACAAATTTATGAAAATGTCAAGGATTGTAAACAGATTATAATTACAAAGGTTTTTTAAGAAATGGCTTTTTCGATTCGTTCAGTGGTACAATTTCTAGTTCCACCATAATCAAAGTCTTTGTGAAATTGATACTGTCACATTTATTATTCCCGTTATGTAGCTTATACGAAAAAAGAATATTGATACTATTAATGGAATACACAGAGTGGAGACTTGAAAGTAAACTCTACAAATTGACTTGAAATGTGATTGTGGCTGTGTTCTTCAAAACACAATTCTATTCACCCGTGTTTAGCCACAAAGCTTCGCCCATGGGAAGCTAAAAAGCTGGAATTTTATAATCATGACATCATTATTGCAAGCTCATGAATCTACGTCATCACATCGTCATGATCTATCGAGGAAGAATAAATAGAAATCCATTCCTTTTATTTCCTGGATCATATCTTGTTCACATAACTGCCTGAAACAATTCTTATATCATAATAAAATATCAAAATGAGTAACATACTGAAAAACATTGGTCTCCCATGGAGTGCCGAAAAGATTCCTTCTCTAACTGGGAAAGTTGCCGTCATTACTGGTGGAAATGAAGGAATTGGAGCCGCATTTGTGACGGAACTTTTCAAACACGACATTTCAAAAGTCTTTATATTGTCAAACGATGCTGCTCGTCATCAAGAAGCAGTAGCACATTTCAATAAAGAATCTCAAAAAGATGTTTCAAACCAAGTTATCTTCTATAAACTTGATCTTGGAGATTATTCTGCCGTCAAAGATGCTATTTCAAAGATTAAACAAAATACAGATCGAATTGATATCATAGACTGTAATGCAGCTATTGGAATGTACACGACAGACGTTCCAACATCTACAAATGATAAAAAGCATGCAATTGATCGTCATTTTGCAGTAAATAGCGTTGGACAAGCTATTATCATACAAGAATTATTACCTTTGATCAAAAAGACTGCTGATAAAAGTGGAGATGCTCGTATTGTCATCATGGCATCCAATTTACACTTTTCAGCTCCAGAGGAAGTCAAATTCGAATCCATAAACGAAATCAATACGGATCTTGGACCTACTTTACAATATAATCGATCAAAATTAGCAAATGTGTTATACACCAAGAAATTAGCACGTGTCTTGCAAAGCGAAGGATATGGTGATAAAATATTTGTAAATTGTATCCATCCGGGTGTTGTCAAGACTGCTCAACAAGCTGGTGCCGTAGAATCTTATCAAGAAGTTGTAAAAGAAAAAATTGGAGATAACATCATTGGAAATGCTGCCGCAGCGGGAATAAATGTTGTTAACCACGCACTGAGATTTTTGACGGAGAAGGATTCACCAGAAGGTGCTTTGAGTTCTTTGTACGCGGCGACTTCGGAAGAAGTAAAGAGTAGAGGTCTTCAAGGTGAATATATTGTACCAAATGCAACCATTCAAGAGGCAGACAAAAGATCTTTAGATGAAGCAATGCAAGATAGATGTTATAAATTGATTCAAGAATGTATCGAGAAAGATTTGGGTAACTCGTATGGTGCTGATCATCAAGAAGGATCAACGGAAAGAGGATCAGCCACTATATAAGTTATATCAATCAATATTTATAGATTAAAGTATTATGATGAATGATATGATAAGTGTTGAACACAAATCTTTAATAGCTGCGCATTGTGACGTCACTCCGTCTTTGGTGAATAAAAAGACACACTTTGTAGATTACGCCTCGAAGCGGTCCTTTTGAGACCATGTTGTACTCCTCCCATACACACTCACCCGAGTTCTGTACTCATGCCCTTTCTCCTCCTTGTCCTCAAACTCTCGAATCTGTTATCCGACACGCCATATCACTTAATTTCTCCTCTATAATCCTAACTGAACACATTCCTCGTCCAGAACGGCATTATTACCCGAATGAAGAACAGCATAAACTCGTAAAAAGACATGGGGATTTACATGAGATATTCTCCGCTTACATTGTTGAAGCTCGACGATTACAAAAGGAATACGCGGGGGATATAGATATAATAGTGGGTTTTGAAGGGGAATGGATCCCTTGCTCTCTCGATAAAATTAATCATAATGATGATGAACAACATGTTGATGGAAAATATATAAGAGACATTTTTAAAAAAGACAAATTCGATACTTGGATAGGCAGTATTCATCACGTTTATGGAATACCGATTGATTACGACGAAAAAGAATATAAAAGAGCTGCGAGAGAAGTGGTGCAAAGAAAGAATGACGATAATAATGAAAAAGACAACACAGAAGATGAAGATGAAGTATTAGCCTCGATATATTTCAACGAACAATACGACATGATTAATGATTTAGAACCACCTATAATCGGCCACTTTGATCTCGTCCGTTTATTCTCTCAACCTCGAAATAAGGATCGAGATTGGAGGACGTGGTCTGACGGACGGGTTTGGAAACTGATTGTCCGCAATCTACAACGAATCAAAGACTATGACGGTATTATGGAAGTCAATAGCGCCGCTTTACGAAAGGGTTTGAGAGAAGTGTACCCTCGAAAAGAAATCATGGAAGAATGGAGGAGAATGGGAGGAAGAATGACTCTTTCGGACGATAGTCATGGCGTGGATCATCTTTGTACGCATTACGGACACGCATTTGAATGTATAAAAGCTGCTGGGATAGATGAGTTGTATTATGCAGCCAAGACGGAAGATGGAATAGAGTGGAAGTCTGTCGGATTGACTGTACTAGTACAACAGTTTTTTTGTAATCAGCAAAAGATGATTAAATGATAATCACGTTTACATTACATTAAATATATCATAATATGTGTCTTAAAAAGGCAATCAACAGGTTGTTATAAAAACCATTAGTGGAAGTGTGAAATCATGATTGTCATTATATAGATATATTACAAATGTAACGATGATGAAGGTCGTGAGGGAACATAATGTGTTGAGATATTATAACAGGCATCAGTAGGATGCCTACCTAGAATAATGTGATAGACGCACTACCTGTCATTGGTGAATGAACAAGTGTCACGACTATAACCAGTAGAATTACACAATGAATATACTTATAATGAAAAGATAAAAAGCATAAAACACGGTATAACATAACAATCGTCATCGCATTTCACAACATTGATATAGTTGTCATAACAATAATACCTATCTACCTTTGATCTTCGCTCAACTCATCACTGAAACAAACCTCTAATGCTATATATAAAATAAACAGAAGGAATAATATAAAAAACTAGGATATCAAACAAAACTATGTCATTATATAACATGAAACATGAACCACTTTCAACTACCATAATCCATCATCAACTACCATGATATAATAATATAAATATAAATCATGATTAATCAGCTAATCTTTCCAAAGTCAGTTTATAATTCTCATTATTCTCCAAAAACAGTTGCAAATCATCATCGTTACTAATTCTATATTGAAGCTTATCTGTATCGTCTCTATACCAAGCTTCTAAACCTGTCGTGTCGGCACTGTCCATTCCTTTGAATTGATCTCTCTTTTCAGCAATCTTTGTCAGTAACTGATCAAAAGTAAAGGCATTTTTTGGAGTCATTTTTAATATCACGGTATTATCCTCGTCAAGTCTGACTTTGATTTTTGTATATGATGACGGACCATACGAACCGTAATTTTGACTCATGACGTTTGAAGATTGAAGAGATGAAGTCAAGGGAGATGCAACGTATGGACTATTTAATTGACTTGATTGAGAACCTGTAGAAGTTTGAGATTTATGAAAAGAATTAGTGTTGTTAGAATTATTATTCGAAGAAATCGACGATTGTTGTTGTTGATATGGAGAACGAGGTGAGATTACAGAGGATAATTGACGTTGATGTTGTTGCTGTTGATGTTGTTGTTGATGTCCTCCATATCCTACTTGTGGAGAATTAGAATTAGAATTAGAAGATGATTGAGGAGGTAATGAAGATTGAGAATATCTTTGTTGTTGTTGTTGCGAAGAAGAAGTCAGAGGAGGTCCCATCATACCATTACTAATATTAGTACTTCTTCTAACAGGATTACTACTTCCAATAGTATTTGGATCAATTTCATAATCACCTTGTCTAGGATTGAAGAATTTGAGTACCAAACTAGACTTTTTAATATTATCACCTAATCTTAGTAAATGTTGGAGATATTCGTTCAAATTCTGTCGACGACCTTCAGTAATACCATCATTTATAAACTGTACAGGTCCTGGCATATAAGGTAATATTCTTTGTTGACCTGTCGAACCAGCTTCGTCAGGAAATGCTCGAATTAAATTGATTTGTAATTCATAAAAATCTTCATATATTCTTGACAAATCCCAATAAGATCCATTAGTCATTGTACATTCGATAATGAAATGGAATTTATCATCGGCAAAGGCGAATCTAGGTACCGAAGCAGTGACGGGAGCAGGTGGACCATAATATTGATAAGTTTGTTGTTGTAAAGCAGGTGAAGCCGATTGTGAATTTGAATTTGAATTATTATTTGTCAGACTCATTCTACTCATTCTTTGTTGAACTCCATCAGCAGAATTATTACTGTTTCCACTTCCGAATTGTCCAAGAGGTATACTAGTATTCTTATAATCAGCAGCCATCTTTTTCCATTCTTCAACCTTTGGAATTTTGGCCTTTGCGACTGCAGAAGCTGTATCTTCTATTGTTTGTCCGGTTTGCATATCTTTTATAGCGACAAAAGAAACGGGAATCAGTCCTGGTCCTCCTAACCTCGTGATTGGTTTAGCGACAAACCATTCGGGATTAGATTGCGCAATGACGATTATAGCTTCACCTGCTTTTGCATCCAATTCATCGGGTCTTTCTGCATGAAAATCATATGAAACAATACCATAAACCATTGGACCAAGTCCAGCGCCACCCATAGGATTTATATTATTTCCCTGATTATTCATATCTCTTCCTTGTTGGGACAATGTTGATTGCATGGCAGGTGATTGTGATAAAGTTGAATATCCTTCTATTATTCCTCCAATACCTCCAGGTGAAGATTTTCCTTGATTTGATACGTCAGAATATCCACTATCATGAGGTGCATTTGCTGCATTATTATTTGCAGATCCCGTACTGTCTGTCGCCGTCTTTCCAACCGTTTCAAAATAATTTACTCGAACTAAACCTCGAGTTCCTTGTAGAGGATTGCATGCATCGTACCATTCCACATCATTTTCTCTTCCAACAACGTGTAAAAAGTCTCCTTGTGAGAATGATAAATAACCGGGTCCTTCTGTAGAAGCGTCGTAATCATGTAAAGCTCTTATGACCTGGAAAAGTATAATAATCAATAATCTATTCCTTTTTAATATAATTCAATCATAAAAACATACCCTTTTCGGCGGCACTATAGCGATAGCATCTTTTTGAGGTATTGTTTTGAGATTTGTAATTGCAGATTTTGTAGTATCTTGTGATTTTGATTTGCGCCACTATTTAGAAGATTAAAAGAGATTAGTAAAGATTACGAATGGAAAAGGTAGTAGAATGGATATATATAAAAGTACCTTTGCAGGGACTGTAACCATGTTTAATCTTTCTCTCTCTATATTCAGCAAGTTTCCTTTTTATATCTCTCACTTGGCATACAGATTCTTCCTTTGGTATATCTGAATGAATGATTAATCCTTGTGATTTGTTCGAGTAATGATTAATTCTTGCGATCGCGATATGTATAGTACTGTAGCTGATTTGTTGTATATTATTGTGAATGATTTGTTATGTTGATAATAATCAATCCTTTGTTAAATTCTTGACAAAGACCCCTCTTTTTTTGAATTTTGTATTTTCAAGAATGGCGGCTCGTCACGAGTTCGATGGAAGCAAACTGGTGCGAACCAAAACAAATCGATACCGCGATCGGGGAATTCAGTATATCTATTCTTGTGCACTACACTTTTTATTTTATTTTTCTTGTAATATTCTCAGATATCCTTTCAAACCTTGCCTTTGTGCGTTGTATTTCTACTAATCAAACTCGACTGGACAACCTTGACAGCAATAATACAAGACAGTTGTATAGTCACAGTGATGGTATTAATTAATAGTATGGTTCGGATCTCGGTCAAGTGCTCCAATCGATGGGGGAGAAAAAAAATGTGGTTCTTTCCCCTCTTTCTAGATTAAACTCTGTTTGTTTTGGTGTTTGTAAAGAACAAAGAAAACGAAGAAAGAAGAGTTTCACGTATATGACAAATAAATGACCGCGCCACAAACTTGACTGACAAGTGTTTGTGTCAATATTCAAGGAGAAACGACAAGTTGAAAGTCGGTAAATTTTACAATTATTTCAAAAAATAAATAAAAAGAGTTACGCATGTGATGATACGCCACGAGGTCGTCTCAACAAAGTCGAGAAACGGTTTTCTAAAGCCGCCGGTACAACAAACAACAGAAAAGAAAAACAGAAGAGACAGTCCATATGCGAACTCTCAAGTAGATTTATAACCGTCACAACGGCTTCATCCAAGTATTTCCACAGTTATGATCTGTTAAGCACTATTGAATATCGTGCCTATAATGCATTACTATAAAAGCTATGTAATAATAATGCTCGCTAATAGTACTAATAATAATATAAAGAACACCAAATTGATGTCCCGAAGCCGAAGCATCGACAATCTCCGAAATGCACCTCATTATTTAGTACATGTTAGTATCCAGTAAGATGATAAGTCAAGTATGCATGACGAATAGAAATTATTAAAAAAAAAAGATAATCATATTTGTCCTTTAATATCGACCATAGAGAATGCCTTTTGTCTAGCCAATTCAAACAAAGACCCTACTTTTCCAGTAAGAAATCTAGGTCCGTCATCACGTTGTTCTAGAAGATGTTCTCCTCCATAATCACAGATAAATTGTGCACAATGTTGATCATCTGTAAAACATAATTCGTGTGTCAGAGATTGTACTTTTAAATCAGGTCGATATCTATTGAATATCATTATGTTAGTATACAGAAAAAGAATAAAACAATGAGAATAAACTTACGATCGACATATGATAGAAAGTGCAACAAGTCGTTCTCGATCTATAAACATATCCATAAGATAACCACCCATGTTAGGAGGATCTTCATATAATCTAAATAATTTATGGAAATTTCCACTCGCCACGGCTGACCGGACTTCCAAAGCATGTTTAATAGCGGCGTGTTGTTTGTCTGCAAATGTTAGATCTGCAAGAATATCATTCATACCTGTTCGGTTACAAGTATGTATTAAATATAAAATACGATAAGCCGTGAATTCACCAGGTCGACCACCAAGTTGAAGTCTATATAAACCTCTTAATTGTGATTGACATTGGTTATACTCACCCAAATCCCCTTTCTCCAATGCTATACGTGCATGTGCTTCATATACTCGCACTGTAAATTCATTCTTTACATGTTGTACCGTCAAATCTTGTCTCATTGACTTGAATTGATCACAGATATATGTATAATTATGTTCTTCTTTCCACTTTTTAACCAACAATTCTATTGTCTTTTTCAATACTTCTAACGGACGGACAGTTTCTGCCTTTGGTGGGGCGGTAAGACGAAAGTATTGTTTTTCAAGTATTTGACAAGTGCCAACTATTGGTCCTTGGTCGATATCGGACATTATTACATCATTATTGTGGTAATTATTATAATAGGAAGACGGAGAAGAATTATCCGACAGATCAAATCGTTTCTTGCGTTTCTCCAAATCATTAAACTTACTAACTCCAGCTGTCGCTCGGAACTCTGCTACTTTCTTTTGTTTCTTTCCAGATCTACCATCAATTCTCTCTGCTAGATCTTTTGTTGGTTTTTGTAACCAAGGAGGTATCGTTATTGGATCAGGAGATTTTCTCTTTCTAGATACTAATTTAGCGTCCAACAATATCCCACAGATTTGCATATTCATCATATTTGCCGCTTCCGGACCAGCAAATTTCAGAAATTGTAATATTTCTTGTGGAAGAGGTAAATTTGGCCAATCTATTGAATCCATTATATCACGTTCGGCTGCTTCTGTTATCACTTGCTTTAATCTGGCGGCTACTAAAGTCATATCTATATCGGGAATGGAGTTTTCAGCCATAAAGGCTCTTGATACGTAATCTCGCACCGGTTGCGGCCATTCTCTTTTTGTCGCTGAAGATGGTGAGGTTTGTGAATAGGCAGGGGTTATGGGAGTGAGATATGGTGGGAGAGGCGTCGAAGGGGCGTATGTAGCTGAAAAATGATCAATTAGACTTGTCATTCCTTTCTTATTTGATATCTTATTTGATTGTTACATACTTGAAACTAGAGGAGGGTAGTTCAAAGCAGTCATAGGTGGTGGGTAGTAGGCCATGACTGTTGTTTACTAAATTCATCGACGATGTCTTTAGAGAAAAGATATCTTTCACTTGTGTAATTACTTGAGACCTTATAATGTAAAGTCGAGGGGCACGTGGTTGCATTACGAATTTTCTAAAAATAAACAATTAATTTCATTTCTTTTGTAAACTAATTACTTCATGTGCTTTGACTAATTTAAAAAAGAACAATTTAATGGATTCTTGCATATCGTTAATCCGCCTTCCAAAAAGACAGAAAGGGCTGAAATAAGTTATAAAATGCCCATGCCAGTACAGTATGTATGAATTGAAAAGGAAATAGGGGTATAATTAAAAGTATCAAAATCTAGAAACTCAAAATCGAACCATGAAACAAGCTGAATACTATGATCAAGCACGAACAGCGTTCTGTACTTGAGGATACGTCTGTACCATCTCATTGTATAGCTCAGGGTGCTCATTGACCATAACAGCAGGATCAAATGCTGCAGCGACAAAGATAGTATCAATACCGCTAGAGATTGGAGTAACGAAAATCTGGCACATTTGTAGACCGATCAAGAATGCAAATGCAACGACTACAGGTGTGAAACTGCCAGTCGAGTTATATGCTGGATCGGTGAAGATGAGGTAAAGATAGGCAAGTAATGCGCAAGCATAACCAACAAATGTAGCTCCCATAGTGAATACAGGACCGAGAAGACATTCGTTGACTAATGCATCAATACCTCGATCACGTATCATTCTAAGTAATCTAGTTAGTGTCCAAATGCAATTATGGAGTAGTGAAGAAAGACTTACTTCCATGTATCTTTAGCTGCTGATATGTAACCCTTTCCTTTGATGGCGATATAACTAAAAGCATATCTGTTCAAGAATTGCACGGCCCAGTCAAGTATTCCAATCAAACATCCGAGAATACAAAACATGATTGAGCCAAACATGTTTCCATTATTTATGGAATTATTTTGAGCGATAGAACAAGCTTGTCGGAGCATGTTTATTATAGCAACAAGAAGACTACCAAGACTTATAGATCCAAAACTATAGGTAAGTGCACGACGAGCGGCTCCACGAGTAGCGTTTTTAGGAAAGTTATGGGGTGAATAATACCAGCTAGCATAAACACCAGAAATAGTAGTATGAATGGTGTTTTTCAACCATTCTGTTATCCAATATGCTGCAAATGTGATAAACACAATCAGTCCAATAACCTTTGCAGATGAACAACCTCCTACGCCTTGACTACATGCAGGATTATTTCCGTTTCCAGGTTGATATTTGGCGTAAATGGAGACAAGAGTTACTGAATACCAAGCACCAAATGCAGCAGCAAGTATACCACCAATCAATGAGACGAGATAGACATGTCCATATCGTTTTGATACATCGACACTGTAATGCATTAGTCGTTATAGGACATAGAGTTAATAAAGGAAAAAAGCAAACCTTGTCTTTAACATCAAAGCACTAAAAGGTATTCTTGGAATCCACGAGATGAAACAAATGACAGTAAAGATTGAGAAGATCAGAAACACAATTCCACCAGACCAGTACTTGCGTGACAGCATGTAAATGGCAGTAACAAAACCGAAAATAATGTTCAAAATTCCAGTAATCCATATGAATGCTTTTGGAAAGGCTAATAGATAACAATTAGTAAATATATGCGTTCAAAGGACATGGTAACTCACCTCTAGCTAATCCCAGATATATGGTACTTAAGATGAAAGCGCATCCCAAACAAAAAGCAAACAAAACTATTGTGTTTGTAGATAATCCAAAATTATTATTACTTCCATATATTCCATCTCCGTTGAAACCTTTTGTGGCAGCTACCTCGAAATATTAGTTTGTAGTCCGCTAGTAAATAGAACATCTTGACTAACAATATCCTTGTATACTAATTCCCGACACGGCAACGAATCCGGCACAAGTTAATAAAAATAACAATCCGGCCCATATATCATGCCATTTTGGACCTTGAGGAAGTTTAAACTGTTGCGCAAATACTGGCTGACCTTGACCTTTTTCATAGTCATAAGGGTTCTGATAATTCTGACCATAATTTGGCGGAGGTTGAGAAAATTGTTGTTGTTGTTGTTGTTGTGGAGGAGGAGGGCCATTTGGTGGCATATACTGTTGAGGAGGGGCCTGATTATTATTGGGCATTTGACCGCCTTGATTATAGTAGCTAGCAGCTGCACCGTGATCTGCCATTGTTCAAGAATTACGAGTAAGAAATGCCGACGGAAGAATGCTTAGATGAGAAAAAATCCTGGAGGACAGGGATTAGTTTATAGTTAGGATATACAAAAAATCAGAATTGCGGGGTAGTATTATTTCCCGTTTCCATAGACGGCGGCGGCGATTTGTAGAAAACAGATCACGTGTTATACGTGGGTCGTCTATTTCCTTATTGGACGATCAGTTCCGGCAAATCACCAGGACTTTCGATTGGATTGACATTATATCATTCTAGTTATAGCTCATATATCGAATATCCATCGAGATTCATATATAATGCACAATCGATCAAATATTAGCCATGACATCAGATATGCAAATGTTTTGAGTTAGAGAACCTTAATTTATTTCGAGCTCAACGTAAACGTTCATCTTCATATTATTACTGCGTGGCACTTCGTCATTGTCAAAATAATCGTCTCGTTGATCTCCGTTCAATCATAATATTGACAATAAATACTCTGTGCATATATTTTTGAAATGGCCTTGGCTGAGAAAGTTGAATCGACAACAATCTTTGAGAAGCTCAAGGCCAAGACAGCCAACAAGGCATGTATTTCTGACATTGCCAGATAAAGAGCTTACGGGAATTAATAACTTGATAGGCATGCTTCGACTGTAATGCAAAGAATCCGACATGGACATCTGTTCCATTCGGTATTTACTTGTGCCTCGACTGTTCCGCAAATCATCGTAATCTTGGTGTTCACATTTCTTTTGTTAGATCTTCCAATCTTGATGGTATTATTACATTCTATCATCGACATTTTAGTTACTGACAATAACTTTAGTATGGCAATGGGAACAATTACGATTAATGAAGGTAGGAGGTAATGAATCGGCAACAAAATACTTTCAATCGCACGGCGGATCTGCTGCATTGGCGAGTAAAGACCCAAAAGTAAAATATACATCAAATGCAGCGACAAAATACAAAGAAGAATTGATCTCAAGAGCTGCTGCGGACGCTAAAAGGTGTTTATGATCATCCCATCTAAACCTTGAATTATTAAACTGATGATAAATTTTAGAAATCCTGGTAAAGTAACGATAGACGACTCGGCCGATGATCTGGCGTCTAGTGCCGCCAATACACCCGTGGCAGAAACATCGGATGACTTTTTCTCGACTTGGGATAAACCAACGATCAAAAGACCGAGTAATCCACCTTCTAGATCAACAACTCCTGGTATTGGAATGATACGGACAGCAACACCGTTATTATCAGTCGATGGTTCAGGAAAAGTTCCTACACGATCCAAATCTCCCCTGTCCGCTACTACAGCGGAACTACCACCAAAAGTCATTCCAACGCTTGGGGCAAGGAGTCAATCAACGTCAAACATTGGTAAAAAGACGAATATCTTGACAAGTAAAAAGAAAATGGTTGTGAAAAAGGTTGACAATGCTGAAATTGATTTTGATGAAGCAGAACGCAAAGCAAAAGAAGAACAGGAAAGAATTGAAAAATTAGGATATGATCCAGATGCAGAGAATACAGTTACTGGAGATTCATCAATGGGAAATGTAATACAACCAGAAATTAGTATACTTGCACCCACACCGATTAATCCAGCAAGAAACACATCGACAAGCAAATCGTCCGATAACAAAGATGTTGATAAATTAGGTGCGGGAGTTAGAAGATTAGGTTTTGGTCAGATTGGAAGTGGTGGTCCGTCATCGTCTTCTTCATCGTCGTCAAAGAATATCTCTAGTAACTCGATAAGATCTGCATCAAACGATACAGCAAATTCATATGCACGAGACAAATTTGCTGGACAAAAAAGCATATCATCGGATCAATTTAATGGTACAGGGTCATTTGATCCACAAGCAAAAGCAGAGTCAAAAGCAAGATTGGCTCAATTTGAAGGGGCTACATCTTTATCATCGGATGCATATCATGGAAGACCAGAAGGAGGAGAAGAGAATGAAGGAGATTATGGAGATTTGGAAAGTGCAGCTAAAGATTTGGTAAGAAAGTTTGGTATAACGGCTGGTGATGATTTGGAAACTTTGACAAACTTGTTGGGTGAGGGAGCGAATAAATTACAGGGTATGTCATTGATCTTTCGAATCATCCTATACTTCCACTAACGTGAACGAAACAGGCGCATTGCGGAATTATCTGAACGGTTAGATTTATATAAATTGTTATTCTAATTTGACCATTAATCTTTGCCTGACGGTAGTATTGACTACACCACCAACTCCGAATGCAGGAATTATCCTTCCCATCCTAGCCAAGCAACTCAACGTCCAATCTTTCTTCACTTTTAGCCATCTTTCTTTTGTCGCGACTGTACCTTTTGGTCTATTATATAGATCTAATCCTAATAAATGTAACGGCGTACTAAAGATCTGCACACCAGCTGGAGCCAAGAACTGTGCTATAGACGTTTTACTCATGTAATTCTTCTCAAACGCATCACTAACTTTTAATTGAGGTGCAATTATAGCAGGTAAATTAAACGAAGCAAAGATGGTAAGACAATCTCGAACAGCAAATAGAATATAAGAAGCTGTTGGAACAGGTCTTGGGACCGATATGGAGGAGCCAAATAGTTTTGCGAATTGACTGTCTTTATAGAGACACAATGACATGTTTGCCGCACTTGTCGTTATAAATTTTGCCGGACCTGAAGTAACAGTCGATGCGGGACGAGATGTGGTTGTTGAAGTGATTGTGTCGACTGTATTGGCCGTGAAATATGTTCCCGTATATAGAGATAGAATGAGGAAAAAGGGCTTTGAAAGGAAAAAGGTTTGAGGTCGAAGGAAAAGAGTTTTGAATGATGTTTTGAGAGATGATGGGATTGTGGATCTAGAAGATGCATTTTCGACAATTGCCCTATTTTATTCATCAGAATATAATTTCTTGTAACAACATGTGTGGAGAATGAAAGATGGAAGGATCTTACCGATCAATCATTGTTATAATAGGCGATACTACAAACCCTGCAGTCAATGCCGAAACTCCATCTCATAATAATCTCCCTCCTAGATTTCTGGTATTATATTTCATATCATGTTTTTTTATTTCGAATGTTTCAGCAGTTGTGGAGGATACTGTTCCTCCTACTCCTGCAACCATAGTCGTTTGATCCAAGTGGTCTATGAAAGAATCCAGGCATTCCTTAATATTATGACATGAATGATTAAAACGAGAACTGTGTAGTACAATCCTTGCTTATCTCGATTGTTTACTTGTTGTGTAACGACAAGGAAAAAAATTATAAGGTTTGAGATGAGCTTTCAATCACGTGTTGATGATGTCATTGCGTAAACATTTACATTTATCACAAGCTAGAAAAAAAATATCAAAAAAGTATTCTCTTGGGTATTAGGTCATGGATGATCAATATTGAAGGAGAATGTTAAGTGTGGAATGAGTAGAATGTTTGGACGAATTGTATCAGTCCTATTGGTGATTCTGATCAGAAATTGTATTGCTGATGTCACGTTTCAACCGCCAAAGGGTAATTTCGTTGGAGGTGGAAGCGTAACGATATCATGGTCTGCTGCTGGACCGGAAGCGTTGGATAGTTTCAAATCATATGAATTGACGTTAATGGCTGGAGGAAACACGGTCTCAAATCAAGTCCGTCATTTTCACAAATACAACTAATCTAAAATATGAGAAGAGGTTGCTGATTTATAGATTTTATAGCAATCGGTGGCAGTAGCTATACCAAGTGGTAATTTCATAACCGGTATAAGTGAAGCTTCTCTAGTAGTACCAGCATCAGCTGGAGGATTAGGTGATTATGCATAGTGAGTCCTCCATCATTAATCAACCATAAAATCATATTTATTAATCATGATTATTAGTTTCTTCCAAATGACATCTGTCTCTTCAACAGGGAATAAAATCATAAATTACTCGGATAGATTCACAATGACGGAAATGACTGGATCATGGACAAGTGCTGTCCAAGCCGGAATCGACAGTGATGCTACATCATTCTCTGGACCTCCTTCATCGACTGGTACTTTACTACAAGACCCCGCTGCTGGAACAGACACGGCAAATCAAGAATTTGATGTTCCATATAGTTTACAAACAGGATTGATGAGATATGCGTCGATGCAACCTGTTCCGGGAACGAAAATCACAGCGACTAATACGGGAATGTTATATCCTACGAGTGGATTTACTATCGCTACTACATACCTTGGTGGACCGAGTATTACTGCTACAATGACTGCAGTACAGACTTTTAGTGTAGTGAGTGTTGAAAATACTGTAAGTTATCATCATGATAAACTTTGACAATAAAGAACACGTGTGTTGATAAGTTTGTAGCTACTCGCCGCTTCACAACCGATTGGAATGGCATCAGACATTAAAAGGTTCATGGAAAGATGGGTGGATTGATCAATAATATTACACATGATATGAGTTATGAACTGCATACATATACAACACTGATTGTGCCTCTTTTGGTATACATTTCTTTATATCCAACATCGACTATATAATATAGACGTAATGACTTGCATAGACATGATAAGAGCATCTACATTTACTTTATGCTTCTCTCATGATACATTTCCTCATCTCTTCCCAAGTAGTAGGGGCAGTAGTCAGATTCTCATATCCATCTTCTTTTACCCAAATATCATCTTCAATTCTTACACCACCTATACTCCAATATTTCTCCACCACATCCCAGTCAATCATCTTTCCCCAGACTTTATGATCTTTGGCTGGTTCTACAATGAATCTACAGAAATATATACCCGGTTCATTAGTAACCACAGAGTTAGTCGGTATAGGACCGCGAATACGCAAGAGTTTAAACATGGGATCTGGATCTTTATAATTCGCATTTCCTCCTACGTCATGAGTGTCGAGACCTAAATAATGACCTAGACCATGTGGATAAAACAGAGTAGATACTCTAGAATCAAGCAATTCCTTCACCAAAGCCTCATTACCGTCATTGGAAGTATCAATAGAAGTTCCACTGGGCGATTTCAATATTCCCAAAGATAAAAGTCCCCTCACGGCAACTTCGTGCGCTTTGTAATGTAAATCATCCCATATAGCGCCGCCTCGAATCATCTTCATGGCTTCCGACTGCATCTTCTCTACTAGATCATAAATATGTTTCGATTCTACAGACCATGTTCCAGAAATAGGATATGTACGCGTGATATCGGAACAGTAACACGAATACTCACATCCAGCGTCTATCAACATGTTTAATCTACCGTTTTTAGTGCTATGTTTATGATGATGACCATCTGTATGGCCATGATCATGATGTTTAGTGTGATGATCTCCACTTTCTTTCTCTTCGGGATAGAAATCTTCGTCGTTCTTGACGTAATGTAATTGTGCTCCGTTTGGTGCACTGGCGCAAATACAGTCATAGGCCATCTGTTGACCTCCGTTGGCAATTGCTGTACCGACGAATACACCCATGATTTCAGTCTCGTTCAATGCTGTAGATACAGTTCTCATGGCGTTAGCATGTGCATATCCAGTAATATGATTAGCATGACGTAAGAGGGCTATTTCAAAACTGTCCTTTGTGATTCTGGCCTTGTTGGAACCTGCTTCCAATTCATTTGATAAAAGTGAGAATGAAGAGGATTTATTACTTTCGACAAGACAGGAAAGTGAGTAGCGGTCAGGAATGACGTGGATATTAACGGCTGAAGAGAATGTAGCATGAGATGCGAGTTCGGGTATAGTCAAACATTCATCGATATCATATCTATATTCATCAACAATCAACATTAGCTAACTCGTGGTGCGTGAAGACTTACTTTTCCATAGCCTGAGTTGTAGTTAATGGTAGACCATCCCAAATAACTTTGTCCGCCTCGACAGGAGGAATGAATAGGATCAAATGATCATTCGTAGCATTATAGATCAAACAAGTGTCTGGCAAATTACAACCACTCATGTAAAAGAATGCTCTACGTTGTCTGAATGGTTCAGCTCTATCATCATCCTTTATTCAAGTACATGTTAGAGTTTACGGAGCAGATATACAGTATAAGGTTATGTAAATATACCTCGATCATAGTAGTCTTTTGTGATTCCAGATAAATCACTTCTTCACGTCCATCTGATTGCTTTCCACCACGAGCATCGAGAATACACTGCCAGACCTTTTTGGCATGAGCCTTGGCGGGGTATTTCCCTTTTGGCGGTGCAGGGAGGTGAGCATTTTTCAAAGTGATAGAAGTCATTCTTATTTTCTGACTGGCAGGTTTAAGAGTTAGATGTGAAGCAGTTTGGTATCAGTGAAGATACAGTATGAAAATTATTTTTGGAAAAGAACCCAATTCCGGCATGGAATGTAATTTACCAAGATATCTTGGTGCGCATGATTCATGTCACTAGCAAAAGAATCGGTAAATAGAGTTGGAATTGTGGGGTTGTAATGAGATAAACGCCACCTGACCTTTTCCCCGCAAAGACTTATCTGGGTCAGAGTTTAGCTCATTTATTACATCCCGCACTTTCAGCTTTCTCATATGATCTTTGGCTAGAATGAATGAGAATGTGTGACTTTATCGAGGGGATTGCTATAAATAATACTAATGTTTGGAGCTCCTGGGAATAGGTACAATATCATACGAAATACATCGAGACTAGATTCAAAAGATCTTAAAGAATTTTCTAAAACATGGTTTTTATGCTATAGATCAAAATATACAATAGTTTGACACAGGATGGTTCCAGAACATTACCTTTTTATTTAGCAACAGTACCTTCACCTACTCAAAGTATAGCAATAAGTTTGATTATTTTTGGCTTTTTACGTTGGAGAATTTACCTAAAATCCATAAGAGTCAGCAAGATTTTGTCGCAGTTCAGCTAGGCTTCACTAGGCATCAATCAAAGTAAAGCACATAGCACAAGCCCTCGAATTTAGAGCTTACAGTTTGAGGTTTTTTAACCTTGGCCGACCATAAAAGCCTCCTCATGTAAACCGCGTCATGATATAAAAAGCCACTGTAACGTGGACGTCTTTGCTATTCATCAAGCTACGAATGATAGTCCATTTGGTAGTTTTATTCCTATCACCGCGAGAGTACTACGTTTAGACGTCCTGCAGTCCTCAAACTACCAATGACAAAGGCCATTAGTAATGCGCCTTCTGCACAACATGTCTTGTCATTTCAAAGTATCTCCTTCCGCCCTCGATTATCAGACAAGTTTTTGGCGATATGCAAGCATATGGCCGTGCCGATGAGCATTAACCAGCCCCTTGCCTCTGTCGCCCACACCGTGCACAGGTCGCGCTGATAATGAACACTCAAAGAAGCTGGATTCATTGAGCCATCTGGTCGGCTCAGGTTCTTCAACCCAAGCTTGTACTTCGAATAAGCGTTGTGACCCTTCGTCGTTAAAATAAGTGAATTCCACGATCTTGATCTTCTGGGGGTCTGCATGGGTGCGCATTGCATCGTATACATAGACGACACATTCACGCTTACTATATTCGGCGACATATGCCTCACCATCCTTGTAAGGGAACTCTGAAACTATGAGTGTTGAATCATGCTGAATTAGCTTTGGATTAAACTTAGAAAATGTTGACTCATGCTCAGGATGCATTGGATCATACTCAGAAAGCATTGAGTTATGCTTATGAGGTATCGGATGATACTCATGAAACATTGAGTTATGCTGATGAAGTATTGGATTATGCCTGGAAGGAAATGAGGTAACTGCTGGATTAGCATTTTGTGGAGAGCGGGGAGGTACTGGATCAGGTGGGTATTCTATTACCTCAGCGGGATTTCTACCGTACCTATATCGAGAGCTGCTAGGATCTTGTGGCTCTACTAATACACGGAATCTCTTGGCCGTTGCTCCAGAATTAGAACATCTGTCCTGAGCTCTGATCCCAAGGAAATCATGTCTTCCCGGATCATGAAAATAGGGCCGATACTTTTTCTCGGCTGTCTCCATGATCCCTAACTCGATGACAGAAAGGAAAAACTCTTGCAACCATTCTGTCTGAAATTGAGCCTTTACCTTTTCAATAAATCCTGCGTTTCTGCCGGATTTGGTGGGGTGGATTATCGAGAAAATGGACCGCGGACCGTAGAATAATGAGAGCCAATACACTTCGTTGCAAGAATCCTCGACTGCTTGAATCAAAGCTTTATAGAGCTCGTCAAGAGCTCTCCAAAATTGCTCATATTCAGGAAATTTCTGCAAAAACTTTGCCTTTATTAGGCGCTCGTGTGCTGTCGTGCTGTTCTCTGTCGACCCTGTGTTTTTGACATCAAGTCTCATAGGCGGATAGTAGGCTCTAAAAATATCCATAATATCCTTCTTGGTTCCTGATATATGTGTTGTTGGATGCTCTCCATAGCCATGAACGCCCGCACTATAACTTGGGGTGCTCTGAGTGGCGCAATGGGTGCTATTGTACCAGTGGATTGCTCTATGAATCTCGGTCCAGCAAGTACTCCACTTTCTGGGTTCGATCTTTTCTATACAAGCCTCAAGCTTGGAAAAACTAATTGTGTCGAAAAACTCCCGGGTTTCGCGGTAAGTGGCCTCTTCAGGCTTTAATGTCTTGTCTCGAAATCTATCCAAGGCCCATCTTCTGTCTTTGATACGCTCGAGTGATGCCGCATAATTATTCAATACTAATGTCTCTGCTTCCGCATGCTCGACATCGGCGAAGAGATTGGTGGCTCGATTAGTAATGTTAGCAAGTGTTTGATTATCCACAATTGACTCATACGCTGGTGGCTCAACTACACGTGGAGGAGGAGGGTGCATGTCTTTTGTTTTTCAGTTTTCGAATATATGTATAGAATGAAAGGTCCAGCGGGATTCTTGGGAAATGTGTACTTGATAAACAGTATAAATATAGCTCTCCAGAAGTCTTGGAGGCGTTACTGAGAGGATTTCGAATTCAATGCTTGCATGATGAATGCATGCAATCCTCCGGCGGCATTCCTTTTATTGGCCAAGATTAGACTTTTGGATCATCCGGAACTGTAACATCCTCGAGCAGAGCTTCATGTCCAATTTCCCTCCAGCGCAATTCTATTTTATACCCAAAAGCACCGAAGTCGGTTTTCTAGCTTAGATTCGGGTTGCAATCAGGCAAGAACTAATAACCTCTACTATTATTATCTAAAACTATCGAATGCAACAATTCCATCATTCGATCTGGAAATTGTTAGGAAATTTAAAGGCAGGATTATATGCAAGCCGATCCTCGGAACTCACAAATCTGATTGGCTGATGTGATCCTCAGAAACTATTATCCTTTCGGGAACCATGCGCCAAGGTATTGCCAAGATCCCAAAACAGAAGATCACCAAGTTCGAGACGAAAGTTTATCATCTCTTCTATGGATTGCAAAAGTTAAAATCCGGTTTCGAAACTCGGAAGGATCTCCTCCCAGTCTGGACGACTTTCCATGGCATGGGTCCTTTCAGAAAATGGCGGTCTTTCGAGGGAGAGATTGAAGAATCATACATGTTTTCCTTTCAAGATTTGATAGATATGCAGCGTGCTTGTAATGAAGTCGCAACTTACGTGCCCGAGAACAGATTAGGAGAAGAACCATTTATTCTTTCTTCTTGTGAACTCTGATTACAGCATCTGCTTCATGTTGACTCTTGCGAGATAGAATCCGAGAATATCCGTCCGAGTGTAGAGGTTTTAGTCGTGTAATTCGGTGAATCAAATATCATCAGTGTCATGGTAGTAATGAATGTTAGAGAGCAAGAGATTCTAGCAGTATTACCAACTATCTATGATTTTAATTTACATATATACAATATACACAATCACGTTTATATACACGCTCCCGCCAAATGTTTTTCAACTAGCACATCATTGATTTTCTACACGAACCTCTTGCTTCTCTTCTTCTTTACGTTCAGCATTAGGTTCTTCTATCTTCTCGTTGTCTTTCCCCTCGTCCTTGATGTCTTTATCCTCCTTCTTGTTATCTTTATCCTTTTCCTTGTTATCTTTATCCTTTTCCTTGTTATCATTATCCTTTTCCTTGTCGTCTTTATCCTTTTCCTTGTCGTCTTTGTCCTTCTTCTTAATCTCTTTATCCTTTGTTTCCAGCTGTTCCTTCCAAACATCATTCGCCTCTCGAACAGTCATGTCTGGAAAGACCAAGTCGAAAACGTCAGAAAACCATTCTACCGGTCTACCCACCAATCCCTCTTTGATATTCTATTTCAGCGTTAGTTACTTGTCACTTATAAAACCAGATAGATAAAAAGGGGAAACATACATCAGGTAATTCCTCCCAATCTCCCTTGTTATCAGCAGGGAATATGATTGTCTTGCAACCCCCTCTTTTGGCAGCGACTGTCTTTTCCCTCAGCCCTCCTATTCTCAAAACTTTGCCCGTAACTGTCAATTCTCCAGTCATAGCTATATCATCTGCAATGCCTTTGTTCAGAGCGAGAGACAATAGAGAAGTTGCCATTGTTATACCAGCAGAAGGACCGTCTTTTGGAACGGCTCCGTCCGGACAGTGGAGATGAACGGTTGCTACGTCGAAGAATTCGTTCTCGAAAAATCGATTGGCCATGAATGATTTTGCAAAGGAATATGCTATAGTTGATGATTCTTCCATTACCTGACCTAGATTTCCAGTTCTTATATAACCTGAACGAGAAGAGGATGAAAGGGCGTTTTCGATGATCGTTTCTATATACATGACTACTCCACCCATCGATGTCCATGCTAAACCCATAGTTACTCCCGGTAGAGTTGGTGACGTGTACAACCTTTCAGAAGTGAATACTGGCTGGCCAACATAGTCTTTTAGATTATCCGAGTTAATCGTAACGGATACATTTGATGGAATAGTCAAAGCAATACGGGGAGTTTCTGTCGTCTCTGAAGATATAGAAGCAGGAGTCTCCTTTGGATCCGGAGATTCTACATCATTTTGACGAGATGCTTCTTGCGCAAGTTTACCCTTGTCAGTCAACGCTTTATCTTCTGCCATTTCTGATTCTTCACCTAAATCCTTAACTATCTTCAAGGCTGATTTACGGTATACTTTTTCTATTTGTTTTTTCAAGTTTCTCACACCAGATTCTCTGCAATATTTATTGATTAGGTCAACGATTGCAGATTTGTCGAGATTAACATCTGCATCTTTCAATCCACTCAATTCCTTGGCAGCAGGAGCTAGATATTTCTCAGCTATAGCCATCTTTTCATCGGCTACATAGCCAGATAATTCAATCATTTCCATACGATCTAATAATGGTCTTGGAATAGTATCAGTCATGTTTGCCGTACAAACGAATAAAACTTTTGAAAGATCAACTGGGATATCCATGTAATGATCCAAGAATGAATTGTTTTGTTCTGGGTCTAGTAATTCCAAAAGCGCAGACGCTGGATCACCTTGATGACCTCTACCGATTTTATCAATTTCATCAATCAGTATTAAAGGGTTTTCAGTTTGACATTTCTTCAAGGCTTGAATAATACGACCCGGTAATGCACCGACATATGTACGTCGATGACCTTTTATTTCAGCTACATCTGTAAGTCCACCAACACTAAATCTATAATATTGTCGGTTCAAAGCTCTGGCTATTGATTTTCCAATAGACGTCTTTCCAACTCCGGGAGGACCGACCAGGCAAAGGATTTTACCCTCGACAGTGCCCCTTAATTTACCTACAGCTATAAATTCAAGAATACGATCTTTGACGTCTTTAAGTCCGTGATGATCTTCGTCAAGTACACGTGTGGCATTTGCAATTCCGAAATTCTCTGCGCTTCTTTGTCCCCAAGGGATTTGTGTAAGCCAATCGAGATAATTTCTCGTAACGTTGAATTCGCTAGCAGCAGGTTCTAGATGAGCTAATTTATTGACTTCTTCGTCGAATACTTTTTTGACTGCTTCTGGCATGGCTAATTTTGCCACTCTCTCTTTGAACTTTTCAACCATTTTATCTTTTCCATCACTCTCTAGACCGAGTTCTCGTTTTATTCCTTTCATCTGTTCCGTTAACCAATATTCTCGTTGTCTCTTTTGAATCTTGCTTTCGACGTCTTTACTTATTTTGGACGACAATTGGGCATTCATATGTTCTCTTTTAATTACAGTCAATGCTTTTCGTAAGCGTTCTTCAACGTTGAGACTCGCTAACACTTCTTGCGTCTCCTTCATATCTCCACCAGAAATTGCAGCTGCAAAATCTGCTAGTTTTGCAGGATCGTCAGCTATATTCGCGGCTGTTTGAGACATTGCAAATGCAGAGACATGATCTCGAAATAGTTGGTTGACACTTGCTATTTCTTTGCAAGTATTAACGATTTCAGACACAAAAGCACGAATAGTGGGAGATGTTTTATCGACTGGTTCATCGATCAAATTCTCGACTCTAACTAAACTTACTGGCCATGAGCGGAGGAATGAAGTGGGTTCAAACGGTGTGATTTGACCTGACTTTTCTGGTTTCGTAATTTGACTCGACTCTTCTTGATTTGTAAATTGACTTGACTTTTCATCATTTTTAGTGGATGGTCCAGTGTTTTCTTCGAAACTGGCCACAACATCTACTTTTTCATCATGATCAACCACCAAAGACTTTGACTCTAATGACTGTTCACCCGATTCGTCCTCATTCTTCACTTCTTCAATCGTATCCAATATTTTACCACCTTCGGGTATACTTTTTGATCTATTCGGAGGCATCAATTCCGTCAAACGTATTCTTCTATGTGGATATAAAACAGCTTGCAAGGCTTTATCATCTCCATGTCCAGCAGAAAGTACCCCTGTAATTTGACAAAAAGTCCCAACATCATAAACTTCATTTATATCATCGATTACGTCTTTACTTGACTCTGCGTCTTTTAATAAAAATGCTCCAACATATGACTGTCCTCTTTTTATCAATTCATTTACTGCTTGAATGACGTTTGGATCTCGTATCGTGACTGCTTTGTAAAATCCAGGAAATAATGGTCGTTGAGCAATGGGAATGGCCATGACTTGGGGATATATATCTGGAACTTGTGGTTTTGCCAATGCTTTTTCCATTCTCCTTCGTCTTCCACCATTTCCACTTCCACTATTATTGTTATTATTATTATTATTATTGTTATTATTACTATTTCCACTTCCTACAGTTCCTGCAGACGCCTCAGATCCCAGAGTATTTGTAGTATTATCATCAGATGCACGACTGACATCATCACGCTCATGTCCCTTTTCATTTCCTCTGCGTATCGTCGTGTCTGGTGGCAAAGGTTGAGGTACATCTTCATCTTCTGCTATTATCCTTGATTTCCCAGAACTTTTATCTTCTCCAGCGCCATCTTTGGAGATACTTGTCGACTCTCCCTCAACAGACTCTACCTCGTCCTTGGTTTCTAGCTTATCTTCATCTTTGACTTTTCTTGGTGGCGACTTTTCTTTCCGCCGAGTCGACGTTCCCGAAAATGGACGGATGTGGGATCTAGGTTGTCGAATCGATCTTGTATTTTGTATGATATGCTGTTGTGAAGAATAATATGGAAAGAAATGAGGAACGACATGTCGACATCGAAGAGAAGTTGATTGGATTGTAGTGCTCGAGTATCTCCTGATCAACATGCTTGAAAGTCCAAGCTTTGATATGTTATGTCCACTGTAATTGTAGAAAAGACGTAAAATCCCTCGTCGTGGATACTACACTGCTTCGGGTTGCGGAAAGATGATGTAATAACAAGAGTAGTAATACAGCAATGCTCTCAAAAAATAAATCGCTCACAATAATAATATGAGGTGACGTAGTTCTTATTGAACTTCGAGTGAGAAGAGCTTGGCGCAAACTGTTTCACTGCGTATAATGAACTAACGTTATTCATTGTACAATCACATGTGATTTCACGTAGGATTTATTCACCATCAAGAAAGGCATTATATACATGTAATTACACATCACATGTATTTGAAATGTGTCATTTCCAAACACCAAGGCCTGCCCATGGATCCGCCTCATTTGTAGACGAAGGTCGCTGTTGTTGATTAGTAGGTAAAGTCCATTGTTGTGACTGCTGATATGAATTTGGATTTGGCATTGTTGGCATTTGTTGAGGCATTGTCGGACTTGTATAGGCCATTTGACCGTTAGGAGAAGATATTGATGGTCGAGAATTATAATTAATTGGTGGAGATTGTGGATTGGATGGTTGATGTGGGTTATATGCTACAGAAGATTGTTGGAACGTTTGTGATGGATAATTATAAGATTGTGGTGGTAGATTATTATAAGCTTGTTGTAAAGGGTTGCCTGAAGACTGTGCTAAGGGAGTCGCTGGAGAAGGTCGCTCATACATTGAAGTATTACTCATCGACATCCTTTGCATCAGATCCTTCATTCTTTCTTGATCTTGTTGATTTCTGTTGTCGAGACCTGCTGTTTTACGTCGCTCAACGACGGCGAGAAGGTCAAGCCCTTCGGACTTGCGATTACTGACAAATGATTGTACATTCTCGGTCAAACTTTCTACATTGGCCTTCATATCCGTATAAAAATAGCTTCCTCTTTCAACACCTGCTTTTACATCGAGGAATGCTTGATGAGCTTTTCGATATTTGTTCAAGACATTATTCTTTTGTCTAGATCGTTGTTCATACTTGTTCTGTTCGACTTTGACTCGTTTATCGTTTAATAAATCACTGTATGCCCGCGTCAAACCTTTGATCAGAGTCATTTGCTTATGATTGGATTGCAAAATACGATTTTGATATGGCGTGAATTTTTCGAGTTCATTTTTGAAAATTTGATGATCTGCACTTGTAATGGCCTTTTTATTAATAATCAAGACACTAGAAATGTCATCAGATTGTATCTAGATGTCAACGTCAGCGTTTGAACGAAATTGTTCGGAAGTACTATTTATTATACCTTTTCTTTCAGATCCTTTAATACTTGTTGCCTTTCACGCTTCACAAGCTGTAATTTACGCATCATTTCTTCTATGTCCGTCACTTGTTCAGCTATAGATGTGGTCGTGTCATCTTCTACGTCATCCAATAGGTTTGTTTCACTTTTACTAGCATTTACACCACTCCCTGCACCAGAAGTATTAAACATGGCCCTTTGATATAAATCATCAATTACTCCTTGTTCAGCAGCTGACTTCATTGCATCTATATCTACTTGATATTGTTTATAAATAGATTGGACTTGTCGATCACTTTTCAACGCTTGATCAATAGCGGAACGATAAGATCTAATATCTCCACGTAATGTGCTTGTCAGACTTGAACTCGGTTGTTGCGTCCAATCCGAGCCATGCTTGTTTCGCATCTTTTCGCAAACACTTTGTTCCATGTCTAAATTACGACTCAAATCTTCCAATGACTTGATGATCTCTTCTCTTACAGACGAGTTATGATCAATGGCAGATGACGAGACATTGTTATCAACACAATCATTGCACCATTGTTTGAATTCTGGATCTAGCGCCAAATCTCTATCAGAACTACCTTTGACGATGTTTAAACTTCCAGGGAGTTTGAGATAATCAAGTGCGGCAGTCAATTCATCATTGGCAATTTCTACGCGTTCGGCTTCTGATCTAGCCATTTTCGCCTTTTCTTCGTCATATAAACTTGCAGATTCTGTGACAGACATTGGAACGATCCGTTGAAATATATCTGGCCCAACTACTCTGTGTATTTCTGTGCCCGGATATAATTCACTTACCGGTATTGGTTTTGCAGCAGGTAACTTTCCTACAGCGGACAAGGTAGATTCGCTTGGCACGACCTGATGATAGATATAATCATTATCTTTATTAAATTCGGCAAGTTTTTCTGTACAGGCTACAATTTGACGTTTTGTAAGGTCCATCAATATTGCTCTCGTCTCTGAAGGTAAATTAGATTCTGCAGAGACGGAATATGGAAACATGGTAGATAATCTATTAGCTTCCTTTGCTTGATTTAATCCAACTTGTAATCGAGCAATCGAACTTCCTTGAGCGTTGGCTTCTGCGTCAGCCAACCCCTGGTAATATTGAGCCAGACCGGTTAGATAACAAGCCTTTATCTGGAGTAATAAAGGCCATAAGGATTCAAAAGTCGTCCGTCCAGCAGGATCTCCCATTTCTGCAAGCGCTTGTGTATATAGAAAACCAGCTTGAGATGCCAACTTTCCAAGCATTCCTGCCTTTTTATTATCTTTAATCTGCTTTTCCAAGAACACCTCTTGCGCTTGAGCCAAAGTAATGGATATCAGGGTTTTGATCGTTTCACGACTAAGATCAGCTGACGGAGCATGGAGGAAGTTTTCGTTTATGTATGTAAACATTCCAGCAGATGCTTGTAATGATTGAAAAGCCGCCTTTAATCGACTATCGTCTTGTCGGTCTTGTATCGCTGCATAAGAGGCCAATACAGCAGATATATTAAAGATTACAGAAGCTTTTTCATATGCTAGAGAGTATTGGGAAATGGGTTCGTTACTAAATGCATCATACCTAAGATATACTTCAAGTTACCACTGTCAAAACTACAATAAAGTAATATAACTAACCATGTAAAAGATATTTTGATGTGATTCTCATCAACGGGAAATCGTAGATCAAGTAGTTCCAATTGGCCATAGTATCTATATAATAAATCCCTCCCTGATATGGAATCTTTGCCAGCTCCTCTCATATCCTGTCGTAATCGATTAAGTGATGCGCATTCTTCCGAATATCTTTCTGGATCATCTTGATATGATGATCTAATATATCGCTTGAGCGGATCAATCCAATCAACCTCGTTGGTTTGTTTGAGTGATACAGACAATAACGGGCTCTGCATTCTATGAATTGTACAATGACTAAGCCTTGAGTTGCATTATTCACGCTTACAAGTCTATTCCAGCTTCTGTCAACCGAGGATAGTCCATAGTCTTTAAGTATGGTAATTCTCAAACAATCAACAATGTAAATACGGTCTGCTGTCGCTCAAAACCATTACGTCATTGTCAGCAATCATTCTTTATATTAATCAATCAATTAATTTTATTTGATTATTTTATTTGATCGATATTATTCGAATCTACACGGATTCTTCGATGCATGTTGTTGTTATATACAAAAGATTTAATCCATATAATAATCATATATACATATATTTACAATCTACAAGTCATGTTCATTTATCCATCAATCATCAAAATGCTGACATAATGTCAAGCCAAGCAATTTATTGTCCCCAAATAGGCAAATGATATACCACAAAACAGGCATATAACCCAATTGAGGACATTAGGAGTCAATTCACATCAGCCTTCTTCTTATTAGACTTGCCTTTATCGTCATCCTGATCTGAACTCATATTTTCTTGACTGTTCAAATGATCATGTTGGTGAGTTAGTTTATGCCAAGTTGACTTGAGAAAACCTTCATTGCTATGCTGATCCACATCGTTTTTCATGTCCATGGATGTTTTATGCGAGCTTTGACTTGTGGTGTCATTAGAAGACGAGTATTTGCCTAGATTCATTATCCTCTTTGCGGATTTGTCATCCATCTCATCAGCCAACATTTCAACAATTGTTCGTTGATTCGTGCTCAAATATTTGGGCATCTGTACTTTGAATTCCACTTTCAAATCTCCATTACCTCTCCTGCCATTCAATTTCCTCATTCCCATTCCTGATAAAGTGAGCCGATCACCGCTGGCAGTTCCCGTGGCAACTTTAACATTGACATCTTTATCTAGAGTAGGTATTCTCACTTCTCCACCCAAAATGGCGGTTGTGAGCGGTATTGAAGCAGTATATAATATATCGGATCCTGCTCTACTGAATTTTGAATCAGGACTGACCTTTATAAAGACATATAGATCTCCCTTTTGTGACCGAGGATTTGAACTGGCGCTTTGACCTGTAGGAGCAGCATCACCTTCACCAGAAACTCGCAATCGCATTCCATCTTCTACCCCACCAGGAACATCTACAGTTACAGTCCGCCGTTCCTTAACAACACCATCACCTCTACATGTATTACATTCACTTCCTCTTGGAGTAAGCGTACCTGATCCACCACATGCTGCACAAGTACTTGCCATTTGAAATCCTCCTTGCATAAAATGGACTCTTGTTCCTGTTCCTTCACAGGAACCACATGCTTTTCTCGATGATCCACTCTTTAGGCCACTTCCAGTACACGTCTTGCATTGAACTAAAGGATTGATGTGTATATCCTTTCTTACACCCTTTGCGGCGTCCATAAACGATATATTGGTTTGCACTTCGATATTATCACCGACCAATATTTCTTCCGAAAATCCTTGGCTTTGTGCCCCCTTTCTTCCTCGGCCTCTACTTTGTCCACCAGTAAAAGCGCTAAATAGATCCTCAAAATCAAAAGCTGCCCCACCCGGAAATCCAGAAGCGCCACCACCAAAACCTGCACGGAAACCAGCACCTCCACCGAATGGATCTGCTCCTGCGCCTGGATTGAATCCACCACTTTGATCAAATGCTCCAGATCCCATGGTATCATATGCTTCTTTCTTTTTGGCATCAGAGAGTACTTCGTATGCAGATTGAGCGTCTGAGAACTTTTCCTTTGCGCCAGCGTCTTTGTTTGTGTCGGGATGGTACTTTTTGGCAAGGGAATAGTATGCCTTTTTGATCTCTGCTGAGGATGCTGATTTGGACACACCGAGGGAGCTGTATGGATCTTTCATTGCCTCCTTTATAGATGTGGAATGGAAAGACTATTTTTGACGTCAGATGATTTGATATACGGTATAATAGAAGTGAATTCACCTTTCTTAATGATCGATAGCCTGCTCTTATGTCTCGTTCTTTCAAACATCTTGCGTTGTTCTTGTGTATCAACGAAGGAGAAGAATAATTTCTTGAGTGGTTATCACTTCGAATAGCGAGACATGGTGATAGGGTTCCTCCGAGGACTCGCAATGATTTCCCGAGTCGTGTTCCTGAAGAGCTTATCACTGTCGTCATAATGCACAATTTGACAATAGATATCAGTAGGATTCACGCAGTTGCGTACGATATACTGTATCAAGCTTGAACAACGTAACAATTGTTTTTGTCTGACAGCATTTTTTTTTTCTTAGCATCACGTGGATCATTTTTTCGAATTCTTTGTCAGTTTTTCGACATCTACGCATCACAAGTACGAGTTGTAAAGCCGCAGAGGCGGCATTGGAGTTGACAATGTCAAAAGCGATAAACTCGCCGACTGCGAGGATCCTGAGGTCGTCAAGGCTATTTTGTCTACCACCTCATCTTCCACAAGCAACAATCGAGATCCCGGCGTATCAAGGAAAAGTCCTTCATTCTGACTCGGCAACTTTACCATATCCGACAGTTCAAGCAATAGCTTCTCCTGCTGCTTCTAGATCTCGTGGTGATTGGGGGTTAAAGAGACCATTACCAACCAAGATCAATCGAACATCAACCCCTCATGTTCGAATTCATAAATTAGATACATTAGAACATATCACAGACTTTGATTCGGCTGCAGATCATACCGTCACGCTGAGAAAGTGGCAAGAGATGAATATACAGATGGTTGAGCGAGAAAAAGACACACCAGGGAGGGGATCTTATAAAATCGCTCTTCCAAGCGCATTTGATCGAGATACGGACAATACAACGTCCTCGCGGCAAATCAGTCAGAATCAGACACCTATAGAGCGATTACCATTGAGCGTGGACAAAGCTATGAAGAATAGAGAGTTGCAAAGCAAGTTGAAAAGTAGTGGAGATGGATATGTGAGATGGAAAACAGATGGGCCATACCTGCCGATCATGTCACAGATTTCGTTCGATAATTATGTACGCAAAGTCGTAGAACAACCAAAAACACAACAGGAATTCCGGAAATTTGTACTTGACGAATGGAGGGAAAAGAAAAAAACCGAAGCTCGGAAAAAGATGACGAATGAGCGAGGCTTTGATCCGGATGACGAACAAGATATCAAGGCTCTGGAAAAGGAAGCAGAGATTCGAGATCCAGAAGCAGAGACAGACCAGTATCTATTGAGTTTACGAGATCGACATTCAAATCTATCATCAGAATTAAGTCGTCTCATACAAACGTTCTTCGATCTTCCACGATACCCTTCGAGTTCTGGAAATTACCCTTCAGTAGGAATCGACGGTCCGTCTCCTATTCATGCTTCTGCAGGTCTATCGTACATTCGCTCAAACGCATACATGAATAACAATCCCACTCATGGACCTCAGATGATGCATGAACCAATTCAAGTACGGTTATTGAAACCTAAAGCATCACTACGCGGGGGATCCAAAGATGCACTTGTAGGTGTTGGTGGTGTAGTTGCAGCTTTTAAAAGTGAACAAGCTTACGAGTCATCCAACAAAACTAAGAGTATTGGCTCAGTCCAGAACTGGGACTTTGACATCCCAGGTGGTTCTAAAATATGGGCAGAACCTAGGACTGCATATATTGACGAGCATGGTCGTATACGTCTGACCGTAGTTGAGCCTCAAAAAGAGACTCTCACGGTTAGAAAGGACGAGCCTGACTTTCGACGACCTCCTGACGACTGGGTCGGCGCATTGAGGAAACAGATCATAGCAGACAATTCATTCATTCCGAATACTGCACCTCCTGGAACAGCGGAGAATGCCAATTATGGAGCTGCACTTCCTGGACTCAGACGAATGGAGCCACTTATGCCGTTGGGTAAGAAAGAGATACAGTCTTTTAAAGATTCAATCGGGAAAAGTAAGCTAGATTCAAGTAGCAATGCTGGAGAAAGTCTACTTCAGGCATTGACACCAAAGTAAATGTAGTCTATAACAATGTTGTATATATAAAAGGCTAATCTACCCTGTCCACAACATGATACAACCGATCACGTGACAATATGTGAGATCGTTCGTCAATCCGCGATAATTATTAGTTCCGAAGATTAACCGATCGACACTTTCCATGAATTATACTCCACTTCCAAAAATTTCGATTACCGATACGCTTCTTTTAGTCCATTCAATACATATACAACCGCTACTATGGGTCGTGTACGAACAAAGGTTAGCTCAACAATACATATACGAATAATCGCTCGCAATAAATATTGACAATGTTTATCAAATAGACCGTGAAGAAATCCGCAAAGGTTATCATTGAGCGATACTACCCAAAGCTCACCCTCGACTTTGAGACCAACAAGAGAATCTGCGATGAAATCGCCATTATCGCGTCCAAGAGATTACGAAACAAGGTCGGTCATTATCCTACAATGACCATTATACAAATAAGAAAACAAATTAACATGTAAAATATAGATTGCAGGATTCACTACCCATTTGATGAAACGTATTCAACGAGGACCTGTACGAGGAATCTCTTTCAAATTACAAGAAGAAGAACGTGAGCGAAAGGATCAATACGTTCCAGAAGTATCTGCTTTGGACTTTACTCAAAACTCCGAAAGTGGAATGTTGGACGTCGATCAAGAGACAAAAGACATGTTGAAGAGCATGGGATTCGACAGTATCCCTGTAAACGTTGTTGCAGTTCAACAACAGCAACAACAGGACAGAACGAGACGATTTGGTGAGAGACCTGCTAGAACTTAGACAATAAAAGGCATGGTTTTATGGAGGATGCAGCATGAGGAGCGAAATATGAAATTCATCTGTATATGAAAAAGAAAAAATACAATCAACGATTTTTATTATCAAAGGTGTCGCCTTTTGTCTACTGCTTTTATTGTAGTAGCGAGGCTCGATTGCCAATATCTTTTCTGTAGTGTCAATCATGCGATTCGGATTTATTACAAGATCCGAAAGTACAGGTAAGTATGTTTGCTGATCGCCGTGTCGTTATTTTCCTTTTTTATCCCACCTTGTTGTCAAATGCGCCATAACCTTGACGTTTTGAAAGTAGATACGAGTCTCGTTTTGCAGATATCATAGCATGATCATCCTTTACTGTGAACGACAACTAGAAATTATTAGTAGATTATATTTGTTTGGTGTGAAAAGAGATATTGATGAGATTAGTGGGAATATGGGCAACGTCGTCGATACAGATGAAGTGCCACACCATTGACGATCATTATAGCTCTGACCGAAATTGTCATAAGCCGTGGACCTGGAGACTTGGCGTTTCAAGCCCAGATTCATAATAGAAATAATCCTGGTTGGGATTTCAGTTGGTTTACATCGAAAGTTACACAAATAATATTTCGATGTACAGAAGTGACACACCCACAAAAGAAACCACTGTTGTTCGTTGCGTGTCAAAGCGCCATCAACGATAACATATAACTGTAGCTTTATAACACTAGACAACTGGATAAAACTCACTACAGTATGTAATGCCAAGTATAGAGATATGCTTTTTTGAATTTTTAATCCTTCCAGTGACAAGAAACCGTTGGTGTTGCTTTGCCGTTAGTAAAATGGTCACTGTGCAAAAAGATTCCTGAGAACATGCTAGCCGCAAATGGTTACCGAAGATGTTTATTGTAGTTTGAAGGAATGAATACCCCAGTAGGGTTTTTACCATGGAAGATTTCGTTTCAGACCAATCAAGTCAAAGATTAACCACACTATGTGGATTTGAGTTTTCAACTTTTTCTGTTGGCCCACGGCGACGAGAAAAAAACGTCGATTTATTATCTGATGGAGTGGTAACCATCCTTTATCGTTTTGTGATAAGATTTTTGAATTCCGGAAGCTAGCATATGACTTGCGAGAGCTAGCTAGCTAGTTACACAACCATGTACATGTACTTTGTATAGAATATGTTGGTTCATTTCATATATAACCCTGTCCTTTTCCCATCTGTTCTATTTCTTTCTTTTTTTTCTTTTTACATTCCAAATATTATTTAATAATAAACAAAAGTCACTACTATAACCCAGTCACTCGTTCAGACTTTTTATATCCATCATCCTACTTTTATCATAATTACTATTTTACCATAATCTTTATTCAATCAACATGAAGGGCTCAATCATCGCCATTACCATTGCTGCTGCAGTAGCCCCAGTCTTGGGTGCTCTCAACATCGCCGAACTTCCTCCATGTGTCTTGACATGCGCCTTGTCATCTTCAAAAAGCACAACTTGTGCCATAACAGACACTACATGTTTGTGCGCAAGCGCTTCATATCTGTCTGAGCTCCAGGCGTGTGCATCCAAGGCATGCGCTCCCGCTGATCTCGTAAAGGCAGAGGCCATGGCTGGTGAATTATGCCCAGCTCCTAGCATGACTCCATCAACCACCGCTCCATCAACATCATCTGCTGAAACATCATCTGCTGAAACATCAACTCCCTCAGAAGTTTCATCAGCAGCTTCTTCATCATCTGCCGAAACCGCCGCTGCAGCATACACTACTCCATCTTCATCATCTTCCTCCTCCACTACTCCTGTCGCACATGGTACCGGCGCCTCAAACGTAGTCTCTGGTCCTACTGGAACTTCATCACCAATCTCCTATGCAGGTGCTGCAGATGCTTTACACGCAGGTCAAATGATGGGATTATTGGCCCTTATGGGACTTGTCGCTTTATAAATCATTCCGTAACAAATATATTTACATATTTTCGAATCAAAATCATACAAGATGATCACCACCGTGGCATCTCAATAATAATACATAGAGGCATTTCTGGAAAATAAATCATTAATTCTTTTTTATTTATTTAATTATTGTACTTAAACACTATTATTATTAGTATATCATAATAAGTTATAAAGCATTATCATTACATTATTTTGGATTAGTATTATCGTAGTGAATATGTTGTTGTGACTAGATGGGTTTGTTTTTGCCAAAGAATAGATTATTGATGTTTGGTCGAGATAAGTACTAGGGGAAATAGTCCTGCAGTAGTGCCATGCAGGTAAAATTAAATACAACCAAAGTTTATATCGATCAAGTTTCACTTTTTGATGAAAACATGTTTGTCATGTAAAATTCATGGTTATCTACTACCGTACTGTACTAAAAGCAGACTAGGTCATTGATATTGCTTCACATTTCTTAATTCCTTGCTACTCATTATTAGTATAAAAATAACATGATAACAATTCGGTAATGACTGTGTTATTTTCTATCTTTACATGTGGAAAACTTTTCTTTCCTCTACATACTTTTGTAGTTGTAACATATCATATATTAGTGATACCATCCATCTAGATGTCTGTCCTCCATAGTACTTATAAAATACATATATACCATCTATCTATACTCTGGTCCTCTTCATTTCTCTTTGTATCATGAAGAAAGAATTGTCTACAAATCACCAATCTCACCACCAAAATCCAAAACCATGTCCCAACCCTTTTCTTCCTCTGATAACTCTTCAAAGCTCCCTCCATCTTGTCGAACCTGACTCTTTGCCATTTTCTTAAACCCCATATTTTCGAAAAAGTCTATGTTTTCGTCTCGACTAACTAATGCTATACGATCTGCTACACCACTGCCTTGCATACGTTGAACGTAACTTCTCATCAATAAGCCTCCCAAACCATTTCTGCGAAAAGCGGGAAGAACAGCCATTGTGTGGATACATAAAGTGCGTCCGTATTCTTCATGACCTTCTGTGGAAGTTTCATCTTGTGTTGATGATGTGAGGTTAGAAGTATTATGTTCTGAAGAGGTAGAGGTGACAGGATTGGGATGAAATGATTGCCAATCTTTAGGAGCAATTGCGTCGTCAGAACATAAAGTGGAATTTGTAGATTTTGTAGCTATGATTGCGGCCAGAAGAATTGATTTACGTTCGGGTGTGCCGGAATAGACTGGTATAGCTGTTGAAGCAGTAGAAGCCTTGCTAGGATGTGGATGTGAGGCGGAAGAAGAAGAAGTGTCGTTTGATGTAGAAGTCAAAGTAGTATCTGCTGAAGTGAACAACCCAAACGATAATTCGGCGCATTTGGAGAAACGATACTCGATCTTTTGAAAGTGTCAGTCTATAAAAGAAAATGGGCAAACATGCTTGGTTAGACTTACGGTATCTCTGAGAGCAATCCAAGAAGATGGTAACGAAGCTTTTGTAAGTGTCATGACAGAATCAATATCTTGCATCGTCAAGGTTTGAACATATGGCTTGATAGCATTCTCGTCAACTTTCTTCGCTTGTCCCCTCGTTGAACCACCACCGACGAGATCTCTCCAGTTGTTGACAAAATATTCACGGTTGTATTTTGAATCGTTGGAAGATTCTACACTTCCATCTGTTTCATTTATTTCCTCGACCTCATCAGCATGTTCCTCGGTCTTTCGACTCTGATCCCTTTCTGCCTGTAAATCTCGAGGCATCTTGAACGTGATTTATATGTAAGAATTCGTTTTCTTTGAGACAGGTCAGAGAAACTGATTGATTTTAATTGTGATGTGATTCACAAATTGCTCGAAGAAATGACGTCAATTTCACCTCTTTTCGTTTCACTTCTCTCCACGTTTTACATTTTCTATATAGCAAAGCTAGTAGTTTCACAGATGTATGGGCGGTGGTCTTTCTAAGCAAGGTCTATAGCTGCAAGGTCGTCACTCAACATAGACCCAATTACTGGAATTGACCTGAGACAGAGCTGCGAGATACGGGCAAAAAAGTTAACATGTAAGTGGCGTCACAAATACCAATCGTACAGCTTTCAAGATTATTAATCTTCTATAGGCCTCAAATTAATGTACATATAAATGCACATGAACATGCTCTGGATCAAGAGATTATTCCTTTTGAAATCAAAGCTGATGCAACACTGGGTGATCTGAGGCAGATTGTCGGTGATGGACTAGGTTTCCCTCTTATACAACAGCAATTCTTGTTTGAAGGACGACCATTGACAGATGATTCTGTGACATTGACAGCTTCGAATATAAAAGATGGAGATATGTTGGCGGTCATTGTAGGCCCTCAGCAAGATTCACAACAGAGAGTTCAACAATCTTCACAAGGCTTGGCTGGACAAGTAGACCCGAGAATAGAAAGCTTGAGACAAATGTTGTTGATTGATGCTACAAAGCTAAATAACATGTCACAAAGTATGCCCGGGCTACGCGAGGTCGTCAATGACCCTATTAAATTTCAAGAATTAGTGGTGCAAACTTCACAACAACAATCTCGTAATGAATCTAGAAATGATAGTGAACTACTGGAGCTACAACGACGTGCTGAAGCTGATCCCTTTGACATTGAAATACAAAAGAAGATAGAAGAACTCATTCGAAAGAAGAATGTAGATGAGAACATGGAATTTGCTCATGAACACATGCCAGAACGTTAGTCTTTACTATTTACGTTCCTTTGAGTGAATAGATACTGATAGGAATGATTGTCTAGTGTTTACTTCTGTGACAATGCTTTATATTTATGCATCAGTCAATGGTCATCAGATCAAAGTATTGGTGGACAGTGGAGCACAAGCTACAATCATGTCTCCTTCTTGTGCCGAAGCATGTAATATCATGCGTTTGATTGATACTCGGTTCGCAGGCATAGCAAGAGGTGTTGGCACGGCCAAAATACTTGGTCGAGTTCATTCTGCAAATCTACAAATCGGAAATGACTTTTTACCGTGTAGTTTCACAGTCATGGAAGGAAAAGCTGTAGATATGTTACTAGGACTGGACATGTTGAAGAGATATCAAGCTATAATCGATCTCAAACGAAACAAATTAGTTTTTGAGCATGCTGAAGTTGATTTTCTAGCCGAATCAGAAATACCAAAATGGGTAGTCGAAGAACAAGCGGCAGAAAATACGATTCCTGGTCCGGTAGGGACGGAGATTGGGACGGATTCTGGAGTCATTAGGCCTGCTGGAACTACTCCTCACATGAATAAAAAGACTACTACCGAAAGTCAATCGAAAACCCAGGGCGAAAGCTCACAAGCTAGTCAATCAAATTCAACGCCAAGTGTACAGGCTCCTAATTCTACATCCAACACTAGTAACACTACGACTTCAGCCCGTGTATTTCCAAAAGAATCTATAGATCAGCTAATGAGTATTGGCTTTGATCGTAATCAAGCAATAGCCGCTCTTGAAGCTACTGACGGTAATGTTGAATATGCAGCAGGGCTATTATTTCAAAATTAGATTAATTATATTCTACCATGTTGCTATATGATTTGACGAAATGCATAGCGATTTGATTTTTACCAGCTTCACATCTTGTTACCCATTTGATCAAGTCATTTTGACCAATCAGTCATTGTGGTGAATTGGAAGTTACGACTGACACATCACTAAACTTATTATGCTGTTATTTTTGTTTTTATTTACTTTAAAGGCAAGAGCGCTGAAAGCTATCATATACCTTCTCTTTATATCTAAATAAACAAGATTAAAAATTCTGAAATCTATAAATCCTAGTTTTACCTCTGATCTTTCATCTTCATTTCATATATTACTTATCAATTCGAATTTGGAAGCACTTTTTGGCAAAATACCGCATTTTCGTCTCTGCTATATCAAGTTTGATCTTGTCAGCATTCAACAATTGTCCAACATGAATTTCTATCTTCTGTTAGCAGTCTTGATTTCATTAATTTCAGCTTCACCAACTTATATCAAAGAATTCAACCGTCAAAGTCAACCAACAAACCTTGCAGTACCGTTTACTCTTTCAGCACACTTTCCAGGAAACGTCATTGATGGTCTTCAATTCCAAGCAAATTCATATCATTTCTACCTCGGTTTAAATCGTTCGAGTGCATATTGTCCTGCAGTCGTTGGTAAAGCATGTCCAAATTCAACTGCAACTGTAGTTATCAATGGTGCAATGGTATGTTTATCCACTTGTAAAAACAGGTACATGATTAGACTAACAGGATGAATAGTACGTCATGGTTCCTGGTGGACAGCATGTTTACATTCAGAGATCCGGTGCATTGACTTTTACTGTTCCTCATTCTGGTGCTTTGATCGATTTATATTCGACTAGTGTGGCAGCAGCAACGGATGGAATCTATCGTGGACCTTGGGGTGTTTATTGGAGTGCATGTCCTGTTGTTAATACTACAAATGTTTGGCAGGTTTTTGCGCGAATTCCTCCGTTTTCGCAACAAAATTGTTTGCCTTTTGAAGCAAGAGCTCAGAATTGGACTGGTGGTATTGGTGCTTGGGAATATATTTGAAGGAGGCAAAATGGAATTAATGATGGCTGTATTTGTAAAGTATTATTCAAGATTACATGGATCAGTAGTGTATTGTAATGAATAGTTTATAACTTTTAATTCTTTGTACTGTATGTTTTGTGGCTGAGATGGAGAAAACTTTGGTCTATAAATAATCAGGCTTTTACGTGTGAAGCTGGAAAGCGTGGGGAAAGTCAACCGTTTTTGTTGTAGGGCTGAGTCATCTAACCTTGGATCATTCTGTTGTAGCTCTCATACTCGTTGCATACAAGATTGTTCTATACATCAAAAGTGTTTATAAAGCTGTCTATGATATCGTTCTGGATAGATAAACGGATTGGTCGTCATGCTTGGATATGAATCAACTGCGATTGAATTCAGATGCAGACTTTACATCCAATTTACGTCCACGACAATCACGACTGTTGTCACCAATCAAAGATGTTGACACTGCAAATACTGTTGTAATAATACCAGATGGGACGAGTGGAGATGATCTCTCTGCAAGGTATAACAACGGAACAACTAGTTCGAGATCAACATCCGAACATCGACAAAGAAGATTGAGGAATATATCCACCGAACAACAACCAAAGTTATCATCAATAAATACCACCACACAAAATGGTGCAGTTTCTGGTCCTTTCGCTTCATTATGGGGAACATCGTGGAATGCAATCCAAGGAATTGCAAATGATATTCTTGGCGAAGAGACAATTGCACAAACTCAACGTTCTTTCTCAAGGACAAGAAAGGATTCAAGATCCATCAAACCAATGAAAAGAATGACGAAAAAGATATCCACAAACTGGGGTCCAGACGTTCAAGATGCTGCAATATCTCCATCTCCGATTCAAATTGGTGGAGGATCAAAAGAAGAAAGAGACGCAATGATTCGTGTACAAAAAAGAAGAGATTTACTGTCTGGAGCAGTCGCTACAGCTGGATCTTTGGATGCCATGGGGAATCATAAAAGAAGAACGTCTGATGATTGGGATCTATCATCTTCTATTCCTCGTAACGAACAAGAACATGATCATGTCGATGCAAAAGTATTCATTCATGATGTATTACCAGAAGATACAATAGCGGGAATAAGTATAAAATATAATTGTTCTGCCGAAATACTTAGAAAAGCAAATAGAATGTGGACGAATGATACGATACAATGTAGAAAGATGATCATGTTACCTGTTGATGCATGTGCGATTAAAGGTCGACCTTTGTCTCAGACAGAAGTAGAGGAATTAAATCTGTCGAGTACAAATCAAGAAAAGATTAACGAAGAAGATGTAATGACTCCTCGACCTTCTACAATAGCTACATTCAAGTCTCAATCACATTCCCGAGATCCATCAACATCTTCAATGACTAGTGGTCTTTCTATTTCATCTCATTCTGCCCCTCCATCTACAATAATAACAGACATTAACGACCCACCAGTCTGGACTCATGATTCTTGGGTTCTACTACCAAACATCTCCAAACCAGTTCAGATTGGTCGTCTTTTACGACGTACATTAGGTTATTTTCCACCTGCTAGACGAAAATCAAATCCATATTCCGATACTACAACAACTTCTTCTTCTTTTGATCTTTCACGACAGTCTTTATCGATTCCAACTTCTACATCAATTCCTACTTCTTTATCAAATCCATTTTCTAATTCTAAACCTACTTCTAACTCTAAACCAACTTCGCCTTCTCGTCCTAGTATTCCATCTCCATCACAACAATCGTCTACTCGTCTGAATATCCAATCTCCATCACACCAAACCTCTTTTCGTCCACGAAAATCGTCCATTCCTAAAATAAATCCATTTCTGACAGGTCCTGGAGGTATTGGATCTCTCGACTCTTCTACAACTCATCCTGGTCCAGCTCAAGATACTTTCAACAGGTTACTAGCTCATAAACTCCCCAACGTCGCACCTCCACGTAACCAACGAGGTTTATACCTCCCCGAAGTCCCGCTCCAACTCGACATTGACAATAATCTCTTTATGAATGGAAACAAGAGACAATTCGACATTGAACCCAACATCAACGACGGAATCAGTGGAAAGATGGAAAACGTAGGCGCTGCTGTAGAAGGTTGGGTGAGAAAGGTAGTCAGCACAGTCACGTCTTCACTTGAACCTTCTTCATCTTCTACCACACTTTATAACAAACGTGACGTCGAGCGTATTAATAGAGGACGGGCGCGCAAGGGAACTAAATCCTTGGATCTCGGTGGTAAAACCGCCTCTACTTCTCTGAGTGGAGATGATAGGGCCGATGGGATAGGAGATTTGATAGAGTTGACTGACGCGATGGATCTGGTGGGGAATACAGACAAGACTCCCGGTCTAGATGTCGGAAAGGATATTTTTGATACCGTCCCTTTTACGGAAAGTATAAACACGCCTGTTGCAAATAGTTTAATCACGCCTGTTGGAGGGAGTATTGTCACTTCTAAGCCTGGAGGGTCAGGATATTCAGTCCCAGGAACAAATGTAGGAGTGCGGAGGAATATACGTGCTGAAACAAGTTGGAAAATCGACAAGGACGATTGAATTCTATATATCTTTTGTACGTTGATATGAAATAGAAGTAATAGCTTTGACGATTGATGTATATTTACAATCAACGCATTTCAATGGTTATATAGAGTTTAATGAACATGACAGTAATGTATTATCACTTGTATGGGGAACATTCTTGCGGTAAAACAATTGAAGCTTCTTATAGATCAGATGACTTATATCCAATCATAAAGCTAGTGATTTTTTAAATAAACTCATCATTACAATCGACATACATTTCCACACCAAACCACTGTTGTTCAAATCCCTGTGATAGATTTGAGAATGCAACACAGCGCTATAACCTCGATCGTCATTACAAGCAAATCTTCGTCACACTTGACATTCTTCGGAACTTTCCAGAGTTCTAAGGCGGGTTAATTAGAATTAAGTCTAATGGAATACCAAATTCTGAGAGGTATATGTGATTCTTACCTTCTTATCATTCAGTGTTTTGATCGCCGTGGTACAAGCCATGATTACGGAAGTTTCTGGTCAACTGGCTTGATGACCTGCTTACCGCTTTTATCATGGTGCGGTTCAACGCCCTGATATATAGCCATGATCGTGGGTGGGTGTATGGTCCAATTATGAGCGTTTGCAGTTGCGTCGCGAACTTCATCGGATACGCGATCGCCAGCTGAGTGCGATACCCAGAACGGGTATTGGATCTTATTGACTGGGAAAAATTGGCCATCCCACACAATATTGAATTCGTTATGATACTTCTTTCTAAAGGTTATGCATTCTTTTGAATCCTCAAACGTGATTGTCGCTGTTATCTGCTCGAATCTAGTATGCTGACTGTTATTACTGTTATCCGTTCCAGTCTTGGTAGGATGCAGTATGTGCCCTCTGAAGGGTTTACCGTGGGAAGAATGCACTGGAATATCCGAATATGGATTTATGGTCAATATCTTTTCATGTTCTTTATATACACAATAATAATCCGATACATCTGATGATTTCTCATTCCTCGATGTCTCGTTGTTGTTCGACGGTTTCGGATCCTCCAATGGTATCAAGAAGGCATGAAGAGTGGACCCGTAGTACCGCAGATCGCTACCATCATCGACTTTCATTTCCATCTTACCGCCGCGATCTTCAGGAAAACCCACAGTTAACGCATAATGCAGGTTTTCAAGGATATTTCGCTTCAAGGAGTAATCATGAGTATGGTGGAATCGCTTATCACTCATTGTATCGCCCGTGCGCGCTGATTATGATATTTTTGCCGATGCAGAAAAAAGTAGACAATTTGATGAGGCGATGATAAGAAGTCGCAAAAGGAAAAAGGCGAGGTCGAACTAATCCAGAGATAAATATTTTTTAAAAATCAAAGGAGACTCTCGTAGCCTCATAGCAGACTCTGCAGGGTCCAGCAAGTCATCACGCACGCTAGACCAAGACTAGCACTTCTTGGACATTTCTCTAATTTCAGAAACTCACATTTTCAGACGACTTTTGCGCGCGTGATGCAGAAGCGGGGTTTCAGCCTAGAACAGAGACATGATCTGACGCTTGATTAAAACCTCAAGCCTGAAAGAAACAGACCACTTTCCCCTGTTGGAAATGCGTGGAAATGAAATTTCCCCTCTTTTCTCCGCTTTTTGAAATTACATGTTGCTAATTTTAACCCATTTTTTTTCCAGGATCAGCAATATTTCATCGAGAATGTTTGGCGCGTGACTGCGGTGCTGATCACCGTGCAGACAGCCAACGACCGATGCTATGAAGCTAACCGAGCCTGGAACTAGTCGATGGCCGATCTTCCATCCTTTAAAGCTCATCTTAATTATTATTATTCAATATTATATCACCTCTTCAAACAGACGCTTCGGACGAGAAGATTTCGATTTTGTAAAACCTTTACACAGAACAACCTTATTTCCTCACACTTTAGTTAAAATATAATTCTTCTTCTACAGTATTCCTGCCAGGAAGCAATAAAACCTTTCGCATACTTTGCCGTCAATTTATATAAGATCCAGGTTTCGATTATTAATCTCTGTCAGATTTGAGTCCCATGAAATATAGTCCAGACATCAATTTTCTCTTTCCATATCAGTAGATTAAGCAATAGATAGACTTTCGAATACTTAACTTGGCTTTCAGATTTTACTTCGCTGTGCCTCAGCTTCTGCGTGATGGTACGAACGAGCAAGTATGCCAGGACGCAGTTCAGCTGAGGAGAAAATTCTGCTCGGCCGAGGTCGATAAGCTTAAACCTTAGTCTCCACCTCATGTGGCCCGTGCATTACCTCACTTAGAGCTCGGCTGACCTCATCCGACCTATGTTTTCAAATTTCTGAACTTTTTAAACTTTTATTCTTTAACTTGTTTTTAACATGTTTACCATTTTTTATAAAATTATTAAGCGTGTTTTTACCTTATAAAAAACACATATATAATATCTATGTATGTATAATAAAGGTATTAAAGAAGAAAATATCAAAAAAAGTTCATAAATCTTTAAGAGATTCATAAATAATTCTAAAACAAGTTTAAAACAGGTTTATTTATTTTACTTATTTTTAACCTGTTTTTAACCTGTTTTGTAATTTAACTTGTTTCTAACCTGTTTCCTAAAAGTTAATCTGAGGCGCGTTTTTTTGCGGGGTTAACATGAGATAATTGCCCCCGCAAAAAGCCTATTTACCTCAGATGAACCTTAAATCCTCCTCAGCCCAACTGTATGCTCCAAGTATGCGGCGGCCTAACAAAGTTCAAAATCCCTGATGGAAGCGGATCAATTATCAGAGCACGAGTCTTCACATAATGCTCTTTGGAGTTATATATAAAAGGGAATTCACTCAAGTGACAGCTTTATTGAGCTGAATAATTGTAAATGGTCTGTTTATGGAATTTCAGCGCGGGAGATAAATTTAACATAATCACGATTTGTTCTACAAAACTTCTCGTGACAAGTTATTCTCAAGTAGTCAAAGGCTTCCCTACCACTGGAAATTCGAATACACAAATACTGTCAATTCAATGGAGAATTGATCCGTCAAGATTCTAGTACCGCACGCGCTCTGAAAATAATTAAACGGGACAGATTTCTAAAAATTGATTAGTAAGTTGATAGACTCTGTCGGGAGCACTTATACAGTATGTTTTACAGCATGGATTACACTGACAAACAATACCAATTGAGATGGTTCGACCGTATCTACATGAGATTTGTTCAGAACATCACTACATCTTGTCAATTACGTACACCGGTGAAAAAATATCATGGTAATCGATTTTGCAATTGACTAGAGATGAGGACAATAACTACGGTAGCTTCTAGGCTTGCTGACAAACATTTGAGGTCAATAATGAAATGGTTTATGACGTAGATGGCACCAGCGAGCTAGACTTCTTCTCGGAATCTAACTCCCATCCCTCGGGACCCCACGTATCGTCAAAAATATTATTTATATAATCATCTGGTCCGCTCTCGGCGTGTATGCCTTCATAACTGACTAAAAATCCTGGAGGCATCTTGCACCATTCGTATTTACTGCTGGTTGCTTCGATACTTTTCTCAGAAATCTTGTAGCCCTTCGGGTATCTGATATAAGTCGTATAATTCAAAGAATTAATTGGTTTGGCAAGCTTATTGCCACTCCGGGCATCATCATCAGTTTTTGCCACAAGCATGGACGGCACGGAAAGTGAGACATTGACTTTGTGGAAGTGGTATGCCGAATGTCCACGATTCACATCATTTCCAATGAATTTCCATATCGTTTTTTCTTTTACGGGCTTCGAACTCTGCCCTTTGGACTTCGCGGCTGCCCCAATTTGAGGGGCAGACTTAGGGAGCCCCTCAACATCCTGTGGTCCTTTAAGCGCTTCGATGTCAAGCGTGTCTGATACATGCAATACTTTTAGGACTGGTCGCTCCACTTGTAACAGGGGTTTTAGAAATTTACCTAGAGCTTCGCGATACATCAGAAATAATGGAGGAGCGTCCGGAGGAGTGCTCAACTGGTAGGTGTCTCGTGCATTCTTGTCTGATTTCGAAGTGATCGTCAATCTGTAATCGATCGAAAATGACAAAGGTTTTTTTTCATCCGGGTATTCTTCCTGGAAGGTAAGTCCGTTGAAAGATGTCTGTAAATGCTTTACAGCATCATGTAAATTCTTTGTATCTTCAGAATTCATAACAAGTGGTTTTTGATTAGCCGAAGTCATCGAGGAACAGATCTGCGCGATAATAGGGTACAATTCGAGGTCAGCAGTACCCTCCAAGAGCTTTTTGATGTTAGTCAAGTAACCAGTACCAGCGTCTTCGAGGGACCTCAAGTGCCCCAGATCAGCCAGAGTCGAAGACAGGCGTAGATCACCGACCTGTTCCAGTAATCTCACTAAACAACCGTGATTATGGATACGTTGTTTTAGATATTTGAAGTGCTCATCATTGCTTAGTTTATTCGCTTTGCCCTGCTTGCGCTTCTTTAGATATGAGAAAAGATTTTGTATTTGATACGATTTGAACTTTGCACTGGTTTCTACGATCAAAATCTTTGATCAGGCTGGGCTCCGTATGACATTTATTCTTTTCAGTATGGTCTTTAGTATGGTTGTGCCAACGCATCCAAACCGCAAAGACGGATCGATTTACTGAATACGTTCTGGGACCTGGAGCTGGGACTTGATAGAGTTTCCACTCTCGAGATTCGCACTTTGCTGTGATTTCGAGCATGAATTCAAAACAGGCTTTACAGGTTCCATATTCATGCCAAGGTTTGGAATTCCCGAAAAGAGCCCAAATTCCGTCTGAGTCTTCACAAGCCGATAGTTTTTCAAAATGTTTGCTTGGGTTCTCAATGCCTGCTGTAATCAGTAACTCGGTCCAAGTATTAGACATTGTTGAGTAAGGCGAAAAGTTTCGGTTATATTTGTGGGGTATTGTATCTCAGAAGTACGGGTTGAAATAGGGGGTGAAAAGAGATTGATGAGTTGAGGAGTTTCCATAAACAGGAAGGAATTGCGGGTATAATATAGCTCAGATCAACCCCAGCACGTGGCATCCACCAGTGCACAGACAATTATCTGGTCGGTGCCATAAATAGAATGCCCCACATTTTGTTCTTTGCCTGAATTACTTCCAGTGTCACCAACAACGGTATCGACCTTTTCGAGCTTTTGATTGGATCCTTGAGTTTGACAAATTCGGTTCCCTTGATTACACACATTCTCCTTGTGTTGCATGGCGGAAATGACCAAATGTTTTGTAATTTCAACCAAAGTTCTAAAAATAGCCTCCCCACAATCGCAAAATTTGCGAACCGTGAACTCCAGCATTATCTTGCTGACTTTAATCATCGTAATCTTTCGACGCTTTTGTGAGCTGAAATCCAATATGAATTTTGTGTGTACATATAAAATTATTGGGCTGAAAATTGATCATGTGTTGATTCTTACAGCTGACAAAGTGACTGAAATTTGGAGTCTTTTCCGTCCCGAACTTTGACGTTCGCTTGATACTGTACCCTCATAACCAACCCAACAGAATGATTCCAACAAACAGAATCGTAACCAACAGAATGTTTTCAACCAATAGAACCGATCCAACAGAATGCCTTCAACCAATACAATCGTAACCAACAAACTGCTTTCAGCCAAGAGAACTGTAACAACAGAATGCTCTTGGCCAACAGAATCATTCCGAACAGAAATGTACTCGGCAGAATGCTTTCGACCAATAGAATCATGAGGATGGAGTGTTTCCAAAGATAGATTATAGCAGAAAAACTCATCCAACACACCATGTCGCATGACGAACATGGTTCAGAAGAACATCCAGACATTAGTAACTATACACTAATTTGTTGGGTTCCGAAATAATCTCTAAACCCAAGGATTTTTCCAAAATTTGACACCACTCGGGTTCATTTCTCTTACAAGCACGGCTCTATCTTCAGCCATTTCCAACTCTTCCGTCGCAACACCAATACTCCAACCGAAATGATTTGCCGTTTCGATCGCCGTGACGCCTCTCCCAAATGTATTATCATTACTCTGTCCGTCTTGTAAATATTTAATCAGACTTGCACAGATACCTTGTTCGCTTCGATTTCTATCTTGTACTACTTTCAGTCCGCTTTTGAATTTCCTGACTCGTAGTGGCAGATTTAGAGTCTCCCATGCTTCTGCTGCCGAGGAAAAATCCGACGGAGAGACTAGTTCGATACCGTTACGTTGAGAATTGAACCATGACCACAAGTCTACAAGACTGATTATTCCACCTGATTTACTTAGAAGAGAATGTGTATCGTCGGTTAGTATTTCTGCCAAAGTACGAGATAGTTGTGTTATGTACAGCGAAGATTCATTAGTGGAAGGGGAGGAGAGAGATAGATTGGACAGAGCGGACGAGATTGAGGGCGTAGATGTAAAAGTGGTCGACTTTGTAGTCATTAGTCCTAGTGCAGATGCGGATTCATATAACAGTCGACGATTGCTGTCATTATCGTGACTTGTAGTGTTTGTAGATAATGCAAACCGTTCTGCCATGGCGATCACTTCCTTTGCGGATATCATGAGAGCTTCTAAATCTTCAAATGCTGATCCAATCACCATAGCATTATTCTGTCTTTGAGATTGACCACGATCTTCAAGACCGGCTATACCTACTGCTCTACGATTGGGAGTCGATGAACGAGAACCTCTCGTTGGACTGTCGAATCCCTGATTAGACAGTGAGGTTGGTAGAGGCATAGCTATCGGTGGAGCTGTTGTGAGTAACCATTTCCGTTGAACTAATGCTTCTTTGAGCCGGCTATAAAACAGCTGCTCCCCTCCAGCTCGAAAAGATAATTTTATAATGCTTGGAGTATCAGAACTTGTCATGGGTGTGACGGGAGCAGGCGACTCGTTTCTGTTTGTTTGTTTGCGAGTCTTTTGCAATGATGATCCACACATTTCACAAGTAACTAGTGATGGATGATTATGGAACGTGCATCTGGGACAAACATCATCATTATTTCCACCACTGCGATCTATACGTAAATATTGATCATTGTCATTAATTGCTCCATTAATTATCGTCGTAGATCGCTTGGACAGAGCTGCTATAGCTGCTTTTGTAAGCGTCACCAAAGCCGGTTTGATTCCACAAGCAAGGCACGAAGGGATAGGTGTGTTAGCATTGGCAATTGATGGGTCAAAGTCAGTAGGAACTGGATTGGAGAATGAGCAGATTGGACAGATCCATGTTGCTGTTACCGTTTCTGGATGATCAGTGGTGCTTTGTATTGCTTTTTTACCAGGAGAATCTACCGCAGAAGAGCTGGCAGTCCCATGTTGCAAGACATGTACACTCGAATTAGTCAATCGTACTCTTGGTGGTTTTGGAAAGATTGTTATTTTGGGTGAAGATTTTAGAAATCCCGACTATTTAGATTAGCTTATCGCTGAATTATATACATCACAAGATTACACACATGAATCTCGGCTCGATCTACTTGTTTCAATTCCAGAAACACCGAACGTGTTCTTGAATCAGTATTGTCTACGTAGCATATTCGGTGCGACGTCAGATATGCATGTCCGTTTTGATACTCTTCAATTTTGAATTTGTCACGATATAGTCCAACTGCGTCTTGGACATATAATAAGACTTCATCGTCTTGTAAGATGGGTCTAAGAGCGGTACTTAAATCAAGCTGCCGCAACGACATTCAGAATCAGAATTATGCCATGGACAAAAACACCGTCAGAGAAGCATGGAAAGAAATCATATGGCGATGAAAACATTGCACGTGATGGCCCAGATTCATGACACAACTACAATAGTGGACCAAAAGTCATTACAATATCAAATACCCAGGTAGACGACATGGTCAGATCTTGTAGTAACAAATTATTAATTCATCTCTCTGTAAATTTAAACGATAGTTTCTAACGCTAAGATATGCTATGCTAAAGATATTAACGCCATTCCAACAACCATTTGCAAGTAACGCAAAGAACGTCCATTTGGATAAAATGCTTCATAGACCAATATTAATATGATCATGCAGCGTGAGACATGCCTCCCATTTTTGTAGGCTACAAAGTCATCAGTCTGGAATCAAAATAGTTTACCGTGCAAAACTTACATTGTTGATCGCATTCATCAATGGACTTGTCCTCATTTGTTCTTCCAAACTCGTAGAAAGACCTGCAGATACGTCACGCTGCTCTTTGTTGTATGAAGCTTGAAGGCCAGTCGCGGCGTTGGAATAAGTCGTGTCATGTTGTGGATCAATATGTTTTTTGATCTTCACTTCTTCTTCCAAACTTTGTCCTTGACCCGAATTAACAGCGTGTTGTTCTTTAGTGTACGAGCTTTGTAAGCCGGTAGTAGAACTTGTATAAGGATCACTATCATATGTTCCGTGAACTTGTGTATCCGATCTAGCAAAGCTAAATTCTTGTTCTAGACTTGATCCACTCTTTGTTTCGTTCAAAAAAGTCTCTTGTAAACCCGTTGTTTTGTTTGTATATGGATCCTGATCAAAGACGCCGTATGAACGAGTTTGTCCTCTTACATTACGAAATTCATCTTCGAGATCGGTAGATGTGCTTTGTTGTTCCTTTGCAAATGAAGATTGTAAGCCGGTTGTCGAATTTGTGTATGGATCAGAGTCATATACTGCGTGATCATGACTGTGACCTCTCGAAACTCGAAACTCTTCTTCTAGACTCAAGCCAAGTCCTTGCCTTTCTTTCTCAAACGAGCTTTGTAATCCAGTAGAGGAATGAGCGTAAGGATCTGTATCATAAACTCCTTGATCGACATGTTGACCACGAATACCACGAAACTCATCTTCCAGACTAACACCCGACGTATTGTATTCATTCTTATAAGAATCTTGTAAACCAGTTGGATCCTCAGAATAACCAGTCTCATAGTATTGATTGACATGACTCGACATGTTTTGAGGTTTGTTCATCAGATGTAATTCATGTTCTAAACTTTTGATTTGTCCTGATGTCTCACGTTCTTTATGTAATGACCTTTGTAACCCAATTGCCTTTGTTGAGTAAAAATCATCTACTTGACTTTGAGTTCCTCGATTAACTGCTTCCACAAGTCTGGCTTGTCCTTCAAGGTCTAATTCTAATGCAGACTTGCCAATCTTTACAATATGTTCCTTTCCGAATGACTCCTGTAGCCCTTTTCGTGTCTGGGGATAATCATCTTGTGGTTCATCCTTGACGATCGACTGAGAATGTAATTCTTGAGCCAATGTAGGACGTTTGTGATCGTGTTTCTCGTGTGTAAAAGAGGTTTGTATCCCAGCAGGATTGGTCGAGTAACCATCTGCATCGGTAGGTGACGATGAGGATTGTGCTTTGGATGTTCCGGTGATGCTTTCTGCAATAGACTTGATTGATCCTAACCAGCTAGTTTCAGACTTGTTGTGCAAGGTCGGATCAGTAGGAATAGAGGGGACTGAATTGGACTTTGTATGTTTGCCAGATTGCTGAATATATGACGATATTATAGGTGTTATTTGTAATCGACCATGGCAGACCGCTTGTCGGCTTCTTGCCCTGACGGATGGGATAACTCGGAATGGAATTATTGAGGGCGACATCTGACTATATTAGAGATTGTTCAACTAGGCGACCGGCAAGATTAGACATACCTCTTTAAAATATATCACAAAACACCTCGTATTTCTTTTATAGAGAGTTAAAGGTGTGACGGAGACGACTCAGGCAAAGCTCGGGTTATGTCAGCCGAATGTCTTGTGACGTGGGGAAGCTGCGGGGCAGCGGTCATGGAAGAATGCTGGGGTCAAAGCCTAATTCACGCACAGACCTAGTTATAAGCGTTGAAATATTGCTATTTTTATCGACCTTTTCTTTTTATTGAGAGGTCAATACTATAAATTATGACAATACTAAATACGAGACAATTTAATGAGAATCGTGAAGTCTTCGAATCGGTTTTGGAGACCAATTAGAAAGAGTCAACCGATCTCGGCGGTACATCATGGTTCATCAGTCAGGACAAGGGTCTGACGTGTACTGCCCTCAATCTCTTCGAGACCCAATGCCTCAATTCCAGAACTGGTAATTCTAACAGCTCCGGCTCTAACCAATGCTTGTTGTAGATCGTCAATTAAATCCTGAACATCCTCTATTCCAATGCATAGTCTGATAATATCTTCTGGCATTGCTCTTTTCTTTCTTGTTGCAGCGTCAATGCTCGCGTGACTCATTCTACACGGCATACTAATGAGACTGTTTACACAGCCGAATGACACAGAGATACCAAATATTTTAGTAGCTTCTACTATACGTTCAGAGACCAAGGTTGATCCAGTCTCAAAAGCCAGAACAGCTCCTGCTCCTCTTGCTTGTGACCAATGTAACGAATATTGAGGATGGCTTTTGAGTCCAGGATATCGAACTTTGAATCCATGTTGTTCGAGGAAAGTAGCAATAGTCATTGTACTTTGCTGTTGCTTCTCCATACGTACAGATAAAGTCTTGACTCCACGAAGGAGTAGCCAAGAGTCGAATGGACTAAGACCACATCCGGATGAGTTTATAGTAAAGAAGAGTTTATCACCGATTTGACTACTATTAAATGCCATGACACCTGCCATGAGATCATGATGTCCGGACAGGTATTTTGTACCACTTTCATAGACAATATCTGCACCGAGTTCCAAAGGGTTTTGTAACAAGGGTGACATCATTGTATTGTCTACAATAACAAGAGCTGCTGCATTCTTCTCATGTGCTGCTTTTGCTATCGAAGGAATATCCACAATCTTCATGAGTGGATTAGTTGGTGTTTCAAGCAGGACCATTGCCGTCTTTTCTGTCAGATATTGTTTGACAGTCTCGACAGATGTAGTGTCAATATGATGAACTACAATTTCATTATTCGTGGACATGTATTTTAACAATCTGTTAGTTCCGCCATAAAGATCATCTCCTGTGACAACTTCATCTCCAGGTTTCAACATTCTTGTAATGACATCTAGAGCACCCATACCTGAGGACACGACCAATGCTCGATTAGCGCCCATGATCTTTGCCATGTGTCTTTCGAGATGTGTTCTAGTCGGATTTCCACTTCGAGTATAATCATATTCATTTCCTTCTCCTTTGAACGTTGCTGATTGATAAATTGGCATACTCGAGGAGTTGTATTGATCATTGGTGTCGCTATATACCAACTCGGTAGCTAAGGCATATCTTCGTCCATTTGAAGGTGACGAAGGTGCTGGAGATGGTGGCATATGATGGCCGTCAAGATCGACTTTTTCGAGCGCAGATGCGATGCCGTTGGTGTTGGTATTCTTTGAAGATGACATGTTTAGTCAAACTTATGGTTTTTGAAGAGGGCCAGAGACCTCTGTAGATGATTTCTTTTGGGAAAAAGGAATCTAGAACTAGCTGAGAAGGAAGAGGAAGCCTCGCTGATGATATGACGAGAAACAATTGCTTATCAAGCAATGTCGATCTTATAAGGGTTCCGCTTTCAATGCTTATCAGCACTAGTGATTCTTGGTCGATAGAAGTAAGCAGAGATAAGTAATAACAATTGGATGTGTTGGTGAGATACTATTGGATTATCCTTGAGTATCATCGGTCCGAAAAATGTGCTAGGCAAAATTGCGCCATCAGCCCCGCATTTCGTCATAGAAACATTTGACGCCAAGTTTTTCATCGACTGAAAACACGCCCATGTTATAATATAATTAGATTGAGATGCAACCATGCTTGTCGCGTCGGGAAGAGCTTTTCCATGAACCTGTCGTACAAGGGTATATACATTTGACAGTTCCTCCTTATACATGACCGCGTCCGATGTCTCGAACTTGCCGAATCTACTCCGAGATCCGAAATCTTGCCTGATTGTTTGGAATATGTAATGCTATATGTTGATACCACCTTCCTCAATCGATGTATCCTATATTATCTCTACTTGATGTTTCCAGATTGCTTCCGGATACAAAGGCGTCTTGCTATTAAGGGCCCGTCCGATAGCAAAAACAACAGTTTAGTTTATTTTGAACTAATCGAAGCTGAAATAAAGTTTGATTAATTTTTTATGGTTTTCTGCCGAGGTCGTGGGCAGTTCGTACGAAATTGCGGGGATCGAGTCATTATGATATCATTTCTAGTATACTGTAGTACATTTTCGAAAAAAATAATGATTTATTATATAGTAATATGCTAGTCATTGTGGTAGTTAACCTATGATAATAGTAACGTACGTCTAGTCTTACCGTACGACTTAATAGCATACTGCTCCGTTAGACTACTACTATTCGCTGTTTTACTATTCATTATTAGTACTGTTATTACTATACTATGTACGCGATACTTTGTACATTGTTATAGTTATTATTTATGTATAATTTATCTCACTTTATGTTCACTTCCGTATTTCTCACTGTGTGCTCACTTCCGCTGCTTACTTGTGTACACTTTTGTGATATTATATAACGCTTACCTTTTCCTTCTTCCTTTGTCTATACTCTCTTCTCCTTATATATTTTCTGTCATAAACATGGCTCCCTAATAGACTTTTATACTATAATTATAAGACTCTATACATTTTTAACAACTACTAATATAGGTTATATAGTAATAGTTATGTTCCTACTACTGCCCGCGAGGCAGCCCTTCTTGCTACAGACAAGGCTAAGTAGGCGGCCCGTGACAATGCTATTATTATTAGCTTAGATAATAATAGTCTAAATGAACTAGCTAAGGCTATTATTATCGATAATAATAACTTAGACAATGATGTTAAAACAGCTGTTGTTATCTATAACAACACTACTACCTTAGCCGTCTTAAACTTAGGAGCTATTACATAGCTATAGTAAGTCATCCTCTAGCGTGTTGTTATATATATATGTTTAGCAATACGTTATACTAACAGACATTAGGAGCTAGATGCTTAACCCTTCTAATTTCCTCGTTAATAGATAGTATGTTCTGCCTGTTTAAGGCACTACTATTCTTTCTCGGTTCGTCCATGGCTACCGTAATAATAATAGACATCGACTCCTAGCTTAAACTAGTCGTCTAGTCTATATTTACTAGGCCTTTTTTAATGCTAAACACTTCCTAAGCTATCGTCTATCTTATATTAATGCTATGCTTATTTAAAGCTATAGTGTCGAGAATAATCCCCCTTATAGTCGCTACGCATAAAGCATGTAGCTATTCCTAGTATATGTATCTATAGCTAATGCATTTAATAACTATTGCTCTAATTATAAGTATCTAGATTAAGGGGCTTCTTATAGTGTGATTAGATAAGGCCGCATAATTATGGCCGCACTATCTGGCCGCGCAATCATAGCCCTATTATCTTTAAGTGCTCTATAGCGCTGTAGTAGACGTTGAACGTCTAGCTAAAAATAAAATACTAATAATTACGTACAAAACTATTGTCTATTTCTTTTGTTTATATAATATATTATAAAAGAGGTAGTAGGACGGTTTTTTTATCTATATAATAATTAGTAGAACATATATATAACAATACATAGCATAATTTTATTTGTCTATTTATTTAACCTACCTTATGAGTTGTTATTATTATTGTTGTTGTTATTATTATAATGAAATATTTTCATGTACTATTATTAATAATATTATTATTATTTGAAATTTCTATTGTCTAAATATCCTAATTATATACACGCACTACTCGTATAATTCGTACATATAATAGCTAGCTTAAACACTGCGACTCACCTAGATAGTGTAGCTAAAGACGACGACATCATTTTAGAAGAAGCTATATACTATATAGTTATCCTTATTTTAAGGCTTATAATAGCAGAGAAGATTCAGGAATCCGTATAAGAACAGAGAAGGTTACGAGCATCTAGTCCTAATTAAATACATGTATAGACGATAGGACTTACAAAACTAGACTATAACATTAAGAGTAATTTAGATTTATATCGGTACACACGTTGTAGCTATACAACATTTGACTATCTATATTAGCGCATAACAACTACTTTAACACTAATAACGGACGGCTAGCGATATACTATAAGGTTTAAGCTAGCAATATTTCTATATATAGCCGTAGTTAGATCCTCCTATAGGAATATCGCTACATAGATTACGTGTTCTCTTAATATAGTTAGACGTATATTTCACTCTATACTTAAAGTACTTTGTCGATTATATAAGGATTATGTACGGCTAGTAAATACAACAATAGAGGCCGAAAGGATATAGGAGCAAATAAGACATAATAGTGATTTCTAGCTATATTTCAAAGGTATAGTTAGAGCTATAGATAGTACTTATCTAGTAATACACAAATGTGGCAAATCTATAGTATAGCAGAATCGCAAGGGCTACAATTTATAGAATGTACTAGTAGCTATCGACTTCAATAGCAGATTTACGTACGTATTAGCTAGATTCGAAGGATCTGCTTATAATTCTCGAGTATTATAAGTTACTAGGACGAAGGGATTCTATATATTAGCTGATTATTTCTACCTTACAGATACTAGTTATCTAAATCAGCTAGACACTCTTGTTCTATACAAGGCCGTTAGATATCACCTATAAGAACAACGAAATACTAGTTAGCAAAGACCTTAAAATCTAAACAAATTATATAATCTCTAGTATGCTAAATTACGCAATATTGTAGAAAGAGTCTTTAGAGTTTTTAAACGTCGCTTTAAGTGTATAAATACTGCTATGGAGTTCCTAGAAATCGACGTACAAGTCTAAATAGTTTACGCGCTAGTTATGTTACATAACGTAATGCTAGATAATCAACCTTATAATACTCTAGCCGATCCTAATAAAACAGATAATAGTATAACTAATATAGCTAATAACATTACGGAATAGAACGTATAGACGCAAGGTAGCTAACGTAGGGACGACAGAATAAACAGAAAACAGACTAATATAGTAACAGCTATGTGGGATGACTTCGAGGCAGCCTAGATACTTAATAATCATTTCTAGTAGTTATTATAGTAGTTAACTCCTTAATGCTCTTTTATTATTATATAAGCTATTAATTAATAAGAGCTGCTCTAGTTGAGTCGTCCGTACATACAAACATGTTACTATACGTTTATAGAGCTATAAGAACAGTAGCTCTTTGTGACGGCGTTAAATGGCCATAATCTTCGAGAACAATTTGTGTGGCCGTTTAAATAGAAGATAGCCTACTTCGTAATTCTACGCTCTTCTTTATAGATTCGACTAGAACTTAGAGTGTACTATTTAACTCGTCCACATCAAGGGTTGAATTCGACTATTAAGTACGCCGTCTATAGCTAGAGGTTCTCCTCGAGGTACTTTCGATCATAGATATAGAAGAATTCTCTTCATTTGTTGCTATTTCTTTAGACTGTGTTATATTAGTTATGTCGACATTAATATCCTCGTGAATTTCCTTAATTACTAATGTATATTCGCTATTAGCTGTCACATTAGACTATAACTTGTCGCACTAAGTCTCCTACTTAAAGCCTTTATTTCGAAACCGTACAGCCTCTAGATAGGCTTGAAAATACTCATTTATTACGGCTAGCTCTAAGTGATGTGCTCTTGTATTAGAGACTGTCTAACTAGACAATTCCCTTAAAGATGTCTATTACTTCCACTCGCTCTTTAATATATTGTATTTGTTCTTACATTAACTTTTACTAATTCGAGATGTAGAGCTATTTAGTCTAAATACTTGTTTATTTATTGCTATAGCCGCTGCCCTAAAGCACTTCGTTTTCCATCTAGTCTTAGAGTGCTAGCTAGACTACTTATAGTCTAATAGTACATCGAGAAGTTTTTTAGTTAAGTCGTTAGTCTAGCGTATCGCGTCTATATTAACATTATGGCTACGACTATAGCTTAGGCCATTCGACTTGTTTAGCAATTATTATTATTAGGGAGATAGTATAGTTAGTTATTAAGATAGTGTTAGTTGCGTCTAAATATCGCGAGGCCTAATGCTCGGCGTCGGCGTACGACTGAAGAGGAAAGGATCATTCATCGTCTATGTACTATATACGTAGTAGTAATGTAGTAGCAATAAAAAAGTTACAACTCCGTTAATACACGTGATTATTTATTTTTCAAAAAGTACCTTAATAGAAGTTTTTTCTATAAACACGATAAATAACCTTTTTGTGGCAATTTGGCCAATCACAGTGCGAGGAAAAAAAGAGGGGTTTAAAGTTTGATCTTTACAGAATAAACGGCCGGTCTTATCGGACACTTGGCGTTTTTTG
>Ga0160429_1000172_pt1 | contig 80759 bp, 61 predicted proteins | sample SolpanmetagenomR_FD_108199 | JGI IMG/M metagenome (GOLD analysis project Ga0160429, IMG submission 108199) | Solar panel surface microbial communities from Lawrence Berkeley National Laboratory, California, USA - R | ecosystem: Engineered > Built environment > Solar panel > Unclassified ... | reverse complement strand
GATTGGCAGTAGCGCCAGCAACTCGTTTTCTGAGATAATCGGCACTTTGAGCGTAGTTGCCTTTTCCCGCTTAGCGGGGCCCATGTTGTCGCCGGCTACCAGGTAACTCAGCTTCTTGGAGATGGAGCCCGTAATCTTGCCGCCGTGCTGCTGAATGAGGGTTTGCAGCTGCTCGCGGCTGTAGTTTTCAAACACGCCCGAGAGCACGAAGGTGAGGCCCATGAGGCGGTCGCTCACCGCTTTAGGCGGCTCGCCGCTGGCTTCGAGCTGCACGCCGGCGGCTTGCAGGCGGCGTATTTGCTCCTGGTTTTCGGGCTGCTGGCTCCACAGGGCCATCGAGTCGGCAATGACGCCGCCGACCTCGGGCACCTGGGCCATTTCGGGGGCCGAAGCGGCCACAATGGCCTCGATGGTGCGGTAGTGCTGGGCCAGCTTCTGGGCCACGGTTTCACCCACGTAGCGAATGCCCAGGCCGAAAAGCACCCGCTCGAAGGGCACGGTTTTGCTATTTTCGATGCCCGCGATCAGGTTGTCAATCGACTTTTCGCCCAGGCGCTCCAGGCCCACCAGCTCGGGGCGGCGCTGGGGTAGGTCGTAGATATCGGCGGGCGTCGTCACCAGGCCCAGGTCGAAGAAGCGGCCCACCGTTTCGGCGCCCAAGCCGTCGATATTCAGCGCCTTACGCGATACATAGTGTTCGAGCCGCGCCTTGAGCTGGGGCGGGCAGCCGCGCTCGTTGGGGCAGCGGAAATGGGCCTCACCCTCGGGGCGCACCAGCGGCGTGCCGCAGGCCGGGCACTCGGTAGGGTAGCGCACGGGCACGGCATCGGCGGGCCGCTCGGCCAGGTCTACCCCCGTTATTTTGGGAATAATTTCGCCGCCTTTCTCCACAAATACCTGGTCGCCCAGGCGCAGGTCGAGTAGCGCTATCTGGTTGGCATTGTGCAGAGTAGCGCGCTTGACGGTGGTGCCGGCCAGCGGCACCGGGTCGAGCAGGGCCACGGGCGTCACGGCCCCGGTGCGGCCCACGTTGTAGATGATTTCGCGCAGCCGGGTGCGGGCCGCGGCCGTCGGGTATTTATAGGCAATAGCCCAGCGCGGGCTTTTAGCGGTGAGGCCCAGCTGGTCCTGCTGGCGCAGGTTATCGACCTTAATTACAATGCCATCCGTGTTCACGGGCAGCGTAAAGCGCTTTTGCTCCCACTCGTGAATGTAGGCCAGCACTTCCTCCAGATTGGCGCAGCGCCGCCAGGTAGGCGACACCGGCAGGCCCCAGGCCGTAGCGGCCTCTAGGCTTTCGCTGTGGCTGGCAAAGTGCCGGCCCGGTGTGAGCACCGAGTAGGCATAAAAGCGCAGCCGCCGCGCCGCCACCTGGGCCGAGTCTTGCAGCTTGAGCGCGCCGCTGGCGGCGTTGCGCGGGTTGGCCAGTAGCGCCTCGCCGTTTTGCTCGCGCTCCTGGTTCAGGTCGTTGAAGACTTGGTTGGGCATGAAGACCTCGCCGCGCACCTCGACCTCGGCCGGAAAAATGCCGTGCAAGTGAAGGGGTAGGGTGCGGATGGTGCGCACGTTGGCCGTTACTACGTCGCCGCGCGTACCATCGCCGCGCGTCACGCCCTGGTGCAGGTCGCCGCTTTCGTAGGCCAGGCTCATGGCTACGCCGTCGAATTTTTGCTCGCACACGTAGCTGTAGGGCGCGCCTTCGAGGCCTCGCTGCACGCGCTCGTCAAATTCGCGCAGGTCGTCTTCCGAGTACGTGTTGCCCAGGCTCAGCATGGGGTAGCGGTGGGTGGCTTGCGCAAACTGCTTGGTGACGGTGCCGCCCACGCGCTGGGTGGGCGAGTTGGGCTGGGCTAGTGCGGGGTGCGCCTTTTCCAGCTCATTCAACTCGGCCAGCAACTGGTCAAACTCCTGGTCCGACACCTCCGAAATGTCGTGCTGATAGTACTGGTTGTTGAGGTAATGCAGGCGCTGGGAAAGTTCCTGAATACGGGCTTGGGGGTCCATGGCGTGGGGTGGGGGCAGGGCGTACTAGAATAAACGGTTAAAAAAGAACGTCATGCTGAGCTTGCCGAAGCATCTCGCTCGCACCAGTAGAGTACTACTCTCAACAGCGCGAGCGAGATGCTTCGGCAAGCTCAGCATGACGTTCTATACAGACAGCCGAAACGTTACGCGGCGTTCGACAGCGCGTGGCCGGGCACTACGAAATACGTGCTGCCGCCCTTCTGGGCGTCGCGCTCGCCTTGCTCTTCGGTGCGGGCGGGCGGCGCGTTTTCGTCGGCGCCGGGCTGGCCCTGGGCTTCCTTAACGCCGGTAGGGATGATGGGCTCGGCGGGCTCCTGGGGCTTGAAGCGGGCAACGAGCAGGAAAAGGATGGTAGCGACGGCAAACCAGGCGAAGAATTTCATGGGCAAGTGATGGGGGCAAAAGGCAAGTAACTAAGGCAAAAATACACCCGCGGTCGCAACGGCAACCCTGCCCGGGCGGCTACGTTTGGGTTTTTACTGCCAAACGGCCGTGCTTTGCGGCCCGGCGGCCCGTGGCGGCCGCCGTTTTTACCTATTCTCTACCTCCCCTATGCCTGACCAATCTGCTACTTCCTGGGCCGAAACGGCTGCCTCGCTCCTCACCAAGCTTTCGGGCGGGGTCGAGCTCAACCTCAACTTCGACCAAGTCGAACTACAAGTGCCTAACCAAGTAAACCCCGCTGGCCAACCCGCCACCTGGAAGCTCAATGGCGCGCTGCGCATCCGCACCAAAGGCGAAGCCCCAGCCCCCAGCGCGGCGCCCCTTATTTCGCCCCCAACAGACGCCGGCGCGCCGCGTGGCTAGCGCCATCGAGGTAGAGGCCCGGCTGGTACTCACCTGGCCGGGTGGGCACGAAATTCAGCTAGCGGCTTCTGGCTCTTACCTCATTCTCAATGTGCCCAGCCAGCAGGTGCTCGACCTGATTACGAGCGGCCCGCCCCAGCCACCGGGCACGCCCAAAGCCCCCAAAAAATCGGGCCCCGACCCGCTGGAGCAATTACACCACCTGGCGCGCCGCCTGGGCCTGGTGCTCGACCTGCGCGTGGGGGGCAAAACCTACGTCACGTTTGGCCTGACTGACCGCAGTGGCCCTAAGATTACGTTCCATGCGGTGCTAGGCAAAATCGGCTCCTTTTTTAAGTGAGCCAAAGCGCGTTTGCCCGAACAAATCGCGTCATTTTTGCCTTAAGTAAGTAGCTTCTCTTGCCGTAATTTCCTTCTCCGTGCTAGCCCCCCGCGACGACCGTAATCTTTCTCCCGACACTGGCCGCCGCTCGGGCGGCGGCTCGGTATTTAGCAGCATCGAGCGGGTACCGCCGCTGCTTATGCTGCTGTACGTAGCGTTGCTGGGCATCACGATGCTCTTCGTGACGCTGGTAGCGCTGTACGTGGCCTCCCGGGCCCAGAGCGCGGTGCCCACTGGGCTGCACCCATTTCCGCGCTACTTCTCGCTGAGCACGGTGGTGCCGCTGGTGTCGTCGTACACGCTGGCCCAGGCTCCGCGCCTATATCGCGCCGACGACCTGGCGGGCCTGGCGCGCTGCCTGGGGGCCACGCTGCTGCTGGGCTGCGTATTTAGCGGCTTGCAGGTGCAGGGCTGGCGCGAGCTGGTGCAGCAGGGCGTGCTGTTCACGGGTGAGCGCAGTGGCACGTTCGTCTACGTTATCTCGGGGCTGCATGTGGCCCACATTCTGGCGGGGCTGGTGTTTATGCTGGTGCAGCTGCTGCGCACGCTGCACGCCAGTCGCGACGGCGTGCGTACGCTCGTCTTCATCCGCAACCCGTACCAGCTGCGCCAACTGCGGGCGCTACTCACCTACTGGCATTTTATCGATGTGCTGTGGGTGGCGTTGTTCGCCGTCTTTCTGTTTCTCTATTAAGCTGTTGGGCAAGTAGTAGCGCGAACTTTGTAGTTCGTGAGCCAGAACGACTTAAACGGCGCGGAGACGCGAACTACAAAGTTCGCGCTACTACTTGGTTTCCTATAAAAACAAAGGGGGTAGGGAAAGTCGATTTGACTTTCCCTACCCCCTCTTCGTTGGTTAAAACTTGCCAGAATTAGCGGCCGCCGGGTGGGCAGTTTTCTTTCAGAAACTTGGTGTAGGTGGCGGCCAGGTGGCGGCTGGTGCCCTCGCCTTCCGAAATGCTGTGCGTACGGTTGGGGTAGGCCATGAGCTGGAATACTTTGCCGTCCTTCACCAGCTCGTTTATCATTTGCTCGGCGTTGTTGTAGTGCACGTTGTCGTCGCCGGTGCCGTGCACGAGCAGCAGGTTGCCGCGCAGGTTTTTGGCGTGGGCCAGCGGCGAGTTGTCTACGAAGTAGTGCTTGTCTTCGGGCAGCAGGCCCATGTAGCGCTCCTGGTAAATGTTGTCGTAGTTGAGCTGATTGTCAACGGCCGCGATGCTGATACCCGTTTTGTAGATCTGCGGGTATTGAAACATCAGGTTGAGCGTAGACGAGCCGCCGCCGCTCCAGCCCCACACCGCCACGCGGCTGGTATCGACAAAGCTATTTTTGAGCACTTCTTTGGCGCCCATGGCCTGGTCGCGGATGTTCAAATTACCAATGTTGTGGTAAATGGCCTTGCGGAACTCGCGCCCGCGTGGGGCTGGCGCGCCCCGGTTTTCGAGCGAGACGTAGAGGTAGCCATCGTCGGCCATGCTGCCCTGGTAGAGGCGGTTGGCGCCCGTGCCAAAGCGGTCGGTCACCGTCTGGCTGGCCGGCTCGCCGTACACGTAGAATACGATGGGGTATTTCTTGCTGGCGTCGAAGTTGGTGGGCTTCACCATCCAGCCGTCGAGCGTCACGCCGTCGGCCGTTTTTACTTGGAAAAACTCCACTTTGGGCACCTTCACAGTCTTAGCCTGCGGCGACGTTTCGCCGCCGCTCAGGCGCTGGTGGGTGGGTAGGGCTACCACGTCGGCCACCGGAAAGCTGCTGGCGCTGGAGTAGGTGTGCAGGGCAATTTTGCCGTTGGGCGAGATGTCGCAGCCGTTGGAGCCGGGCAGGCTGGCGGGCGTCACGCGGGTGGCCTTGCCGCCCTTCAGCGGCACCTGGTAGAGGTAGGTCTGGGTGGCGTTGGTGGGCGAGGCAGTGAAGTAAATTTTGCCGCCGGCCTCGTCGATGGTTTCGACCTTGATAACGTCGTAGCTGCCGGGCGTCAGCAGCTTCTCCTTGCCGGTGCGGTCAATGGCGTACAAGTGGCGCCAGCCGTCCTTCTCGCTGGCCCACACGAAGCTTTTACCCTTGTCAACCCAGTCCCAGCCCACGGCGCCTTCCTTGGCATCGACCCAGGCCTTATCAGTTTCGCTGAAGATGGTTTTGGCCGCGCCGGTGGTGGCATTGGCCACGAAGATGTTGCTCTGGTTCTGGCGGCGGTTGAGCTGCTGCAAAATCAGCTCGCCGCTATCGGCCCACTCCATGCGCGGCAGGTAGTGCTGCACGGCGTCGCCGGGGATGTTCATCCACTTGGTTTCGCCGCCGGCCACCGCTACCACGCCCACACGACAGCGGCTAGGGTCTTCGCCCACTACTGGGTACTCTACCGGCACCGTGTAGGGGTAGAGCTGGTCGGTGGTGTTCAGCATCAGGTAGTTGCGCGTCTTGTTGGCGTCGAGCTGCCAGTAGGCGAGGCGCTGCCCGTCGGGGCTCCAGCGAAAGCCATCGCGGCAGTCCAGCTCCTCCTCGTACACCCAGTCGAAGGTGCCGTTGATGAGCTTGTCGGTGCCGTCGCTGGTGAGCTGCGTAATGGCGTGGTCGGCCAGGTTTTCTACGTACAGGTTGTGGCCACTCACGTAGGCTACCCGCTTGCCATCAGGCGAGAACTTGGCAAACATCAGCGACGATTCGGGGCGGCCCTTGCCGAGTTGGGTTAGCTGCTGGGTAGCTAGGCTATACACCCAGTAGTCGCCGCGCGTGTCGTAGCGCCACACCTTCTTGGTGTTGGTATTGAGCAGCACCTGCTGGCCATCGGCCGAGAGCGCAAAGCGGCGCACGCGCAACGGGGTGGTTTGGCCGGCGGGCGTGAGCTGCTGCTTGCTAAGGATGGTGCGCGGGGCACTGGCCTGGCGGGCGTCGAGCTGCACGATTTCGTCTTGCCGCACCTGGAGGTAGCCGTAGCCATCTTTGGTCCATTGGGTGCCGGGGCCCACCTGCGCCTGCGCGGCGGCGGCGGTGAGCAGCAGGGCCGCGCCCACAAAGCGGGTTGCGGGCGGGAGCAGGGGTAGGGAGATATACTTCACAGGGCCGAAATTAGCCCGCTGCTGGCAAAGTCGGGCTGCTGGTGGCCCTACCCCCCCATTCACGACCAAGAAAAGTTATTGCATCACTTCCACCCAGCCTTTGTAGCGGCGGCCGGTGGTGTATGTGAGCAGGTAGTAGTAGGTGCCCGCCGCGCCCTCGCCAGCCCAACGGAAGTTGCGGTCGCTGGACTCATACACCTGCCGGCCCCAACGCGAAAAAATCTTGATGCCCGCAAAGCGTGCGTCGCAAAAATCGGCCGGCAGGCCACTCATCGTGAGCACGCGGTTGGCCGGGTTGGGGCCGTTGGGCAAGATGATATTGGGTGGCGTGAAGTCGGCACTGTCGGGGTTCAGCACCTCAAAGCGCACGGTGCGCACCTGAGGCTGGGGCCGGCAGGTAGCTTCCTGCAACTGAAACGTGACGGTGAGCGGCTGCGCCTGGCCACCTACCACACTGCCTGCGCCGCAGCCCGGCAGCCAGCTAAACGTGGCGCTGGCCCGCCCCGCCGGGTTGGCCGCCACTACGAACTGCATGCCTGCCGCCGCTAGGTCGAAGCCCTGGCCGGTGGCGCTCAGCGCCAGTACATTGGTGTCGGCATCGAAGCCGGTGAGCGTGGCCGAGTAGGGCTGGCCCAGCGGCACCCGAATGAGCACCGGCTCGGCGCTGCTGGCGGGGGGTAGGGTAGTGGTGAGCACCGGCGGCGCATTGTTGTAATCAACAATCACCGGAATGCTGAGCGGGGCCGACAGCTGCGTATCGCCGCAGGGCGTGGTCGAGCTGGCCGTAAACAGCAGCTGCTGCACCTGCCCCGGCGGTGTCGTGATGGCCGCGCAGCTAATGGGCCACGTGAAGCGCGCCCTCCGCACCGGCCCCACCTGCGCCTGCGGCACCAGCACGGCCCCTAGCCCCGCGGGCGCAAAGCCCGCGCCGCCTGCTAGCGTAAATAGGATGGGGTCGTTTTCAACGTCGGTGGCCACTAGGTCGAAGGCCAGCGTTTGGCCCGGCTGCACGTGCAGCGGCAGGGTAGGGCCGGCCGTGCTGGTAAGGGTAGGGGCCGCGTTGGGCGGCGGCGAGCCAATAAAGGCCACGTGCACCGTGTCGCGCTTGGGCAGTGAGCAGCCGTTGTCGGCCACCAAAATGTCGATGTGGGCCACCTTGCCGCGGGTATTGATGCAGTCCGTAAAGCAGAGTGAGGCTACCAGCGTATCGGGCTGGCCTGCCAAATGCACCGTGCCTACGGTGGCAGTCGTAAAGGTGGGTAGGGCGCCCGGGTAGTCCACGTTGCGCAGGCTCAGAGTGAGGCGCGAGTTGGGGTCGGGGTCGGTGAAGCGCAGGCGCACGCAGTGCGGGTCGCCGGGCCCAATGCGCAGCGTGTCGCGGCTCGGCCGGTAGGCGACTGCCCTGCCGCTAGTGCCCGGCAGCAGCAGCAGGCTGGGCGCGGCGTTGCGGGGGCACGTCGTGACCATAATCTGAAAGTCGCGGCGCGTCTCGCCAATCTTCACGCCCCGCCGGAACTCCTGGCAGCGCACCCCAAACACAAACAGCCCCGTAGCCGAGGGCCGCACGGTGAGCCGCCCCGTGCGGGCCCCAATACCAAGCGCCGGCGCGCCCGGAATCTGATTATTCACGCCCCGGTTGGCAGCCCAGATAATCTCGGCGTAAGGGGCCGGGGCAGCCGTAGCGGGCTTGGGTTCCACGGCCGTCGAGTGGCCGTTGAGCGGCGTCACCATGTCGTAGGCCAGTGAGTCGCCATCGGCATCTTGGCCCGCAAAGTCGTAGGTAAACAGCTCGCCCAGGCAGGCATAGTCGCTTACCGGCGGAAACACGCGCGGCGTAGAGTCCCGAAACGTTTGGCCACCCCGCACCACCGCCGGAAACTCCAGGTAGAAGGTCTGGGCCGCGTTTTGCGGCGCCACAATGTTGCTGATGGACACATTGCGGCAGCAGCGCTCCACGGCCGCGTAGTAGCCCTGGCTGCTGGTGTAGGTGCCCGGCGGCAGCTCGATGGTGCTCCGGTACACCAGGGCCTTGGTGCTGAGGTCGCCAAACGTGCAGGTCGGGTTGGTGTAGCTTACAAACGTGTTGCTGATGAGCGGCAGCGTCACCGACTGCATGGCCCGGTTGGTAGCTTTGTCGAAGATGCCAGCCGTCAGCTCCCCATCCAGCGCGCCGGGGCTGCCTTTCACAGCATCAAAATACAGGTTCATGGTTAGCTGGTAGGTGTTGCCGCGCACGTACTGCAAGTCCATCTCGCCGCCCACAATGTGAGTGGCCTGCGCCGCCGGCGCGGCCAGCAGCACCAGCAAGCCCACCAGCGTGCCCCGCACCCAGCGCGGCAAAAAATATCCCCACCTCAGCAGTAGGCCGTAGTAAGTTTTCATCATAGCAGCAAGCAGGCTACCCCGCCCGATGGAGGCAGGGTAGGGAAGGTAAGTGAGAAAGCTTGATTCTGGAAAGGGGGTAGGCGGCCTCGTTATACCTCAGCCGGTTATCCTCGGGTGCTTACTAGATGCAACGCTGGTCGGTTTGAGCTAGTATCCTGCGCTACGCGTAAAAATGAAGCGCTACTCCAGGCCGGGGGCGGCATCGTACCCAATGCGCTGCCGGTAGCCGCCCACCCCGCCAGCTAGCAGCGCCTGCCACCAGCTCGGTGCTGGGTACCTAGTGCGCCACACTAGGTTAAAAATCATGGTTTTAGCTAGCTGCAGAGTTCCTACCCCTCGTAGTAGTCCACTATTTTGTGGGCAATGGCGGCATCGGCCGGCGGCTCGTCAAACACGGTTTGTAGCAACGCTACAAACGGCTGAGGGGCAGTGAAATAAGGCTCGTGCACGGGGTTGTTGCTGAGCCGAATAAATAGCGGACGGTCATTCACCACTACTAGGTCGAGGGTAATGAGGCCATAGCGCTGGTTGCAGCGGCCGCTTACGGTGCAGTCGGTAGGCTGGGGTTTGAATAGCTGCCGCAGTGTGTGCTCGCGCAGCTGCTGGTGACGGCGCAGGCGGTTGTCGTAGCAGGCGCGGTGGTAGCCCAGGGCTTCAATGCGCTCGCCAATTAAGTGGTAGAGGTGCGTAAAATTGCCCGGCCCAATGCTCGGGTCGTAGAAAAACAGAGCGCCCTGGCGGGCATCCTCGTGTAGTAAATCGACCCGAAACCCGCGCCGCCCGCCGGCCCCACCTTTACGTAGGTGGTAAGCCTTAAAGTAGGGCCCCAGCCAGTTGCGATACATACGCTCCGCTACCCAGGCCGTGTGGCGCTGGGCCTGGGCTGGCGTAGGCTCCTGGGCAGGCTGCCACCCGGCCGCCGCGCCGTCGCGCCGCTGAAAAAGCTGCTGAATAAACTGGAACACTGGAGGACGTTCAATCAAGCTGAACAGGGCAAAAACACCCGCTCAGGCAAATAGTTTAGCCTTACTTAGGCGAATGGGGTGGGGGTAGGGGCCAAAAAAAGCGCCCCTTCTATATAGAAGAGGCGCTACGGGTGCCCAAGATTAGGGGCTTATTTAACGCGCGTCCAGGTCTGCGACTTGCCGATGAGCGAAAAACCAATGTAGCCTTTTACTTCCATGGTGTTGGCCGATTCTAGCTTGAAGTAGCACGAATAGGTTTTGCCGCTTTCGGGCTCGTATATTTTGCCGTTGTCCCACTTGTTATCACTATCATAGCTAAAGTTTTGCATGAAGGGCAAGCCCAGCAGGGGGCGGGTGCGCAGCTTGGGGTCGGGGTTTTGAGTATCGACCTTAGGCTTGCCGGTCTTCGGGTCGTTGGGAATGGTCAGGGTCACGATTTTACCGCAAAACTTATCACCGCACTTATAAATCTCAAAAGTGGCTTTCTTCTCGGCATTAGTCCACACGCCCAGCGGCGATAAGGTTTGGGCCTGCGCTGGTAGGGCGGTGGCCCCGAGCCAAAAAGCAAGGAGCAGGACGAGGTAGTTGTGCATCGAAGAGGAGTATGAAGAAGTGGTGAAAAATATGGATTGGGTAGGGCAATTATACGGCCAGAATTTTTAGTTGCTACCAAAGCTGGCGCTGACAAGCTGCCGCACCCGCTGCCTGGTAAAAATAGAAAATGAATAGCGTCAAAAACAAAATTAACCGCCTTGATTGTCAGCGAAATGCTAAAAATGCTGGCCCGGAAGCCCAGAAATACTAGCGAAAGTTTTGAACCTCGACGCCCGCAATTACCTTTAACACTCAGTAGCGAGTGCTACGGCCCCGTGCAAGCCGCCCTAAGTTGCTGGGAAGCGCGCCCGGGGTTATGTGGAACCATAAAGAAAGGAGGTACAAAATGTCTAGTAGTCCCAACCAAATCCTGCCGAGCCTGTCCAATGTAGTACGCCTCACCGCCGTACTCGCCTAAAACACACAGCTCGGCGGAGGGCACTGCGGTATCGCGGTTCCTTCTCGTTGGACAGGTCTTACTGTGAGACGCCGGCGCTGTACCCCAGCGCTGCCGCTTGGTAAGATTTGAAGGATTAGATGCCCGGTTGGCCCGGCAGCGCTCGTGAGAGTTCTGCGGTGGGCCAGCCGGGCATCGTTTTTTTAGGCCCTTTTTAGCGCTTTGCTGCTTTCTTGTGAGCCGATTCCCGCCGGTGTTTGGTAGCGGAGGAAGGGGTAGGGACTTTTCTCGAAGCAGCTTTTTTGCTGGCTGTGAGGCGTGAGACAACTTTGCGCGGTGCCAGGCGCCGCTGGGCCGATTTAGTAGCTACCCGGCCTGGGCGATGGGTAATGGCCTTAGCGTGGGCTACCCAGCGCGGCCGGGCGCTGGCTATGCGTGAGGGCACTGCCACGGGCGAAACGCTGGTGGGCAGCGGCACGGCGGGCGATGCTACCGGCTTGGTAGCAGCGGTGGTTAGCGGTGCTACTGCACTGGCGGGCCGGGCCGGGGCGGCCAGCCGGGGCGCCGAAGTAGTGCCCACCCCACCGGAGCGACCCGCCAGCACGCGCCGTACCTGCATGAAGCGCCGCTCGTAGTCCGAGTTTTCAACCTGGCTCACTTTCACGCCCGACTCGCGCCGGGCCGACGAGGCGTGCACAAATCGCAACGGCGTTTCGCCTTGTGCCGAGATAACAATGCCCGCGTGGCCGGGGGTAGTGCTGGTGGGTGCCGTGCCCGTAAAAACTACAATGTCGCCGGGCCGGGCGTTGGCGCGGGCCACTGGCTGGCCCACGTCGATGAGCAGGGCAGTGGAGTGGGGGGTAGGCACTCCAAAATGCGCGTATACATACATCACAAAGCCTGAGCAGTCGAAGCCGCTAATTGGGTTGGCGCCCGCATACAGGTACGGAATACCCACCTGCCGCAGCGCAAAGCGCACTAGGCTGTCGCGCCGGGTTTCATCGGCAGGGGGCTGGGGCGCGGCGCGGCGCTCGGCCGCTAATATGATGGGCAGGGAGGGGGTAGAGCGGCGTGGTGCCAGGTCGGTTGCCAGCCGGCGCGGATAAAATTTTATTCCCAGCAACAGGAGAACCAAACAACCAAAAATCAACCAGATACTACGCATACGTTCCTACTAAAACTCACCAATTGGCTAACTCAACGGCTGCCGGCTGGTGGGGGTTAACCGCGGGCCGTGCCCAAAGATTTGGCGGGCCGGGTGGGTTGGGGCATTTACTTTGTGCGCATGTACGTATTTTCTTCTGCTTTTTGCCGCCTGGCCGCCGTGGCTGGCCTGCTGGCGGCTGGGCCCGCCGCCGCCCAAGTTAAAGTCAAATCCAAGGTAAAGCCCAATGCGGGCGCGGTGGCTGCCAGTGCCGCCGGGGGTAGCTTGCGCTACACGCTGGCCATGCCCGCGCCCCAAACCCACTACTTTGAAGTGCGCATGGATATGCAGGGTTTTGGCCAAGAATACACCGACCTCAAGATGCCGGTGTGGGCGCCGGGCTCGTACTTGGTGCGCGAGTTTGCGCGGCACGTCGAGCGCTTTAAAGCCCAATCGCCCAGCGGCCAGGCGCTGCGCGTGGAGAAGCTGGACAAGAACACTTGGCGCGTGCACCACGCTGGCCAGGGCACGTTTCGGGTCGATTATGGGGTGTATGCTTACGAAATCAGCGTGCGCACCAGCTTTATTGATGCCGACCACGGCTTTGCGCTGGGCAGTAGCATCTTTATGTACCCGGCGGCTAATAAGAGCATGGCCAGCCAGGTAACGGTGCAGCCCGCCGCCGGCTGGGCCACCGTGAGCACCGCGCTGCGGCCCGCTACGGGGATGCAGAAATTCGTGTATCAGTCCGCTAACTACGACGAGCTGGCCGACTCGCCCATCGAAATCGGCAACCAGCGTGTGCTGAGCTTCACGGCCAATAATACACCGCACCAGATGGCCATGTACGGCCCCTTTACGCTGCCCGACGAGCCGCGCTTTCTGGCCGATATGAAGAAGATTACGGAGGAGGCGCAGCGCGTGGTGGGCCAGAATCCGCTCGACCACTACCTCTTCATTGTGCACCACCTGGAGACTGGCGGCGGTGGCCTGGAGCACCTGTACTCAACCACGCTGGGCGCCCGGCCGGGTACGTACGCAAACGAAACGGCTTATAAGAACTTCCTGCGCTTGGTGGCCCACGAGTATTTCCACCTCTGGAACGTGAAGCGCATTCGGCCCGTCGCGCTGGGGCCGTTTGACTACGACCACGAAAACTACACGCACATGCTGTGGGTGAGCGAGGGCCAGACTGAGTACATGGCCAACCAGATTGCCCAGCGCGCAGGCTTTTACACCACCCAGCAGTACTACGACCAACTGGCCACCGTGCTGGGGGGGTAGAGAACCAGCCCGGCAACAAGCTACAGCCCGTGGCTATGTCGAGCTTCGACGCCTGGATTCGGGCCTACCGGCCCGATGAGAACTCCAAAAACTCGGAAATTAGCTACTACGACAAGGGCGAGATGGTGGGCATGGTGCTCGACCTGATGATTGTGCACGCTACCAACGGCCAAAAGCACCTCGACGACGTGTTTCGCCTACTATACGATAAATATTACAAGGGTCTAAAGCGCGGCTTTACCGACCAGGAGTACCAGGACGCGGTGGCCCAAGTGGCCGGCCGCCGCTTCGACGAGTTCTTCCGCGACTACGTGTACGGCGCCCGCACCCTCGACTACGCCACGGCCCTGGGCTACGTGGGCCTCGCCTTCAACAGCGCGCCCGCCAGCCCCAACGGCAGCCTAGGCGCCACCATCACCAACCGCAATGGCCACTACGTGGTCACGTACGTGAAGCGCGATGGCACGGCCTGGAATGGCGGCCTCAACGCGAACGACGAAATCATGCAGCTCAACGGCGCCGCGCCCACCGACGAGGCGGTGAAGCAGGCGCTCTTCGCCACGGCGCCCGGCACCGTGCTCAAGCTGCAAGCCAAGCACGGCGCCATTACGCACGACCTGAACCTGACGCTGCAGCCCGACCCCGACCGCGCCTACCAGATTCAGCCCGTGGCCAGCCCTACCCCCGACCAACAGCGCCTATTGGCCAAGTGGCTAGGTAAGTAGCCTGCCCTACCCCCCTAGTTTGCTTAAAAGCCCCGGCCTTTGTCAGCCGGGGCTTTTTTGTGCGCGTGCCGCTGGTGCCTGTGGATGAAGTTGGTCTTAGAAAAGGCTAATTATGGTAGAATCTTGCTATTAACTTGTAACATTAGTAGGTAGGGCACTTTATGCCTTATGACGGGTTTGCAAAGGGTTATTTTTGATTCTGTAGTGTAAGGGTAAGGCCAATTAGTTATTTTGATTCATGTAAAAGTTATATAATTGTTTGGCTATAATTTATAAGGTCAGCGCTTAGCTGAAGCGAGGTAAAGCCCAGCTAAGGCCTGCAGTGCTGCCAGTTGCGGGCGGTGGGCAAGGGCCAGCAAGATTGAATCAGGTTGAAGTATAGAGCTATATGACTAGGAGTGCAGTGAAGAAGACGGCTGGCCCGCGGCGGCGCGGCTACGGGCCACGAATGCTACAGGTAATGCTTTGGCTGGGGTTTTGGGTAGGCAGTGCGGGGCAGGTGCGGGCGCAGGCGGGCGCTTGGAACCCACCGGGTGCCGACTTGTCGTTCCCGCGCACCTTGCTCAAGGCCAGCGCGCTGGAGGGCGTGCGCACCTCACTGACTGCTCCTGACCGGCAGGCCCTGTACGCTGGGCTGTGGGCCGCAGTGCAGGGCGCGCCGCCTACCGACAACACCTCCAGCAGCGGACGCCGGGCGCGGGCCACGTTTGCTAAGAACAGCGCGTTTGTGGTGCTGCTGGGGCAGCAGCCGGCGGCGGGCGGCGGCCTGCAAACGCTGCCCGAGGCGGCGCGCGGTCCGCTGGTGGCCGCGGGGCGCGGGCTGCTCGAAAGCATCAATACTAATGTAGAGGGGTTGTTTAGCTACACCGAGTGGCAGTGGCGCTCGAAAGAGCTGATTGACTACCTGATAGCTTACGATTTGCTGCGCGGAGCCGGCGAAACGCCCGAGTCGCTGGCAGCTGGAAAGGCCAAAATCCAGGAGTTTGCCGGCAAGCTCTACCAGCAGTCAACTTCGTCATTTGGCTCGTACACGTTCTACGGCAGCGTCAAAAACAACCACGCCCTGATGACGGCCGCCGCCTTGGGAATGGCCGCCGTGGTGCTCAACGATGCCACCAGTGCTACTGCTAGCCAGCAGCCTGCCAACTGGGCCGGGGTCGGCCTCTATACTATAGACAATGTGCTATGGCGCGACGCGGGCCGGCAGCCGGACTCGACGCAGGTAGCGGGCTATGCCGAAGGGCCGTACTACTTTAAGTACGCGATGCTCAATTGCTTGCCGTTTTTTCGGGCGATGGGCAACTTCTTGCCCGATGGCCGGCTGCCCTACACGTTTGGCGCTACTACGCGCAGTATACGCAACCCCTATACGGACCCGAAATACAGCTTGCTGTATGATTGGATGATGGCCATTCGGATGCCCGACGGTCGTTTGCCGGCCCTAGCCGACTCTTACATCGACATGGGTATGCCCGAGCTGGCTCTCACAGGTAAAGGTCAGTATGTCAAACCTATGTACTTCAGCAAACTATCGGGTACTACTATGGCCTCGGCGGCAGCGCAGCTGCGCGACTTGCCGGTGGATATGCGGGCCGCCTGGCTAGCAACGGCCGTGAGCCCTACCCCCCCCAGCCAGCCAAACCTGACGGTATTGCCGGCAAGCGGCGACCTGGTTTTTCGCTCTGGCAACGACTCGCTGGCTACGTACCTGCACGTGTCGGGCCGGGGCGGGCTGGCCCAAGCCAACAGCGGTGGCCACAGCCACGGCGATGCTACTAGCTTTATCCTGCAGGCGCAGGGCCAATTGCTGGCCCTCGACCCCGGCTACCTAAGCTACGACCGTCGCGCTGAGGTAGGCCAGGCCACGAACCACAACTTGGTGCTGGTAGACGGAGCCGGCCCCGCCATCGGCTCGCCGGGCGCGGCTAGCCCGGCCCAATCGACGATACAGCAGGCGTTTCAAACGCCGCAGCTGAGCTATGGCGAGGTGACGACGGCGTACCAGGCGGCTAGCATCACGCGCGAAACGCTCTTTGTACGCGGTGCCTACTACCTAGTGGCCGACGCGGTGAGCGCCCCGGCGGCCCACGCTTACACCTGGCAGCTGCACGGCTACGGCCTGCAGGATGGCACCCCGGCCACGGGTACCTTCACCGATGGCCTAGCCAGTGGCGAGGCTACGTGGCAAAAAAATGGCGTGAGCCTGCTGGCCCATGTCACAGCCACGGGTGGCGCGGCGACCTACAGCACGGCCACCAACCCGCACGAAACCTCCTACAATACGTCGGAAAACCATACGACGCTGCTCGTGCAGACGCCGAGCACCACGCAAACCCAGTTTCTAGCGGCGCTTCACCCCTACACGGTGCAGCCGCCCAACGTGGCTACTACCAGCCAGGCCGCAACCGCCGCCCTGGCCACGGTCGGCACCGAATACACGGATATCGCCTTTGCGCAAGCCGATACGGTGGCTAGCACCGACGCTAGCGGCCAACTACTGCAGCCCGTGAGTGCCGATGGCCTGCTGAATTTTTACTCCGCTACGGCCGAGGGCTCCTTTGCCCAGCTCTTTATGCAGGCTGGCACTGTGCTTAGCGTGGGTCCTACGGTGGTGGTTCAGTCGTCGCGTCGGGCCACTATCAGCTGGCAGCAAACCGGCCAAGTACGTTATGACGGCTACGTTAGCCGGGCCACTACCCTCACCTTGGCCCTGGGCACGGCGCCGACCGCCATCACTGGCGTGGGCGTCAGCAGCTACAGCTACGATGCGGCCCGGCAGCAGGTGCAGGTAGTGCTGGCGCAAGCCAGCAGCTTTGGTGTGCAGCTGCCGATGGCAGCGGAGCCGCTGCCGGTGGGGCTCACCAGCTTTGGCGGCCAGCGGCAGGGTAGCACCGTGCTACTGAGCTGGCGCACGGCTTCGGAGCAGCAAAACCAGGGATTTGAGGTGCAGCGCCAGACTAGCTCTACGGCAGCTTTTGAGGCCATAGGTTTTGTAGCGGGCGCTGGCGATGCGTTGCACGCCACTAGCTATACCTTCCGCGACGCGCAAGCTCCGGCCGCGGCCGTTTACTACCGGCTGCGGCAGCTCGACCGCAGCGGCGCAGTCACGTACTCGCCGGTCGTGGCTATTGGTGGCCCGGTTACTGGGGCGGCTCGGCTGCTGCCCGTGCTGCCCCAGCCTGCGCACGACGTGCTGCAGGTGCAAGTGGCCGGCCCCGCCCAGGACATTACCCTGCACCTGCTCGATGGCCTGGGCCGCGCAGTGCGCCAGCAGCGCTGCCAGCAGCAAGTGCAACTCGACGTGAGCGCGCTGGCACCCGGCCTCTACTACCTGGTAGCTACCACGGCCGATGGCCAGCGCCTGCCAGGTAGCCAGAAGGTGCTGGTAGCCCACTAGCTTTATCTCAGCCAGCTCCCTACCCCCGGCAATTACCTAAAAAATCACAGCCGCCAGCTACCTTAAAAAGGCGGCTGGCGGCTGTGATTTTTGGCAGTTTCCTACCCCCGTTATTTCACGCGGGTGAGGGCAACTTCGCGCACTGGTGCGATAACGAGCGGTACTTTCTCCATCTTCACCGATGAGGTGTCGAGGCCAAAGTACTGGGCCTCGCCCGAGATAAATTGCTTGATGTAGAAGTAAGCCTGCATCACCAGTTTTTCCTGGGTCGGGAAGTCATTCTCCACCGAGAGGTATTTCTCCAGCACTACAAAGCGAAAGTCACCCACCACGTGCCGCTGGCTCAGCGACGAGTAGCGCGAGGTAATATCCACTTCTTTGTTGCGCACGAGGTCTTCCACCACTTTGCGGAAAAATAGGTTGATGCGCTGCTGCACCCGGAAGCCCAGCTTGAAGTTGATGCGGAACACATCGTCCTTCGCTAGTTCCGTCACCTTATACTCCATGGTATAGGGCTCATCGGTGGTGTCGACGTGGATAAACCAGTAGATATCAGCCCGTTTAGGCCGTTTCTGAAAGATGGAATAGATGATTTTCTGCTCAATCTCGCTGGCCCGCTCGGCCGAAGTCAGGAACACCAAGTGGGTGGCGTACTTGCCAATTGACTCGTCGTTGCTGAGCTGCTTGAGCGGCTCGATATACGGCTCCATTTTCACGAAGTCGGTGAGGCGGCGCTTGATATAGAACGCCTTTAGCCACACGTACATCACGCTCATCAGGGCCGAGCCAATGGCCAGCGATACCCAGCCACCGTGCGGAAACTTGATGAGGTTGGCCACCATAAACGAGCCTTCGATGAGTCCGTACACCAGCACAAACAGCATGACCAGGGGCAGCGCCACCCGCTTAATTTTGCTGAGCCACACGGTCAGCAAAATGGTTGTCATGAGCATGGTAAGCGTGATAGCTAGGCCGTACGCGGCTTCCATATTCGAGCTTTCGCGGAAGTACAGCACTACCCCGATGCAGCCGATGAGCAGCAGCCGGTTCATGCTCGGCACGAAAAGCTGGCCCTTCACATCGGTTGGGTAGTTGAGCCGCACCTTAGGCCACATATTCAGGCGGATGGCCTCGGCCACCAGGGTAAACGAGCCCGTGATGAGCGCCTGCGAAGCAATAACGGCCGCCACCGTAGCTAGCCCAATGCCGAAGAGCAAAAACCACGGCGGCATGAGGGCGTAAAACGGGTTGCGGCCCGCTACCTGCTCGCCCTGGTGCGCCAGCAGCCACGCGCCCTGGCCCAAGTAGTTGAGCAGCAGCGTCAGTTTGACAAAAGTCCAGCTGATGCGGATGTTGCCCTTGCCGCAGTGGCCCAGGTCCGAATACAAGGCCTCGGCGCCGGTGGTGCACAAAAACACCGAGCCCAGTAGCCAGAAACCGCCCGGATAATTTACCAGCAACTGGTAGGCGTAGTACGGGTTGATAGCCTTGAGAATGACTGGATTCTTGGTAATCCAGAGTATGCCCAGTACACCCAGCATCGTGAACCACAGGAACATAATCGGCCCAAAAGCCTTGCCCACAATCTGCGTTCCGAAGCTTTGCAGCAAAAACAGTCCCGCGATAATGCCTATCACGATAGGCACCGTCGGAATGTCGGGATAAATGGCCCGGAGCCCTTCGACCGCCGAAGCTACCGAGATGGGCGGCGTAATCACGCCGTCGGCAAGCAGCGCGGCCCCGCCGATAATGGCTACCGCCGAGAGCCAGGCCCCACGCCGCCGCACCAGCGCATAAAGTGAAAAAATGCCACCCTCACCGTTGTTATCGGCATTGAGAGTGATGAGCACGTACTTGAGCGTGGTCTGGAGCGTGAGCGTCCAGATAACGCACGAGATGCCGCCGAGCACTAATATGGGATCGATCAGGTCGGGTACCCGGCCGCTCTTGAGGATGGACGACATCACGTAGAGCGGCGAGGTCCCGATATCGCCGTAGATAATACCCAGCGCGATAAGCAGCCCAGCCCCGGAAATGGCGGTGTGCGAGTGTTTGGAACTCATTAGAGAAAAGGAGTAATTACTTGGTCAGGTAGCAGGGGGTAGGGCTCGGTGACGCGGTAAACATAAGCTAAAATTGCCCAGGCTGGCTTTACGCAGGTGGGGTAGGAACGGCCGGGTCGGTTGGTAGCAGGGCATCTTCGGCCGCCGCGGCGGCCGCTTGGGCCTGCTCGGCGGCCAGCGTGGCCAGCAACGTAGCAGCTTCGGCGGCCGCTTGGTCGTGGGCCCGCGCCACACGGCGGTTGAGCTCACTCACCAGTCGCTGCCAGCCGGTCAGCTCGCCAGGTAAGGCGAAGTGTACCGCCTCGCGGCCCAGTAACCACAGCCGCAGTCGGTTGGTGCCCCGGTGGCCGTAGAGCAGCATCAGCGCTGTGGCCAGCAGGCCAGCCATGGTAGGCAGCGTACGTAGCCAGTTATTTAAAAACAGGATAAGCACCACCGCCAGCCCCAGCCCTCCGAGCAGGTACCACAGCAGCCAGCGCACCGGCTGCACCTCGGCTCGCTCTAGCTCGCGCAGGCCAAACGTGTGGCCCAGCACGGTGAGCGAAGTGGCCGTTAGTGTCAAGCGGCCATCGGGGCTTTTTACCGTGGCAAGAGGGGGTAGGGGCGTAGCTGCCGGCTCGGCGGGGGCTGCTGCCAAAACCGCCACCGGCGCCGAAGCGGCCGGTGGCGGTGTAATGGCGGGCGGCGTAGCAGCCGGGGCCGGCCCTAGGCCGGCACTACCGCCAACGGCGGCCGTGCTGCTTTGCACCCAAGTGGGGCCGGCAGGGGGGGTAGGGGCAGCGCCCGGTAACGTGGTAGGCGCCGTCAGCGCCCCGGCCGACGTCCCGGCTCAGTTATTTACTTTCAGCAGCTCCACGTCGAAAATCAGCGCCGAATCGGGGCCGATGTCGCGGCCTGCGCCGCGCTTGCCGTAGGCTAGCTCCGAAGGGATATAGAGGCGGTACTTCGAGCCCTCGGGCATCAGCTGCAGGGCTTCTGTCCAGCCTGCAATTACTTGGTTAACACCAAACGTAGCTGGCTGGCCGCGCTGGTAGCTGCTGTCGAACACCTTGCCGTCGAGCAGGGTGCCGTGGTAGTGCGTCGTTACCGACGAGCGGGGAGTAGGTTTGGGGCCGGTGCCCTGGGTCAGTACTTCGTACTGTAGGCCGCTGGGCAGGGTCGTTACGCCCGGCTTGTTCTTGTTTTCGGCGAGGAAGGCTTCGCCGTCGGCTTTATTGTTCATCGAGTTGGGGTTTTGGGTGTCATCCTGGTCGTCCTGGTCGTCCTCGCCACCGCCGAGCTGCTCCTGTAGCTGCTGCATAGCGGCCGACATTTGCTCTTGGCTGAGGCGGCTGGGCTGCCCAGAAAGACCTTCTTTGAGGGCGGCGGCCAGGGTGTCGATGTCAAGTTCCAGCCCTTGCTGGGCGAAGTTGCGGGCTAGGTCGCGGCCAATGATGTAGCTGACCTGCTGCTGATTGGTGTCGAGGGTCACGGGTAAAAAGGAAGGTAAAACGGCCGGCTCACCAGAGCCAGCCCGGCGTGAGAAATGGGTGCTACCGACCACAAAGGTCGGTGCCACTGCCGGCTTCTTACGCAAAAAGCCCCGCCTAGGGCGGGGCTTGGGGCAATAGTATGGTGGGAAACCCGCGGGCCTAGAGGTAGTGATGGTCCTCTTCGCCGTGCAGGTGAAAGGTTAAGTTGAGCGAAGCCAGCCGCGCACTCAGGTAGCGGAGCGAGCCCAGGCCGCCCAGCAAGAGCAGCAGCGAAGGAAGGGCAGTAGTCTTTTTCATGAGAACTGGGATAAATAAGTAAAACGCTCCGCAAAGATACGCTAGCGGGCGGAAATATGTTAGGCGTGCCGAGTAAATCGCTGCGTTAAATATTGTGCCGAGCGCTGCAGGTGAGGTGGTTGGGTAGCTAGCGCCCGTTCGCCGGGCGCTAGCTATGTAAAAGCTTACCCCCCTTTGCACAGCCAAAAACGCTAGCTCGAATGGTCGGCCACGATGACCCACTGCCCATTCAGCTTGCGAAAAATCAACAGAAACTGGCCTTGCGCATCGCCGGCCACAGCCCCGGGCCGGGCCAGGTGCCAGTGGCCCACCACCTGCGCCACCTCGGCGCCGAGCGGCGTAATGCGCAGCTGGCTGAAATCGAGCTTACCCATCTGGGTGGCATCGGGGTAATTTTTTTGGTAGTTACGGAGGGTAGGCTGCCAGCCGTAGGTAGGGCCATTTTTGCCGATGAACACCAGCGAATCGGAGTGCCAGTAGCCGGCCATGAAGCTCGTAATATCGCCCCGGTTCCAGGCGGCAGCTTGGGTAGTCAGCACCTGGGCAATGGCCTGGCGGGGGGTAGGCGGGCTGGCAAGCGCGCAGCTAAGGGCAAGGGTAAGCAGCATAGCGAAAAAGTAGGTTTGCAGGGCCAGGTCAAGTCCTAGCGATTCAGCAAGGTAGCTACGTAGGCGGTGCCGCCCAGCGCCCGCATGTGGCGCAGCACGCGCAGCTGCTTGGCACGCGCCTGTGGCCCCGGCTGGCCCGCCCTAAAACGCAGCGGATTGGGCAGCACCCCGGCCAGCAGCGCGGCCTCGGGGGCGCTTAGGTTGCGGGCCGACTTATGGAAATATCGCTGGCTGGCGGCTTCCACGCCAAAAGTGCAGTCGCCCATTTCGGCCACGCTCAAGTACATTTCCATAATGCGGCGCTTGCTCCACAGTAGCTCGATGAGCACCGTGAAGTAGGCCTCGGCGCCCTTGCGCACGTAGGAGCGGCCTTGCCAGAGAAACACGTTTTTGGCCACCTGCTGCGAAATAGTGGAGCCCCCGCGCACAGGCTTGCCCTCGGCGCGGTGCCAGTTGTACTGGGCGGCTTTCCACATGCCATCCACATCGAAGCCGTGGTGGATGAGAAAGCGCTGGTCTTCGGCCGCTACCATAGCCAGGGGCACGCTGGGTGCTACCTCGTCTAAGGACCGGAAATCGTAGCGCACGTGGCGTGGGTCGGCCTGAATGCCATAGTACCCCAGGCCCACCGGCGCGTGGGCGCGGCGGTCGAGCATGAGCCAGGTGGCGGGCGGCGCCAGCCAGCGGTAGAGCAGCACCCAGGCCACAGTCAGTAGAAAGAGCGCCGCCACGCTTTGCAGCACCACGCGCAAGGCCGTGCGCCAGGAGGGTAGGAGAGTTTGGATAGCGTGTGCCACAAGTCAAAAGTAAGGTTAGCCGTGCTGGGCTCGCACCGTGGCCAGGCCCTCGGCCGTGATGAAGCCGTGGGCAGCGGCATGGGTAGCAGCGGCCAGGTAATCGGGCACCAGCAGCAGCTCCACGCCTGTGTCGCGGCGTAGCGCGTCGGCAATGGGCCCCACGCGGGTAGCACGGCTCGGCACGCCCACATCGCGGATGTACACCGCCCGGATGCGCCCCGGATGCGTGCGCACCACCTCGGCGTAGATGTCGGGGTCTAGCTGCCCACTGTCGCCGAGCAAGATAAACGTAAGGTCGGGATAAGTGTCAAGTATCTGGTTGATTTCCTTGAGCTTGTGGCCGTGGTGGGGCGAGGCGGCTGTGGGCTTGCCCTCCGAGCCAGGCGTGCGGCCGAGCAGGGTTTCGCGCAGTAGCAGCGGGCCGGGTGGCACGCCCTGCAGGCGCAGAAAATCATCGAGCACATCGTACAGGTTCCAGGGCGAAGAGCTGACGTAGAAAAACGGGTTGTCGGGTCGGCCGCTAAGGCCATGCAGCAGCGCCTGGTAAAACGCTGCCACGCCGGCCAGCGTCTCGTGCGAGTAGGCATTGCGCAGCAGTACCGTGCGCAGCATCCGCAAAATGTGCGTGGCCTTGGTCACAATCACGGTGTCGTCGAGGTCCGAAATCACCCCAAACTCGGCCGTGGGCGGCGGAATAAGCACCTGCGCCGTGCCCTCTACCTTGCCCAGCAGGCCCCGAAAGCGGGTGGGCAGCTTGGTAAGCCGAACCGGCACCGGGTACCATAGGTACGCGACTGGCGGCGGCAGGGCGGGCGGGTCGAGGCGCAGGGTGAAGTAGCCGGTGGGGCCGGTGGTCACGGGCAGGTCTAGGTGCTGGGGTAGGGAGATAACCACTTCCGCCCCGGTTATTTCGCGGCTATTAAAGCGGCGGTACATGGCCTGGAAGTTGCGCCACGGCGAGTCGGCGTCGGTTTGGGGCGTGAGGCCGCGGTCGGCCAGGAGGCGGCCTTTCACATAAAAGCGGTGCGGCGTGCCATAGCTGCGGTACACGTCGAGGTGCAGTGGGCGCAGGCGCCCCAGCCGCGCCGCCGCCCGCGTGATGGTTGCATCGACCCATTCCCACCCATCTGCTAGCCACTGCGCTATATCCATCCGGCAAACCTACGGCCAGCCGGCGGTTTGGGCGGCATCGCCGTTCGCGCGGCTTTTGCGTAGAATCCGGCTTTAAGCTCCACTGCAATGTCTGCCGCCCACGCCCTACCCCGCCCCAAGACCCGCAAAAAAAGCCTACCCCCCCTGCACGAGCTAGCCGCCCATGAGCTCTACAAAGACCCCGCCCGGCAGGCCGAGCTCGCGGGCCTGCGCTACGCCACCGACGCGGGCCCCGGCCTGCGCCGCGAAGCCCACGGCCAGGAAGAGTTCTTGTATTTCAACGTCAAAGGGGAGCAGATAGCCGACGAGAAAACGCTGGCCCGCATCCACAGCTTCGTGATTCCGCCGGCCTGGACGGACGTTTGGATTGCGCCCAACCCTAGTTTTCACTTGCAGGTGACGGGCCACGACGTGGCCGGCCGCAAGCAGTACCGCTACCACCCGGCCTGGGATGCGGCCCGCTCGCTCACCAAGTTTTCGCGGCTGCTAGCATTTGGCCAAAAGCTGGGCGAGCTGCGCGGCCAGCTGCGCCGCGACCTGGCCCGCCCTGGCCTGGACCGCGACAAAGTGGTGGCGCTGGTGCTCACGCTCATGGACCAGTCGTTTATCCGCATCGGCAACGAGGAATACGCCAAGAAAAACAAAAGCTACGGCCTCACCACGCTACTCGACGACCACGTCGAAATTAAGAAAGACGACGTGCGCTTTTCTTTCGTGGGCAAGAAGGGGGTAGCGCACGACGTGACCATCCACGACCGCAAGCTGGCGCAGCTGGTGCGCAAGTGCAAGGACATTCCGGGCCAGCACCTGTTTCAGTTTTACGGGGCCGATGGCCAGCGCCATCCGCTGGAGTCGGGCCATGTAAACGACTACCTGCACCAGCACACGGGCATCGCGCTGTCGGCCAAAGACTTTCGCACCTGGGGCGGCACCGTAAAAATGGTCGAATGCCTCGAAAAAGTGCTGAACGCTAACGCGGAGCTGGCCCCCGAAAAAGCCATTAGGCAGGCTACCAAAGAAGTGGCTAGCAACCTAGGCAACACGCCCACGGTGTGCTCCAAATACTACATCCACCCGCAGGTGACGGAGCTGTTCAAGTCGGGCCGCCTCATCGAATACCTGCGCCGCCACGACGCCGATCCCCAGGACCAGGACGCCCTTTCGCCCACTGAGCACTTGGTGCTGGAAATGCTGGCCGAAATGTGATTCAATCATCAATTATCATCGTTCTGGACAGCGCATCAGAACGATGATAATTGATGATTGAGATCTACTCGTCCGTCAGCCGGTCGTAGTTGTCGAAGCGTTCTTTCTTCTTGGTAGGCGCAGGCGTGTTGAGGGTGCCGTTCAACTCGGGCTCGAAGCGAAGGCGGCGGTGCGAGGTCGTGCGCAGCACATCCTGGCCTGCGCCGGCGTGAATGACGATTCTGAGGCCGTGGCCAGTTAGGTCGAAAGAATCGTTGCTGCCCAGGCCTTCGAGCGTCAGGCGCTTGGTTTCGCGGGTGTAAAACGTGCGTTGGTAAAAGAGCGAGTCGGCCCCCAGCGTGTGGTTGTACACGCGCACAATAGTCGAGTCAGGGGTGCGAGCCACTGCAAAGTGGTCGGGCAGCTCGGTGCCGGCCACCACGGGGCGCTCGGCCTTTAGCTCGTAGTAGCGTTCGGCCACGCCGGGCAGGGCATCGCGCCGGGCTTGTAGGTTTAGCAGCAGGGTAGGGCCTTCGAGGGCATACACGGCGGGCGGCAGCTGCCGCACGGCACGGGCCAGCACCGAGTCGGGCAGTTGGGCCTGGACATAGCGGCCGGCTTCTTGGAAGTCGCGCCGGGTCAGCGCGTTCAGGCCACGCTGGTCTACGTAGCGGCCCTGCCCGGTGAGGGCCGGCAGGTCGTGAAACTCGCGCTTGAACGTGACGAGGTGGCGCACCGAAAACTTACGCGTCATCAGCCACGGCACTACCCCGTCCGACATGCGGAAGAAAACCTGGTCGCGGTCTTTGGGCACGGCCACAAACACCCGGCCGCCGGGCCGCTGCGGGTTGGGCACCTCACCCCACTGCCACTGGCCCGAGTGGCGGTCCCAGTCGCCCACCAACACATCGAGCAGGCGAGCGCGCAGCAGCGCCGGCTGGTCGGGTCGGTTGCGCGGGTCGGCGTAGAGGTGCTTGCGCATGTCCTCGTCGTCGATGAATTTCTGGGCCTCGGGCACGAGCGGCGAACTCACTACCTCGCCGCTGTACTTCTCTTCTAGCAGCACCAGCCGGCCGCGCAGGCGCTCGTTGGCCTCGGCCGAGCCCAGGTTATCGGCCTCCAATGGCACATAAAAGATGCGCGGTTGCGTGTGCGGCACGCCCAGCTTTTGAGCCAGCGGCGACACTACCAGCGCCCCGTAAGGGTTGCCGGCCGAAGTGCCATCGCGCAAAACATTAGCCAAAAACGTTCGCTGATACCGCTTAGGTAGAATTTTGGCTGGGTCTTTATCTAAGGAGCGAATGACGAAAAGCTGGCCATCAGCGGCTTTCAGCGTCAGGGTAGTGCTCTGAAAGCCACCCCCGAGCTTGGTAGCCATGAGGGGCCCCGCTGCCGGCACCGCCGTAGCCAGGCGCAGTATCGGCACGCGCACCGGGGCTGCCCATACTGCCCGGTGGTGTGGCCCCATCAACACCTTGTATGGCCCGCTGTGGCGGTTGTAGTGGCGGCCGGCGGTAGCCACTACACTGTCGGCAGCGGGGGGGGTAGGGCCCTGGCTAGTTGTCGGCAACCGCGCATCGGGCTGAAAAAAATGGCGCCGGGCACAGCCCGCGCTCAAGCCCAGCACCAAGCCGCTGGATAATACTAGGAAGGTAAAAGTGCGCAAGACGAGCCGGGGTAACGGGTGCAGGGCGGTAAAAGCCAATTCAGGACTTCTAACGTAGCTCAACAGGAAAGGATAAGTCCTTTTTTAGAGGGCCGACGCGGGCAACCCCGCGGGCCGGCCCTGCGCTATACGGCCGCGGCGGCAGCCGATTTAGGGTATGTTCTATTCAGAAGAAAGGCCGCCAGCGGCTGCTTTTGGGGTATCGGCGCCAGCCGCCGCCCAGGGGGCCGCGGCTACGAAATGGATGCTGGTGGCGGCCCTGGGCTTGCTGCTGAGTAGCTGCGCCGAGCCAACTGCGTCCGCGCCTGGCGAGGCCGGCCCGGTGTTTAGCGCCGATTCGGGCAGCGTGCGCGTGGCGGCCGGGGCGCACTACGCCCGGCGCGGCTGGTGGTGGCAGCACCTGTGGGGCCGCCACTACCGCCCGCTGTGGGCGGCTCCCGTCACGGCGCCTGTGTTGCGGCTGGGCCAGGCGGGGCTGGTGCCCACGGGGGCAGGCGGCAGCTTTCAAACCAACTCCCTCCGCCTGAGCTCGCCCGACGGCCGCGAGTTTGTGCTGCGTTCAGTTGATAAGGACCTGCGCCGCAGCTTGGCGCACCACTGGCTCGACCGCATTATTGGCCCCGTGCTGCACGACCAAACCTGTGCCGCGCCACCCTACGGCGCCTACGTGGCCGCCCACCTAGCCCGCGCCGCTGGCGTGTTTCACACCAATCCGCGCCTGGTGTACCTGCTGCCCGATGCAGCGCTGGGCGCGTGGCGCGGCCGGTTTCAGCCTGCGCTGTACCTGCTCGAAGAGCGGCCTAGCCACGACCAAAGTCACGCCGTTAGCTTTGGTGGCGCGGGGCGGGTAGTAGGCTCCGACACGATGCTGACGCAGGTGCTGCGCCGCCCGGCGGCGCACCTAGCGCCCCGCGCTTTTTTGCGGGCGCGACTACTCGACTTGCTCGTGGGCGACTGGAGCCGCCGCGCCGACCAGTGGCGCTGGGCCGAGTTTCCGGGGGCGAGCGGTACCGAGTTTCGGGCCATTCCGCGCGACCGCGACCAGGCGTTTTTTCGCTTTGATGATGGCTGGCTGACGCGCCTTATTTCCTGGGTGCGGCCCCGTTATCAAACTTTCAACCCCCGCCTCGTGCCCGCCGATGTGGGCCCGCTTACCACCACCGCCCGCGCCCTCGACCATACTGCCCTAGCCCTGCTGCCCGAGGCCGCCTTCGAGGCCGAAGCCGACTCGCTGCGCCGCCGCCTGCCCGATGCCGTGCTGGCCCAGGCCCTGCAAACCGTGCCGGCCGAGGTGCGCGCCGCCCTGGCCCGCGAGCTGCTGCCCGCCCTGCGCGCCCGGCGCGACGCGCTGCCCGCCGTGGCCCGCCGTTACTACCAGGTGCTGCAAGAGGCAGCCGTGGTCACCGGCACCGACGCCGCCGAGCACTTCGAGCTTACCGGTCTAGGACCGGGCCACCTGCGCCTGCGCGTATTTACCCGCCGCCCGGCGCGGCCCGACAGCCTGCTGGGCGAGCAGCGCTACGATGTACGCCGCACCACGCGGCTTTCTATCTATGGGCTAGGGGGTAGGGATGTGTTTACGCTGCGCGGGCGGCTGGCGCCTGGCTTCGGCGTGCACCTCTACGGTGGGGCAGGGCACAATGTGTATTGGCAAGATGCTGCCAGTCAGCCGCCCGGTTCTGGCTTCACCCTCTACCCCGGCCCGGCCACCGACTTGGTGCGCGTGAGCCGCTCCGTACGCGTGGTGGCGGGCGCAGCGGCGCCCGCTACGGCCGCCGCCTGGGTGGCCAGCCAGTACCGCTTGCAGCTGGGTAGCGAGCATGAAGAGGGAAAGTAGGGGTAGGGACTACGCAGGCGAAAGCTAGGCTTGCCTACGTCGCCCTACCTCCATAAGCCAAAATTGATTGGCATATCTTGCAGAATGCAGAAGCCCGAAACTATTGCCGAATATTCGCAACGATACGACCGTGCGCTACCCGATGCCGGACAAGTCGCGGTGTATCGCATCGAGGATGTGGCTGCTCCTCAAGCTTTCCCGCACATTCGGCGAGATTTCTATAAGATAAAGCTGCTGTGCGGGGCGCAGGGTAGCCTATCCTATGCCGATGAGCGTGTGGAGGTACGAGCCAGTGCCCTGATCTTTGCCAACCCCCTAATTCCGTATGCGTGGGAGCGTACGGCGGGCCGCGAAACGGGCTTTGCCTGCTTATTTACGGAGGAGTTTATTCGACCGCTACGCACGGGTAGCCTGGCCGAGTCGCCGCTGTTTCGGGCGGGTGGCACCCCCGTGCTGTTTCCGCCCCCAGAGGTAGTAGGCCGGTTGCAAGTCATTTTTGAGCAGTTGCTGATAGAGAGGCAATCAGCTTATGCCCATCGGCATGACTTGCTGCGAACGTACGTGCAGCTGCTCCTGCACGAGTCGCTAAGGCTGCTGCCCGACGCCCCGGCCCACCCGCTGGCTACCGCAGCCACTCGCTTGAGCGCGTCGTTTTTGGACTTGCTGGGCCGGCAGTTTCCGCTGGCCTCTCCTCACCACGCCCTACCCCTCAAGAATGCCAACGAATTTGCCCGGCAGCTGGCAGTGCATCCCAATCACCTAAATAAGGCGCTGAAGGCGACCACCGGCCAAACTACTACCGCGCACATCGCGGCCAAGGTAGTGGCCGAAGCGCAGGCCCTGCTGCGGCACAGCAACTGGAGCATTGCGCAGATTGGCTATTGCCTGGGTTTCGAGCACGCACCCAATTTTCAGCTTTTCTTCAAAAAGCACACGGGCCAGTCGCCCGCCCGCTACCGCCGGCAGCCGCAGGGTATTTCATACGTTTCGGATTGATTCGCATACTTTTCGCCCGACGGTGGCGGCCACCTTTGTGGTGTCGTTATTACCCACGACGCAAAGCAATATGCAGACCGAGCTAGCAGGAAAAGTAGTGGCCATTACGGGCGCAAGTAGTGGCATTGGGGCGGCTACGGCGCTACGCCTGGCCGCGGGCGGGGCCAAGGTGGTGCTCGGCGCTCGGCGCGTCGAGCGCCTCGAAGCGCTGGCAAGCCGCATCGCGGCGGCGGGCGGGGAAGTGGCCTACCTCGGCACCGATGTAAAGCGGCGCGCCGACGTAGCTGGCCTCGTGCAGCTCGCCGTAGAGCGGTTTGGCCGGCTCGATGTGCTGGTGAATAACGCCGGTATTGGGCCCATTTCGCTGCTCGACGAGCTGCGCGTAGAGGATTGGGAGGAGATGATTGACGTCAATATCAAGGGGGTTCTCTATGGAATTGCCGCCGCGTTGCCCATCTTTCGTCAGCAGGGCGCGGGGCATTTCGTCAACGTAGTCTCGACGGCTGGCCTCAAAATAGTACCGATGCAGGCTGTATATGCGGGCACCAACAATGCAGTGCGCACCATTTCGGAAGGCCTGCGCCAGGAAGCCGGCGATAAACTACGGGTGACGGTGGTGTCGCCGGGCTTCGTGCACACCGATTTTGCCGACTCCATGACTAACCCGGTGGTGAAGGCCCAGGTGCTGGCCACGCGCGACAAGCTGGCCATTGCGCCAGCGGCCATTGCCGAGGCTATCGCGTTTGCCATTGGGCAGCCAGCCGATGTCGATGTGGGCGACATCACTGTGCGGCCCACGGCTCAGGGCTAGCGCGGCGGCAAGGCCCTACCCCCCTGCCAGCGGGTCACTTCCATCCACGGTGCCGGTGCTGTTCAGAATTTGAAAGCGGGCAAATAATTCTTCCGAATACCAGCCTTCGCGGCGCGTGAGCTGGATGACTTCGCGGTGTCGGGCGTCGCGGTAGGCATACTGCTGCATGGCTGCCACCGACTCCCACACGCTGAACGTGGCCTGCCGCACCAGCGGCAATTCGCCCAGCCCAATGGCTAGCCGCAGCCCGGGCGTGCCGGCCAGCGCCCGGCTCGTGGGCTCTACATACCGCCAAAAGCGTGGCGCCCGCCGCAGCCGGATGCTAGCGCGCGTGAGCACCGCCACCGGCCCTACCCCCCCCGGCGCGACTAAAGATTCGGCAAAAGGATTGGTGCCGTTCCAGGCGCCGTGGGCCTGTAGTGGCGCCAGCTCGGCGGTCCAGGTTTCGCGGCTGCGCTGAGTGTAGGCGGCCCACACGGGGTGGCTGGCGAAGAAGGCCGCCGCGTCTTCGGCCCGTGCCCAGGTAGCCAGCAAGCCGTAGCGTTGCAGGTTGGGCCAAAAGCCAAAGCCATTGTCGGCCCCGCTGCCCAGCAGCTGAAAAAAGCGCAGGCCCGCCACCCGGCGCAGCTGGGGCGGGGCCGTCGCCATTTGGGCCAGCGCCCAGCGGGCTACGTTGGCGCCGGGTTGCAGCGTGAAGATGGTAAGAGTAGTCAGCATGAGACAAGCAAACAAACGGGCGCAAAAAAAGGCCGGAGTTACGTCCGGCCTTTTTTGAGTTATGCATGATGAGTTAAAAGCCAGGAATTGCTGACGACGCGCTCTGCAACTCCTGGTTCTCAACTTAGAGCTTCACCTGAGCGTGCTCGTTTACGTCGTCCGACTTGCTGCCCTCACCCGTGGTCACGGCGCGGAGGTAAGCATAGGCGCGCGACAATACGCCGCTCGGCGAATCCCAGTACTCACCTTTTTCGATGGTTACTTTAAGAATCATAATGTTTGGGTCTTCCTTTCCTTTCGGAAACCAAGCCTTCATGTCTTCGCTCCACAGCTCAGCTATTTGGGCTTCGTCGCGGTAGGCGCTGGCTGAACCCGATACCGACACGTACACGTTGTCGCTGGGGTTAGAATAGCTCAGGTTTACTTGGTTATCTTCTTTTACCTCGTATACCTTGGCCGAGTCTTTATCGGTGAAGAAGTACAGCGACCCATCGGTGCCGGGCTTAATGGTGCCCATTGGGCGGCTGTGCAGCTTGTGCTCCTCGTCGAAGGTGGTGAGCATCGCAATGTGCACATCCTTAATTTTTTCAATAAGCTTGCTGAGGTCTTGGGTGACCGGAGTTTTCGTATCAGACATGGGAAAGGAACTGGTAAGGAAAAATAGGTGGAGACCGGCTGGCGGTCTCTATGCTCTAGCTTACGGCCGAACCCGCATCTGGTTTTCCGGTTAGGAGAAGTGGGCGGCGGCCCTAGCCCCTTTTAGCCCCTTTCGCATGAATTTTCTGGCTCACCTTTACCTCGCCGGCCCGGCCACCGCGCCCGACTACCTGGGCCAACTCGTGGGCCAGTTCATTGCCGACTCGGTGCCCGTCCGCCAATTCGAGCGTTACTCGGCTGCCGTGCAGGCTGGCATTCGGGCACACCGGGCCATCGACACCTATACCGACCAGCACCCCGTGGTGCGCCGCAGCACGGCCCGCCTGCGCGCAGCCGGCGCCGGCAAATATGCCGGTGTGGTGGCCGATGTGTTTATGGACCACTTCCTGGCGCGCCACTTTGCCCAGCTGGCTGGCGAAGACTTGGCCGGCTTCACGCAGCGTGTGTATGCACTGCTAGCTAGCCAGCAGGCCGAGTTTCCGGCCGCCGTGCAGCGTTTTTTTCCGCACCTGGTACAGCACAACTGGCTGCTGCACTACGCCGCTATCAAGGGCATCGAGAGCGCCTTACTCGGCTTGAGCCGCCGCGCCAGCCCCGGCTCGGGCATGGACCAAGCCCCGGCGGAACTCGTGCGCCACTACGCCGCCTACGAAGCCGATTTCCTGGAATTCTTCCCGCAGCTGGTGGCCTACGTGGCCGCGCAGCGCGGCGCCAACTAAACTTGACCCGGCGAGCAGGGGTAGGGCGCCACGCAAAACGGGCACAACCTGCCCGTAAGCAAGCTGCGCCCGTTTGGTAGCGTCGGCTAAATCAGGAACGTGCCTGCTTAGTGCTGGTGGCCGCCTTCGCCGTGAGCATGGCCGTGGCTGAGCTCCTCGGCGGTGGCGGGACGCACTTCCACCACTTTGCCGTCGAAGTGCATGACCATGCCGGCCAGGGGGTGGTTGAAGTCCATGGTCACCTGCTCGTCACCGATTTCGACTACTTTGGCTTGCATGTGGTTACCATCGTTATCGGCCATGGGTAGGTAGTTGCCCACCTGTAGCATTTGGTCGTCGATTTGGCCATCAATTTCAAATACTTGCTTCGGAATCTCTACCACCGCCTGGTCGTCGTAGTCGCCGTAGGCTTGCTCAGGCGTAAGCGAGAAGCTGAACGTGTCGCCCGTGTTTTTGCCATCTAGTTGGCTTTCAAATTCTTCGGGCAGGCCGCTGTGGCCAAACAGGAACACCATCGGCTCATCAGCCTCAGCTTGCTCTACTAATACTTTTTGCTGGTTTTCGTCCGTTACGGAGAGGTCGTAGGTCAGGGTAACGACAGAGTTTGGCGAGATAGTGGCCATGGTTGGGTGGGTTGATGTTCGGCGGCAAAGGTAGGGGTAGGCCCGCAGCGACCTAGGGAGTTGGACCGTCGCCCGGCTGGTTTTGCCACCATTTTACGGAAAATAAAAAGAAAATTCCCCCGCCTCAACCAACGTGCGACGGGGGAATCAGGTTATCTAGCTCGTGGTTGCTTAAGCGGGCATAGCCTTCAACTCGCGGCTCCAGAAGCGGTGGTAAGCGATGGCCTTGATGAAGTTTTGAGCCAGGCTAGCCACTTTCGTGTCGGTGCTGGTCACTACGCCATCGGCCCCGAGGATGTCGGTAGCACCGGGATAAGAGGCCGCTTTCAACAGCTCTACGCCTTCGGCCGAGGCCGCGATAGGCTTGCAGTGGCGGAAAGCCTCGTTCACGAAGCGCACGGCGTCGGCGTCTTGGGTAAGCTTTTGCACGCTGCCTGCGCCGCCCGCTACATACACGGCATCAAACAGCACCGAAGCCGTGGACTGGAACGTCCAGTTAATCAGGATTTCCTGGCCGTCCTTGCCTTTCAGCGTGCCGCCGTGGGTCGCCACGATGGCCGTCTGGGCACCTTGCTCCATCAGCGTCTTCATCAGCTCGCTAATGGCTGCCACATCGGCGCCATCGGTAGCCAAGATGGCAATCTGACGGGTTTTGATGCTGCCTTTACCGGCGTTGATGGGGCTGTCGGCCGCTATGCTCAGGGCGGCTGAGCTAGCATCGGCATTTTTCACCGGGCCCGACTGGTAGTGGGCCACGTCGCCATCGGCGGGCACCGCCAGGTTCAACTGCACACCATCTGCTGAAGGCACAGCCATGCCAAGGCCTTCGGCTACGCGGCTGGCCAGGTCGTGGTCTACTTGGGCAAGCTGCAAAATGGTGCGCTCTCTCAATTCAAGGTGCTGTACCTGGCTCAGCTCAAAGCGCAAAGCCTTTACAATGTGCATCTTCTCAGCCGCAGTCTGGCTGTTCCAGAACAAGCACGCCTGGCTGTAGTGGTCTACAAAACTCTTGCTGCGCAAGCGGATTTTGTGGCCTTCTACCCGCTCGTAGGTCGATACAAAGCCGCCTTCGCTGGCCTTGGCCTGCTTGGGGTAGCCGTCGTTCAGCTTGTTTACGCCGTAGGCTACATTGCCCTTGTTGATGGTTTGGCGCATGTGGCCATCGCGCTGCCCATTGTGAATGGGAGCCAGCGAGCGGTTAATCGGAATCTCGTGGAAGTTTGGCCCGCCCAAGCGCTTGAGCTGGGTGTCGAGGTACGAAAACAGACGACCTTGCAGCAGCGGGTCGTTCGAGAAATCGATGCCCGGCACGATGTGGCTCAGGCAGAACGCTACCTGCTCAGTCTCAGCAAAGTAGTTGTCTACGTTGCGGTTGAGTACCATTTTGCCCAGTTTGATAACGGGCACCTGCTCCTCCGGAATGAGCTTGGTCGAGTCGAGAATGTCGAAGTCAAATTTGCGCTCGTCTTCCTCCTCTATCACCTGCACGCCCAACTCCCACTCGGGGTAGTTGCCGCCCTCGATGTTGTTCCACAGGTCGCGGCGGTGAAAATCGGGGTCTTTGCCCGAAATCTGCTGCGCCTCTTCCCAAGCCACCGAGTGCGTACCGAGCAGCGGCTTCCAGTGAAACTTCACGAAGCGCGCTTTGCCCTCGGCATTCACCAGCCGGAAGGTGTGCACCCCAAAGCCTTCCATCATGCGCAAGCTGCGCGGTAGGGCGCGGTCGCTCATCACCCACAGCAGCATGTGCGTAGTTTCGGGGTTAATCGAGATGAAGTCGTAGAACGTGTCGTGGGCCGAGGCAGCCTGCGGAATCTCGTTGTGCGGCTCCGGCTTCACGGCGTGAATGAAGTCGGGAAATTTGATGGCATCCTGAATGAAAAACACCGGGATGTTATTGCCTACCAAATCGTAAACGCCTTCTTCGGTGTAGAACTTTACGGAAAAGCCGCGCACATCGCGCGCCATGTCGGAAGAGCCTTTCGAGCCAGCTACCGTCGAGAAGCGGGTAAATACGGGTGTTACGGCGCCGGGCTGCAAGAACGCGGCACGGCTCAGGTTGGCGTTGTCGTTGTAGGCTTCGAAGTAGCCGTGGGCGGCCACGCCGCGGGCGTGTACCACGCGCTCCGGAATGCGCTCGTGGTCGAAGTGCGTCATCTTCTCACGGTAGATGAAGTCTTCAAGCAGGGTAGGGCCACGCTCGCCAGCCTTAAGCTGGTTCTGGTCGTCGTTGACGCGCAAACCCTGGTTGGTGGTCAGAAACGTGCCGTAACCGTCTTCGCGGTTCATCGCCATCTCATCGGTCTTGGGGTTGCCCACCACGTCTTCGTGGGTTTGCTTGGCTACTGGTTTATCACTCATTGGAAAAGGTGTCTAGGAAATAGGTCTATTCCAACGGCGTTTAAGCGCTAGGGTTAGCTTAAGCTTTTCTTAAAAATCATAGCGCTGAAGGAAATAAGCCGAACTATGCCCTGACAATCAACTCCCCTCCTTTACCAAGGAAGAGCTAGTAACCCATCAAAAAAAGCTGTCCCTCGCGGTTTCTAGCTCACCATTATGTTGCCAGCTTAGTTATGGACCCAAGTAGCACATCTAGCTGAAAACCAAATAAACGCCTGCACCCTATCTCAGTTTCCCTCGCTGGTAGTGGTTTATGCGCTAGCCAGGGTAGCCGCAACATGCTCACAATACTGCTGTGGCCAAAAGGATAATCCCAACGCCCTTACCGCCCCAAAGTGAAGCGCCTAGCGAGCTAGGCACTCAGCTGCTGCACGGCTTCGACGGTAGTGGCAGCTACCAGCGCGGGTTGCGATAGGTGTACCAGCCAAGCTGAATTTACTTAAGTAGTGGGCATTCTTTAAACTCCGCGAGGAGGTAGGACGAAACTTGCGCCACAGACGGCTTGGCCGACGCAAGCACAAGGTGCGCGTTGGTGAAATTGGTGGGCATGGAGTAAAAAGAAAAGGTCGTTGACGCGCCACTCAAAGCGGCACATCAACGACCTTTTCCTACCCCCCTATGTGGGGTAAAGTTCTAATCTTGCAACTCCCAGGCGGTGCGGTAGCCGCCCACGCGCTCCACGTATTCCAAGAAAGCCTTGTAGAATGGGTGCGAGCCCAGCGTAGATGAGTCGCCCACGAGCAGCAGCTTTTTGCGGGCCCGCGTCATGCCCACGTTCATGCGCCGAATGTCAGATAAGAAGCCTATTTCGCCGTGCGAGTTGCTGCGCGTCAGGGAGATAGCGATAATATCGCGCTCCTGCCCTTGAAATGAATCGACGGTGCCCACGCTCAATTGGCGGTGCAGCATGAGGCCGCTGAGCTCGTCGTTTTCCTCCACCGCATCCTTCAAATAGTTGATTTGGGCACGGTAGGGCGCAATCACGCCAATGCTGAGCGGGTCGCCCTCGTGGTCGGCTGCGTCGTAGGGCTCCAGCAGTTGGGCCAGCCGTTTGAGCAGCAAGTCTGCCTCCTCGGGGTTGGCCGTAGAGCGGCTTTCGGGGATGGTGATTTCCAGAAAGCCGAAGCCTGCCGTGTCTAAAAACTCCACCGGCAGATCGGGAGCAAAGCGCAAATCGTAGGCCTCCAGGCCCACGTGCGCCACAGTGGGCGCGGCCGTGAGGCGACCGTCGTAAAACTGCTCCGAGCTGAACTCCATAATCTGCTCGTGCATCCGGTACTGCACCGTCAGCATCCGGCTAGCCTCGGGCTGGCGCTTGATGCACTTTTCGAACAGCGTTTCGCGCAGGCCTTCTTTGGCGGCTTTTTCGCTTTTCACAGTGGGCGGCAGCTGCTGGTGGTCGCCGGCCAGCACCACGCGCTGGGCCTTGGCAATCGGAATCCAGCAGCCTGGCTCCAGGGCCTGGGCAGCCTCGTCGATGAAGACGGTTTCGTAGGTGAGGTGGCGGATATTGCGGTTAGAAGCGCCCACCAGCGTGCAGGTAATTACCTGAACTTGTTCGAGTAAGTCCTCTGTGATGTAGCGCTCCAGCCCGTCGGCCTCCTGGTGCAGCGCCCGCGCCTCCTCCTTTAGGTGGCGGCGCTGCTCACGCTCTTCCCAGCCAAAGGTGCGGGTGTGTTTGCTGGCTTCTTCGCGGTACTGCTCGGCAGTTTGGCGCATCGAGCGCAACTCGCCGTAGCGCTTGTGGGCCATCACTTGCGCATCGAGCGTGTGCTCGAGCAGCAGGTCCGACACGCGGCTCGGGTTGCCCATCCGAATCACATTAACGCCGCGCTCGGCCAACTTCTCGGTTAGCAAATCCACCGCCGTGTTGGAGGGCGCACACACCAGCACGCGGCGCTCGCGCCGAATAGTCTCCAGGATGGCCTGCACCAGCGTAGTCGTTTTGCCCGTGCCGGGCGGGCCGTGAATAATGGCCACATCCTGAGCTGCTTGCACGTGGCGCACGGCCGCTAGCTGGCTCTCATTGAGCGGGCTGGGGTAGAATAAGTCGTCAGCTTTCTCGTTGCGGAAGCGGGCGGGCTTGGCACCGAGCAAGATGTCGCGCAGGTCGGCCAGGCGGTCGCCGTAAGCGCCCATTACCTTGCCCAGCGCGTAGTCCATCTCGCGGTAGCTCACCTCATCGAAGGTGAGGTCTATGCCTAGCTTGCCGCTCTCGTGCACCCAGTCGGGCAGGTCCTCCTTCGTGGTGGCCAGCAGCAGCTTATTACGGCGCACGCTCGTGATAACGCCGCTGAGCGTAGGCCGGTCGGTGGCCGAGCGCCCCGGTATGTTGCCAAACAAGGAGGCATTTTTTCCCACCTGAAACAGGTGCAGGCCCTGCTGCCCGGCCGGGCGCTCCAGCTCAATCACGACTTTACCGCCAAAGCCAATGTCTTCCTGCGTAATCGTGACGGGGTACCAAGTCAGCCCGCGCTGCTGGCGCTCCTGAATGCTAGCTTTGGCGTTTTTAAGCTTAAACTGCTCTAAATCTTCTTGTTGCTCTAGCTTGAGCATGGCCTGCACGCGGCGTAGCTCTTTCTCGATGGCGTAGGGCTCGGCGTGGGGGGTAGGGAGTTTGGTCGACAAAAGAAAGCGGATTGATTTCGTTGGATTAGTAACAACGGAAAGCGGAAATGAGTGGCTATGGGTGAATAAAAAGCTAGTAAAGTTTACGCGTGCTAAAGGAAGCATTTCGCGGCCTTAAAATGCCGCGCCATGCGCGGCCGGGTCGACTCGCACCGAGTCGACCCCAAAATAGCGGGCCATATCGCGGTTGTAAGGTTTGTTGAAAGTAGTTGCTATATCGTACCCACGTACCAAGACGTAGCGCGGCATCACATGGTAGATAGGTGCCAACTGCACATTGGTATGCGGACGTTGTTGTGCTACTTGCTGTAGCAGAGTATAGCGGCGTTGGCATTGTTGATGCCAGGTAGGTGCTTCTACTAGTAGCTCACGCCAGGCACGATTCACGGGAGCTAGCACCAGTATACTCAGCAGCACGGCGCTTATTTTAGCAACGGGTTGAATCGCAGCCGTGCTTTCAATAACCCTGCTCGGCAACGCAGCCCAGCAAGCAGCTAGCCACCCTAATAGGACCCACCACAGGAGCACATTGGCGCACCGCGGCGCAATATTTTGGTCCTCAATCTGGAGTTGCATCAGTGCAGCACCAAGTATAATACCCCCTGCTATTATGGCTCCGCTAGTCAGCAGCGGCAACCGAAAGCCCGCGGGCCGTACTGCCGCCGCCCGAGCCGCCAGCGGGTAGCAAAGCATAGGCATTACCAAAATAAGTAAAGTACTAGGCTGCCACAGGAGCAACTGCAAGGCCTTTGCTAGCCAGGCGGGTTGCCAATACTGCCGTAACCCTGCCACAATACTGGGTGCTTTGCCAGAAGTGGGCTGCAAACGGTGAAGGCTGCCCGGCGAAGTAACATTGAGGAGCGTCGTACCTAGTAACAAGAGTAGCAAAGCACCCCAGATACTCGCGTAATAATATTCTCTCCGTGCCAAGCTAATGCCAGCAAATACTGCTAACAACCAGCCCATTAGTAATGTGGATAGTTCGCCACTGCCACCCATTGCCACGGCACCGAGCGCGCATAGCCCCAACCACCTCCAGCGCGTCAGCCGGCGCTTGGCCCGGTGCGCACGTTCCACGCCAACTGGAATTAGCAAGAGGCACAAGCTAGCTAGGTGATGCGTGCTCTGCGAAGCAAACCAGTAGAGCGCCGAGTGAATATCAGGGATTACCGCTACAAAAATCAGAAATACGCCACCCGTCAGCAATGCGCGTTCCCTGCGGCCGATGGCCTGCCCGAGTAGGCTACCAAAGCTGGCCCAAAGCGCCAGCAAGGTGAGCAGGTCGATGGCAAGGGTAGCTAAGCCAAACTGATTCTGCCACCCGTAAGAAAGTGGATTGAGACCCGTAAGCAGGAAAGAGGAGAAAAACCGGCCGTTGAGCTGCTGGTAAAGCAGGGCCTGAGCTTGCCAAAGGCCTTGCTCGCGCACCAGCGTGGCCAGGGCATAGTCATCAAGATAAGGCTGGTTGTAGAAACACAACAATAGAAACGGCAATACCGCCAGCAGCAGCACAAGTAGTAAAAAGCTGTGTGAGCGTAGTAGGGTAGCAACCACTGATAATAATTACGTCGGTGATAAGTAGTCGGCAATGCCTGAAATTCCTCAGTTTAGCAGCGCCGGCCTCTCTTTATACACTTTCCACAAAAACTCGCCAAATAGAGTATTTGCCCACGCAAACCAGGCACGGGTGTAGTTCGCCGGGTTGTCTTTGTGAAAGGACTCGTGCATGTAGCCAGTGCCGGCGTGAGTAGATTTAAGTGTTTGCACGCAAGCTTGAATTTCCGCATCATCGGTGCTAGTAAGGCCCCGCATGATGATACTAATTGGCCAAATCATGTCCAGGCCCACATGCGGCCCGCCAACACCCTCGGCCGCCGAGCCTTTGAAAAAGAAGGGATTACTGGCCGAAAGCGCTAGCCGGCGTGTATTCTGGTAAGTAGGCTCGTTGAGAGGTAGTGCGCCGAGGTAGGGTAGGGCCAGCAGGCTGGGTACGTTGGCATCATCCATGAAGGTGTGGCTGCCGTAGCCATCGACCTCGTAGGCGTAGACAGAGCCAAACTCGGGGTGCGTAATGAGGGCATGCTGCCGCAGGGCCACCGCGATTTCGTCAGCAAAAGCCATCAATTCGTTGTAGCCCGCCTGCTCGTGGTACACGTCGTAGAGCATGAGCGCGGCCTGCCGCAGGCTGGCCACAGCAAAGAAATTGCTAGGCACCAAAAAGGGGAGGAGCGTGGCATCGTCGCTGGGCCGGAAAGCTGAGGCAATGAGCCCGCACGGCCGTACCGGGTAGCCATAACCGGCCAGCGCCTGGGTGTCGGCTGAGGTCAGGGTTTGGCGTTGGAAGTGGTAAGGGCCAGCGCTGGATTTGCGCTGCTGCTCGCGGAAAGTTTTTACCACCAAGGCGATGGCTTGGCGCCAGTCGGCATCGAAGGGCTGGGTGTCGCCAGTGGTTTTCCAGTAGCTATACGCCAGCCGGATGGGGTAGCAGAGCGAGTCGATTTCCCACTTGCGCTCGTGCACGCCGGGTTGCATGGCCGTGTGGTCAGCGTGCCACTCGCTCACTTTAGCAGGGTCGTTGTAGAAAGCGTTGGCGTAGGGGTCCTTTAAGATGTACTGCGTCTGCCGGTTGATGACGCCCGCCACTAGCTGGCGCAATGCCGCATCCTGGGTAATGAGCGGTAAGTAAGGCCATACCTGGGCCGAACTATCGCGAAGCCACATAGCATCGATGTCGCCCGTGATAACATAGGTATCGGGCCGGCTGGCGCGCGTGCCGGGTATCACGGTCGTATCCAGCGTATTGGGAAAGCAGTTGCCAAACAGCCAGCCCAACTCAGGGTCTTTCACCTCGCGCTGAAACTCGCTAACGGCTGCGTCTACCGCGCGGCTGCGAAAACGCCGTTGACCAACTGCTGGGCGTACCACTGGAAAGCTAGGTGCGCTGGCAGCCAAAAGGGGGGGTAGGGGCCAACAAGAACTTGCAGCGAGCAGGCCCGCATCCCGCACGAAAGCTCGACGATTCATAGGCAAGGGTAAAGCACCGGCAAAGATGCAGCGCAAACCCACGCGCCAGCTTCACGCTGCTTAATGATGCGCGTAAACGCAAGCCCTATCCGTCTTCCTGACTAGCACACATGGCCGCTCTGCTGCCTACTCGCCAACGCCCCCGTGTGGGCCGATGTACCTCTAGATCGACCAAGTAAGCCGATAACCGCTTGGTTCTGGTGCCGCAGCTGAGCCGCATCACCAGCTTCTAGAGACACACAAAAAGGATACTTCTCCATGCATCTACCCAAAACTGCCATTAAGTAGTCTAGCTTTCTCAGGGTTAACAACAGGTGATAATTTCCTGAGAAAGCACCGAATTGCTCAGTAAGCAATAGGGCGCTTTTCTAATTAGTTAATTTCGGAAGAGTTACTTATTTCTACTATCCAGCCGTGATCCTAATAATGAGGGGTAGGGCTATTCAAAAAGGCGGTTAGTTCGGTTTGCTTGAAGTAGGTGATGAGCTGCTCCGGGTCAGCGGGGGCGTGTCACCTGCATGAAGCGGTCTACTGCCGCAGAGCTGGCGGCATACGCGAGGTAGGTGTCGCCTTCCTCGTCAGTTTCGAGGTGGTCGAGTAGCACGGGGTCATGCGCTATTAAAACGGCGTGAATGTACTCTGCCCACGACGGGCCATTGCCTGAGTAGCCGTATTCTTCAAACAATTCCGCATATTCGTACTGCCCCACATCTACCAAAATGCTGTAGCGGCGATGGGGCATATCGAGGTGTATTCCCTCGACCTGTTGAACAGTGAAAGGAAACGTTTCGGCCATAGAAAAAGAGCTAGCGATGGGCATAGGAAGCCAGTTGCCTGGCCGCCCGCCCAAACAGAATCAACTAGCGAAAGGGGGTAGGCGCCGCTAAGCGAAGAAATCCTCTGGGTCAGCCTGAGCGAAATATTTCTTCAACTTGCCCAAATCGCCAAAGTAGGGTAGCACCAGGGCCATAAAGTCGCGCACCGCATCGGGGCTTTCGGCGTAGGCCACAAACGTAGCGTCATCTTCCTCAAACTCTAACTGGTCCAGCAGTTCCGGCTGAAACTCCTCGATAATGGTTTCGATGTGCTCGCGCCACGAGAGGCCATCGCCGCCGTAGCCATAGTCTTCGAATAATTGATAGTAATCATCAAGGCCACTCACTTCGGCCAGGATAACAAATTGCCGAGTCGAGTCGGCGTCCGTCTTAGCAGTAGCTACTTTAAAAGGATAGGTGGACGACATAGGACAAAAAAAAGAATAACGGGGTTAGGTTAGATGATGCTGATTGCTTAGCAAATACTCGTCCAGCACAACGGTATTTCTGGCTACCTGGTACCAATCGTTGCGAACTAATACCGCGCTCTCAACTCTAAATATACCTATAAAATACTGTTCGTCCTTTCATAAATATTAAAATAAACTTCTAATTTATAGAGAGTTATATTTGGAGCTAATGGGTATCGTCTGCATAGTGTGCAGGCTATGGCGCTTGTCAATAGAAAGTTAAAAAAACGTGCGTTGAAAGAGAAATCTGCGCATTCGTCATGAAATACTTGCTTAAGAGTTTTGCGGCCTGCTCTGTATAAGAACAGCTAGTAGCGCCATCGCCAAGGTGTTGCGATATGTGTAAAAAGGTAAATCAAATGGTATTATATAATGATTATTTAGGCGGCTATATTTGATTTGGGTGAGTACATTAAGCAATCTGTAATTAGTACTTGGGGGTGGTAAGAGAAGTGTGGTAGTGCTAGCGCTTTGAGGGCACTGACTAGTAGATTACCCTTCAGCTAAAGGGGTAGTAGGCTCGTCAGCAGTGAGTGCCGGGCCATGACGCATAAACAAGGCCCTAGTAGCGAATACTGAAATGGGGGCCAGTAACTATGAGAAAAGAGTAATGACCATAAGCAGGCGCTACCTAGCGCGCTCATTATATTATTATAAACAACCCATAGCTCACTTAATTAGCAGAACTCGCCTTTTAAATTGGTGCTGGGTGCTCATTCAAGTGCTCAGTGATTATGATATTTGTTATATTTTATGATTTAATGGTATGGCCTTGTTGGAACGGAAGCAAGCGTGCCAAAAAAAGGACGTAAAATCCATGTTAGTAGCATTTTGATTGCGAATTTGGGGCAAAGCTATGGAAACCAGGACTTTTTATGCCATCATAAATTTGCCAGTACCCACTCTGCTTATTCTGCAATTAGTCTGATGACGCCTATGTGCGCAAATTTATTCTCTACTCCCTTCTTGGAAATCGCATACAGCACCGACCTAGACCTACTAATGGGCCGCTGGCTCTGTACGGTAGCCGAGGCTGAAATGCACGCCAGCTACGATGCACTACGTCAGGCCGCACTACATTATACCTATGGCAATTGGCTGATTGACGCCCGCCGCCGCGTGTGCCGCTACCTCCACCGTACCGAATGGGTCACGCGGCACTACTTGCCTCAGATGCAACAAGCACTAGGCGAGCCCCTGTGCGTGGGTTTATTAGTACTGCCCGATTACCTGGCCAGTTTGCCCCAGGCCTACGCCTACTGTGTGCCCACTGCTGCTGTGCAGTTTGCCAGCTTCGTAGACGAGGGCGCGGCTAACTCCTGGCTAGCCACCGAACCAGTGGCTAGCTAGTACTAAGTGAATAGGGTAGACCTGGCTGTTTGCGGGCTGCTGCGTAGTTTTAGCATGGCCGTAGCTCAGCTAGGGCTGCCTTTAAAGCTTATGTCGCCCGAGCCGTTTTCCACCGACTTTCTGCAAGTGGCCTACCGGCCCGACCTCGGCCACCTCACCGGCCGCTGGCTGCGCTCGGTCACGGAGGCGGAACTGCACGCCGGCTACGCGGCTCTGCGCCAGGCGGCGCTGCAGCACCGCTGTGGCTACTGGCTTATCGACTCGCGCCGCCGCACCAACCGTAGCCTCAACGGTCCCGAGTGGGTGACTACCGACTTCTTGCCCCAGGTGCAGCAGGAACTGAGCCAACCGCTACGCGTCTGCTTTCTAGTGCTGCCCGGCTACTTGGCTACCCTGCCTGCCGATGCCCAGGCCGCTATGCCCGCTAGCCCCGTGCAGTTTGCTCGCTTCGTAGACGAAGGTATGGCCAATGCCTGGCTAACAGAGGGGTAGGGTTGAGTGATGCTGCCAACTTTATAGAAACGGCAATTCCTATTCTTTCTATAAATAGGTCTTAAGCCAGATTAGGATTTGCTGGCACACATGGCCAGGAGTTCTAAGGTCTAGCTTGTGCAGGAGCATCGATTCATTGGTTAGCTGATCCATACCAGTTGGTGATGGTGCCTAAAATTGTCACGGCTAACCAAGCCAGCGCCGCTAAGTACTTGCTATATGGGCTCGCTTGCGAGGTCATGAATAAGCTGCTTTTCGGTAAGCGTATAATTATAGTCTTGGGTGAGCGCTGCAAGCTCGGTGGCTTAGGTAGTTCGGCGGCAATGGGTAGGGTCGCTAACAGCCATTTCTTCGAAATAGGGCGTAGCTGGCGGCGGCTGCTCATGTCCAGAAGAAGCTCTCGTAACACCCCTATGGCAGCAGCAGCAGCTATTATTTCCCTTGAATTTAATAGGTCAGATAGCTATCGGCATCGTTCAGATAGTGAGCATAGTTTGTCGCTAGCGCTGAGCCAGCGTCGGCGCTAAACTGCCACGTTTAGACAACAAGGCTCAAATTCCTGCGTAAACGGCAGCTATCAAATAGTTCCAAACACCCTCTTACTCCGCTTTTACTCATTATTGTTTCTCCATACATAGCTAGGGAGAGATACTTCAAAACACCCTATTTCATGAAACACATCTGTTACAAAGCAGCCCTATTTGGGGTTGGATTGCTGACCGCCTCACAAGCAAATGCCCAAACGGCAGACCGCAAAACGGCCATTGGCCTGCATGCCAACGCTACGCAGTACCGCGGCGACCTCGGCAACAACTTCTGGAAATGGGACAACATGCCCTACAGTGGAGGTCTTGACATTACGCAGTACGTGGGCCGTTGGCTCGACCTGCGCCTAGACTTGGACTACACCCGTCTACGTAATCCCCAAGATGGCAGTGTAGGCACCGCCCGGCGCTTCAAAGCGCAGATGTACCAGGCTGGCCTGGGCTTCAAGCTGAAGCTGCCGGTTAAGGATGAGTTCTTCCTGCACCCCTACTTGTTGGTAGAACCGCAATTTTCGTGGGTATTGGCTAACCGCTATGCCACGCCAACGGCCCCCAACAGCTTCACCCGCTTTGGCACCTTTGGCGGCCACGTAGGTGGTGGCCTTGACTTCCATCTGGGTGAGTCGGCCGTTTTCTTTGCGCAAGTCACGCAGGCTTATCTGCAAACCGACGACGCTCGCTTGGACGGGGTAAACAACAACGCTACTACTTTTTGGGACAAGAAGGACCGCTACCTGCAGTTTACGGCTGGTGTACGGGCCAACTTGGGCAAAGCCAAGGATGAGGACGGCGATGGTGTATCGGACAAAAAGGATAAGTGCCCCGGCACCCCAGCCGGCGTAAAAGTGGACGCAACTGGTTGCCCCATCGACACCGATGGCGACGGCGTAGCTGATTACCAAGACAAGTGCCCCGACGTGAAAGGCCTCGCCGCCCTGCAAGGCTGCCCCGATGCGGACAACGACGGTGTAGCTGACAATGACGACAAGTGCCCCAACACCCCGGCCGGCGTGCGCGTCGATGCTTCGGGCTGCCCACTTGACTCGGACGGCGACAAAGTACCCGACAACCTCGACAAGTGCCCCAACACCCCCGCTGGCACCCAAGTAGACGCTAACGGTTGCCCGCTTGACCGCGACGGCGACGGTGTGCCCGACTTCCAGGACCGCTGCCCCGACCGTGCCGGCCCCGCCAGCAACAAAGGCTGCCCCGAGATTAAGGCTGAGCAGAAGAAAATCCTCAACGAAGCCACGAAGTACATCAACTTCGACTTCAACAAGGCTACCCTGAAGTCTAGCTCGTTCCCCAAGCTGCAGCAGATGGTACAGATTTTGAATGAGTACCCCGACTACTCGCTCTCGATTGCTGGCCACACCGACAGCAAAGGCGCCGACGACTACAACCTGAAGTTGAGCTATGATCGTGCTGCTGCTGCCCGCACCTACATGCTGAGCAAAGGTATCCCTGCTGACCGCATCGAGGCCCGCGGCTACGGCGAAACCAAGCCAATCGCCGACAACAAAACGGCCGCTGGCCAGGCCCTGAACCGCCGCGTGGACTTTGACCCCTATCTCACCGGCGAATCCAACGCTGCCGAAGTGAAGTATGGCCCAGCCCCCACGGTAGCTGAGATGATGAAAACTGCACCTGCAAAGGCTTCAGCCAAAAAAGCTCCAGCTAAGAAGAAGGCGCCCGTTCGCCGCAAGAAGTAAGTTGCCCAACACCTGCTAAGCTCACAAGCCTAGCAACAAAAGAAAAGTCCTGGCTATTTGGCCAGGACTTTTTTTGTTTGAAATAGGGGGGTAGGCCGTGCAACGCGCTAGCGCCGCCGCCAGAAAAATAGGCCCACGCTCACCAAGGCCAAAGCTGCCAGCAGCGCATCACGCACGGTGCGGCCCTGCTGGGCTTCCCGTAGCTCGGCTTGTAGGCTGCGCTGCTGCGTCGTGGCTTGACGCAAGCGTTCCTGTTGGTTCTGTAGTTCGTTTTGCAGTTCGCTTAGGCGCTGCGCCGTGAGGTTACGGTCATCGCGGCCGGTGTTTTGCAGCGTGGTGGCCGTCGTTTGGGCCTGCTGCGTGGTTTGGTTGAGTACAGCCACAATCTGTTCGTCCTTGTCCACAATGCCCTGCAGAGCGTCTACCACCTCTTGCAAATCTTGCTTGCTAGGTTTGTTGCTGAGGCCCAGCAGGCCGTGGCGCTGGGCGTTGGCCTCGGCATAGCGCGCCGTGAGCACGCGGCGCTCGGCCAGCAAATTTGTTAAGTCTGAGCCGGGGGGTAGGGCCTGTGCAAAAGCTGCGGTGGGAGCTAGCAAGCCCAGAAATGCCAGCTTTGTGAAGGGTGTACTAGTCATCGAAAAAAGGTAGTGGTAGCCGGAAGGCAGCTGGTGACTCTTGCACCATGCGGAAGTTGCCCCAAAAGACAAGACCGGCGCGAGTAGTGAGGCTTCCCAACGGCTTCTCAGGTGTTAGGAAAAGGTGGTGCTACCGCACCATCAAGTGATAAGTGCGGCCCTTCACCGACTCAAAAGCAAGCACATAGCCGAGTGCGTCCCGAACGGCTTCGCCGGGCACCTGCTGAATACTGAACGGCCGCGGGGCCCGCACCACGCAGCGTCCACCTGCCAGTGAGGTGAGAGTGGCCGTGCGCAGCTGGTGGCTTTGCCAGTCTAGGGCTACCTCAAAGCCACCCCGTGCCTTCAGGCCCTGGATATGGCCTGTGGCCCAGGTCTTTGGCAAAGCTGGTAGCAGGTTAATTTCACCTAAGTGGCTTTGCAGTAGCATTTCGGCCATACCCGCCGTACCGGCAAAATTGCCGTCAATCTGAAACGGCGGGTGCGCATCGAAAAGGTTAGGGTAGGTGCCGCCGGAGCCCCCGTACCCCGTGCCGCTGACATATGTGAGCAACTGGCGGATGAGCCGGTAGGCGTGGTCGCCATCTTGCAGGCGGGCCCACCAGTTTATTTTCCATGCCTTGCTCCACCCCGTGCCCGCATCGCCGCGAAGCTCCAGCGAGCGGCGGGCCGCCTGAAACAGATCCGGCGTGCGCGCCGCCGAGAGCTGCCGCCCTGGGTGCAGGCCAAACAGGTGCGAGGCGTGCCGGTGCAGTGGGTCGGTTTCGGTAAAGTCCTTGTACCACTCCTGCAGCTGCCCTTTGCTGCCAATATGCGGGGGGTACAACCGCTGGCGCTTGGCTAGCAGCTCGGCCCGAAAATCGGCATCAATGCCCAGTACCTGCGAGGCTTCGATAACGTTGGTAAACAAGTCCCAGATAATGGCCATGTCCATGGTCGTGGCAACGGATACTCCCTGCGCCTGGCCATTTTTGTCGCGAAACGTATTCTCAGGCGTGGTAGAAGGGGCCGTGACTAGGTAGCCGTCCTTATCAGGCACTAGCCAGTCCAGCGAAAACAGCGCGGCCTCCTTCATAATAGGGTACGCCCTGGTGGCCAGGTACTGCTTGTCCTGCGTGAAGGCATAGTGCTCCCACAAGTGCTGGCTAAGCCAGTTGCCCCCCATATACCAGTTGGCCCACACAGGTTCGCCAGCTCCCCGGTCGCCCACCGGGTTGGAAGTAGCCCAGATTTCGGAGTTGTGGTGCGCTATCCACCCCCTGGCTCCGTAAAACTCCCGGGCCGTGCCTGCCCCCGTCACCGACAAGTTTTTGATGAAACGCAGCAGGGGCTCGTGCAGCTCGCTCAGGTTCGTAACCTCGGCGGGCCAGTAGTTCATCTGGGTGTTGATGTTGATGGTATAGTTAGCGCTCCAGGGCGCGCGCAGCTCCTTGTTCCAAAGCCCCTGCAAGTTGGCCGGTGGCCCGCCCGGCCGTGAGGAAGCCAGCAATAGGTAGCGGCCAAACTGAAAATAGAGCGTTTCCAGGCCAGGGTCGTACGCATTTTTGGCGTAGGCTTGCAGCCGTTCGTCGGTAGGCAGATCTTGGGGCGCCCGGCCCCCAGTAGAGTCGGCTAGCTGAAAGTCGACGCGGTTGAAAAAATGCTGGTAGTCGGCTACGTGTGCCCGGCGCAGGGCTTCGTACGAGTAGCGCGTGGCCTGCGCCATGGCCCCGTGGGCCAGGGCGTTTTCATCCTTGCCCTCCTTGTCGGGGCACTTGTCGAAGCCGTTGAAGCTGGTAGCGGCCGCCACGTAAAGCACTACTTCCGTAGCCTGCCTAATGTGCAGGCCCGCCGTGTCGGCGCGCACTTGGCCACCCTGCGCCACAGCCTTCACCCGGTACTGAAACCGCATGCCGTTGCAGCCAGTGGTATCGGTGTATTCAATGGGCTGGCGCCCCTTCACGTTGTAATAGTTGGGGTCTACGCGTGCCGGTGCTTTGCCCGTGACCACCAGCTCATTGCCCTCCTGGCCTACCGTTTTCTGGTAATGAAGCAGGCTGCGCGCCGCTATATCCAGCGTCAGTGCCCCGCGCCGGCTGGCGCGCAGCCGAACCAATAGTACCTGGCCAGGGGCCGAGGCCAGCACTTCGCGCGTGTAAGTGACCCCGCCTACCGTGAAGCGCGTGGTGGCAATGGCCTGCCGTATGTCTAGCTCTCGCCGGTAGCTGGTCGGCGCGGCTCCCTTGAAATCCTGCGTAATTATTACGTCGCCCAGCGGCAGGTACGACTCGGTATAGAGGCCCTGCATCTGGCGCGCCAGCGCGTCGGCCCGGCCATAGTCTTCCTGCTTCAGTAGCGCGTCGCGTAGCTGAGGTAGGTACGTATGCGCCGGTGGATTAATATTCTTTTTTACTGGGCCGCCGCTATAGAGCGTGCTTTCATTAAGCTGAATCAACTCCCGCTCTATGCCGCCAAATACCATCCCCCCGATGTGGCCATTGCCTACGGGCAGGGCCTCGACCCATGAGCTAGCCGGCTTTTTATACCACAGCGTCAGGTCCGCCTGCGCCCGGCTGGCCCAGGGCAGTAGCAGTAAGGTACCTAGAAAAACTGCTTGCTTCGAGAGGGCGGAGATGGAGATCCGGGCGCTTGGCATGTAGGCTGAAATATATAAACTGCTTGATAAACCGAAGGAAGTAGCTACTGCTACCCCCTGGTGGGGTGCAATAGTAGTAGCCAAGGTAATTGGCTTTACAACTGCACTCAGATTGGTACAGGGAGCCCTAGGTGCACTGCAGAAGAATAGGCCAGCCAAAGCGGTTGAGCAATTTGCCTCTGCGGGTGTTTAAAACAACTATTCTCCTAGCAGCGGTACGCGCGTAATCATCAAATAGTCAAGACACCAGAGTAAGAAGCGGTGCTTGCTTGTAGCTGGGCCGGCATGGTCTTAAGGGTGTGCGCAATACTACTGGGCTTTGGGGGGGTAGGGGCCTGGACTTCCTCTAGCACCTTGTCTACCCAGCCTTTGCCCCACTCCTCCAGCTCCTGGGGCGTCCAGAGCTGCGGATAGAAAATGCGCCGTTGAAACTTGGGAGGCAAGTAGTTGCGCCAATTGGTGCCGCCGGTGGCGGGCACGTCGGTAGGGTCGCGCTGCAAGTAGCGCACCGCCGACTTGTAGTGCATGAGCGGCCAGTTGACGTTCACGTTCACGTCGAGTTGCTTGAGGGCGCGCAGCAGGCGCGGGTGATGGCGCTCGGCCTCAGATAGGCGCTGCACCACGGCCCAGGCATTGCGGTGCTCGAAGTGGCGGGCGTGGGCCACGAGCTGGCCGGTGTATTTGCGCTCAAACTCCAGTAGCGTCAGGGCTTTAGCCCCAGTTTCCTCCACAGTGGCCCCGGCCTGCCAGTAGATGCAGCCCATAAATTCTTCGTGGGTAGGGGCGTCGCCGAGCAGGCGGCGTTTCTCGGTGGGCACCAGGTTTTCGAGGTCCGTACTAGCAATTTCGATAAAGCGGTACTGCACACTCTGGAAGCCCGAGGCCGGCATCAGGCTCATCCGAAACTGCAGAAACTCCTGCTTGTCCATGCCGTCCACCATCACATCAAACGAGTCGATGAGGTTCTCAAAATACCGGTTCACGCGGCCCAGGCGCAGCACTACTTCGCCCATTGTGGGTGCTTCGAGCGCGCCCAGCTGCTCGTATTCCTGCAGGCAGAGCTTAAAATACAGCTCCGTAATCTGGTGGTAGATGATGAAGATTTTCTCGTCCGCAAACTTGGTGAGCGGGCGCTGCAAGCTCAGCAGCGTGTCGAGCTCGATGTAGTCCCAATAGTTCACGTAGTCAGCGTGGTACAGGCCTTCGAGGTAGGCAGCTAGCTCCTGCCCATCGGCCGTGTAGCGGGCCTGCAAGCGGCGCAGCTGCGCCAGCACAGCAGGCGAAAACTCACCTTCGGACGAGGCGGGGGGGGTAGGGTCAGCGGCCATGGGCAGGAAAGTTGGTAACAGCGCAAATATCGACAGGGGAGGCGCGGCCGGATGCCGCTAGCCCGCTACTTTTGGGGCGTTGAGAGGCGCGAAGCGTAACGAGAATAGTAGGGCAAGCTTCAGGCTCGCCTTACCTAGTTATGATTTATGGCTCATACTTTATAAACTCCCTTCAGGTGGCCGAAAAATCCAGCATTTTTGATATGATAGGCCCAGTGATGATTGGGCCCAGCTCGTCGCACACGGCAGGGGTAGTGCGCATTGCGCGGGCAGCCATCCGCATTTTGGGCGCCCTGCCCACCGAGGCTGTTATCACGTTCTACAACTCGTTTGCCCGCACCTACGAGGGCCACGGTTCGGACCGCGCCATTGTGGCCGGGCTGCTGGGGTACGCCCCCGATGATACTCGCATCCGCACCGCGTTTGAGCATGCGGCCGAGGCCGGGCTGCGCTACACGTTTCAGAGCGTAGGCAATGCTTCAACCCTGCATCCCAACACCATCAAGCTGAACCTGACCGGCCCCGATGGCCACCGCGTGGAGGTGGTAGGCCAGAGCCGGGGCGGCGGCGTTATCCGCATAGTGGAGGTTGACGGTTTTGGCTGTGACTTTTCGGGCGGGTTGCATACGCTCATCGCCGATGCCAACGACGTGCCGGGCTCCATCGCATTCATCGCCTCGGTCATTGCCCACGACGATTGCAACATTGCCACCATGTTTGTGTCGCGCAAGGGCAAAAACGACGCTGCCCGGCAGTTTATCGAAATGGATAGCCCCATTAAAGAACTGACACTAGCCTATTTGCGCCAGCTCAGCTGGGTAAAGCACATCACTTATATTCCGACGCTGGAGTAGCCCGACCTACTTTCGCCTGCGAATAGAGGTGAAAACCAGTGAAGCTTGGTAATGAACGGCGACCGCTGGCGATGCTACCCCAGCGCCGACGCCAAAGAACCCGCCGAAAGACAAAAAATATTCGCTGGCCTGCCGCGTTTTCCTGCTACCTGGTCTCTGTTTACAAATACGTTAGCTCTTTTTCTTCTATGACTGCACCAAGTACTTACCTCCTACGCGCCACGCTGGGGCTAGCGGGCTTGCTGGCGGCGGGCCCGCTAGCGGCCCAGGTGCCGCAGGCGGCCCGCCCGGCCTCGCCCCCAGCTGCCGCGCTGGCTTCGGCCGCCGCGCCGGCCACTGGTCCCTGGTCGCTGCAACGCGCCGTCGATTACGCCCTGGCTCATAACCTGGGCGTGCGCCTCAACCAGCTGCAGGCCGACAACAACTACCAGGTGCTGCGCCAAAGCAAGGCGGCGCTGCTGCCGAGCGCCAACCTCAACGGCACCCAGGCCTGGCAGTACGGCACGAGCGTAAACCCGCTCACCTTCGAGTTTCAGAGCCAGACGGTGCGGGCCAATAACTTTGCGGGCGTGTCGCAGCTAGTGCTGTTTCAGGGTTTTCAGCTGCGCAACACGATCAAGCGCAACGACCTCGACTACCAGGCCAGCCTGCAGGATACCGAAAAGGCGCGCAATGATTTGAGCCTCAACGTAGCCTCGCAGTTTTTGCAGCTGGTGCTGGCCCAGGAGCTGGTGCGTGCCAACCAAACGCGTGTGGCCAGCGACCAAGCCCAGATTGAGCGCTCGAAGCTGCTGCTTAAGGCCGGCAGCATTCCCGAAAGCACCCTGCTTGACAGCCAGTCGCAGCTAGCCACCGACGAGTTGAACGTGGTAACGGCCCAGAACCAGGCCGACCTAGCGCGCCTGGCGCTGCTGCAGCTGCTCAATATCGACCCGGCCACGGCGCGCGACTTTGCCATTGAGGTGCCCGACCTGCCCGACCCCGACCAGGTGGCGCCCTACACCATTGACCTCAACCAGACGTTCCAGACGGCGGCCACTACGCTGCCCGAAATCAAGGCTGCCGAACTGCGTGTGCTCAGCGCCCGCCGCAGCATCGACCTGGCCCGCGGTGGCTACTACCCCCGCCTGGCGCTCACGGGTCAGATTTTTACGGGTTACTCGTCATCTTCGGTGTCGCGGGTGCTCACGGGCACCTCGGCGGGCACCAACTACCCGCTGACGGTTATTGACCCTACGGGCGCGACAGTGCCTACGGGCTACAACGTGATTCTGCCGGGCCAGCCCACTTACGACGTGCTGCCGGTCCGGTACTTCGACCAGCTAAATAACAACATCGGTAAGTCTATCAACTTCGGCTTATCGGTGCCTATTCTGAACGGCTTGCAGGTGCGCACCGCCGTGCAGCGCGCCATCATCAACGAAGAGGCAGCCGGGGTGCGCGCCGACCAGGCTCGCCTCACGCTGCGCCAAAGCATCGAACAAGCCGCCGCCGATGCGCGCGCTGCTCAGCTGCAATACGCTGCCACTACGCGCCAGGTAGCGGCGCTCACGCTCACGCAGCGCAACTCGGAAATTCGCTTCAACAATGGCCTGCTGAGCGGCACTGAATTTAATATTTCTAAAAATAACCTGAACTACGCGGTTTCCAGCCAGATTCAGGCCAAGTACACCTTTATCTTCCGGCGCAAGGTGCTCGACTTTTACCAAGGTCGCCCGCTGGCCCTCTAATTAAATTATGAGTTATGAATTAGGAGGGATGAATTGGCCAACTTGGCCAGTTTGCAGCTCTTGATTCGTGATTCATGGTTCATAATCATATGAATAACAATCGTTTACTGTACATCCTGGCGGCCGTAGTGGTCTTGTTTATCGGTGGTTTTGCGCTGGCCAAGAAAAAAGGCTGGGTGGGCAAGCCCACCGGGGCCGAAGTGACGTTGGCGATGGCTGGCCCGGCCTCCATCGGCGAAAAAGTGAGTGCCTCGGGTAAAGTGCAGCCCGAAACCGAAGTCAAAATATCGCCCGACGTATCGGGCGAAATCACGGAGCTGTATGTGCAGGAAGGCGACTCGGTGAAGAAAGGCCAGCTGCTGCTGCGCATTCGGCCCGATAACTACCTGGCTATGGTGAGCCAGCAGAGCGCCGCCGTGGGCACCCAGCGCGCCAATGTGGGCCAGGCCGAAGCGCAGCTACAGCAGCAAACGGCCAATGCCAAGCAAACCGAGCTCACCTACCGCCGCCAGGCGTCGCTGTACAAGCAAAAGGTGATTTCGCAGTCGGACTACGAGGCAGCGCAGGCGGCCTACAATGCCTCGCAAGAGCAGCTAAAGGCCATTTGGGCGCAGATAACGGCCGCCCAGAGCACCGTGCGCAGCGCCCAGGCCGGCCTGCAGGAAGCTCAGAAAAACCTGAACAAAACGACCATCTACGCGCCGGTGAGCGGCACCGTGAGCAAGCTCAATGTGGAAAAGGGCGAGCGCGTGGTGGGCACTACCCAGATGGCGGGCACCGAAATCATGCGCATCGCCAACCTGCACAACATGGAGGTGCGGGTGAGCGTGAACGAGAACGACATCATTCGGGTGCAACTCGGCGACTCAGCCGATATAGAGGTAGACTCCTACACCACGCAGAATGAGAAGTTTCGAGGCATCGTGACGGCCATTGCCAACACGGCCAAAGACGCCCTCACGGCCGAGGCCGTAACCGAGTTTGAGGTGCGTGTGCGGCTGCTGCCCGCCAGCTATAGTCACCTCGTCAAGACGGGTCCCGGGGGCCGCAGCACCGTGCCCTTTCGGCCGGGCATGACGGCCTCGGTCGATATTATTGCCGACCGCAAGAGTGGTGTGCTGAGCGTGCCGCTCGCCGCCGTTACCACTCGCTCTGATTCGGCCGTTGCCAAAAGCAGTGAGCAGAGCGGCGCGCGCGTGCGCATGGGCGGCGGTGGCGGCTCGGCCAACGTGGTGGACGCAACCAAACCTGCGCCCAAGGCTAAGATTGAGGAAGTGGTGTTCGTTATCCAGAATGGCAAGGCCGTGCTGACGCCGGTGAAGACGGGCATCAGCGACTTCCAGAACATCGAGATAGTAAGTGGCCTTGCGGCTGGTACGCCGGTGGTGAGCGGGCCATTCCGGGCCGTGTCGAAAACCCTGAAAAACGGCACGGCCGTTATTGTAAAGGACGCCGCTAGCCTCAGCAAAGAAGCCCTAGCCGACACCGATAAATAGAAGCCAAGCCCTACCCCCCTCGTTTTGCGTAAGAGCGGGCCAGCGCTAGCTGGTCCGCTCTTTTTTACGATATTCTATGGCAATTCTTACTTTTCGCCGGCCACAGTGGCGCACTTGTGCTAGTGGGCTGTTGGCAATCAGTCTTTTTACTAATGTGGTGCAGGCGCAGGTAGTGCCGGCCGCGCCCCTCGCCGCCCCGGTCGATACCACACTACGCAAATACCAGTCGGTGCCCGGCACAGCCGCCAAGCCTTGGTACCAGGGCAAACTGGTGCGCGCCAGCATCGTGCCGGCTGTGCTCATTGGCTACGGCATTAGCGTGGTAGACGACCACGGATTTTACTCGTCGTATGATGCGCGGCGCGACATTCAGCGCAACTTCCCGAATTTTAGCAACCACCTAGACGACTACCTGCAATGGGCGCCCTATTTGGAGCTGGGCGCCGTGCTGGCCTTTGGTACCGAGAGCCGCAACGACCGCGTGAACCTGGCCCTCATTCTGGCCAAGTCGGAAGCCCTGATGCTGGGCTCGGTGTACCTCATCAAGGTTAGTACTCAGCACCTGCGGCCCGATGGCTCCGACTACCGCTCGTTTCCGTCGGGCCACACGGCGCAGGCATTCTTGGCGGCTAGCATCGTGCACACCGAGCTGCGCGACAAAAGCCAGTGGTATGGCGTGGGCGCCTACGCGCTGGCTACCTCTGTAGGCGCGTTCCGAATGCTGAACAATAAGCACTGGGAGGCCGACGTGTTTGCCGGCGCGGGCGTGGGCATCCTATCGGCACACTTGGCTTACCTCTCGCACCGCCACCGCTGGGGCCGCCACCCGGCCGACCGGCAGGGGGTAGGAATGGCGCTGCCCAAGCCCGCCCGGGCCGAATGGCAGTTTAGTCCCACTTTGCTGCCCGGCGGGGGGGTAGGGGCCTATGTGAGCTGGCGGGCGAAGTAGTTTATCGTGCGAGGGAGCACAGCGAGCGGGCAGCCCCGCGCGGGGGCAGGCGCCAGTTGCTCGCTGCGCTCCCTCGCAAGCTAAAGCTACATTTTACCCGAATATTTTCACCTGCTCGCCCTTGCGCTTGGTGCGCACGTACTGGCGAATAATCTGCTGCACGTCCTTATTATCGGCGTAGGGCTTCACGGCTTGCCGAAAGTCGGCCAGCTTGCGTGCCGAAAACGTTTCATCGACGTAGCCGAAGCCCACGTAGCGGCCGTTCTCAATCACGACCAGCGACTTCTCGTCGGCCCGCCGGCCCGTGCCGATAATTACGAACGACTCGTGCTCGTAGGTAATGCTGTCGATGGCCTCGTCCACGCGCTGGTTGTAGCTCTCGGGCGGCTCCTGGCCCACGCACGCGCCCTGGCAGCGGTGCACCTGGTAGTCGAAGCACGCGCCCTGCGTCTTGTAAAGCCCGCACAGCTTTTGGCACAGGTTGTATTTAGCAACCTTATGATACAGAAATCCTTGGGCCTTGTACTGGTTGCCGAGCGCGATGATGGGAATCTCCGAGTTGCGGGCGTCGGCGCGGCCGTAGTACAGGCATTTGTAGCCGTTGTCGTCGGTCTTGAGGTAGATGCCCGCCGGAAACACCGACCGCCGCTGCGCCCGGTTATACGCCGGCTTGAGCTGTTTGATGAGGTGCGACTCGTAGAGCAGCGCCACCAGTTCCGAGCCGGTTAGCTCATAGGTGATGTCGGCAATAGAGTTCTTGAAATCCAGGCTCTTGCGCGACTTTACATCCACCGCAAAATGTTGCTGAATGCGCTTGTAGATATTGATGCTTTTGCCCACATAAATAACCTCGCCCGCCTCATTGTGGAAGTAATACACGCCCGTTTCCTGCGGCAGCGAAGCTACCTTTTCGGGCGTGATGAGGGGGGGTAGGAGCGCCGTCTTGATGGCCTGCGCCATGGCCGCCACGCGGCGCGGGCTGGGCTTTTTGTCGGTAGTAGCGGGAGTGGCGCTGCGTCCGGCGGGTGCCAAGGCGTCTACGCGGGCCAAGGCATCGGCATCGCTGGCTTCCTGGGCGTCGCTGGCCTGGGTTATTTTGAGCAGGCGGTCGAAAAGCACCGCTGTGGCTTCGGCATCGCCGGCGGCGCGGTGCCTACCCTCCAATGGGATGCCAATATTCTGGCACAGCTTGCCTAGGCTGTAGCTTGGCTGGCCCGGTATCAGCGAGCGGCTCAGGCGCACGGTGCACAGCGTTTTGCGCGAGTAGTTGTAGCCTAGGTCAGCAAATTCCTTTTTGAGAAACGAGTAGTCAAACCGCACGTTGTGGGCCACGAACACGCAGCCTTCGGTCATTTCCACCACCTTGCGGGCCACCTCGTGAAAGCGGGGCGCATCGGCCACCATGTCGTTGGTAATGCCTGTGAGCTGCGTAATAAAGGGCGGAATGGCCCGGCCCGGATTGACGAGCGTAGTGTAGGAATCGACCACTCGCTGGCCGTCGTGCACAAAGATGGCCAGCTCCGTGATGCGGTCGTTGGCGGGCTGGCCGCCGGTAGTCTCTAAGTCAATGATAGCGTACAAGGCGCGGGGGTAGGAGGGCGAGTGCTGCTAACAAAGTTAGGGCACCCGTTAGTTGCCGCCCGCGCACAAAAAAGCCCGCCGGTTTGCACCAGCGGGCTTTTCTCAGGCAATAGCCGACTCGGCGATTACTTGTTCTTGTTCATTGCCAGCCAGTTCTTGGCTTGCAGGATGGCATCGTGCTGCTGCTGGAATACCGACTTGGCACCAGCTGGTACATCGTTCGACGACAGCACGGTTTCGTAGGTTTTCAGGGCAGTGGCTTCGCCGGTTTCGGCGGCGTCCAGTACAGCTGAGTCATCCTGGCCCGTAATGGCCGACTTGATATTAATCCAGCCGCGGTGCACAGCGGCAGCGGCTTCAGTTACGAGGCCTTCGGCCGTGGTGTCCTGGGCATCAATGCCGTACTGCTTGGCAAAGCCTTCGAGGTCGGCTGCAAAGCCGGCGCGCTGCTGCGAGAACTGGCTCAGTTTAGCTTTCAAATCGGCGCTTTTTACTTCTTCGGCAGCCTCCTGGTAGCCTTTTACCGACGTGCGGTTGAGGTTGAGGATATCGGTAAGGGCGCGGGCAATGAGTTCGTTAGCCATGACTAAAACAAAATAACGTGTTGTGGAAAGGAGAGGTAAGATGCGGCGTCCGTAAGGTGCCACTAACTGCTTGCCTCATACGGGTGGAGGTAGGTGGGGTTACGCTAGGCCCTGTAAAAAGCTATTCGGGGGCGCCCACCCGCTGCGAACGCCGGGTGGTGGACATCGGTGGCAGCTGTGGTTCTTCTACCACGGGCGGGCGCTTACCGCGAAACTTGTCGAGCAGCTTGGTCATAAAGTCGCGGTCGTCGGCTGCTTCCTTCTTCTTGGCCTCGCTATCGCCCACGTCGCCGAGCAGGAAACCCCACGCCTCGGTGCCTTTGTTGGCATCCAGCACCACTTTGATAACGGCCGAGATGGGCACGCTCAAAATCATGCCCGGCGTGCCCCACAGCTCACCGCCCAAGATGAGCGCAATAATGGCCGTAAGCGGGTTCAGGCTCACCTTGGAAGCCGTTATCATCGGCGACAGGATGTTGTCGGAAATGACTTGCACACCCATAAATACGGCAATCACCGCTAGGCCGTGGCTTGGCGAACCACTTTCCACAAACGTTATCAGAGCCGGAATAATCGAGCCTACCGTGATGCCCACGTAGGGAATGACGGCCAGGATAGAGGCAAAGACAGCGAAGAAAATGGCGTACTTCACTCCCAGCAGCAGCAGCCCGATGGCATTCATGATAGAAACCAACACAATAACGGTGAGCAAGCCCGTCATGTAGCCCTGCACCACGCTCTGGATATTATCGACAGTATGCAGCACGGTCGTGCGCTTGTCGGGCTCCACAAAGCGGAACATGAATTGGCGCAGGTGGTCGCGGTAATACAGAAAGCAAAAGATATAAATCGGCACCAGCGTAACGGTGCTCAGCACGCCAATAGTGGTGCTGAGCGTCGAGCCCAGGTACTTGCTGGCATCCTTGCGCGCCGTGTCGAGCGAAGAGCTGATGATTTCGTCATGACTAATAGGCTGAAAGCCAAAGCGATGGCTAAGTTGCTGCTGTATTTGGTCAAAATATGCTACCAACTTAGTTTGAATGAGCGGAATCTCATTGCGCAAGCCAACTATCTGCGAGCCAAATAGGTAGATGAGCACCGCCAAGCTAACAATAACAAGGATAATAGCCGTGGCAATGGCTAGCATCCGTGGCCAACGCCAACTTTCGAGCTTAGTCACGAGCGGCATCAGCAGTAACGACAGCAAGATGGCGTAGAGCAGCGGCAGCAGCAGGTCGTCGAGCCTGTGCAGCACAAATACCAGCAGCGACAGCCCCACAAGCATAAAGGTGTAGTGCACGACCGGCGACTGCTTAACCTGCGCCGGCGCATGGTTGATGGTCGGCGAAGGAATATTGCGCGGTGTATTGAATTGATTGGCAGGAGGTAACATGTCGAGTATAAGCTAGTAAATTAATGCCTGACAGAAAGAGGGTAGGGCGCTTACGCAAAGCGGGCCGCCGCGTTGGGACCAACCCGCGCGAACTGGGTGCGCGCAGTTGGTGTTAACTAAGTAAATTGGCCGGAAAAACTAAGGCTGCTGGCAAGCTGCGTTGCGGCCGGCCGCGATTTCCGCCGTTATTTTGCCCCGTTAACGCTACTTTTTCTGCCGCCTGCCCCATGAGTGAGTCCCTACCTGCCGCCCCCGCCCACAATTATAACGAAGACAGTATTCGCTCGCTCGACTGGCGCGAACACATTCGCCTGCGGCCGGGCATGTACATTGGCAAGCTCGGCGATGGCTCGGCCTACGACGACGGCATCTACGTGCTGGTGAAGGAGGTAATCGACAACTGCATCGACGAGCACGTGATGGGCTACGGGCGCACCATCGAGATTAAGATATCGGAAAGCAAGGTGCAGGTGCGCGACTATGGCCGCGGCATTCCGCTGGGCAAAGTCGTGGATGTGGTGAGCAAAATCAACACCGGCGGCAAGTACGACAGCAAGGTTTTCCAAAAGTCGGTCGGCTTGAATGGGGTAGGGACCAAGGCCGTGAATGCGCTGAGCAGCTACTTCCTGGTGCAAAGCGTGCGCGAAGGCCAGCTCAAGGCCGCCGAGTTTTCGCAGGGCCAGCTCATGAGCGACCCCAAGCCCCAGAAAACCAGCCAGCGCAACGGTACGCTCATCAGCTTTCAGCCCGACGACACGGTTTTCAAAAACTACCGCTTTATCCCGGAGTACCTCGAAAACCAGATTCGCTACTACTGCTACCTCAACGCTGGGCTTACCATCCATTTCAACGGCCAGAAGTACGTATCGGAGCACGGCCTGCTCGATTTGCTCAGCGACAAGACCGACCAGGAAAGCCGCCGCTACGACATCATTCAGTTGAAAGGTGATGACATCGAGGTAGCCCTGACCCACGGCAACGATTACGGCGAGGAGTACTACTCCTTCGTCAATGGCCAGTATACTACCCAGGGGGGCACGCACTTAGCTGCGTTTCGCGAAGCATTGGTGAAGACTGTGCGCGAGCACTATGGCAAGGAGTACGACGCGGCCGACATTCGGGCGTCCGTCATCGGCGCCATTTCAGTGCGAGTGCAGGAGCCGGTGTTTGAGAGCCAAACCAAAACCAAGCTTGGCAGCCTCAACATGGGGCACGACGGGCCGACGGTACGCGGCTTCATCCTCGACTTTGTGAAGGAACACCTCGACAACTACCTTCACAAAAACCCCGAAACCAAGGAGCGCCTTAAAAAGCGTATCGAGCAGAGCGAGCGCGAGCGCAAAGACATGGCCGGCGTGAAAAAGCTGGCCAACCAGCGCGCCAAAAAAGCCAACCTGCACAACCGCAAGCTGCGCGACTGCCGCTTTCACCTGGGCGAAAACGCTAGGGACGGCGCCGAAAAAGAGCCACTCACTACGCTCTTCATCACCGAAGGCGACTCGGCCAGCGGCAGCATTACTAAAAGCCGCAATGTGGAGCTGGAGGCTGTGTTCAGCCTGCGCGGCAAGCCGCTCAACTGCTTTGGGCTCAAGAAGAAGATTGTGTACGAGAATGAGGAGTTTAACCTATTGCAGCACGCGCTCAATATTGAGGAAGGACTTGAGGGCCTGCGTTACAACCGCGTGGTGATTGCCACCGACGCCGATGTCGATGGCATGCATATACGGCTGCTGCTGCTCACATTCTTCTTGCAGTTTTTCCCCGACCTCGTGCGCAATGGCCACGTCTACATTTTAGAAACACCGCTGTTCCGGGTGCGCAACAAAAAGGAGACCATCTACTGCTACAACGAGGGCGAAAAGCAGACGGCCATGCGCCAGCTGGGCCGCAACCCCGAAGTGACGCGCTTCAAAGGTTTGGGCGAAATCTCGCCTGATGAATTTGGTAAGTTTATCGGCGAGAATATCAAGTTGGAGCCAGTTATTTTGCAGTCTGACCGCTCGGTACAGCAGGTGCTGGCCTACTATATGGGCAAGAATACACCTGCCCGGCAGGAGTTCATCATTGACAACCTACGCCTCGAAAAGGACCTGATAACTAGCGATGTGCTGCCCGTGGCTGAAATTGCACTGGCTTAACGACTAGCTTATTGCTTAGATAAAACACTGATTATAAGCCCGCCGTATAATAAAGAATGCCGCTACATCACCTGATTTATGAAAGTCAAGCCAGGGAGCTGTTTACCGAAAGTGAGCTGGCCGAGCTATTGCGCAAAGCACGCGCTCATAACGAAGCCAATGAGCTGACCGGCATGCTGCTGTATGCGCCCGATGGCCGGTTTATTCAGGTGCTTGAAGGCTCGCCGGAAGCGATTCACCGGCTCTATTTTGAGTGTATCGTGCACGACCCGCGTCATTACCGGTTGCAGCTGCTGGCGGCGGGCATGCTCGACCGGCGGCGCTTTAGTGGCTGGCACATGGGCTACCGGTTTGCTACCCCCAGCGAGCTAACCGAGTTATCGGGCCACCTCGACACGGCCGACGCCACTTTTCTGCTGCCTCTGCTACCCAACCTGCCTAACCCGCTGCTCGATAAGCTGCTCAATTACGTGCAGTATACCCTGCCCAGCCCCGCGCTGGAAGAATCCAGCAGCTAGCGGCAGTAGCTCAGAAAGTTTATCCCTACCCAACCAGTGGGTAGGGATTTTTGCTTAGCGCAATGCATCGTTTTGCCAGTGGCGTTAGTAGCGCACAGTGGCTGATTGACTAATATTTTTGGGAACTTTCCGAGTTGTACTAGCTTTAGTAAACTGGTGCATTGCCCCATTTTTTACGGTACTTTTGACGGCAGCTTGCCGATTTTACGTTCTTCCCAGTGGCTAATTCTCCTTTCCTTTCTGCCGACGATTCTGAGCCTGATTACCTTGCGCCGGGTGATTCGCTGGATTTTGACTTGCGCGCGTCAGCCAATCCGGCTCTCGATACTACGGCCGGCACCCCAGTGACCGACGCTGCGGCCGAGGCGACCCAAGTAGTAGCCCACGCGCTATTCGGCGACGACGACGCATTGGGTGCTGAATCGGACCCATTAACCACGGGAACCGAGCCGGAGCCTGACTCGCCCGAAGAAGCTCAAGCCGAGGACGAGGAGGCTAAGTTTGCGCCCGGTGAGGTAATCCACGACATGAATAACGTGCGCGGCATGTACCAAAACTGGTTTTTGGACTATGCCAGCTACGTTATTCTGGAGCGTGCCGTGCCGGCTGTGGAAGACGGCCTAAAGCCTGTACAGCGCCGCATCTTGCACGCCATGAAAGAGATGGACGACGGCCGCTTCAACAAGGTGGCTAACGTCATTGGGCAAACCATGCAGTACCACCCCCACGGCGACGCCAGCATCGGCGACGCTATGGTAAACCTGGGCCAGAAGGACTTGCTCATTGAGACGCAGGGCAACTGGGGCGATGTGCGCACCGGCGACTCGGCTGCCGCGCCGCGCTACATCGAAGCCCGCCTCAGCAAATTTGCCCTCGAAGTCGTCTTTAACCCCGACATCACGGAGTGGCAAATGAGCTACGACGGTCGCAAGCGTGAGCCGACCACGCTGCCCGTTAAGTTTCCGTTGCTGCTAGCGCAGGGGGTAGAGGGCATTGCCGTGGGCCTGAGCACCAAGATTATGCCGCACAACTTTCGCGAGCTGTGCCAGGCGAGTATCGCGGTGCTGCGGGGTAGGGACTTTCAGCTCTATCCGGATTTTCCGACGGGTGGCCTCACCGACATTAGCAACTACAACAACGGGCAGCGCGGCGGGCGCATCCGGCTGCGGGCCACGATTGAAAAGGTTGATAAGACGCTGCTCATCATCCGCGACATTCCGTACGGCACCACCACCACGGCGCTCATGGAAAGCATCGTGAAGGCCTCAGAAGCCAACAAAATCAAGATTAAGAAGGTGGTGGACAACACCGCTGCCTTGGTCGAGATTCAGGTGCAGCTGCCGCCCGGCATCAGCCCCGACCTCACCATCGACGCGCTCTACGCCTTCACCGACTGCGAAATCTCGCTCTCGCCCAACACCTGCGTCATCATCGACGACAAGCCGCGCTTTGTGGGCGTGGAAGACATGCTGCGCCTGAGCACTGGCAAAACCGTGCGTCTGCTCGAGCGCGAGCTCGAAATCAGGCAGCAGGAGCTGCAGGAAAAGTGGCATTCGGCGTCGCTGGAAAAGATTTTCATTGAAAACCGCATATACCGCAAAATAGAGGAGTGCGAAACCTGGGAGGAGATTCTGGAAACCATTGACGCGGGCCTCAAGAAGTTTGTGCGGGTCGAAGGCGAGAAGCTAAAAGCTAATGATTTGCGCCTGGTTATTCGCCGTCCGGTGAACGAAGACGACCTCACGCGCCTCACCGAAATCCGTATCAAGCGCATTTCGAAATACGACGGTTTTAAGGCCGAGGAATACATTCAGCGCCTCGACGCCGAGCTGGCCGAAGTGGCTGATAGCCTGGCCAACATTACGCGCTACGCCATTGCGTATTTCGAAAACTTGCTCAAGAAGTATGGGGTAGGGCGCGAGCGCAAAACCCAACTGCGCACCTTCGACGTGGTAACGGCCCAGAAAGTAGCCGTGGCCAACCAGAAGCTCTACGTCAACTACCAGGATGGCTTCGTGGGCTACGGCCTGAAAAAAGACAAGGAAAAGGAAGACCTGGTCAAGCACATTGCCGACTGCTCGGACCTAGACGACATCATCGCCATCCGGCGCGATGGCACATTTGTGGTGTCCCGGATTGCGGAAAAGACCTTTATGGGCAAGGACTTGCTGCACGTGGGCGTGTACAACAAGAACGACGACCGGCTAGTGTACAACATGGTGTACGTGGATGGCGCCAGTGGCATCAGCTTTGCCAAGCGTTTCCTGGTGTCGGGTATCACACGCGACAAAATTTACGACCTGACCAAGGCTACCAAGGGTACTAAAACGCTGTATCTCACGGCCAATCCTAACTCGGAAAGCGAAACCGTGACCATTCAGCTTTCCGACAAAGCGCCGGCGCGGGTCAAACAGTTCGAGTTCGACTTTGCCGAGCTGGCCATCAAAGGCAAGGGGTCGATGGGCAACATCGTGACCAAACAGCCCATCAAGAAAATAACCCAAAAGTCGCTAGGCGACAGTACGCTGGGTGGGCGTGAAGTGTTCTTCGACAGCGTGGTAAGCAAGCTCAACCACACTGGCCACGGCCGCTACCTGGGCACCTTCGACACCGAGCACGTAGTGCTGGTAGTGTACAAAGACGGCTCGTATGAGCTGACCGCGCCCTCGACGGCCACGCACTTCGACGTGCCCAACATCGTGCTGCTCCGCAAGCTGGAGCCCGACACGGTAGTGAGCGCCGCCTACGTAGATGGCGAAACCAAGACCCACTACGTCAAGCGTTTCCACATCGAAACTACGACGATGGACAAGCGCTTCCTATTTATTTCCGAAACCAAGGGCTCGAAGCTGCTGGCCGCGACCACCTTCGCCGAGCCGGAAGTGGAGGTGAAGCTGCAACGCGACAAGAAAGCCGACAAGGAAACCGAAACCCTGCGCCTCGACCAGTTTATCGAGGTAAAAGGCTGGAAGGCAATGGGCAACAAGCTCAACTACTACAAAGTCCACAGCCTGGCCCTGCTCACCGACGAAGGCCCCGAGCCCACTCGCCGCGAGGCCAAGCGCCGCGGCCCCACCAAGCCGGAGGGGAGTAGCGAGGCAACCGACGACACGCCCGAGCAACCCATGGCCGTGGAAGTTACAGACGAAGAAGTGGCGCAGTCACAAGCGCTGCTGCGGCGGCCTAAGGCGCAGCTGCCATTGTTTTAGCGAGGGAGGGGGGTAGGGGCAGCCAGGCGATATAGCTGAATGTAACGTCATTTAGCCATGACGCCTAGCTGCCCCTACCCCCCGAGCTACGTTGCCGACGGCTACATACTAAAGCTGCCGGTTGCTCACCAACAGTTGCTGTTATGCCCCGCCGCTTTTCTTCCGTGCTACTTGCCACTGCGTTACTCGGAAGCGCAGTAGGTATGCCGCGCGTGGCTTGGGCCCAAAAAACCACTACTGCGCAGCCTTCGCCGCCCGCCGTGCCCGACGTGGGGGAGCTAGCTAGCCGGCCCCTCACCTCGGCCTCACTAGCGCCCGACTCGGTGGCGTTGCGCCAGCACTTGCGCCAGGCCGCGGCGCTCCAGGCCAAGTACCGGGACTCGGATGCGCTGGCGCACTACCAAGCCGCGCTTAAGCTTAATCCGCAGCACTACCGCAGCCTGTGGCAGGCGGCCGTGCTGAGCGTGAGCATCGGCAATCGCTACTCGGACGAAACCCGCAAAAAAGCGTATTTCACGGCGGCCCAAGACTATGCCGAGCGCGCTCTGGCCGTGCACCCGCTGGTGGGCGAAAGCAATTACGCGCTGGCCCTGGCCTTGTTTAGCCAGGCCGGGCTACTGAGTGCCCGCGACCGGCTCCGGATTTTTAAGCAGCTGCGAACGCCTGTTTTTCTGGCCGCCGAGCGTCGTCCCGACTTGCCCGAGGCCTGGCAGCTGCTGGGCCGCTGGCACTACCGCGTGGCGCATTACAATGTGCTGGAAAAGACATTTTCGCGCATTGTGCTAGGAGGCTATCCCCAGGGAGCAACGTCCAAAAAAGCGATTGTTGCTCTCGAAAAAGCCCGCCAGCTCGACTCTACCCGCATTCAGTATTGCTACGACCTAGCACGCATGTACAAGTATCAGGGGCTGCGGCACCGCGCCATCGGCGTGCTTCAGAAGGCCATTAAGCTGCCTACTTATACGAGCGAAGACCTGACCATGAACCGCTTGTGCCAGCAAATGCTACCCCCCCTGCTGCGGGCCACAGCGCGGCGCGACCGCGAGCATGCCCGCTGGTACCAGCACCTGCAAACCCGCCCTACCCCCAACGCCGCGGCGCATTAATCCTTAAAATGACTACGGCCCCCACTACCAAGGTAGCGGGGGCCGTAGTCATTTTAAATAAGCTGGTTGGGTAGCTATGCGGTAGCTAGCTCAGGCGTAGGTTCGGTGCTGGGGTCGTGGTGGGCACCCTGGTAGCGGCTGCTGTCCTCCTGCCGGTCGGGCTCGGCTGGCGTAGGGGTATGGGCCACAATCGGCGTAACCTGGGTGCTGTAGATGTGAGCCAAGTCCTGAATAAGCGCTTCCTCGCTCACCTGCAAGTCTTTGAGCACGCCGTCGGCGATGTCGTACACGAGGCCGTGCAGGCGTGGTGGGCTGTCGCTGCGCATGGCATTCTGGATGATGTTGGTCTTAGCTAGGTTGCGAACTTGCTCCTCCACATTAAGCTCTACGAGGCGGCGCAGGCGCTGCTTCTCGTCTTGGATACGCAATAGCTCGGTTTCGTGCAGGCGCACCACGTCGCGAATGTTCACCAGCCAGTTATCAATCAGGCCGTACTGCTTATTGGCCGCCGCCGCTGCCACACCGCCGCAGCCGTAGTGGCCCACCACCAGAATGTCGCGCACACCCAGCACTTCTACGGCATATTGCAGCACGCTGAGTAGGTTCATGTCGCTGTGCACGACCATGTTGGCAATATTGCGGTGCACAAACATCTCGCCAGGGCCAGTGCCCGTGATGCCCGAGGCCGGCACCCGCGAGTCGGAGCAGCCAATGAAGAGGTAACGCGGCGTTTGGCCATTGGCCAGGCGCTTGAAAAACTCGGGGTCTTCAGCGTTTTTGGTGGCCACCCACTGGCGATTATTGGCCAGAATATCTTGCACGCCGCCAGTAGTACGGGCCGCGGTCTGCGCTTTAGTTGAAGGCATGGGGAATAGAAAACAGGGGTAGGGAAAGTAAGTGAAAAAATAGTCGGTGCTTAGTGCGCACCCATCGCCACGTGCGCAATACCACGCAGCTCCAGGTCGATGCCCCGCGCCGGAGCCGCCTGCCGAAAGGCCTCAATGGCTTCGAGCACGTCGTGATCGATAACGTCGGAGCGAGTGCCGTCGAGCAAGACGCGGCTGCCGCTGGGTAGCTGTTCCAGCGTCGTTACGATGCTGGCCTTGTTGAGAAAGGACACGTGCTCGGGCAGGCGTAGGTGCAGCAGGGCGTTGGCATCGTCGGCATCAGCGTCGCTGGTGTCGCGCCGCAAGTAGGAGCCCGCTTTGGCGTTGTCTTTCAGGATGAAGAAGAAGCCAATTACAAGCCCAATGCTCACGCCCTTAAGCAAATCGGTGAAAAGCACGGCCAGAATGGTGATGATAAACGGCCCAAATTGCGCCCAGCCCAGTTGCCACTGCCGGCGGTAGAGGGCCGGCTTAGTCAGCTTGAAACCTACCACCAGCAGCACCGCTGCCAGCGCCGCTAGCGGAATCATATTGAGCACCGAACCCAGAAACAATAAGCTCACCAGCAGCAGAATACCGTGGATGAAGGCCGCTAGCTTGGTTTGGCCACCGGCCGCAATGTTGGCCGACGAGCGCACGATAACGGCCGTGAGGGGCAGGCCGCCCAGCAAGCCGCTCACCAGGTTGCCCGCCCCCTGGGCCAGCAGCTCGCGGTTGGTGGGCGTGTGGCGCTTGCGCGGGTCGAGGTTGTCTACGGCCTCCACGCTAAGCAGCGTTTCGAGCGAGGCCACAATGGCGATGGTGAAGGCCACGCCGTAGGTAGCCGGGCGACGCAGGGCGCTAAAGTCAGGAAACGTCATTTCGCTCGCCAGCTGGCCCAACGAGGCCAGCACAGGCAGCTTCACCAAGTGCTGGGGACGCACCTGCCAGTCGGGGGCTATCCGTTGCAGCAGTTGGTTGAGGCCCACCGAGGCTAGCACGGCTATCAGCGCCCCCGGCACTAGCCGCGCCCAGGGCTGCCGGCGCACCGGCGCAGTGTCCCAGAGCAGCACCAGCGCCAGCCCTACCCCCCCCACCAGCACCGAACCCGGGCTAATGTGCCGCGCCGCCGCCGCAATGGCCGAGAAAGTATTCTGCCCATTGAACTGCAGAAAGTCCATATCCTCGAAATAGTCCGTATCGGCTCCCAAGAAGTGCGGCAGTTGCTTTAGTATCAGAATAATGCCGATAGCTGCCAGCATGCCGCGGATAACTGCCGCCGGAAAGTACAGGGCAATAATGCCCGCCCGCGCCACGCCCAGCAGCAGCTGAATGGCGCCCGCCACAACTGTGGCCGCCAGCACCGCCGGCCACGAGCCCAGCGTTGAGATAGCCGACAGAATAACCACCGTGAGGCCCGCCGCCGGCCCGCTCACGCTCACTGCCGAGCCGCTAAGGACACTCACCAGCAGCCCGCCCACAATGCCCGACACCAGGCCCGCGAGCAGTGGTGCACCCGAGGCCAGCGAAATGCCCAGGCACAGGGGCAGCGCCACCAAAAATACCACCAGCCCCGCCGGCGCATCCTGGCCAATGGAGCTGAATACCGACGGCTTGGGCAGCGGTGGGCTGGGCCTGCCGGCTGGGGCAATGGGCGTGCCCGTGCGCACTGGGATAGAACTTACTTGCATGAACTACTGGGTGGGAAGAGAGGCGATTAGCTCACCGAAAAGCTCGGTTTTCTCACAAGAATACAGCAGCGCAATTAAGATGAAGTTAAAGTGAAATTAAAAAGAAATTAAAGGGTATAATCAATTGTTTGACAGGAAATTAAATCATATAGGTGAAGCTACCTAGATATCCAATAGAAAAAAACAGATGCTGCCAGCCCGCTAGGATTTAATGCCTAATGCCGACAAAAGAGGGGGTAGGGGCTCTCCCTAAACACCCTGCTCAAGGCCACAGCGCCCGCAGCCTAGGCAGCTAGCGCTGCGGCTGGCCACTCCAGCCACACGCGGGTGCCGCCGCCGGGCTCGCTGGCCAGCCGCACCAGCCCGCCGTGCAGGGCCATGATGCGTGCCGTGAGGGGCAGCCCGATGCCGTGGCCCGGCACCGCCCGCGCCGCTGCCGCCCGAAAAAACGGGATAAATACCTGCTCCAAATCGAGAGGCGCCAGGCCGGGGCCTTTGTCGGCCACCAATAGGGTAGGGCGGCCACCGCGCCGCACCAGCGTAGCTGTAACGGGCTGCCCGCTGCCCGCCGAAAACTTGCAGGCATTGTCGAGCACATTGAGCACCGCCGACAGCAGCAGTGGCTCGTTGCCAACTACCGTAAACGCGTCGGTATCGGTGCCGTCGCCAAACTCGATGTCGATGCGGCAGGTAGGGTAGCGGTGGCCTACCTGCTCGTGGGCTAGCAGCAGCAGTTCGGCGAGCGGCACCGGCCCCATAGCCAGCTGCGAGGGGTCGCCCGAGGCGTGGGCTATTTGCAGCAGGCCATTGGTGAGGCTAGTGAGCTGGCGTGCTGCATCGAGGGTGCGTTGCAGCACGCGCCGGTACTCGGCCGTGGGGCGTTCGGCTTGCAGCAGGGCCACTTCGAGTTCGCCAGTGAGAGCCGTGAGGGGCGTGCGCAGCTCGTGCGAGGCGTCGCGCACGAAGGTGCGTTGCCCGGCAAAAGCTGCTTCCAGGCGGTCGAGCAGCTGATTAAACCGGGTGGCTAGCAGGTCTAGTTCGTCGGCGGGGCCGGCGGTGTGGCTTAGCCGCTGGCCCAGGTCGGAGGCCGTAATGCCGTCTACCTCGCTAATCATGCGGCGCAGTGGGCGCAAAGCTTGACCTGCAAAACCCCAGCCGCCGAGACCTGTAAACAGCACCGCCGCCAGCAGGCCCACCGCCAGCACTTGGCGCAGCACCCGCAGCTGCTGGCGGCTGTCCTCGTCTACCGACGAGGCCACCACCACCAGCTCGCCCAGGCGCGGGTCGGCGTAGAGCAGCCCCACCGTTTCGTGAAAATTGTGCTCGGGCTCCAGCACGGCGCGGCCGGCGCGGCGCACTTCCTGCAGCCAAGCTACCGGTACCGGGCGGCTAAAGCTGCGCTGGCCCTCCCGAAACACCAGTTGCCCCGCGGCATTATACACCCGGCCTTCCTCGGAAGGCAGCGTGCGGTAAAGCTGCCGCAGGTAGCGCCGGTACGAGGCCACCTTGCCCGAGTCGGCGTGCACCTGGCCATCGGCATACACGTGGCCCATCACCTTGGCCCGGCTAAATAAGCTTTGGGTAAATACTTCGCGCCGCGACTGCTGGGTGAAGAAATAAATCACCACCAAGAAAAGCACCAGCGTCACCACCAGCAAGGTGCCGAATTGAAGTGCCAGGCGCAGGCGAATTGACATTATTTAGTGAAAATAAGGGGGTAGGAACCTCGATGGCCGGGGCTAGCCCTCGCGCAGCACGTAGCCCATGCCCACGAGCGTATGAATGAGCTTGGAAGCAAAACCTTTATCGGCCTTCTTGCGCAAGAAGTTGATATACACATCGATGACGTTGGAGCCAGTGTCAAAATTCATGTCCCACACGTACTCCAGTAGCTCAGCCCGGCTCACTACTCGGCCCTGGTGCCGCAGCAGGTATTCGAGCAGGGCAAACTCGCGGGCCGTGAGCTGAATGAGCTGGCCGGCTCGCTCTACACGCTTGGTGCCGGGGTCGAGGGTGAGGTCGGCCAGGCGCAACGTGGCGGTGGCGGCGGGAGCGTCGGTACGGCGGCGCACCAGGGCCCGCAGCCGCGCCAGTAGCTCGGCAAAGGCGAAGGGCTTGACGAGGTAATCGTCGGCCCCAGCGTCGAGGCCCCGGATTTTATCGTCTGTTTCGCCCAGCGCCGTCAGCATCAGGATAGGTACGCTGGGGTCGTGGGCGCGCACCTGCCGGCACACTTCCAGGCCACTGAGGCCGGGCAGCATCTGGTCCAGAATCAAGCAGTCGTACTGCGTGCTTTGGGCGCGGTGGAGCCCCAGCAGGCCATCGGCGGCCAAGTCCACAGTGTAGTCTTGCTCGGTGAGGCCCTGGTGCAAAAAGGCGGCTACCGAGGGCTCGTCTTCCACAAGTAAGATTTTCATGGCCAGCTAAGGTTAAGGGGGTAAAAGGTAGTAGCCTCACGCGCCGGCTTCCTCCGCAAAAGTGCGCGCCAGCGGCTGAGCTTCGGCGCCTCACCGCTCCGCAAGCGCTGCCCCGCACTATTTTTGAGCGTTGTTCGACGGTTTTCCTACCCCCTCATGGCTCGCCAGCTTCTTCCATTGTTAGCCTTGCTGCTGGCTGGCTGCCATGCTACCCCCGCCGAGCGGCCCGATACCCTCGTAGACTTGGCCACTGTGCAAAGTGGCCCCCGCGTGCAGGCCTATGAGCTCGACGGCGCCATTCAGCAGCAGCCCGACAATGCTGGGCTGCTGGCCCGCCGCGCTACTCTGCGCCTGGCCGCTGGCCAGCCTACGGCCGCTCTGCACGATGTGGAGACTGCCTTGGCCATCGATGACCAGGATGGCGATTTATACTTCCTACAAGCCCGCGTTTTTCGGGCTTTAGGTCGCCTGCCGCAAGCATTGGCTGCCGCACGCCGCGCCGCCGACGCGGGCTTCAACGCGGCCGAGCTGCCGCTGCTCGAAGGTGAAACGCACCTAGCCGCCCGCCAGTACGACGAGGCCCTGGCTAGCCTCGACCGCACCTTGCGCCTCGACCCCGACCAGCCAGCTGCGTTGTTCTACAAAGGCTTGGCCTACGCCGCCACCCGCGACACCACCCAGGCACTCGACTACCTGCACGCCGCCCTGGCCCGCGACCCGCGCCAACCCGAGATTTTGCACCAGTTGGCGTTCTTGCTCAATGCCTACCGCGTGCCTGAAGAAGCCGCTGCCTACGCCCGCCAGGGCCTGCGCCTCGACTCAGCCTCTGGAGCGCTGCACTACGACTACGGCCGCCAACTCGAGCTATTGGGCCGCCCCGACAGCGCCCTTTATTACTACCGCCGCGCCTTGGCCCTGGATACGACGCAGTACCGTGCCGACTACCGCATAGCCTTGGCGGCCAGCGCCCACAGCCGGCGGCCCGCAGCCGTGATTCCGCACTTGCAGCGCGCCCTACGCCGCAACCCGCGCCTGCCCAGGCTCGCGCCATCTTGGCCGAAGCCTTGGAGGAGCAGCGCCGCCTGCCCGAAGCCCTACGCCAGTACCAAATGCTCGTGCTCGAAAACCCTAGCAACCAGCACTGGACCTATAAAGTGTGGAAAATGAGCGGGCAGGTGCGGGCACTACTGCCCGATAGCTTACGCCCCGCGCCAGTTTACTACCGCCGTCCGGCTACCACGCCCGCTGCTCGGCCTCAGCCCGTGGCCCCACTTCTGGCGCGGCCGGTGCGCTAGCAGGGGGGTAGGGGCTGGGCATGGCCGGTACTGGATAGGCTAAAAAGCAGCTTGGCTTTACTTCCTAGCCCCCCGGCGTAACTTGCGCCTGCTTTGCGCCCACCGCAAGCAATAGCTTAGTAGTTATGCTCCAACTTACCCTCCCCGACGGCTCCGTCCGCTCGGTCGAAGCCGGCTCGACGGGCTACGACCTCGCCGCCAGCATCAGCGAAGGCCTGGCCCGCAATGCCTTGGCCGTGAAAGTAAACGGCGAAATCCGTGACCTACACCGCCCGCTCACCGAAGACGCGACCCTCGAAATCCTCACCTGGAATGATGCCGGCGGCAAGCAGGCCTACTGGCACTCTTCGGCTCACCTTATGGCCGAAGCCCTCGAAGCGCTCTACCCCGGTGTGAAGCTAGCTATCGGCCCAGCTATCGAAAATGGCTTCTACTACGATGTAGACCTGGGCGAAGGCCGTACCATTTCGAGCGATGATTTCCCGGCTATCGAGAAGAAAATGCTCGAGCTAGCCAAAAATAAAAGCAAGTTTGAGCGCCGCGAGGTGCCCAAGGCGGAAGCCGTGGCTTACTTCACCGAAAAGCAGGACCCCTACAAGCTGGAACTGCTCGAAAACCTGGCCGATGGCCAGATTACTTTCTACACCCAGGGCAGTTTCACCGACCTTTGCCGGGGCCCTCACATTCCTGATACGGGCACTATCAAGGCGGCCAAAATCATGAACGTGGCCGGTGCCTACTGGCGCGGCGATGAGAAAAACAAGCAGCTCACGCGGCTCTACGGCATCACCTTCCCCAAGGCCAAGGACCTCACCGAGTACCTCGAAAAGCTGGAAGAAGCCAAGCGCCGCGACCACCGTAAGTTGGGCAAGGAGTTGGAATTGTTCGCCTTTTCGGAGCGGGTAGGGGCTGGCCTGCCCCTGTGGCTTCCTAAGGGTACGGCCCTGCGCGAGCGCTTAGAGCAGTTTCTGCGTAAAGCTCAGGTAAAAGCTGGCTATCAGCCGGTTGTGACCCCACACATTGGCTCCAAAGAACTGTACGTAACCAGCGGCCACTACGAAAAGTACGGCGCTGATTCGTTTCAGCCCATCAAGACGCCTAATCCCGGCGAGGAGTTTTTCCTCAAGCCGATGAACTGCCCGCACCACTGCGAAATCTACCGCACCAAGCCCCGCTCGTATCGTGACCTGCCGGTGCGCCTAGCCGAGTTTGGCACCGTTTACCGCTACGAGCAATCGGGCGAACTGCACGGCCTCACCCGCGTGCGCGGCTTTACCCAAGACGATGCGCACATTTTTTGCCGCCCCGACCAGGTAAAGGAGGAGTTCCAGAAGGTAATTGACCTGGTGCTCTACGTATTTAAGGCGCTGGGTTTTGTAGACTTCACCGCCCAGATTTCGCTGCGCGACCCCGACAACAAGACCAAGTACATCGGTACAGATGAAAACTGGGCCTTGGCCGAAAGCGCCATTCAAGAAGCCACCGCCGAAAAAGGCCTCACCACCGTCACGGAGCTGGGCGAGGCAGCCTTCTACGGCCCCAAGCTCGACTTTATGGTGCGCGATGCCTTAGGCCGCCGCTGGCAGCTGGGTACCATTCAGGTAGATTACAACCTGCCTGAACGCTTTGACCTGGAATATGTAGCGCCCGATAATACCAAGCAGCGCCCAGTCATGATTCACCGAGCGCCGTTTGGCTCGCTCGAGCGTTTTGTGGCCGTGCTTATCGAGCATACCGCTGGCAATTTTCCGCTGTGGCTCTCGCCCGAGCAGTTTATTGTGTTGCCTATCTCCGACAAGTTCGCCGACTATGCCTACGAAGTAAAAGCCAAGTTGGAAGCTGCTGAGCTGCGTGGCACCGTCGATGCGCGCGACGAGCGAATCGGCCGCAAAATCCGCGATGCGGAAATTGCTAAAACACCTTATCTACTTGTAGTTGGTGAAAAAGAAGCTCAGGATGGCCTTATTAGCGTGCGCCGCCACGGCGAAGGCGACATCGGATCAATGCCACTTGATAGCTTCATCAAAAGTGTTGAAAACCAAGTAGCACAGGCAATGGGATAGTTTACTGATGGGTAATGGCTATTGACTAATGGTGTATACTATAGTAATTCTTCGCTAGTATTCACAAGCAATCAGTAGCTATTACCCATTAATTTCAGCTATCATTTTGATTTGCCAGTAAAAAGTCGGATATTTGCCCCCCGAACGACTAGGCATTATGCCCGTTATTCGCATTATTACCGCCACATTTTAGCAGGAGGACTTTCGCCATAGCTACCCCGAATCGTCGGTACGTGCCCCGCCAGCAGGTGGAGGAGCCGTTCAAAATCAACCAGAAAATCACCGCCCGCGAGGTTCGCCTGGTGGGGGATAATGTCGAACAGGGTATTTACCCGACCGACCAGGCCCGCAAGATGGCTCAGGACCAAAACCTGGACCTCGTGGAGATTTCGCCCACTGCTGTGCCGCCCGTGTGCCGCGTCATCGACTACTCGAAATTTAAGTACGAGCAGAAGAAAAAGACACGCGAGCTAAAGGCTAAGCAAACCAAAGTGGTTCTTAAGGAAATCCGCTTCGGCCCTAATACCGATGACCATGACTTCGAATTTAAACTCAAGCATGCGCAGGAGTTTTTGAAGGAAGGCGCGAAGATAAAGGCCTATGTGCACTTCGTAGGCCGTAGTATCGTTTTTAAAGAGCGGGGAGAAAGCCTGTTGCTCAAGTTTGCTCAGGCACTTGAGGAATTAGCTAAAGTAGAGCAATTGCCCAAACTGGAAGGCAAGCGTATGTTCCTCTACTTGGCTCCTAAAGCAGCTGTTGTTGCTAAGGCAGCTCCCAAGCCTGCTGCTCCTGCTGACAAGGATAAAGCTCCTAAGGCTCCTAAAGAAGCTAAACCTACTGAGGAGCCCGCTGCTACCGAATAGCTTAACCCCGTTTGTTGATGGCCGTCGTTGCCAACTAGTTTAGTTGTTCAGCGTCAGTACCAAACAATCAATAATCAACCACAACCCATGCCCAAAGTAAAAACCAAGTCGGGTGCCAAGAAGCGTTTCAAGCTTACTGGTACTGGCAAAGTAAAGCGTAAGCACGCCTTCAAGTCGCACATCCTGACTAAGAAGAGCACCAAACGTAAGCGCGCCCTCACCCACAGTGGCCTTGTTAGCTCGGCTGACATGAACCGGGTGAGCCAAATGCTGAACATCTAAATTATCACCAGGCTTCCGGCTTAAGCTTCAGCTATTTGTTGAGCGCCGGCTGCCAAAAACAACTTAGGTTATGCCAAGGAGTGTAAACCATGTGGCCTCACGCCACCGTCGCAAAAAAGTAATGCGCCTCGCCAAAGGCTACTATGGCCGGCGCAAGAATGTATGGACCGTTGCGAAAAACGCTGTAGAAAAGGGCTTGCTCTATGCCTACCGCGACCGCAAGGTTAAGAAGCGTGAATTTCGTGCGCTCTGGATTCAGCGTATTAATGCTGGTGCTCGTGAGCACGGCCTTTCGTACTCGCAGTTGATGGGTGGCCTTAAAAAGGCTGGCATTGAACTCAACCGCAAAGTACTAGCTGACCTCGCTCTCAACCACCCCGCTGCTTTCGCTGGGATCGTGGAGAAAGCGAAGTAAGACATACTCTTAATCTTAGAGTACTCAACGCAAAAGCGCCTGCCCTTCAAAAGGGCAGGCGCTTTTGCGTTGAGTACTAGTTCGTAAATCATTAAAACCTTCTCATAAAGTAAAGGTCAATAACTGTTTATGGTACAGCTAACTATGTGAATGGAAGTAAATGATCTCATCTTTGTACCAAACCAGCTAGATTATCAATGATTTCTATCTGTGTAATTAGTAAGAGGGATAGTATTATGCAGTACTAGTAAAAGTAAATTTAGTGTGGTAGAAGGAAAAGTGACCCGATTGCTAACAGGAGCGGTATGGTCATGACCAGCACCCCAAGCTTCAAAAATTGTCCGGCGCTTACCTCTATCCTTTCGCGTCGCAGGGCTACTAGCCACAGAATAGTGGCTAGCGAGCCCGTTACGGAGAGGTTAGGACCGAGGTCAATACCAATTAGCATGGCGCTTTTTATTGTTTCCGAAACATGTGCGCTTTGTAACACATTACCCGTAATTAGGCCTGCTGGTAGGTTATTCATCACGTTGCAGAGTAGTGCTACACCAATGCCGATAGCCCAGGCCGTTTTGGTAACCGACTGCTCGGCACCAGTATTAAGGAGCGCAGTTAGCCAGCGCGTAACCCCTGTCTTGTTGAGAGCTCCTACCAAAATGAATAACCCGGCTACTAGGGGTAGTACCGACCAGGATACGTTTTTGATGATTTCAACTGGGCTTTTACGAGCGGTGACTAATACAACGATGGCCGTTAGCGTACCCGTAATAGCAGTAGGTAAACCCAGCGGTGAATCGAGTGCTGAGGCTACTAGCAGTGCTACTGCCGTTATGCCAATGCCTACTAGGGCTACCTGACCGCCTCGTTCGAGGGTAGGTAGTTCAATGATTTCCGCAATATTTTGACTCAATTCCGCCTTTTGCGTGCGTAGCAATAGAAGGTACGTAGCGACTATAGAAACTACCGCTGGTAGTAAGTAACGCGGAAGCCAAACCAATAATGGCGGCATATGCGCGCCATAGATAACTAAGTTAGCAGGGTTAGAGATAGGGAGTACGAAGGAGGCTGCGTTGGCGATAAAAGCGCAAATAAATAGATAGGGTAGTGGATTTTTTACCTTAGCAGTCCGCATGGCACTGGCTACAGCTGGCGTGAGCACAACGGCCGTAGCATCATTGGAGAGAAACGTAGTGACCACTACCCCCACTAGATAGATAAGTAAAAACAGCCGCTGGGCCGAGCCCTTAGCAAATTGGGTGGCGTGCGCGGCGAGCCAATCGAAAAGCTTTTCCTCGCGGGCTGTTTCAGCTAGTAGCATCATACCCGTAAGGAATAGATACACATCCAGGCCCTTAGCCATACCCGCTAGGCCTTCGGCCGGCGTGAGGAGACGTAGCAAAAGCATTACTACTGCGCCACTTACTGCCCATACGTATTCTGGTATTTTAAATGGCCGGGTAATAACTAGTACAATGGAGAACGCTGAAATACCCCAAATAAGAATTGTACTTGTTTCCATTACACTGAGACTGGTAGGCTAATTTTGATATAGAGACGATCTGGCAGTATAACTGAGGCTTGAATAGAGGCTTCTCGAATAGCATCGATGTTATGCGATTAGCCAACGCCGCGCTAGAGAAATGTTGGCGGCTGTATTAGCCGATATGAAGCAGTTGCTGCACCCTATATAAGATTGGCTAATCCAAGTAGGTGTGCGCGTTAATATTGGTGCTGTGCAACTCGCTGAGGTGCGCATAAGCTACTGGATAGCCTGTGTTTACTACCGAAGACTTTCAGTGATGCTTGCGAATAGTTGTGCTCTGTCACCTATTCAAGCTATGCGAGATGTAATTGCTCTGAGACCAATTTGGCATCCGCTAGGCCTATAATTTCCCAGGTAGCATGTAGCATTGATGAAGTAGGTAGGTCCCTCGCTAGTTGATGGCCAGCACTATACGTACCCAGTTTCAATTGTGTTGGAACAATTACCTTGTTGGGTATGCATGACCAATTACTACAGGCGCAGCTGCATGGTCATCAATCCGTTGTGCTACGATTTTAGTAGGGTAGGGAATGCTTACCTTTGCACCCCAAAATGGTTAACCTTACTCGTAATAATGCTTAAGTACCAAATAAATAAAAAAGCACTTACGCAGCAATGTGCGCAAGTGCTTCATTTACAAGTAGCGGGGACGAGAGTTGAACTCGTGACCTCAGGGTTATGAATCCTGTGCTCTAACCAACTGAGCTACCCCGCCAAGTCGGTTTGGGAGTGCAAAGGTAACAAAAAACATCTTGCTTGCAAGCTAAAACTTAAAAAATCTTGCTTTCCTGCTCGCGGAGCCGCTTTTTTGTAGTGGCTGGTTCGGGCGCTCTTCTTCTTAACTTCATGGTTGTGCCTACTGCTGGTGCCAAGCGGCGCTTCGAGATGGAATACTCGATAAATGCTTCCCCTAAAATTCTCTTTCCCTATATCGCTTCCGCTTCTGGCTTATCGCAGTGGTTTTGTGACGATGTACGCCTTGATCCCGATCACCGCCTGAACATGGTGTGGGACAAGCAGAACCACTACGCTGAAATCATGAACCAGCGTCCCGGCCGCAGCATTCGCTACGTGTTTCTGGACGAGCACAAGCGCCTGCTAAACGACGCAAACTACTTAGATTTTACGCTGGAGTCGTCACGCATCACCGACGAAGTGTTTCTGCGAGTTACTGATTACTCCGACCACTTCGACATGAAGGAACACCAAGAATTGTGGGAAGGGCTGGTGAGTAAACTTCGGGAGCAGGTAGGGGGGTAGGGGCGCGCGCACTATCGCGCTGGCCAAAACGTTAGAGGGCTACTTCGCTTAGAAGCCAGGCTATGATAAAAAAACTCGACAAACTCATCCTTAAGGCATTCGCAGGCCCGTTTTTACTCACTTTTGCAGTAGTCGAATTTATTTTTCTGACTCAACTACTACTTAAGTACTTAGATGATATTATAGGTAAAGATTTGGGGATAGCGGTTATTTTAAAACTGCTCTTTTTTCTTAGCATAACCATCGTGCCTATTTCGCTGCCGTTAGCCGTGCTGCTTTCCTCTTTGATGACTTATGGCAGCCTAGGAGAGCACCACGAACTGACTGCTATCAAAGCCTCAGGAGTGGCGCTGACGCGCATTCTACGGCCCGTATGGTTGGTGAGCTTGACGCTGGCTGGCATAGCTTTTTGGTTTAACGATAGCATTGTGCCCAAAGCCAACCTCAGCGCCTATAGCCTACTATGGGATGTGCGCCAGAAAAAGCTCGCGCTCGACATCCGGCCCGGCGTGTTCTACAACGGTATTCCGGGCTATACCATTAAAGTAGACCGTAAGCTGGGGCCGAATAAGGATATTCTGATGGGTATCATGATTTATGACCACACCCAAAAATCGGGTAATGCCACGGTGATGCTCGCCGACTCAGGCCGCATGTTCACCCGGTTTAATGGTCAGTACTTAGGATTTGAGCTGTTTAGAGGCCACAACTACATAGAGCAGCCCGATTCGCGCGACCGCTCGGCAGCTTCCTTCATTCGGCAGGCCTTCAAGCGTAATATGATAACTTTCTCGCTGGCATCCTTCGACTTGAATAACACCAAGAAAGAGTATTTCAGCACCAACCGGATGATGCTCAACATCCCGCAGCTGTTTCACGCCTCCGATTCTGTCCAGAGTGCACTGCACCGCGAGCGCCGCACGCTGCCCATGCGCCTGAGCGGTTACTACACCTACATTCGCCTCGACACCTCGGGCCGCGCCCAAAACCGCAAACTGGCGACGATGCAAGTGCCCACCCGGCGCCTACCCCCCCTCACGGCCTCTCACGTAGAGCAAGCTCTTAACCGGGTCCGCAATGTAGACTCGTTTATCATGGCTACTTCACAGCGGCTATATGAGATTGCCCGCGAATCGGCCGAATTTCGAATCGAGGTTTACCGTAAGTACACGCAGTCGACGGCAGTGCTGCTTATGTTTTTGATTGGGGCACCGCTCGGGGCTATTATTAAGAAAGGCGGTCTTGGAGTTCCCATTTTGGTTTCCATTCTCTTCTTCATCGTTTTCTACGTGCTCGATACCATGGGCTCGAAGTATGGCCGCGATTTTGTGCTACCGGTGGGGGTAGGGATGTGGCTATCGAACGCCGTGCTCTTTCCCTTTGGCGCCTTCTTCCTCTATCAAGCCTACAACGATTCGGGTTTGCTCGAGCTAGATTTTTGGCGGCGGCTGGCGCAGCGGCTGCCGCGTTTCCCACAGTTGCGGCGGCTAGCAGCTCCTACTATTGGACAGGGCTAGGAAAGCTGGTCAAAACAGCGTACCTTTGCACCCGCCCCGAGATATGGGCACCGCTTTTTCTCTTATTTTTTAATCTAAGACGGGTTCTCCCTATCTGCCGATGATACTCTCGACCGAGGCCAAACAGGCCATCTTCGAAAAAAACAGCCTTCAGAAAGTAAATACCGATACCGGTTCGGCCGAGTCGCAAATTG
>Ga0160429_1000171_pt1 | contig 80941 bp, 68 predicted proteins | sample SolpanmetagenomR_FD_108199 | JGI IMG/M metagenome (GOLD analysis project Ga0160429, IMG submission 108199) | Solar panel surface microbial communities from Lawrence Berkeley National Laboratory, California, USA - R | ecosystem: Engineered > Built environment > Solar panel > Unclassified ... | reverse complement strand
GATGATGATGATGATGATGATGATGATGATGATGATGATGATGATGATGATGATGATGATGATGATGATGATGATGATGATGATGATGATGATGATGATGATGATGATGATGATGATGATGATAAAGATGATGATGATGATGATGATGATGATGATGATGATAGAGATGATGATGATGATGATAAAGAAACTTACAAGAATAACCATTCCAATCAAAATTCTGATTAGGATCGCAATGACATTTCAACTTGTCTCTCACAGCAGGATTATCAGGACAATGAGTGAATGGGACGTGATAGTAGCCTATATCCTCGAAAAAGTGAATCTCTTCCTTTTTCAACATCAATCCTGCAGCTATAGAATGGACGGGAGCGTCGCCCCAGCGTTCGTAGAAGAATCCACCTTCTTTGTCGAGATGGGTGAAGAAATCGATATAAGCGCTCGATCTCAACCATTCCAGACTTCCGACTTCGAAATTCGACCAAAAGTGGCATTTGTTGTACGTTTTGCCACCGTCGTCAGATAGCCAGTCCATGGAATTTCCAGCGACAATGTGTTGGGGGAATTTCTTGATGAATTTCTTGGTGCTGTCCCATAACGTAGGGATCGTTTCAATGTATTCGTATAGCGCGATGACGAAGCTGTATTTCTTACCGTTTTCGGCCATGTAGCGGAATGGATCGTAGTTGATGTCGCAAAACCATTCGATTCCTGGTTCGACGCGCCAGTACCATTCGTAATCCAACATTAGGGGATGGCGGAAGAAGAAGCCGGATTCGTAACGACACATGTGTCGATAACTGATGGAATCTCCATAAATGATCTTCCGCCTTGCCATGTCTTCCCTTACGGCTTTTGCTTTGTTTTGATCAATCCACTCGGGAAACGACCATTGTTCTTTCGGGATTACTCCGTACTTTGTAGTTCCAGAGACGAGGCTAGATGTCACGGACATGAACGTCTCGTCGAATTCTTGATCGTTGAGAAATACCCAATCGTAATGGAATTTATGGTTGAAACGATCTTCTACTTGACGGATAGACTTTGAGATTTCCCAAACGTCAGAATTACGAGCTAATGTTACGAATGTTGCCTTCATCTTTGGTAGATCTGATGCCTGTTTACCAACCTCTTGCGAGCTGGCAGGTTTGGCACTGGGAGATGCAGGTTGTTTTGAAGGTTTGACCTCGTAATTCGCAGCATGTGGTTTTGTGTCTCCAGCATTTTTGGTCTTGCTTTCTACATCCCAGGCTCGCCATCTCTCTTGAGACTCTGTTATTAGTAATGAAGCTCGATCAAGCGTCTTTTTAGGTATTCCGGTTGAAGATGTGAGGAAGAAAACGAAAATCAAGCACTGTTTATTTGTTTAGCTTTTGATGTCGCTTAAATGAAACGAAAGATGCTTACGACAAAAGTAATGACCAAATAGCGAACGACCTTTGACGAAGCCATGTTTAAAACCCGATCAATCACCGACCACTTCTATCTACAGAAACTACCAATTGTTTTCAGAAAACTCTCGAGAAACAGATGACCCTTTAACGGATGGCTGATAGTGAAATAATGTTGTTCAAGCGAAACCAGTTCCTTGATTGATCCCAATCACCGCGTTACGGCCACAGTTGATCATATATATTATGACAACGTGTATCAACTCCTGTAAGCAAAGCAAATTGCAAAATTCGTTCACTCTTGGTAATTACGTACTACGACACGATCGAAAAAAGTTTGAATTGTAGATTTTAAACTTCCTCTCAAAACTCTTTCATACCGTAGTTTGAACTGAAAGGCCCGACTTTAGAGTTTCGACGGAGTAGCGGCAAGCCGGCAATTCCCGAGGCGCTAGACTCAATCCAAGATCGGTGACATTTCATGATTATTTTGGGAACTTATACAATATTATAATTATATATGATCATCAGTCCTTGGTATCGCGTTGTTATCAAGAGCTGAATTGTATCGTACTTAAAATGGCTACAGGTCGTGATGGCTTCTTCAGCTCCGATCTTGACCCCTTTGGTGGTTACACTAGGTCTTTGAATGCTAATCAAAAGATGTAAGAATTATAACATGAGTCCAAATTAGATCTAATATTAATACATATCAGTCTCGACTATAATGCGACCTACAACGACGCTAATGGAGTTGAAGCTGAAGATGAACTGAATGATGACACTTTTGGGGGTCCTGGTCCAGTAGGAAAAGACTTTAATTTTACAGGACAGGTTAGTTCCGGACGTGGCGCTGTACTGGCAGAAGAAGCGCATTTGTTTGCACCACATCCCGCACAGTCTCGACATGTACAGTCATTTGGACAACCAATATCAAAATCAACCCGATCAGGCTATGAAAGCTACAAGGAACCTGAATATATACCAAAATTGGAGGCAAGCGCAAGTATATGGGGTTTACCAGAGAAAAAAGTTCAAGATGTGCAGCCAAGAGAGACTTCACAACCAAGTGCAAGACATGTATTGAGTTTAGAAGAAGTGGAAGCGGCCATGAGAGCACAACCTGCAGCACGACAAGCACAACAATCACAACAGTCCATACCACAGTCTCTGACACTCGATCAACTATTTGGTCGTCCATCCCCCCAGCCTGCTATGCCTATGATCAGTCAATCACAGCAAGCAGTTGCGTCTCCTCCAATTCCTCATGCACACCAACCGATACAGATTTTGCAAAATCCCGCTTTACATCCCACGGGAACATCCAAGTCAGCTCTTCAAACTCATAATCGTGGCCCGTCAATGCAGCTTCCTGTCATGGCTCAACATGTAGCAAATCTCACAGAGCAGCAAAAGGAGATTTTCCTCGCAGATGAAGCAAAGAGAGCAAAGAGAAACCACAAGATTTTAGCACTTTCTAAACATAACGGAATCATGACACCTCAAGACAAAAACTTTATTACGAGAATACAACTTCAACAGCTTATGACAGCATCTGGAGGTGCAGATGAACAAAGTACGGCAGAAACTCAATTGGTGGAAGATTTCTATTACCAAGTATATTCACAGTTGCGAGGAGCACCGAGAAATGACCCAAATCAGCCATTGAATCAATTTGCACAAACTTATTTGCATCAAACAAGTGGTAGATATGGTAATGGTCGAAGGACTGCTCGAGGTGGTGACAATCACGTGCAACGAATGGAACAACAAGTTCAACGAGCCGTAGAAGCCGCAAAACTACGGTCCAAGAAGCGTCAATTACCAACGGAAGGAAGTCTTGGTAAGGTTGCTTTTAGCAATTCCAAAACACCACGACCTTTGTTGAGTTTCAAAAGACTTGAATCCGAAGCCAATATTACTAGCAAACCGCATAAAATTTCAAAAGAAGATCGTAAAGCTGCTCTTCTCGATATTGAAAATTGCTATAGTACTTTGATGCAAATGGAAGATCATGAAAGGGCACTTCCTCCGCCACCTACGGAAGAAAGTAATCCTGGTGCTATCCAAAAACATATTGAATGGCGAGAGAGGCATAAAATATTGAATGCACAATTATGGGAAGATTTAAAAGTCATGGAACCTATTCAAGAGCAGTAAGCTATCATATTCTTTAGTATGTGACATTTTACTAATACTTGAGACAGCTCAACTTCAACTCATCCATTCATAGCAATCCTTTCACACGCCAAAGGCAAAAAGTTGATACCTCGAATATTCAGACATATTGACGAACAACAACGTACAACGATGCTTACGATTATAGTTTTACACCTGGACGTACTTGATGTTGTTCGACTGGCTTATCCTAGAGTTGGACAACCACAACCTCCTACAACTGTTCGAGATGCGGTCGAATTGTTCTCTGCAGCTGTACTCCCTCCTCTATTTTCCTTTGTCAATGATGCACCATTAAGTATCATTGCCGGATTACTAGGTTTGATAGTAGATCGAGTGAATATTCAGACAATTGTCCGAACAAAGGTCGGTGTCAGTGTTTTGACAATGCTCATAAGTCGAGTTGATATACTGAAACAAGTCGCTGGTCCTTCTGTGCAAGAATCAGAATGGGAACAATTCTCTCAGGTTCAGAATCAATTATTTGATCTTCTCGAACCTATATTGCCGTATATTTTCAGCAGTGAAAGTGTCATGTCAAGTGACGACTTTCATATCTGGCAATTCCTCGCCGCTTTAGGTGTTGGTGCAAGTCCAGAACAACAGCAGAGATTAGTACTTGGGGTCAAAGATCGAGTTATGGAGACCGTAGGAGTCGCAAAGACTTTGTCGCCAGATGTATCGGAAAAGAAATTGGCAGAAGTTAATCTATTCATGAGAGCTATCGGACTAGATGTAGAGTTGTTAGGTTGATTCATATGTGAATGTATAGAGCTTATTTATTGTATGCAGTTGATGAATGGCACGATACAAATCATCATGTTCAAATATATCCAAAAAAAGTCAACCGTAAAAATTATAATCATTAATCATTTTTCTAACTCGCATGTATTATTCTTGATCATCATAACACATTCACAACCTCCCTCTTCTCCTCCTACTCAATTCCCAAATTCCATTCACTTATTGTCACTTCATAATCAGATAGGATAATCATGCGTCTGACAATCGACCTGATCAATTCCTCCCTGTCATACATCAACCCGATCAAAGAGCGAGAACTAGATTTACGCGGTAGCATCCCCCTCCCCCCTTCATTTTCGTTTGTCAATCTCTAATCTGCCCGTTTCTAGGCCACAACATCCCCCTTCTAGAATCCCTCGCCGCGCCTCCAATTCTCCAATCCTCCTCGCTAGACCTCACCGACAACGCCCTCACATCCCTCTCCAACCTCCCGCTTCTTCCCCGTCTTACATCTCTCTACTGCGCGCGCAACAGACTCGTCACGCTCCCGTCTGGCCTGGGGAGGTGCATACCGAATCTCTCCGCGTTGACGGTCGCCGAGAACGACATTACAGACCTTCCCGACGTGTGCGGAATAAAAGACCTCTCAGCGCTGAAACATTTCGTGTGTTGTCCGCCAGGAATCGACGGCAACGCAGTAGGCAAAAAAGACGACTACAGACTCTGGATCGTCTGGTTGTGTCCCTCGATACGATATCTAGATTATGTAAAAGTCAAAGACAGCGAGAGGACACGCGCAAAGGAGGTTTTTGGGAAATGCTGGGAGGATATGAGTGATTATGCAAAAGAGGTTCTCAAACAGGGGACTGGAAAACGAGTCTTGGGATTGGATACTGATGGAGAACAGCCGGCGAGAAAACGGGTTAAATTGCAATTAAGCGATGAGGAAAAGACAAAGATTCAGAATATGATACGAAATGCAACTAGTTTGAAAGAGATTGAGAGGTTGGAAAAGATGATTACAGAAGGTAGAATACCGACTTGATAAGAAAACAATCGGAATTTTTCGTATATATATTGTAGTATTATTATATTATCATGACAATACATTATAATCATTATTCGTGAATGGACAGACGGCAGGTTATGATATATATTTGATGTGATAACTTTTTAATTTTGAGAATTGATCAAATCCAAACTTGGACAATGTTTGCCCTTTACCAGAATTCTTAATACCAACCCTGAAATGAAATGTTAGTTGAGGACTCTGGAAGGAAGTGAGAGTTCTATACTTACCACGCAAGATCTGGACTTGGAAAGTCACATCTATTAACAAATACAGTTCCAGCATCAATCTCATCCATCAATTCACGTGCTTTATTCATGTCTTTTGTCCATATACTAGCCGTCAAACCAAATTGACTATCATTCAAGAGTTTAGCAGCTTCATGATCGTCCTTGACCTTCATAACTGGTATGAGTGGTCCAAAGGTCTCTTCCGTCATGACGATCATATCATGGTTGACATTTGTCAACAAAGTTGGAGCGATATAACAACCTTTTGCAGGAAGATTATCAAAAGATTGATTTTCTGGAGTAGCATTCATTGCACCTTTCTTGATAGCATCCTCTATATGTGACTTGATAGTGTTGACGGATTGTTTCGATACAACAGGGCCGATCTGTGTAGCTTTGTCATTGGGATCCCCAAGCTTATAATTTGACAGAACCTTTTGCACGGCCTTGATAAAATCGTCATGGATTCTTTGATCAACATATACTCGTTCAATACTACAACAACTCTGACCAGAATTGAAAATAGCACCGTCGACAATCTCTTCGGCAGCCCAATCAATATCAACATCAGCACGAACATATGCGGGGTCCTTTCCGCCAAGTTCAAGTCCAACTCGAACATCGACACGATCACTTGCTGCTTTCTGTACTGCTAAACCGCCCTTGACAGATCCAGTAAAGCAGACAAGTGGGATCAAAGGTGATTTTACCAGTTTCTCAATCACTGAATAGTCACCGCAATGGAAATATTGAACTACATCTTTAGGTGCACCAGCTTCATTAAAGATTTTATATATATTTTCTGCTGTAGTCGGTGTTTGAGGAGAAGGTTTGAGTATGACTGTGTTGCCTGATAGAATGGCGGGAATAAGAGAGTTTACAAGTGTAAGATAAGGATACTTTGATGATTACTTTAGTTAGGCAAATTCGAGATTAAATGCTTATGAGATCACTCACGTTCCAAGGAAATATGATCAACACAGGCCCTAGAGGTACTTTCTTTATAAAACGCTTGAACCCATCTTGTTCATCACCGGGAGTATCGGCTAAGGCATCGGTATTAATTTTCAGCATATATTCACCGCGAGCGACAGCAGTTGTCACTTCTTTGGCAGTATAAGCTATTGGTCGACCCATTTGTTCCGTCAGTTCGAGTGCTATTTCGTCCTTTCGAGCATTTAGCAGATCTAGTGCCTTGCGAACGATTTGTTGACGTTGTTCGAGCGGAGTATGTCTGAAGGATTCAAATGCCTTTGCTGCCTTGATGGGTAGAGCATCAATCTCGTCAGGTGTAAGTCCATGTCTAGTGAGGACAGGTCCGTCTGTGATTGGTGATATGGTTGTAATCTCTTCCCTTGACATCTTCAGTGATTTTATCTACGTTATCTAGGATACAGGAACAAATGATGTTCCTCCAATTCTTATATTTCGTAAACAGCAATTGTAACCGAAACATGGGGACCATTGTTTGCAAAACCCCCGCACGAACAGATGTTGAACCATGACAGATCTGAAAAAGAACCTTTTTTGTTTCTTCAACTTTGTCACTTTTACAATTCGAGCCAAGTCAAAACTTACCGACGACCGGGTCCACTGCTCAGGTGGTACCCTATTCTCGTCGTCAGTAGCTTGCGATGAGTAACGATCAATAATTAGCCACAAAAGAGATACGCGTCTTCCTCAACTTTTTTCGAATTGTCAGCGGTGGAATGTGTCAAAGTCGAGCATTGCTAGCGTTCAACCCAATAACAGGTTACGTTAGGGTTTTCACCGGATTATTAGATCAATTATAAAATCAATGTCAAGCCTGAAAAACTCCGAGGATGTCTCACGACCACGGAAAAGGCTCAAAGTCGAGTGTACCGAAACAGACGAGAACAAGGCAGAAGTAGTTCGTCGACGTATCAGTCGTGCTTGTGATCCTTGCCATCATTTACGGGTAAAGTGTGATGGTCAATCACCGTGTAATCATTGCGCTAGTAGGTCATTCCTGAAGTTTTGACTGCTGTGTTTAATGTACACTAAACCGATGAAAAATTAGAACTCGGGGTACCTTGCGAAAACGTTCGAGAACAGAAGAAGAGGGGAAAGACATCACGAGTGGATCTTGCGACAAAGATTGGTTTTGAAGAAGATTCCTCGACTAACAGCCCAGTTCAAAAGTCTGGAGTAGCGGACCCGCCTATTGTTCCTCATATGGCACATGAGAAAAGTATGTCATCAGACGCGCAACAATCCAGCAGATCTGGCCACTATGGATCAATCAGTTCGATTGAGTCTGGCCGACCAATGATATGCAACACGGACCAATCGCAACGACCGTCTCATCAACAATCGTATGTAGCCAGTGATTATAACGCAGTTTCAAATGAACCATCAACTGAAGCATCAAATGAAGCGTCAAATGCATTAGCCAAATATTGGATCCAGCCAAATCAGCCGGCTGCACAGACAACTTCTGCACTTGAGGCACAGTTCTTTACTATGGATGGAAATGGTCATCCATCTCATTTTACGAATCCAATCATGTATGATGAATCAGGCTTTATGAAAGTTGATGAGTTTCAACGTAATTTGTTAGCAAGTAATCCTACTGCGATTGGCACAAATATCGATTCATCTTCGAATCCAGCAAGAACTGTAATCAATAATGGGTCTTCATACGGTGACATATCCAGTGTGATACAATATGGAATGCCTTCACCTCAAAGTCAAGCTGGTTGGTCTTTGACACCTGCAAATCCACACACGAATCTAGGAACAAATCCAATCACAAACTCTATCACAAATCCATCCAGAAACCCCACCACAAATCCTCCAAACATTGGCGTGATAGGACAATCTAGACCTATTGGTTTGCAGGGACGATTCATGACTCCAGATGGACGGTTCGACCTGCCAACTCCTTCATCAAGTGTATATATTCGTCGACATGTATCAGCATCCGTAGACGATCTTCGATACCCCGTTCTCGAGTCAATCTTACCGCATATTGCCTGTCTCATACCTAGAGCTCTTGCTTGTGATCTACTTGAACTTTATTTTAAAAGTAGTTCTACAGCATATATCAAGCCTGCCTCTCCGTATGTCTCGACCTTTATCCTTCGAAAATGGTCTGTACTTCGAACAAATAACCCCAGACCGTGTAGTAAAGCTTTGTTATGTAGTATGTTATGGGTTGCTGCTCAGACTAGTGACTCGAAATATCTCACAGCGCCTCCTGCAAGAAGAGGACGTATTACGAAGCAATTACTTGAATTAACCATTAGCTTTCTCAATCCATTGGTACATAGTGTGTTGAAGACTTCTGAAAATCCGTCTTTGAAACAACCGAACGATGTGTCGGCTCTTGGTGATTTCGGCATGGCTAATCCTGCTGCTGGAAATGAGACTGAGGGTGGATCTGCTAGCAGCGTTGCAAACCTTGATGATGTGATTACATATATCAATATCGCTCACGTCATCTCAGCGAGTGAATACAAAGCCTCTTCAATGCGTTGGTGGACTGCTGCTAATTGTCTGGCAAGAGAGCTTCGATTAGGTAAGGAGCTTGGACTACCAGGAAATGACAACGAGAATACCTGTACTACACGCTTTCGTATGGATAATGATGAAGAATCTTTGCTAAAGCATGAAAGCGATCGGTTTGATCACACTCGTACAAGACTCCATCCAAACACCAATTTGCCGGATAGTATGACAGAGGAACAGAGGGAAGAAAGGCGTCGGACTTGGTGGCTCCTCTTCCTCATGGATCGACATCTTTCGCTTTGTTATAATTTACCTCTTTCTTTACTTGATGCAGAATGTCAAGATCTTCTTCAACCAATCGGTGATGCAGTATGGCAAGCCGGTGAATTCTTTAACCCGACACGAGACGAAACATGGAATACACGTCAAGCTGGACCACGTTATGAATGTACTGGTCATAGTCTATTTGGCTGTTGTCTACCTTTATTCACAATCCTCGGTTCGATCATCAACATGCAAAAAGCAAAACAACATCCTGTTCTAGGTCCATCGTTGTACAATTCGCCCGAATGGACCGAACAAATACAAGTCATTACCCATCAGCTAGAAGAATATACAACAAGTCTTCACGCATTAGAAGTAAGAAGTATAGTTCCCCCACAGTCGACCCGTGAAGAATTCGCGCACACGTCTCCCATATTCTCCCAATCTAAACATCAAATCGACAATTCCGAACTTCGCACGCGTATCATCGTCGCTTATGGGAGACATTTCATCCACGTACTCTACGTTTTACTCTATGGTAAATGGGACGCAATCTCCCTCCTCGACAACACCGACAACTTTATCGCCTCTCCCGCATTTTCAACAGCGACAAGCCACGCCATAGCCGCAGCCGGCGCTCTCAACGATATATTAGAATACGACCCCGACCTGAGCTTCATGCCTTATTTCTTCGGAATTTACCTCCTCCAAGGCAGTTTTTTACTCTTGCTGATAGCTGACAAAATGGGCACGCAAGCGGATGACAATGCCGTCAAAGCATGCGAGACGATTGTCCGTGCCCACGAGGTTTGTGTCGTGACATTAAACACTGAATACCAAGCAAGTCTATTCCTCTTGCATGATTTTGTAAACGAATCAAAACTAATGTTGTTTTAGCGTAACTTTCGGAAAGTTATGAGATCCGCTCTGGCGCAGGTAAGAGGGAGACTATCGGATGATCTCCATGAAGAACAAAAAAGGAGAAGAAAGATCTTGGCGCTGTATAGATGGACGTCAGACGGTACTGGATTAGCATTGTAGGATTATGTATGTATTTGTTTGGATTATAAAAGTCGTGTGATTTGTTGTAATGTTTTGTACGAGTATATTTATTTATGATTTACAGTTTTCAAATCAAGCGACGTGAATGTTGTTATTGTGGTTAGATGTGATGGTGATACTATGGCTTTTCAATACATGGCTTACAACATAACATACACACGGGACATGCATACACAAACGTGCACACACAAATGTACACACGTTGTAGCGAATTGGACACGGTTGATAGTGTCAGACATGTTCAATCATCATCAAGTGCCGCCATTTAAATTTATATATTAGCCATGTATCGACTATATATAGCTCAACATCCCCAATTGTTATGATTTGATAGCATCTACATTTTATAAACCTCCGATCTACTACCTACACCGTCAAAAACACAAGTGTTATCCGCCGGAACATACTGCTTTGTAATGACCTTGATTACTTCTTGAGCAATCATACCTCCCGTAAGTGAAGCTATATTATGTAATTCTCCACCACCTGCGCGCGTCCTGTACAAGATCAGCATGCCTGACAAGAATATCCAATAGAAACAAACTTACATTTCCGCGCAAACGTCTCGCAGTTCCGTCTTTACAGACTCTGATATTTCGTCGACTTGACCGCCTGTTACTGTAGTCGCTTCTCCCAGGACCTTTTCAGCTAGAGTGATTAATTCTTGCGTATCAGCATTTACCGTCTCGTCATTGTCGCCTGGGATGCGGTTATGGGATGCACAAAACCCATCCCACGCTAGGAAAGCGACGTATATCAAAACCGAACTATCGACTCCAACGTCTCGATTCGGTAATGCACCGACGAGTGTTTTTCCCGCATCTTTCGTCCAGGAGTTCGCGTCAAACGTCAATTTCAGACTAAGATCAGAGCCTCGAATGACTTTCACGTGGCTGGCCAGTTTACAGAACTGGTCGATTTCTTCTCGACGGACTTTCCTGTCGTGGTTGTAGTGAGGGATGTTAGTCTCAATGTCACGCACGTAACGCTCGATGTCGTCGCAGTCTTTTCGCGCTTTGGTCTTGTAGATTCCTTTCAGGACTATGTAATCTTCAGAAGTAGCTTTCATGTCGGGAATACCGCCCGATAAAGGAAGTTGATGATAAAGGTTGATGAACTGGCTTAATGCGTTGCATATTATCCAGAAAGAAGATGTTGATGAATCCAGATTCTGAGGTTGTGATTCAGGACTAGATAGTATTGAGAGGATAGACGAGGGTGGAGAGACGGGGATTACTGTCTTGAGAACGGCGGATATAGCTTGTTGATAGTTTTCCAAGTCTTCAGTCTCTTCGTGTTTTGTCGATTCTCGTATGTAGTCGTTGGAAATGGATGTTAGTTGTTCGCGAAAAGCGATCTTTTCCTTATGAGATACAGGATATTTCCCTTCATGATCAGAGCGGTAAAGTTCGAGATGATGGAGTAAAAGGAGAATATATGGAATGTGACCTCTCTCATAAGCTGACAGTTGATCTATGTTTGATGTCTTTGCACGACAGAATTCAACAAGTTCAGGCCATGGCGAGAGGAGACGTAGATCTGTCGTAGCCGTCGGTTCAGGATGAGTATCAACCATTGGAAATGCTTTTGGAAGGAGTGTAGAGAAATGTGAATAGAAGCCAACACTGTGAAAATGAATGATTGGAACATCAGTCTTCAGGTAATGTTGATGAACAAATTGCTTGACTTGTTCAGGTTGTGGATGAGCAAGTATGATCAAAGTATACGAGGCTAATACATCGGCTGTATTGATCCATGCTGAAACAGGCTAAATTCACATCAATACCCTCTGCGATAATATTGTTAAGGATAGTCAGATCTCACCTGGTTTATAGCATGTCCAGTAACATCCGGATTCAACTCTAATAAGGACCGACAAGTCAGTTCTGCTCTAGATTTTCCTACATCCTCATGCGTAACGAAAAAGTTCACGCCCAAATCAGCTTCGTCCACAATTGCCTCGTCATGGATTGTGAAATTGCCCATGCCGGGAAGGACTAGATTCTTTAACAATTCTATACCAGTAACCCCACTGCCTGAATTGATTAACAATACATGTGCTTGTTCTAATGCCGCTTGACCACTTGCAGCCCAAAGTCGAAGTTGACGATCATATTTCTTTTCTTTTGCAGTTGGAAGACATTGTAAGACGGGCGGAACACTTTGATCAATTACTGGCTCCATCTCCATGTTCGTATTTTATACGGACGATTATATATCACCATGTGCTATTACCATCCTTTACAGATTATATTATTCTTCAGTTCCTGTATGCGAGTGAAGACGTGTCAGGTCGTGATTATAGTCACAGTAATTTTATAAAATTTATCATTGTGAAGTGGTGTTCACATCACGTCATTAATTGTCAAAACTTCTACGCAAACAGCATCGTCAACAGCAAATACACATGACGTGCTACTTTACATCAGAATGGAATCTATGAGAGGATGAAACAGCGTCAAGACTCGAGTTCAATGATCATTTCCCTAGGGTGGGTTCACGGCTATAAATAGTATCGATAAATGGAACATACTACGACATTCTTCAGCCACTCGCCAAAAGTCAACAGCGCTCGCTATATGTAATAATGTAGTGCAAAGCATGTCTCAAGGAGGGTCCACATTTGTTGATTAAACTAGAGTGATTGGTAGTAGTCCAATTCGACAATGACGTCATCGCGACTTGTCCCAAATTTCTACCTTTCGTATTTAGACTTGTCATAATATATTATACATGCTATCTGTTTACAAACCTTGTCAATTCCTTGGTTACAGTCTTCGAATATCTCTTGTTGAATCATATCATAAAGTCCTCCTTGCAAAAACTGTATCAGTCCGCACTCGAAGACCCAGATTCATCATGACAGGTCCTTCAAAAGAAGTAATCGAATCCGCAAAACGCAAGGCCGCTTCCCGCGCTATATCCGAACACTTTTCCTCCGACTTTACCCATGTAGGAATAGGGTCTGGAACTACAATCTTATACGGCATCGAAGCTATAAAATCCCACCTGTCCTCTCACGCACCTCCATCTGGCCATAAAATCTATTTTGTACCCACTGGCGAGAAATCCAAAAAGTCAATTGAAGACGCAGGGTTATTAGTGCGGACATATGATGAGCTAGAAGACGACGTGGTGTTGGACGTAGCATTCGACGGAGCCGACGAGGTAGATGAGGATATGAATTGTATAAAAGGAGGGGGAAAGTGTTTATTCCAAGAGAAGCTTGTTGCTACAAGGGCGAAGAAATTTGTCGTGATTGCCGGTATATACCCACTAACACCACTTTTCAATACTATATATGATTGCTGACGGAAGTGTATAGATTATAGAAAGGATCAGAAGCGACTATTGACAAGTTGGCCTTCAATACCAATTGAAGTAGCACCGATAGCCTATAGAAGTGTCATTCAACAACTAAAAGAAATGGGATCAAAAGAACCGAAATTGAGAATAGAAGAAGACGAGAAGAATAAGAGCCAGCCTGCAAGGACGGATCAGGGCTTTTATATCATTGATGCACCATTTGAACAGACTTTGAATGAAGAAGATGTCAAGTCGGGAAAGAAGAGCGGAAAAGTGAATGGTGTATATGATGTTGCGTCACTGGCAATCAAGATCAAGGCTATAACTGGTGTCTTGGAGGTAGGCTTGTTCTTTACCGAATCTGCTGGTCAGACTTCTGCACAAAATACATTAGGTGGACAAAGACCTGTAGCTGCATATTTTGGGACTGAAGATGGTAATGTATCGGTCAGAAAGATAAAGGGAACTTCATAAGACTATTCGTACAAGTTGAAGCTGTCCACTATATTATGCTGTCTATTACATAATGTGATTGTGTCCCTACAATTTATCCATCATATTACTTCTATCCTCGTAGGCGCATAGGAACAAACATGACTTTTACGCTTAAAGAATATGTGCTCTATATCATCATTACTCATCGTAATTTCGTTAATAATTAAATTTGGTGCATCTTCCATGTTACTGGAATGAACACTATCGCCATGCCAACAATAATATTAATATTTTTCATTACAAAATGCTTGAGTTTAGGTCATTATATGAACAAAGTCCTAAATCCAGATTCTATTGGAGGCGTTTGTGTCATACTTCGATCGCGAAGGGTCATAATATTTCCTTTGTCCATTTCAGGCATGGCATTGCTTGTTGTTTTCTGCCTCTCTTTCCGAGCAGCCTTTTGTGCTTGTTTTTGCATAGCCTTTCTTTCTCTAGCTGGGACTTTACGTATCGTCCGTCGCGGAGATACAGATCTAGAATGCGAAATAATAGGTGGGAGTAGATTCACTTTGATGATCGAGCTCTTCTTATCTTCGGATTCCACATCCTTGAAATTGATTTGCTCGGTTGAAATATTACTCTGATTGTCTGTTTCACGACTTTCTATCGAACTTTGCGATCCTTCTGGAGTTGTTGAACAATCAATTTCGGTCTCGCCTAATAGACTCTCTCCGCGCGTCGCTCGACTTACTCGTCGGTCTCTTCTTTTATTGGGTCTATGAAGTTTATCATCGTCACTATCTGGTTCACGTTCGATACTTGATGTATCTTGTGCTGATGAACCACTACCATCTTCCGAATCAAGTAATCTTGAGACTGCATTGTTTAGATTTCCTTTACTTTCTCTCAAAGCCCTTTTTGCTGCAGATTTGTCAATCAGAAAAGGTAACGAGCTTTGCAAAGTTTGGATCATCCAAGGCTGTATCGCTGTATCTTCTTCAAGCTTTTGTCTCTGCTTGAGCTCTTCCTCATGTGATAATGCTCTAGGTTGGACGAGAGGAGGTCCAGAGTGAGGACCATCAGTGTTTCGAATGGATGAATAATGCTCCCACAGCTAACATCAAGTCAGAACATTACAACGACATGTCAAAATAGATTTGCTAACATGGTAGGCTATATGTGCAATTGGACGACTAACGTCCTCTTCACCGGCTTGGATCATATAAGCAAAATCTCGCTGATATATCTTTACATCTGTACTGAAAGCTGCAGAGAATGCTTGTATCTCCATGTTATCGCCCCATGTCCCACCCTTGGACATGATCTGTAGATGCTGTTCAAACACTCGATCAATTTCTGCTGCGGTTGGTGGGGTATAGACATTAGGACTTGAATGTGCAATTGTGGTTTTTCTTTTCGGAGTTCGCCGTGTTCCTCCTCCTGACGTAACATCTAGAAATTGTTTATAGAAGCTGCCATGTTCCTTCATATAGTCTATGACTTTGCTTCGAACTTCTTGGTGTCGGTCTTGAGTACCATAGATTTGATCAGATAAGGCGTTGAAAAGGCAATTTCCTTTGAACAATTAGCAACCATTCCATACTAAATTGTGTGAAATCTACTGACCGTCACCTCTGATATTGGCCGCATAGAGTCCCAAGGATGAAAGGAGTGGGAATTCATCCCCATACCCTCCCATGACCATTCACTAGATATATTTGGCTCGACACCAAAAGTGTAAAAGCAATCAACGGGATTACGAACGGAAGTCATGGATGCTGATGCTTGACAGCTCAATATCCTATGACCGCATTATGATCCGCGCAGATTCAATCTTTTGTGTATTATTGAGACAGCAAAACCGTCGATCAACGCAACGATCAGGCTCCAAAAATACTCAGCAAGCTGTCATGAATCCCCGGAATTATTTAAGGTTTTTGTATAAACGGCTATCTGTTGAAACCTATGTGAAGGCTTTTAATGACATATTTGATGATGAGAGACAATGGATGGACTATATCATCGTTCAAATTTCACATCTATTACTTCTTCTCTGTACGCAGTTTTTGATGTCTTAGAACATCAGATCGCTCCTCTATTGATGCGTGTCACTAAATTCGGCCTGCATATATATGCAGGTACACAAAACTGGAATCACGTAATTCAAAAGTTTTGTGTATTAAAGATCAAGAGCATTTGATCCAAATAAAAGCAATCGATAGATTTCCTGATTGCAAAGATCAATTCTTCTCGTAGTGCCTGATACAGTAATGTATTTTTTCATTCTAAAAATAGCATTCATCCAAACCCAAATTCATGGCTGCCACGATGACGTAGCGCCTACGATAAATGGTCAAAGCTCAATTTTCAGACTTCCAAACAACTCAACATTGAATATAAAATACCTCGTGTAGTCCATTTGAAAGATCTATAAATAATCAAAGGAATCATTGAAAAGTTATAGCAACAGAAATGATGGACTACTCCGAGATATTGTTTGTGCTATCGAGCGCATCAACGTATAGATGAGAATTCTAACATATACTTAGTCGACTTGTCAATTTGGCCGTGGGGGTCATTATGATATTGGGTGGTATCGGTCGTATTTTCCCAAATCACCACGTGTGAGTATCAATGCAATCAGAGCTATCGAGATGATGCGGGACATTGACATTGGCTCTTAGGGCGGATGTAATTTCGGGAACTTATATAATGCTATTTGGAATAGGTATGTTTAGACTATATTTATAATTCACCAATATTTTTCAGCTAACGAGTTGACTAGCGACGGCTCTTCTTGGTACGCAATATACGATGATTGTAGAAAGATCATACACCTAACGATATTTTTAGAATTCCAAATACCTCCCCAGATAGCGCGATATGCGTCTTTTATGTTTTCATTTGTCGGCCGAGGAATTTGTATGGTCACTAGATATATTCCATGTTATATTTGAACTAATCAGATCGTATAGTCTATATATTTGTTGGATCTCTTGCGGTAGGCGATGCAACTACTTGGTGGAGACAAGCTGCAGGTGCTGTCATTGGATTGATTGGAGTTGCCTATGTGGCTTTGGAATTTGTACCAAGCATTGAGCCTCCGGCAAACATGAGGTGAGCTTACTACACCTCTGAAGCGCTTACTTGATCAATGCTGATGATATGAACAGAGAAGCTGATGGTGGATGGGGAGCTGAGCAAGTATAATTTCTATAGACTGACATTAACAACGTCGAGTCAGATAAAGTATGTCTGCGACTCCCGAATTGATCTATAGGATGAATAATTCTGAGGTTCACGGGAGCGGCATCTCAGAAGAAGCATTGTCCAATTTGTCGCGAATGGCTCTCAACCATATCTTAAAAGGTTAGATGATAATACAAATATGATGTTATACCATGAGATGAAGATGTTTACATGATGATCGTATGGGAGCAGTTGGAGATGACTCCTCATATGTATTCAATTGATTGTTTTCTCTTGTTAATTATTGTTGATTATTGTTGATCATTGCAATCATCGGATTTAAGCCGGAATTTTGAAATCAGCCAATCAGCGTTCCTGTGTTTTTCTAGTGTCAGCATGTATTTCCATAATAAGTTATAGACTGAGTATTGTTTTGTAATATCAAGGGAAGAAGACTCTACCTGAATGACCCTTCCTCATTGTATTGTGACACTGTTCTAAATCGAGGTCTGTTCTCACCGTCTGGGAAATCATGGAACGATAATCTACAAATCATATCTTGCATCAGATTAGATATCTTCAAAATATAATGGCCCCCGACGTCATACCAACGAGCACAGAGCGTGGTGAGGTCCAAAAAGAAGATATCGAACTTGCGGAACAACTGGTCAATCATGCTAGAGGCTTTCTACCAAATCCGCAAGATCAGATCCAAACCAGAAATGCAATGACATCGGTAGAGTCGCCATTCAACAATCAAATTGGAGTACAATCTACTCCAAGGCTCAGCGATGACCCAAGATCTACACAATCACCTCAACCTATACGCACAACTACCTCGGCCATAGAGACTGGACAAATCTGCTCGTAAGAACCTTCTCATAGTCGTCTTCTAGAAAATAATTATGGCTGATAAAAGTATAGTAATTGCGGCACTAATCGGACACCATTATGGCGCCGATCGCCTGCCGGAGAGACGATATGTAATGCATGTGGACTCTATTACAAGGCTCGGAATCAAATGCGACCTGTCGGGGGTCGGAAAAGTCAAGCAGATACATCTATACAAGTCATGGAAGATGTCCCAGATGCTACCTATGCAGGGGCGTCTGCTGGAGGACCGATGCAGACATCTTGTGAAGGGACCGTGATAGGTACTTGCCCTGGTGGAGGAAGATGTAACGGAACAGGTGGACTTGCTGGTTGTAATGGGTGTCCGACATTTAATAATCGATTGGCCAAGGCAGTACAGATTGCCACTGCTCAAGCTGCAAGCGATATGACTACAAACACGGATATGACAAGAGATGAATCTAGCGCACCCTCTGAAGGTCAGACAACAGAGTCAGGCCAGGCTCGAGAGACTTCCGAAGTGGTTGTAGCGTGTCAGAACTGTGGGACGACTGTTACACCTCTATGGCGTAGAGATGAAGATGGTCATACCATATGTAATGCTTGTGGTATGTATATGTCCCTGTTGATCTTCTCTGACTGTACTGATTGATCGTTTGTCACAGGATTGTATCATAAACTACATGGTCATCACAGGCCTGTACAAATGAAAAAGGCAGAGATAAAACGGCGTAAAAGAGTTGCGCCGGCTATACACGACCAGAATCATGTCGCCCGGACTGTTGATGGCGAACAGCCCCAACAGACACATGACATGGCTGGGTCGTCTGCTTTGGAGAATGCTGATCGTTCATTGATCCCAGACCAAAACATTCCACCACTTGGTCATACTACTAATGATGACAATACTTTGACGTCCTTTAAACCACCATTACCAGTAGATTTTACGCACTATCGACCAGAGAAATCACCTTCCACAAATTCGCCAGCCTATCAGCCTCGAAAAAGAAAAGTCTCCCAGATTTCAAACGTGACATCTGAAGAGGCACTTCGTAAATTATCAGATGTCGCCATTGATCCGGCTTTGCACTATCTTAAAAATGGCAGTGATGACAGACGATCCGTCTCCGATGATCGTCGTGCGCAATTACAGCTCGAGTTGCAGCAATTACGTGATATGGTTGAAGCAAAGGAGAGAGAAATGATGCATCTTGGTCCGTCATGATGATACAGCAGAAATAATGCTATGTACAATAATGTATATTATGCTTCGTGTATATTATTGATTATGCTTTTTAGAGCTAGAATACAAAAGTTCGTTTTTATCATTGATATCTTTCTTGGTAAAATGCAATATTTACCGTGAATATTATTGTATTTTGATTTAGAACCATATCTTGATAAGTTCTTCGCTTACAGCACTTGGTAACAAGACACCAGTTTCTGTAATAATTCCAGAAATAAGGTGTGGTGGCTTTGTAATGATATCAGCATTATTCGTCAAACAGGAATGAACAGAGACTTACAGTGAAATCTACAGCAGTATTCAGACTAGCCTTGATATTAGTATCCTTTATCGCAGGATTACTATCCCCTCTCGGCCGCGATACATCTCTGAGTCCAGCTGCGCTCTTCGACCTCGATCTTCTCGTCTCATCAGCCTTGAAATCGACAATATTCTGATCAATCCCTAGATCGTTCTGTCCAAGAGGATATAATCTCACAAACTTATGACTTTCCGCAACGACGTAAAAAGGTTTATTGGCCGCTTTCGCAAGCATGCCCATTTGATAAGTCCCCAATCTACTAATAACCCCACCGTTTTCCATAACGCCCTCTGCGCCGACGAAACAAGCCGTGACGCGATCGAGACAGTACGCTATCGCAGTAGGCGGCACGACCGCAACAGGAACGCCGAGGCGTCTCAACATTGCTATATTTTCTCTACTTTCTTCATCGGCGTCGTATTCCGCATCTCTATATCCGCTCTTTTCTTTCCGTGGTTCGTTCTCGTTCACAACTCCCAAGCCGAGCGTACTTCTTCCCCCTCGTCCTTCGACTCTTTCCGCGTCGTTGACTACGTATATGACTCGAAACCCTCCGCAGCCGTTACTCCCCCCTTTACTCTCTGCCGCACTGGCCAACATCGCCCCGACGACCCTCGACCCGCCGTTTGTTAGGACCGTATATCCATCTCTGACGAAATGTCTTCCCAATGCAGCGATTCGATATCGTGCTTCTTTGGCGCGTTTTACGAATAATCGGACGTTTTGCACGAGATGCGTGCGGATGTGTTCGAATTCGGTCTCGGGGTCGTCTTGGACGATTGATTGTGATCGATGGCCTCGAGGGTTTGTACTGGAAGATGAAGTGAGGGATGCGAGAATGTATTGCTGGAATAAATCGGTGCCGGCACTAAGGGCGATAGGATTGGGTGTTCCGGCCTTTAGTTTTGCGGTTAGTGTGGTAAGAAGTGTTAGTGTTTCGGAGAAGGTGGATGATGGATGTGTGGACAGTGCGAGAACGAGGGATTCAATGGCTGCTACGGGCATGGTCAAGTCGGGATCGGATCGGAGGAGGGAGTTGTAGCTGGATACAATGTCGAATTCATCCTCTGCGACTTTCGGTTTTTCAGAGTACGAGGATTGGGCTTGATTCGGAAGGCAGGGGTCTGTCTGAAGCGGTGTCGGGGATATCATCGATGGCATTCTTCTAGATGTACTATGATAGATATTGTGAAGAGATTGATGGTATTATTTTGTGACATTTACCCCGCTTTTAACATCCCCATGTTCACCACCACCAACGATTGTTATCAGTCGTAGTCGATGTGAGCTGCTCAAAGCAAAGCTGTTGCTCGTGTTGGATATAATCATAAATGGCTTCAACTTGGCCGAAAGATGGGTCACTACCTAAATTCATGTTCTTTTCAGACTTTGATGGCACGATTAGCGCAGAAGATAGTCAGTCAATACACTATCGTCGCATATCACATTTCAAGGTTATTGTACTAATTCACGGAAATTACCATTAGGTCTATGTTGGCTAGTAAGACTACTCCCTTTGTTCGAATCGAGTGTTTTTCCAAACGTGTTCAAGCAATGACAGGATCAAACTTAGATCGATAATTATGGGTTGGGAAAAGAAGCTCGAATTCGTCAGACACAAGAGGTTGTGGATGGTCGTATGACAGATCGTGATTCCAATCAACGCCATTACGAAAACTTGCACCTATCCGCAAACAAATCTCGTAAACTACTTATTGAGCACACAGTGATAGATCCTTATTTTGCTCCTCTATACTTGTTTTGCAAAGAAAAGAACATACCATTCACAATCCTTTCATCAGGGTTCGACTACTTTATAAAAGACATTTTGTCAAACAACATGTCCCAAAGCGGGCTAGACCCAGCCACTGATCTAGACATTATCAGTAATAGATTAGAATTAAGACCTGGAAAAGGCTATGACGATGAGAATGGTTGGACGATTGGTTTCAGAGATGACTCTGTTCATGGCCATGATAAGCGCACCTCTATACGACCTTGGAGGACAAAGGGTGAGGTGGGTAAGGATAGACCAATAATATTCTATGCTGGAGATGGAACTTCGGATATCTCAGTCGCGAAAGAGGTAGACGTCTTATTCGCCAAGAAAGGACAACCTTTGACAGCATACTGTAAGAATGAAAAGATTCGTTATATTGAATACAACAGTTTTGCAGACATACAAAGAGTTGTTGAAGATATCGTGTAAGTTTGTGAAACACCATATATGAATTGATCTATCTGATCCGCCTTATCTGATAGATTGGCTGGCAAGAGCGTTCAGGAGGCGATGGGAAAAGATACAATGATGCCAGAGTCAACATCGCAAACATCCTAAATGGATAGTGTTTGAATAGAGGTTATGCGTTCTGGTCAAACATAAACGGTTCCCCAAATCTGCTGAAACTGGTAGAGATGCTCTCCATCACATTGGATGAAATAATGTATTGAGTTGCACATGTACAAATCCATGCTTGACAGATCTCGCAGGATGTTTAGAAATAGCATATATAAATTATGATACACTGTTCTATTAAGATTCCAGTAGACTATGCAAGAATTAGCATGGTGGTTATTTTTCTATGACATCAACTAGTCTAATCACGTGCCAGCAAACACGTAGTTAACATCAATTTGTCATCAACGGCCATCCGAGTCTATCTAGATTTCATGTCTATAGATCGTTTGTTTGTTTGTTGATTCGATGCGTTGTTGACACTTAAAATGCGCTTTTTATGTAGAGGTCATGGGCAAATGGAGATATGGTGTCATACTAGACGCCGGCTCATCTGTATGCGTTATCTAGTCTCAAGAAATATATCAAATTACTACGGTTGTTGTTGACCAATGTCATATAGGGCACTCGAGCACATATTTACAGATGGTTGGATCCGACAAAAGCTAGAAAAGAGGGTGGAAAGAAAACTCTAGCCCGTCTACCAGTGCTTGAGACGAAGAAGAAATGGATCAAAAAAATACACCCTGGCATATCAACGTTTGGCTCGAAACCAGAATCAGTCGGAGAAGAACATCTCAAAGGATTAGTTGAACATGTTAAAAGCATAGTGCCAATAGATGAAGCTCCAAGAACACCAATATATCTCCTTGCCACGGCTGGTATGCGTTTATTGCCGAAAGATCAACGAAAAGAAGTACTCGCACAAACATGCACGTATTTTCAACAACAAACAGATTTCTTATTGCCAGATTGCAGACTCCACATACAAGTTATACCGGGAGAGACGGAGGGACTATACGGATGGATAGCCACAAATTACTTGCTCGGAGGGTTCGATGACGCAGAAAAACATAATCATGGGAATGAACATCATACATATGGTTTTCTTGACATGGGCGGAGCATCTGCTCAAATCGCTTTTGCACCAAATACAACAGAAGCAGAAAAACACGCAAATGATCTCACACTTTTGAGACTTCGGACTGTGGCTGGAGAACAGAAAGAATATAGAGTATTTGTCACAACTTGGCTAGAATATGGCGTAAATGAAGCCAGAAGACGCTATATAAAAGCGTTGTTAGGGGAAAGTCCAAGTGCAAAAGAGTTACCAGATCCGTGTCTTCCATCCGGATTGATCGAAACGAAAGAGGGCAAAGTCATGCCTACGGGACAGAAAGAAGGTGAAAATGAAGCACACTTGTTAGGTACAGGAAAGTTTACAGAATGTCTGAAAAGAACCATGCCTTTACTAGACAAAGACGGTCCATGTCTAGATCCTCCATGTTTAGTACATGGTGTACATACTCCTGCCATTGATTTCAAAGTGAACCATTTTATAGGAGTGTCTGAATATTGGCATACTACCCATGGAGTTTTTGAGCTTGGTAAAAAGGATACAGCTTACGATTTCACCACATATCAAGCTAGAGTAAGTGAGTTTTGTAGTCAAGATTGGACTACTATTCAAAACGGATTATCGTCACAAAAGTGGGGCGACAAGGTGGACGAACTAATTACCGCAGAAGTATGTTTCAAGGCATCCTGGATCATAAATATGCTACATGATGGTATTGGCATACCTCGCGTTGGATTAGAAACTTCAAAACAGACTAATAATAAATTAAAAGGTGGTTCCAAACAAGCTCTGTCCAAGTCGAAAGATCGTGGGTTTTTAGAGCCTTTTCAGGCAGTAGATAAGATTGATGGAACAGAAGTATCGTGGACACTAGGAAAGATGGTCCTATATGCCGCTTCGCAACATGCTCCTGTCATGGGAGCCATGGCTGTTGGGTTCGGATCGAACATCAAGGGCAATACTTTGGCTCCCGATTTCCAATTAGGAGGAGAACGAGGGAATATGACTGTTTTGAATGAGTTGTATCAACATAACACTGTACTCTCACATCCTGCCAGACAATTATCGGGCATTGTACTTCTCAGCGTTGTCGTCTTTCTTGTTTTGTTTTTGTGGTGCGGTAAGCAGAGACGTGATACAATCCTTTCTTATTTGGCGTCCTTCATGGGTGGTAAATCAGCAACTTTATATAAAAATAACAAAAAGAAGCGAACCCTGTTTGTGCGCTTATTTGGTGGCAAAGGTCAATCATACGAGCGAGTTGATGATGAAGCCAATGACTATGAACTTGGTGATCTACAGAGCAATTCAGATGATGATCTAGATATGATGCAAATGCAGCCACCCAGCCACTCTAGCTCGGAGAGAGTACTTCGAAAGATATCTTCAGAATCTTCTATAAGTATCAGCAGTCCTAAAAATGGTAGTCGCCCGGTATTCGACCCTTTTCCTGGAGCCATGCAAACTGCTGTAGGTGTATCCGGACAAGGAATCTTGAGTTCACGAACAGATAGTCGTGAGCGATTGCATAGTCGAAGTCGTCAGTCAAGTCCGATACGACGATCAGCTTCTACTGCTCCATACAAGTCGAGCATTGATTGAGAGACTACATATGATGAATCATGATTACGAAATTCTATTTTGTACATTTGTAAATTACTTTGTGACAATTTTTCATACACTAGTTACGCTATGCACCAAATATGTTATAAATTCCATGTAATCGTAATCAACCTTGTTCTCTTTCCAAAAAAGTAGGATCTTGCTCGACTTTCTTCTCAAATTTCTTCCACCATTCTTGAAAGGCTTTTAACGGTATAACATCGCTTCCAAAACTAGACAAGAAGTTAAAGGCATTGGCAATGATCCTCTGCGCCAATATCTTTGTATCCACAGGTCCTGATACAGAAGTAATGCCCCCGGCCGTCGTCCCACCCATGGCAATACTTTGAACTCCTCTCCTGCCACCAAATCCACCCAGATTCGCCGATGACAATGGAAACTTTACTACAGCACCAGCCCCTGAAGCAGACAATGGTTCTGACGGACTCTTTAACGTATTCAATTGTTCCGCGACTCTCAATGCAGAATCGATCTGTACGCCGACAATAATCTCTCCATTTTGTTGCTGCTGTTGCGCACCGGCCGTACTTCCTCCAACATTCTGCTGTTGACCATTGACTATAGAATCTATACTAGCATATTCATCGTCGATCGTCACATCTCCTTCACTATCGACTTTGACCCCGTTTTCTGTCAACGGATGTTTTATCCTATATATTGCGCTGGGCTTTCCGGGACCAAGACCGCCGAGGAGTTTGAATTCGTTATTGTTAGATCCTGGGATTTGAATCCATACCGTAGCGCCTGCGTCTGCTGGGAAATTGGAAGTTGGGAGGAGGAAGAGGGCGAGATGAGAGAATGTGCCGCTCGACAGAGGGATGTGGAATGCATAGTGGGTTTCGGAGAGTTGTTGGGCGGAGAGAAGAGGTCGGGAGGGGATGAGGAGGGCGAACATTGACTCTTATCCTTTACTCTCTTCTGATGTACCGATGGGTCAACATGTCTAGGCTAGAGACAACATAACTGCTGGAAGTTGATGCATTGGTGAAAACTGGTCACGTGCAAAAATGCGGGCTTCACCCCACCAGTTTGACGAGTCGTTACATTCACATCTCCGACTGTACTATTGAAACATGTGGCTCTAAAACTATACTCATCTACCGCTTCATATTCGTATTAGTCCATTCAATGTCGACCCACCTGACAAATCTCGAGATCCTCAATTCTTGTGCAAATTTCCCACCCAATGCCTCTCCGCCAGAAGGCACATATACATTTCACATTCCACCTCTTTCTCAACCATTAGGCTATATTCCTCCTTCTGTAGCTCAAGCCTTCTCATCTCATCCAGAGATCTTCTCAGTCGACTCCTCCAACCATACAGTGACCCTAGTCTCCCCACCAGACTATCACTCCCGTTCGAAAGCATTGATGACGATCGCGCAAACACTACGAGATCAGGGTACTTTCCAAGTATTGAAGAAATGGCGAGATGAACTCGTTCCAATCTTTGGCTTACACGGCGAAGTTCTATGTGCTGTCGAGCGTACATTCGGGCCTCTACTTGGTACGATAGGCCTCGGATGTCACTTGTCAGCGTATACATATGAAAAAGCCACGTCTGACGAGTCAAGCAAAGGAGAGTATAAAATTTGGGTAGCGAGACGGAGTTTGACCAAGCAGGAATATCCTGGTATGTTGGACAGCACAGCCGGAGGGACGTTGGGTGTATGGGAAGATCCGGAAGATTGTATGCTCAGAGAGGCAGATGAGGAGGCGTCATTAGACAAAGAACTGATGCGGGGAAAGATGAAGGCAGTGGGAATAGTATCATATGTCCATCGCACGGATCAAAGAGCGTCATCTGGTGATTTACGCCTCTTCCAGCCAGATACTTTGTTTCTTTATGAACTAGATCTAACTGGCCATGAAGTTGGCATCATTAGGCCGAATGATGGTGAAGTTCAGGGTTTCGAGTTGTTGACCGTCAAAGAGGTACAAGATGCAATGGCAAAAGGTGAGTTTAAACCAAACTGTGCAGTAGTTCTGTTGGATTTTATGATCAGACATGGTATCTTGACCGTCGAGAACGAGAAGGATTATGTTGAGATATGCTCCAAACTGAGGGAGAGGTTGATTTATCCTGGTTTGAGCATGACCGAGACATACATCCAACAAAGGGCACAAATATTAAAAGCCTAACTTAACAGTCCACATCTGTAGTACAAGATCTTTGTAATATAGATAATGATTTTGGAATTATGTACATTTTTTGAAAGAGTCGTTAAGCATCATCTCATTGCCACATCCATAATGGCACAATACCCCTCCGATTGCATTGTTATTCTTTCTTGAGCAATAGATATACATTCTGTACTTTGAATTTCCTCAACTTTACTTCGGGAGCCTCCAGCATCATCAACATTCCTCCAAAACTTATATATGCTCTTGCAGACCGCGAGGTATTCTCTGACGATTCATTCACTTCTTCAAACCTATACAAAGTCCCCAAACAAACATACTCGTACATGTCCATCATACTTGGCCCTTGCGTAGCTGCTCTCCATGCTTTTGAAGGATCGTCCTCGTCGTTTATCTTACTAGCCATTGCGACATGTATTCCATCATGAAGTGCGACCTTGTAAAGATCGGTATTTATATCGAGGTTGAATGACGTTTGACTATCGGCTGAAGTACCGAATATGCGCGCTACCCTGTCATATTTTTCATCGTTGAGACTTGTGATTGTGAATGTATCTTCGAATAAAAGACTGTCGTCTGCCATATCTGATATGATCTCTGCTATATATCCATATAGACCAACGTATAGATTATGAAATAGAATTTTGTTAATTCAGTTGTATACACGTGATGAATTATAGGTTCGGAATTTGAAAGGCTTGGCATTGTCAGAATATCCTCACAGCTTTTCTGCTTTTCTTCTTCCATTTTCGTTAACTATCAATTTTGACCAGAGTACGAAAATTCATTCTTTTTGGGCTTTCTTGCTTCACGCGAGTAGCGCAAAACTACAATGATAATTAGTCTCGGAAGAGGTAGTTAAAACTTCTACTCAATATGGTTAGTATATTTTTCAAGACATTTGTAACGAAGATGCAAATAAGCTGATGTCATTTATATAGTATGGAACGACTCAGACTGCTTTTGAGAAGCGGATAGATTTGCAGGAGAGACCTTCAAAGACGTGAGCCATTATTTCCATAAACTAATTCTATCTATGGGATGCGTAAATATCAAGTTGGGAATCTCTCGGAATAATTATCCTGTCGAAACTAAATTAACTTGTTTTCTGATTGTTAGTCATTGATTCATGTAATTAATAACGCTATTATCATTACTTTAATACTGACTATCATACCTAGGGACGTCAATACTCTCATTATGGATTATCTCATCAATGAAGGATATCCGTCAGCTGCTGTAAAGTTTGCCAAAGAAGCCAATGTGACTCTTCCTGTAGATGAAGAGTCGATCAAGAAACGAGTAGATATAAAAGATGCGATACACAGTGGTAATATCATGATTGCGATAGATCATATCAATGCCGTTGATCCTTTGGTACGTAATAATCATTTTCATTTCCTCTATCACTGCTATGATTATTTGTGTATCATGCACCACTCATAATAGCCTTCGGGCTTCTTGATGAGATATCACTCACACTTCAGTCCTCAGTATGAGCAATATACATTTTACATCTTATTCTTTGTTTGTGGTAATGAACTTGTAGCTAATCATATGCTATAACAGATTCTTGACAGTAATCCTGACTTGCACTTTTCACTCTTACGTTTACAGCTTGTAGAACTCATCAAAGCGAGCTATAAAGTCTCGAATCTGCCTCCAACAGAAGCTTTTACCCCTGCGCTTGAATTTGCTACATCGCAATTAGCTCCGCGAGCCCCAACTTCGCCAGCGTTTCTGGATGATCTAGAAAAGACAATGGCATTGTTGATATTTCCCATGGATAAGCTAACGCCGCAGTTGCAACAGTTGATTGATCCAAAACTGAAACAGACTGTGGCAGACTCTGTGAACCATGCTATTCTGTCATGGCAGGGTCAGCAAAGAGAGGCGCGTTTGCGAAAGCTGATACAATATCGTGCATGGGCAGAAATGAAGGCTAGAGAAGCAAAATTAGATGTTCCTGCAATCTTGCAACTTGATCCTTCTGAATCACTTACGAATGGTAATGAGATGATGATGATACGTGAAGGTATGATAACATGAATAATAATAAACTGTAGTGCATTGTCCAATCCAATTTGATTTGTTATACATGGGATTCATAAAGCCTGAATTTTTGTTCTTCTTGACAATGTAGAATTTCGTGCTTTTGACGGAACTCTTCATCAATCGAACCATTGGGTTCTGAGCCCTTTCAACGTTTGCATAAACGTTGTCCCCTGTCTTGATCTACTGTACTGTACTGTACTGTACTGTACAGAACGAACGAGGATGCAGCACCGTTGTATAAACTTTGATATGCATATACTGTAGCAATCACGTCAACAGGGTGTCAAAGTTATTTGGCTTTTACAGCTGGAAATTATGATGTCTATACGTGAGTTATTGCGCAGAGTTTCGTGTTTTCTATACGTATATGTGACGAATAAGGTCTGGTGTGTGCTGCTCGACTATTTTGGAGGGAACTGTCATGTCCAGCGAGTGGTCAGACCCCGCAGTGATTGGCTTGATTCAATACTTACAATTAGACACTCGACCAGCATTTCTAATCAAGCATGAGGAGCTGACAGATTTATCATCGGATGACACTGTCTTCGAAAATGCATCATTTAAAAGGTTCTTCAACGTTGATCAATTAAGATCGGCACTAGTATCAGCCGCCAAGATAGCAGCGACAACACGCATAGGCAAAGATAAAGCTCAGTCTTTCGTCTATAATCTCAATGGCAATGATTGCTCATTCGTATCCCTCTGTGACGGTCTATACCTGGCCGTTTCCTGGTGCCAAATTCCCACCATAGTTGCAGCGCATTCGCAATTGGCAGTACGGACTAGTGCAACACCGATCCACAATTCCCACGAGTCACAATCTAAAGAACGCTGGGAGGCTGTTGCAGGACTTCTAGGTTGGCTCAGAAATCCGAATCTTGCTTTGACAGCACATCAGCGTCGCGTTGCAGAATTTCCATGGGAAGATACATCCATGGGACCCGTTGAATCATGGCCGACAGTACTCCGATTAGCAGTATCAGCTAGCATGTTGAACCCGGATCCGAGATGCCTTTATTGGGGACCGGAATTTCTCGCAATCTATAATGAAGCTTGTATACCTTTGTTTGGTCAGAAACATCCATTTGCACTAGGTAAATCTCCGTGGATTTCATGGAAAGAATCTTGGCCATTTGCAGAGACTCCGTTGACTAGAGTCATGCGAGACGGTATCCCGGAAAAGCAAGCAGGTATCCAATGGTTTTTTAACCGACATGGGTATCTTGAAGAGGCATTCTTCAATTCCGTCTTTCTGCCAATCCCAGGTATTGATTCTGGTGGATGTGGTATACTTGATCAACTTCAGGAGACTACAGATCACGTCATTGCGAATCGACAACAGAATATGATGAATGCCATTTCTGATCATGTGGAAAAGACAACAGATATAACGGAATACTGGTCAAATGTCAAATCTGCTCTAGCAAGTTTAACGTCCGATATCGTTTATGCGCTAATTCTCACAAGAAATAAGTCGGGTGGTCATCAAGCCAATACTTTGATGCATGACGAACGACTAATTGATGTCACCGCTGCAGAATTCTCCATATCGCATTCGATAGGCTTTACAGAAAGTCCTTTGGGTCCTTTATCTGCTTATCAATTAAATCCTAGTCATGTTTCATCCACGCCAGACGATCATCCTATCATATCCACTTTACGTCAAGTATATACAAACGAAGAGGTGCGAATGCTCAGTAAAAAGGACAATAGTCTTCCCAAGTCGTTGGAAATAGCCATTAAAGACCGAGGATTTGGAGATGTCGTCAATAATGCTTGCATCATACCAATTCCAGGTGACCCTACGGCTGGTCCTATAGCTTTTCTTATTTTAGGCTTGAATCCTCGCCGACCTATAGATACGAGAGCTACCGATTTCGTTCAAGTCTTGCGAAAAGTTGTGACAAAAGGAGCTGCAACTGTCAATCTTCCTGTACATCTTCGACAGAACCAGAAACGCTTGGAAGAGCTTCACCAATCATTACTAGAAAAGCTACAAGCTTCTGATCAGGAAACGAAGCGATTGAACGCGAGATTCGAACGGATGAGTGGAGGAGCTCCTGTAGGTGAGTAATCGTTCATATGGCAGACTATTAAAAAACATTTTCTAATATATCTCCAGGGATGTTTATGTTCTCTGCAGATGGCAGAAAATCAATCTTTGTTAATGATGAGTTCTGTTCTTTATTTGACATAACACGAGAAGAATTAGAGGTCGAAAGGTCATGGTTAGACAAGGTTCACGATGATGACAAAGAAAGAGTGATGCAATCTTTCTTCGATGTTGTAAATCAACACAAAGCTACAAAGCTTGACTTTCGTGTTCGAGCACCATGGATATTGACAGATGAGGTTACTGGCAGACCTATAGAAGTGGAAAGACATATCATAACTACTACAGTCCCTGAATTTGACGAAGCTGGAAATATCTCGAACTTGCAAGGCTGGGCACTTAATATTTCGCAAGAGCGATTTGCGCAAAGTCTGTTACAATCCCGCTTGGAAGAAGTCATAACTGCTAAACAGAATGCTGATCGATTTATTGATATGGTGTCTCATGAGATGAGAAACCCCTTGTCAGCTATACTTCAAGCCGCAGATGGTCTTGAAGCCATGCTTATGCGATCAAAGGAGGATACTCGTCTTAGTGGAGAAAATTTGACTGCTGATGGCATATATGGCTTACGAGATCATTCTTCCCATTCTTACGTTAGCGAAACGATACAGCATACATTGACAAATAATGAAGTAAAAGGAGAATATATTATTTCTGACGGACTATCAGGTAGTTGTGACGAGAGAGAATCGATACTTGATGCCGCTCAAACTATAATTCTATGTGCACAACATCAGAAAAGGATCGGTAAGTAATATCGTTTGTACCGTTCAAACTGTTTCGTATTGACTCTTTGACATAGTTGATGATATACTCACACTCAGCAAACTTGACTCTAAGCTGTTGATAATTTCACCAGACAAAACAAATCCTGCTAGTCTATTACGTAAGGCTTTGAGAATGTTTCAACCTCAAGTCGAAAGTGCAAAGATAAAGGTAAACATTGACATAGATCCATCTCTAGCTGCTTTAGATATCGATCATGTCATGTTAGACAGTAGTCGAGTCTTACAAGTGATTATCAATCTTCTAACAAATGCAATCAAATTTACACAACACTCGAAGAAAAAAGCCATTAGTCTAGTCCTTAGCGCATCAAAGGTAAATATGCATGATGACGGTGACGTACAGTACATTCCACGAAGAGATGCGAGACGACCAAAGTCTATCTCCCATGATCTATCACCAGATCAACAAATATTTCTAACATTCATGATCCGAGATACTGGTAAAGGTCTTACGGAAGATGAAATGAAACTTTTATTCCAAAGATTCTCCCAAACATCTGCCAAAACATACAAGACGTACGGCGGAAGCGGCCTCGGTCTATTCATTAGTAGAGAACTAGTCGAATTACAAGGCGGCCAGATCGGTGTATCAAGTCACGCCGGAAAAGGCAGTACGTTTGCCTTTTACATCTGCACACGGAAATGGACACCTGGTACTCCCATGTCAGACGGCAGTCGTCGAAACATCGAAGTCCACACTCCAACACGTCTCAAAAGTCCAGCCATTTATTCCGTACAAGGTAGATTTTCTCCGACTTCCGATCCTTCAACTTCTGGAATACCCATCGATCGCAATCTCGCACAGGGCTATTTTCCAAACGTATCTAGTCCTATTTCATCCCTCCCTCCAGTCCCTACATCTCTTCCTAAACCATCCGGTTCCATGACGATATTAATCGTAGAAGATAACGTGATTAACCAGCGCGTGATGGCAAAGCAGATCCGAGCGGCGGGACATATCGTCCACGTAGCGAATCACGGTCTAGAAGCACTAGAGTTTCTAGAGACTACATGTTTACACACGACTACGTCTTCTACTCAAGTGAAGAGTTGTCTAAAATTGGATGTAATGCTGATGGATCTTGAAATGCCAGTCTTGGATGGTTTGACCTGTGTAAGAAAAATCAGAAACTGGGAATCTCAAGGAATGTTGACATGTCACGTCCCTGTCATAGCAGTCACTGCAAACGCCAGGAGTGAGCAGATTGCTCTAGCGTTATCCGCTGGGATGGATGAGGTGGTGACGAAGCCGTTTAGAATAGGACAGGTTTTGGACCGAGCCGCCATTTTGGTGAAAAGGTTTGGACAAAAGGTTGATGAACATGGTTGAGGGTCATCTCAATCATGCACATCTTTGTCGTCACAATCAATATTACTCTTGACAGAGACAGAGAAAAGTCATTTATCTGCGAAACATATCTCACTGACGCAAGATGGAAGTACGATTACATACAGTAAAATCCTCAGTAAACGATGTCGGACACTCGAATCAGAGACTGGAGTATTATGATATCAACACATGTATATATTTGTAATCTATGCACTGTACATAATGTCAATTATAGAGTGCGTCTTGAAAAAGGCATAAACATGATCAACATCTTGTTTCATGACTTTGATACTAATCATACATCTAACAATACGGTCCTCGCTTTCATTCACTGACCATCATCTACATGCAACAGTATTGCGCATGTTATGAGGAACTCGACGCTGCTACTCTCTGGTATAACGCTGGACCTGACGGAAAAGTCTCGCCGCGTCATTGTAAGCGCCGCATTAGTGCCTTTATATCCACCTCAGATAAACGGATGAATCATAGCCAATGTATATCTCTAGCAAATCATTCAATCACGACTCTTGTTGTTGAATAAACCCTTAGAAGTGTTGTATTTGTATCCATGACAAGAGTAACCCTTTACCGCCTTAGATATTACTCACTTGCATCTAACACTAGACAGGACGAGAATATTCGTATCTGATAGCAGGCAGGGCGGAGAGAGTGATTAGCTATTCCTAGCACCGAGCGTCCTATTTATAGTGAATGCCACAGTCCATCTTCATCTCACGTATCCGTCTCTATCCCACCATAATATTTCCGACAATCAATGCCCTTCCGACCGTTCTTTCTCTTGAAGTTTCCTCCTCGCCTTCAATATCATCTCCTCCCTCCTCTTCTGCAACAAAGCCGCTCGTTCGTTTTTATTCGACGACCAAGTCTTCGTCTCGCCCTTTTCTTCCCCTCCCATCTCTTGCCCTGACGAGATTTTCGCACCGAGGTTGTACCGCGTGATCAAGTCTGGTTTTCTCCCCGCTGTATTCGTCTCTGTAGAGGCCGTACTACTTGACGCTACGGGCCGGGTGGGGATAGGAGGTTGAAACGACGGCGGGGGCTGAACATGTCAGTCATGACGAGCACGGCAAAGGGAAGAGGGAAGAGGGAAGGACACTGACGATTGCCAAAGTCCGGCCGCTGAGAACGTGCTCTGTAAATGCAGAGATGTTATCTCCGTTTCGCTGGAGGTTGAAGAGAATCGTCCGCGCTTCTAGTTGTGGAAACATCTGTTGGATCTGTTCAAGTTGTTCGATTGGGATACGAGAAGGGGTTGGTTCGGACGGTGTGGGCGCGGTGAAGTACCATCTTATAGCGAGGATTCCGACAAGGACGACGGCCAGGAGCTGTGGGAGGTTGAGTTGATCTGCCATTTTATAAGAGTGTGGGTAAAGAATGAGGCGATGTGAAAGAAAGTATGAGAGAGTGTTGTTATAACGTTGTCGTTTGTTTTTGAATGCGATTTCCCCAGACGTTCCACAGCCACTTCTCACCAGCTACGTAATGGTGGAAGCATACGTGACAGAAATAGAACATTTATTAGATCATCATGTATGATGGGTCAGCAACGACAAAAAAGAGTCGTTTTCATACATCCCGATCTTGGGATCGGAGGAGCTGAACGGTTAATTATTGATGCTGCAGTCGGTTTACAATCATTAGGAAGCAAGGTCACTATTTTCACATCTCATTGTGATCATACTCATTGCTTTCCAGAAGCTCGTGATGGTCAGACATTACACGATACGACAGAACTCAGAACAGTATAGCTGATACTATCATTTCAGGAACGTTGGATGTTCGTGTCCGTGGAAACTCATTATTTCCCACAAGTATCGGAGGAAGATTCTTCATTTTCTGTGCGATACTGAGACAGCTTCATCTTTTATTGTCAATCGCAGTACTCACAAATGAATTATCTACTCTACGGCCGACACACTTTGTCGTTGATCAATTAAGTGCATGTGTTCCACTTTTGAGATTCCTCAGTGATGCTAGAATTCTATTCTATTGTCATTTCCCAGACAAATTGCTCTCCGTGAAAGCGACTGGCCTTTTAGGCGTGATCAAATCGATATATCGAATTCCATTTAATTGGCTTGAATCATGGAGTACGAGTTGTGCAGACAGGATTGTAGTCAATAGTAAATTTACGGCAGGTATGGTCAAGTCTGCACTATCTGGACTGAAACATAGGGATTTGGAAGTACTCTATCCTTGTGTTGATACATCTGAAAGAATAACGAAAAAGGAGACCCCGGAACTACGTCTACAGGATCGTGTAGTTATACTCAGTATTAATAGATTTGAACGCAAGAAAGGAATCGATCTTGCTATTCGAGCCTTTTCAAAAGCAGCTGGTTTCGGGAATCTATCCTCCTTGCTTGTCATAGCTGGTAACTATACGTTTTAGTAGTTGAAAAGCGTATATCTAACATTGATTAGGTGGATATGATAATCGAGTGATTGAGAACATAGAATATCTCAAAGAGTTACAATCACTAGCGGACGAGTTTGGACTTGCATACGAGACTTTTAGCACACGTCAGGAGCTGCTTGCTTTGAAATCATCAACAAAGGTTGTCTTTCTTCCATCAATAAGTAATGACGTGAAGAGCGATTTACTTGCTTGTGCTGCCATGCTGATATACACACCTCGAAATGAACATTTTGGTATTGTTCCCATAGAAGCCATGTTACATAAAGTGCCAGTTCTAGCGGCAACCGAAGGTGGACCAACCGAAACTGTAATTGATGGAATCACTGGTTGGTTGCGAGACGTAAAAGACACCGCATCATGGACCAAAGTTATGTCCGATGTCATTCAGCAAAGTCAAGAAGAGCCAATAAAACTGCTGGAGATGGGGATTCAGGGACATGAGCGAGTAAAGGTCATATTTTCCAAAGAGAAGATGAGTCTGAAACTAGATCAAATACTTGAGGATCTGACTTTGACTTCCCGGTCGCCGATGCTTATCACCTTGACAAGTATCTTTCTACTAATCATGACTGTATTTATAATTATCTTGTCCATGATGAAATGGCTATTATATTCTTGATGACTGACGGTCTGTAAAAACATGTTTGCGGATAAATTTAAACTTTGAGGAATGTGAAGTGACAGTAGATATAGAGTTTCTCACTCATTCGTTCATCTGCACCTGCTTTCGTGCACGAGAGAAGTGGAATTTCGTTATTTAACAATAAAATAAGATGACGTGAATGGATCTTAATTTTACGTCTGCATTCAGACGATGTGCATCAATAGAATTGTGTCATTTTCCCAACGTATCATCATCAACATAAATATCTTGATGCTCCTGGAGCTGCTTAAACAGAGTCTACTAACTCAACCAAGGTCACGTGCACTAAAACAAGCATTGCGTCACAAAGTTATTATATAGTAGAAATAATGAATGTCAACAAAACACTAGAAAATCTACAATACTGGAAACGAGTCGCCGGAAACACCACGACTTACTTGGTTGCTGATATATGGCGCACATTGCGACCAATCTCTGTCGACTATGCGCATGTATTTACCAGGAGCATGCCCTTTGCGATAGCGTCTAGACTGTCGACTTTTCGCAAACGATCTCGGGAAGTTGGTTTGAGTGACGAGGTGCATGAACGTTCTACAAAACGACGAGCAATATCAGAGGACGCTCTACTTCCTGAACATGCTCAGGTTGACCATAAAAGAATCTTTGCAACCCCAATCGATAAGAGGAAAATACAACTACAAAGATCGAATGGATCACGGTTATTCGGGTCGATTAGAACAAAATACCAAAGCAAGATGACCAGCCCCAAAGCTACAAATGATACCGCGGCTGACATATTTGCTCTTGCGAGTATAATTGTCCCCGCTGCCGCGAACGATTTTTCCGAGGACGAACTCCAAATCGATCATCCAGATACGCCTACGGGTAATTCACCAGACGAACTCGGATATGATAGAAGAACGTCTTTGGAAGCTTTGCAGTTCACAGCAAGGCAGAGGAGAAAAGACGAAATACTAAGACAAGAAGAACATAAGAAGCATACCAAACGGAAAAAGAAGAAATTGGCAGCGATACTTGAGAAGCAACGGAAAAAGGAGGCGGAACGCGTTTTCAGACTCGCGGGGAAAGATCTTGAAGATCATAATCGTACTTTGGATGAAGAATTTAGGCGCATCAGTCTTTCAACCGAAGCGTTCGATTTAGATGAATACGCCTCGGCAAAGCCTTTGACAAAGAAGAGATACATCACACCACTTGCAGCAGAATGGAATTTAAAAATAAATACCGCTCTTGATGTCCGGAATGAGTCCTCAATTCTGGCAAAGTCTATGGAAGGAGTTGAATTGACACGAAAAGATATTGCAAGAGTTATACCTGGAGAACCATGGCTCAATGATGAAATCGTCAACGCTTGGTATGCAAACTTGTGCGCTCGACTGAATGAAAAGGACAATTATATCAAAAGTCCTACTAGCATACCAAGATGGGTCGCATATTCCACAGCGTGGTATAAGAATGCTACGGAAAAAGGAGTAAATAGTATCGCTACTTGGTCACGACGAAAAGGCATAAAAAATGAAAAATTACTACAAACTGAAAGGATATTCTTTCCTACAAATACGGGAGCTCATTGGACACTACTTACAATTTCTGGAAAACACAAGACAATCGAGTATCTTGATTCCCTCGATGAGTATGGTTATGCCAAGAAGACGTATACTAATCTAGCTCTTGCTTGGTTATCTATGGAATTGGGTGCAAAGTTCAATCCATCTGAATGGACTATTCCCAAGACTATTAGCGCATCACAAAATAATATGAATGATTGTGGCGTATTTGCATGCTTGAATGGTTGGGCACTGGTAAAGGGGACCAAGGATCTTAAAAACGAGTTTAGTGCTAGTGAGATGCCCCTGGCGAGGCGCATGCTTGTTGCGACTTTGCTGAATGGAGGTTTCAAGGGAGACTTTGACCTGTGAATGTATTGCGAGGCCAGAACTATACTCATGTAAAGCCTATACTTGTACTTAGTCGTGATATAAAAAGACCATCTAACCATCAAGATGACACTGATTGGATCCAGTAATACAATCCCGATCTCTGACGTATATCGAGGTCCAGAACGCGGTCAAGGAGCGACAACCTTATTTGTCCGTGAACTTTATTGTAACCTAGCCGATCTACAATGATGACGTCAAACGGTGGCATAATAACAAAAAAATCAAAACTGAAAATTGATCTCCTCTACATCGAGTAAGTCTAGCATTTAAAGAAGATCTCGGCATGGCTATACACAATAATGGCGCCAATTATCGGACTCGAGTAACAACGAGCCCAGACCAAGCAATCCTGGATCCTCGGAAAATAGCGATAGCGAAAAGAATGAGCAAGATCAATCACCAGACCCTGTACATTTATGGGACGGACGACTTTCGGCTGTCAGGAAAGAAGTCATTTCAAAATGGGCATTGACTACCTTGGTACTCATGACTTTTATTCTTCTTGTCCTGTCGTTATGTAAGTACTTTACCTATTAGTGTCAAAAGCGGTCTCTGATTATATGAGTAGATTGGGCTGCCTTGTTTCATGCAGAGAAGAATCTCAAATCTTTCACAATCGCCGTGGTAGATTTTGACGGTCAAGTCGCTCCCTATAATACATCAGGTATACAGCCGATAGTAGGACCAGCGATAACAAAACTTGCCGAACAAAGAGTATCGTCGACTACTGAACCTTCGCTTGGGTTTGTAATGTATTCCGCCGCGGACTTTAACTACGATCCGATTGCTGTCAGACAGGCAGTATATGACTGGCATCATTGGGCTGCGATTATTATAAATGCCAATGCTACTTCCGCGTTGTATACTGCCGTACAAGAAGGTCAAACATCATATGAACCAATCGGCGCCTGTCAGTTGATTTACCAAGATGCTAGAGATGATACAGCATGGTTCGACTTTATCCTACCATTTCTCTCACCATTTATGACGCAAGCAACATCGCAAGTGGGAAGTCAATGGGCTCAAATGGTGTTGCAAAACGCAACAACGAATTCGACCTTGCGTGCTAATATTGCGCAAGTTCCTCAAGCAATATCGCCTGCCATCGGCTTTTCAGTCTTTAATCTGAGGGTTTTCTATCCCTACCAATCTATACCCTCTATAACTGTCGGATTGATCTACCTTATTATCCTGTCATTCTTTTCATTCTCTTTCTACCTGCCAATCTACATGAAACTCATCAAAGGTCCGGGACATCCGCCAGTCAAGTTTTGGGAAATGGTCGTTTTCCGTTATTTTGGTATTCAATTTGCATATGGTTGCCTCAGTCTGGCGTACTCACTCGTCAGTCTTGCTTTTCAAATCAACTTTTCGACTCCAAATCCAGTACAATCCGATACAATGGTTGTACAATCGATCGGGGGAGCCGGGAACGCACCAAAATTTGGAGCTGCAACGTTTCTCGTATTTGTGAGATTGTCTCCTTTTGCTCTAGCAGAATATGACTGACTAATATAAATATAGTGGTGTCTAAATTACGTAGGAATGCTTGCTCTTGGACTGGCCTGTGAAAATGTTGCACAATTTGTTGGACAACCATGGACAGGTCTATGGCTTATCTTTTGGGTCATTTCAAATGTATCGACTGCATTTTACCCTATAAATGTTGAACCACGCTTCTATTATTGGGGTTATGCATGGCCGCTTCATCAAGGTGTGTACCTTTTCCATTTCGTCACTGTGCTAATCTCTAACACGATTTATACAGTTGTCGAAGGAACACGATGTATACTATTTGATCTACACAATAGACTTGGCTTGAACTTTGGAGTTTTACTTGCATGGGGCGCTATCAATACCGCTCTATTCCCCATTTCTTGCGCTTTTATGCGTTGGAAGACAAGCAAAGGTATAAAGGAGTACTGGGCATAGTTTGTCTCCAGTGATGTCTGCAATTTCTTTTCTTGCCAGACACGGCTTTATTCTGTACAAAACTTGTTTATACTTGTATATTGTACTATCATCTGTAAATATGCATGGCGCAATTTGGATAGAAATGTTTCAATATTTAAGCTTTGTCATAGTTGTGGTGCACCGTATCCTTTCGTCATTATAGAAATGTCCAGAAATACAATTGCCCCGCTTTAGCTTTCTGAACGACGATACACCTTCTTTTCTCAATCAACTACATCTGAGATTGTGATCGACTTCCTTCTCATATCAATCGTTACAGTTCGTCAACGTTGAACAATACATAAAGCTTGAAAATAGCAACACAGACTGTCAAACTGGGTAAACGACGGCTGTCTGGCGAAGAAGCCTTTGCTACTGAACCGCCTGCAAAGAAAGTCATGACGGTACGTCTCTTTCTCCTACTCTTCAAACGTAGGGATGGAAAAGGATACTAATTGAATTACAAAGGACACAAAAATGGATATCGACAACACGGTCGATCAGCTGAAAGACGCCAATGGTGAAATCGACGAATCTCTCTATAGTAGACAATTATACGTTCTGGGCCACGAAGCGATGAAGAGAATGGGTGCATCCAACGTCCTCGTCGTCGGTCTACGTGGTTTAGGAGTTGAGATTGCAAAGAATATAGCTCTAGCTGGTGTCAAGAGCCTCACTCTTTACGACCCCAAACCGACAGAAATTAAAGATTTGTCATCACAGTTTTTCCTCCGAGAAGAAGATGTAGGTAAACCTAGAGATCAAGTCACGGTTCCTAGAGTGTCTGAGCTCAACCCTTATGTTCCTGTAAAAATACTTCAGACAAAGTCATTGACGCAAGAGTTGGAAACGTTGAAGCAATATCAAGTTGTTGTATTGACCGATACGCCATTGGCAGATCAATTAGTGATAGGAGATTATTGTCACCAAAATGGAGTGTTTGTCGTTGTTACAGATACATTTGGTCTGTTTGGGTCTATATTTACGGATTTTGGGAAAAACTTTTCATGCGTAGATGCCACTGGTGAGGAAGCACATTCGGGCATTGTCGCGGGAATAGATCAAGATGGATTAGTATCTGCATTGGATGAAACGAGACATGGACTTGAAGACGGTGACTTTGTTACTTTTACAGAAGTGCAAGGTATGGAGGCTTTGAATGGTTGTGCTCCAAGAAGAATTACAGTCAAGGGACCTTATACATTTTCTATTGGTGATGTCACCGATTTGGGCCAATATCAAAGAGGAGGGTTATATCAGCAGGTCAAAATGCCAAAATTCATAGACTTTGAGCCAATATCAAAGCAATTAGAAACACCAGAATTGATGATTTCAGACTTTGCCAAGTTTGATCGACCTGCTCAATTACATATTGGTGTTCAAGCACTTCATGCCTTTGCTGCAGAACACGGTGGCAAATTCCCACGACCACATAATGAAGAAGACGCTGCACAAGTATGCAAACATGCACAATCACTTGCAAATCGAGGTGATGAGAAGATAGAACTGGATGAAAAGATTATCAAAGAATTATCTTACCAAGCACAAGGTGATTTATGTCCTATGGCCGCTTTCTTTGGTGGTCTCGCTGCCCAAGAAGTGCTCAAGGCAGTATCTGGTAAATTCCACCCCATCAAACAATGGTTGTATTTCGATTCATTAGAATCATTACCCAGTTCTGTCAAACGATCTGAAGAACTTTGTGCACCTTCGTCATCACGATATGACGGACAAATAGCAGTCTTCGGTAAAGAATGGCAAGAAAAGATATCAAATATCAAGCAATTCCTCGTTGGCGCTGGCGCTATCGGTTGTGAGATGTTGAAGAACTGGGCCATGATTGGTCTCGCAACAGGTCCCAACGGCAGTATAATCGTCACTGATATGGACCAGATTGAGAGAAGTAATCTGAATCGTCAATTCTTGTTTCGACCTAAAGATGTTGGTCAATTGAAGAGTGACACTGCTGCTTTAGCAGTACAAGCCATGAACCCCGATTTAAAGGGTAAGATTGTCGCCATGAAGGATAGAGTTGGCGCAGACACGGAACATGTCTTTGATGAGGCATTCTGGAATAAATTGGACGGTGTGACAAATGCGCTCGACAATGTAGACGCTCGAACATATGTCGACAGAAGATGTGTCTTTTTCCGAAAACCTCTTGTTGATAGCGGAACTCTTGGTACAAAGGGAAATTCACAGGTTGTACTTCCAAATCTGACCGAATCATATTCGAGTTCACAAGATCCCCCAGAACAATCCTTCCCTATGTGTACCTTGCGAAGTTTTCCTAACAAAATCGAGCATACCATTGCTTGGGCAAAGGATCTGTTTCATACTTACTTTGTTGGACCTGCTGAAGTTGCAACTCAATATGCTACTCAACCGGCATATCTAGAATCAGCTTTGAAACAGTCTGGAAGTGAAAAACAAACTCTGGAAACGCTTCGAGATTCACTGGTGACTGAGAAACCCAAAAAGTATGAGGATTGTGTGGCTTGGGCAAGGTTACAGTTTGAGAAACAATACAACAACGCGATACGACAATTATTATACAATTTCCCAAAAGATGCTACAACTTCTAGCGGTCAACCATTTTGGTCTGGTCCAAAACGTGCCCCAGATGCATTAAACTTTGATCCACAAAACCCGACACACTTCAACTTTGTCTTGTCTGCAGCAAATCTTCGTGCTTTTAACTATGGTCTGCCACAGAAACAAGCAAAGGACAAGGCTGAAGTTGTAGAGATGATTCAAAATGTTATTGTACCAGATTTCAAACCTGATCCGGGTGTCAAAATTCAAGCTAATGATAGTGAACCTGATCCAAACGCTTCGAATGCAGCAGATAACGAAGACGATTCTGATTTGAAGCAATTGATTAAAAGTCTACCACAACCTGATCAAGCCGCAAGATTGACCGCTGTTGAATTTGAAAAGGATGATGACACTAATTTCCATATTGAATTTATCACTGCTGCGTCAAATCTTCGTGCCGAAAACTACAAGATCGTGACTGCAGATAAACACAAGACAAAGTTTATCGCTGGAAAGATCATCCCAGCTATAGCTACAACTACTGCTTTGGTCACTGGTCTTGTCGTTTTGGAACTGTACAAGATTATTGATGGCAAGACTGATATTGAGCAGTATAAGAATGGTTTCGTAAACTTGGCTCTACCTTTCTTTGGCTTTTCCGAACCGATTGCTTCTCCAAAAGGTACATACAAGGGTAAGAACGGCGAAGATGTTACCATTGATAAATTATGGGATCGATTTGAGATTTATGATGTCACTCTTAAGGAATTTCTAAATACGTTTGAAGAAAAAGGATTGACTGTCACTATGATATCGAGTGGAGTCAGTCTATTATATGCAAGTTTCTATCCACCGGCCAAACTTAATGATCGATATCCATTAAAGTAAGTCAATCGTTCTAAACAGTAGAATAGTTACTAACGAATGTTTTAGAATGACGGAATTGGTCGAATCAATCAGTAGAAAACCAATACCAGAACATCAAAAGAATATTATATTTGAGATTACAGCAGAAGATTCGACTGAAGAGGATGTCGAAGTTCCATATGTCATGTTGATAACAGATAAAGCTAGAGCAGAGCAGTCAATTTAGATTTGGAGTATTATGAATAGCTAAAAATAGACTTAAGAGGGTTGTAAATAACATTATACATGATCAGCGATAGAATTTATTCTTAGATTTGTCTAACAAATATAGCTAGTGGGCAAAAATCAAGTTATATTAAATGGTTTCATGAATGATATCATGACATTGACCATAAATTACGCAGTAAAGTGTCACGGTGTATATTTTAATAAACAATCTTTGTATGCCGCGCTTTCATCATTTTACCCCGCGTTTCAATTACAATACAATTCCAAACAATGACGCATGCGGTAGTCCTTCACTTGGCGCGCGTTTTTCGGTTCAGTCTCCAAACATTGACGTCCGGACTTGTCGCATATCATTCTTCGAACATGCTATTGTCTGCATGCGGTGGACCGCAAACAATGATACAAATCTGGCGATTGCGCACGTTTCATGAAGCGCGGCAGGTCTGTCCATCATTACCGCACAGTATTGCGAGAAAGTTTCCCAAGTGAACAACATTTCAAGCACCACCTTTTTCGTTAACACCCCCTTTGTGAATTCCTACTTCACAAACATAACAAATCACAAACATGCCGTCTATTTCACGATTCGCAAATGCTGTCTGGCAATTGTTCATACCTTTTAAGCATGACAAATCCACGGCTCCTTCGTCTAAAAAACAGCATATCATTACTCCGCTCCATATCAAACAAGAATCCAGTTTGTCAAACCTTTCTATAAGACGGTCCATGTCCTATGCTTCACGAGTAGACTCCTGGAGAGTTATAAATCCTGAATCAAGTCGAAAAAGAAAACACTCGTCATCAGATCCGGAAAGAAGCTCAAAACGAGAAAGATTATCACCACGGGACGTTCTTCCTAGTATCGAGACAAATATGGATGATATTGCAATGTCAGGTGTAGATATAGACGTAGATGGTTCTGCTGATATTACTACACGACTCTCCGACGTTCACGTCACTCCCCATCGACAAAATAAATCACACATCGATCGTTTTTCGTCTCCCCTTCACATTTCTCTTTCCGATAATTCCAATTCTACGTCTCCAACTTCATCTCCAAAAACAAAACCTCAGGAAGATACTACTACTCAACTACCACCATCTGATTTATTAACGACGTACCCACAATCTATTCAACCACTTATATCTTCTTTATTATCGCGAGGCCGTGTCCCAATTCTTCCTTCTCATTGGTCTTTGGATTTCAAATTCCTTCCGTCATCACTATTCGAGAGCTGTTCAAGTACACAAGCCGTCTTGTCACCGTTTACTACTTCAAACGACTTTCGCGCACAAAAAGCATTTAATTCAGTGTTGGAATTGGGAAGTAGAGTAAAAGACTTGGTGTTAATGAATAAGGCACCAGAAGGGATCATTAAAAAAACAATAGACGGCTACATGAATTTCGTAATGAGAGATGCAAATGTAGAATTCTTACAGAATAAGCAACAGGATGAAAGCGAGGAAGTAGAAATGATGAGTGGTAAAATCCCAAATATCACGACAATCGTGACGGGAGATAAAAGCGTAGATCCTGCAGAGTTGCAAGTCAAATTAGCGAGGAAAATGTCTGATTTGTTAGACTTGTGGGATAAATATTCTTCTATCTCTGGTCTGGAAATTGATCGGCCGACTATTTACGGCGTGGTGGTCAGTCATTCTCTAATGGCTTTTGTCACTTTTACTCCCACTTCGATTCTATCAAGTCAAATGGAAAAGGTCGACGTGATCATGAGTGAGATGAAAACAGTAGGAATGTTTGATCTCGGTGTAGAGGGTTTAGACGTCTGGAATGCTTTGGCTGTTGTATTACTTGCTGTTCATGTTAGGGATGTATTGATGAGATATAATTAGATATAATCATGACTTAACGTTTGACATAAATATGTATAATGCTATTCATGTTAGTGATGTCTCAACGAGTTATGATTGTTAGAGTTATAGATCATGATTATATAAAGTAATATCCTGCAGCTTGTATTAATGATATCGTTAGATTCACATAATCATGACTATACATGAATATATATAGTTTTATACTACAATTCATATTAGTAACATGTTATTGAGTCATGATTGTACATAGGGTAACATCTTGCTGTTCATGTTAGGCCTTAACTTTCATTTTATTTTGTTGATAAAATAAATATGCCCGTCTATAGGATCATATTGTAGACACTAAATCCTTGACGAATAGATAAAGGTCTTGGAGGAGTGACTAATGTCGTCTTTACCGAACGTGTAGATTTGGCAAATTGATTGAGTGGCGAGATAAGGCGAGATGATATGAATGAGTTTCGTGAAATGTCTCTGTATCCATATAGCCTTCTATCTATATATCCTTCTATTCATTTTCTTTCTGTTCATATATCCTTCTATTCATGTTCTTTCTATTCATGTTCATTCCATTGTTCATGTTGGTGACATATCAATCAACTATGATTATTAGAGTTATGAATCGTCATTTATACACATGTCTACATTCGACTGTATCTACAAGCTTGTCACTTTTAATTATTATACATATCTTTTCTATTCTATTTATGTTATTATATGTCAAAATGTACATTTCTCATCTTTCTATTCGAGACCACATTTTTAATTCCACAAGGATATATACATACATAAAAGTGACAAATGTCTCGACGATGCCTCTTAATCATCCACTCATCATCCCGTCCGTATAATGCGATAAATGCACCATTCGACCTCTTCAATAAAAGTACAGGATATCCCCCCTCAAAGGTATGGAGACTAGATCACGCCCCACATTTTCTCCCATTCACCAGGCCACAGCTCCAAGGGACCAGGTAATTTCCCTCTCCTAACCTTTTTTCTCATTCCCTCTTCAATTCCCTCTTTGATGTCGAAAGAAGAATCTTGTTCCGAGTCAGACAAACATATCCATTCCTCAATACAGCCCGGAACATCACCCTTTTCATGCGCCACGACGATGAGTCCCACGTCATCGTTGATACCATCCCATCTATCGTCGGCGTTTGTCTCGTTTAGTGACGATGCTTTCCTGCCCTTTCCGACCATCCATTGAAACGCCTCGGTCTTGACGGCTTCTGACATGCCGCTGAACGCCTCGTCGAGGATAATCAACGGTTGGTCGTTAATCATTGTTCTAAGAAACAACAAGACTCGTTGAGCGGAAAACGTCAAGTCGTGGAAAAAAGTGGTTGTCATCCATTCGTCATCACTCGCGCTGTTTATGAATACCTTGTCTTTCACTCTTTCATGGGGTGAAGTAGGAGGGGTAGATACAGAGGTATTGTTGGAGGATAATATCTCCTTTTTCCACACGTTTAACCATTTTTTTATTCTCAGCTTTTTCTTCTCAGTCAGATTGGTAGGAGGTGAAAGTGGTGCGTCGGAAAATACACTTTGCATACTTCTCAACACAGACAACGAACGGGGAAAGCACGAATGAAATTCTGGTGAAGAAATACCGATACGACGTTGTAGATCGAATAGAGATAACGATTTATTGTCGGGGTTGTTACTGGGAAGACGGTGATGGCCGAATAATCGTACGTCTTGAGCGTAGGATTGAGGATGGTCAGAGGTAAGAAGAGATAAAAGTGTGGATTTTCCTGATCCGTTAGAACCCAACAACAAAAGACGAGAAGAAGGGTGGATTGTCAGTGAGAGATTATGTAAAACATTATTATGGGATTTGTTAGTCGAAGAAGAGTAGGAGATTGAAATATTGTTGAGTTCCACGATTGGATTTGAAGATTTCTTAGACGATAAAGGGTGATGAAGTGGTAGATCTTCTCTTGACAAACGAGTGGAATCCCTAACAGAGGTATTTTGGATCGGAGAGGGTAATGTCCATTGACCTGCTTCGGTCTTTTGTAAATGCTCAATCCTTCCTCCATCTTCATCTTTTAGTGAAATGACATTTGTGATCCAAAAAGGTACATCTTCGACCCTTTCCAGTCCCAGTATTATACTCGTGCCGTCATCGATATCATTATTAGCTACCAAACTTCCAAGAACATCCATAAGTCTATTCTTCGATAGAGGATCTAATCCTAAAAAAGGCATTTCCAGCACCATTATCTCTATTTTACCATCTTCGTTCTTATTAGTAGTAACATGAGAAGAATCCATCAATACCTTTCCTATTCTAGCTCTTCTCATTTGACCATTACTCAACATCTCCAGTCCTCTGTCCAAACATTCCGTCAGTTTCAGATCCCTCGCTACTTTCCCCAATATTTCCATTTGTGCAGCAGTAGGTAGTTTACCATCTTCTTCCGTAGGATTCAAAGTCGTTCGTCCCAACAAGTGAGCGGAGAGTGGAAATGTCTCTGGGGGATGATGAGATTCATATCTCGAAGATAGATATGTCCCCTCACCACCTGACGACAAGGATGATAGAGACGTGTTCGAGGATGAAGATGAGAAATCTAAATAACGAATTGCTTTTGATAAATCTACGTTACGAGAAGACAGAGCAGGAAACGTTCGACATGATGATGGAATGGAAAGGAAATTATTAGATAGTATTCGCAGAAAAGTAGAACGGAGACGGGATGATGATGATAGTACAGCCAGTGATTGTTTGGGATGGAGCAGGAAATTTAATTGAGGAAACAGAGGCGGATTGTTCGCAGATGGAGTAGAAGACGGAAAGGATCGGTAGAATGTCCCATCTTTTATCGATATTAATGGAATTGTTGACTTGCACCTCTTCTGCAAAATATTCGTCTGGGAATGAAAGTAGGTGAGAATCAAACGTGCTTTTCTCCGTGTTTGATAAGACATCTTGATCATCTCCATTATGCAAACTAACTTATCACGGCTTCGAAAATAGCATGTTTCTTTCCTCTTTCTTGACTGACCCAACACTGCTATAGCGCTGATTTCATGTCAAGGTAAATGAGAAAGTTAGGTTTTCAGCTCACTAGTCACTTTGGTGTAACATCCAGAAAGACGTCTAGGATGAACATGTTTGTTGTTGATACTCAAATGGGAAATGCTATAGGGCATGATTCTCTGTATTTTAACGAGCAATTGGTGCACTACATAAAAAACTTGATGCCAAGACAACTGGAGTTTTGCAGCCCCAATGGCGGACCTGTCTTGGATAGCTGGCAAAGTTATTGGCAACACGGCATGGTCAGGCTTACATATTAGCAGAAAATGAAACCTTGAAATCTCAGTGTAGGTATGATGAGTAAGGCAGCATCACTAAAAACAATACAAATAGCTTTTGTGATAAATGTAGAAAGACGTGGAATCTAGAACGTGGGATGTGCATGTGAAATCAGAGATGAGATAACGTTTGTCAGTTTGGAAAATGCAGCAGATTACAAGTTTCTACAGTCTATTAGAATTTTCCATATCGATATTGATTCTCCAATTTGTCTAACACTTTTTGAAGCGCTGCAGTAGACATGTCTTCGGCTTTCCGACCTGGTAAACTTACTTGACTATCCCCCTCTACTGATGCATGACCCACAGATTGACCAGACACCCGAGAGCTGCTCCGCATTACTGGAGTACCAAGTCCCTCTGTACTCCCATCATATACTTCCGGCTGAGATGGTATGTTTGGCCACGGATCGAATATATCGCTGCCATATGCGCTGACCAGAGATGGAGTTTTTGATGCCCCAGGCTGGCGAGATGGATGACTGGCTGGAGGCGCTAACAGGTTAGACTGGCGAGATGTATGCTTTGCCGAAGGTATTAATGCGTTTGACGGATGAGATGTACGATTGCCTGAGGATTTCACGTTCTTTGGCATGCGGGCTACGGGCGCGTCAGTCCGTGTGCCTAATGACCTCCTGTTACTAGGCACTCGCGGTGCAAGTTCTATACCATCTCCTTTAGGCTTCGGGCGAGACCCAGTGCCACAGTGAGGTTTACAAAGACTCATTTTATACTAATTCAATCTAGCTAATGAATGATTGGGATATGAAAGTAAGCGATCAATGGGCTTGGGACGGTTCTTAAAATTCATTCATGAAAGGATTCACTGTCCATCAAGGATTCAAATACATGGTTTATCCTCTATCCAAAAAGATGGTGTGCTGTTAACGGCACATCAGAGCAAAGGCAATTCTCGGGTAAGAAATCTAGAAATCCTTCCGCAATTATTGTGCCACAACTATACCCCATCCCCCCACCATTTTCTACCGCAATTCTACCACACCCACCCATATCCTACCGCAATTACACCCCACCCAAGCAAAATCCTACCGGAAATGTATCCGATCCTACCAAATCCTGCCGTGTGCATACCAAATCCTACCACAACCGTGCTCTGCCCACTCCACCTTTTGCCGTCCAGTAATCAACATTTTTCCAGGCACGACAGTACAAAAGCACGAACTGGTTGTCGCAATCATTGCAATCCTGCCGCATTTGTCCCACCATGCACACACAAAGTTTTTAAAACAACCTATTCTTCCATTCAAGTACACCCTCTTTTCATTGAAAGTAATTTGTTTAGTTACCAATCAAGTCGTAACATTCATCCGCTTCTTCTCTGCTCTCATTCCCTCCCTCACACCTCTTCTTCCAGGAACACGTCTGATTTCTCCAACCACCATCTTTACAAAGTCGGGCAAGAGCCAATAACTACTATGCGCGCCCAACATGGTGAGATATTGACTTATTTCCATTCTGCCACCGCCGTAGCGTAGTAAGAAATCAATCTGTCCGTTATCATTTAGTAGATACATGCGTTTCTCTGCAATTTCTTCGCGGGTAAAGTTGTGGGTTTCCATTTCTACTGTCGACGGTAGACGTTCGAGAATACCACGAAGAGGCATGTGAGAGTTTGTCGCGGTAGATGGGGTTGTTGGAGATAATTTACTCGTAGATCTACGGGATGGCAGACTCGGACGGGTACTAGTTTGGGAAGAACCAAACCATCCTCCAAGCGTTGTTGATTCTTTATTTGTCGCGGAAGATGTCGAGGAAGAAAACCAGGATGTTTTGGGAGATGGTAGATAGGCAGGCTTGAGAGAATCAGCATATACAGTGTCCACAGTCGGGTTCAACCGGTATGAAACCGGATCATAAGGATTGATAATGTTATAAATGTTCTCAACTGCGAGACATCCATATTCTCCAGTTTGACCACAGATTTCAGGCTTGTCAGCTTCAGGATCGCGATCGGCTTTATTAAAACCTAGGCGTGGTCGTATTGAACCTCGTTTTAGTAACAAAAAGAGTGCAGCAGGGGAACCAGCACAAAATAGATTAGTGGTACGAAATTGAAGATGATCTGCAAAAGGTAAACTATAATGTTTTGGTATGACAGTTGGTTGTTGACTTAGTATATCAACGGCCATGACAGATCCGAGAGAATGAGCAATCATATGTACACGACCAGCGGTTTTGAATCCTGGATTGTTGGTACACCATAGATTATAGATTCTATTCGCTTCGTTAATGACTGCCGTCTTCATTTTGTCGTGGTGATGAGATAAATAATATGGAACATCAAGCATGACATCAGAGACAATGTTTCTAACGGCTGGTAGTGTGTCCGGTGTGATATGTTGAAGAGTGTATTGATTTTGATCAGAAATTTCAGAATAGAAACCTCCATCCTCGAATGATAAAGTGTGTCGCCAATTTACGGGCAACAAAACAATACCACCAGCATCTTTACGCATAACGGATTGATCTGTTGTTTCGGATCCAATTTCAACATTGATTTCACGTCGAAAGCTATTCATAGCATGAGTGAAATGCCAACTTTCATTCTTTTCAGACATTTTCTGACCAATACCATGAATAACGAGTACCAAATCAGTCACCTTTGGAGCCATGTGATTCTGATTGGTTATGTCTGTACTCGTCTTTGCTCCATGATATGCCTTTGCTGCTTTATTACTCTTGATCGGAGGATAAAACTTGTCCCACGCGTTCTTGTCAAATCCACGTACTACAGCTATCCCCAAAGAATGACCTTTTGAAATGTAGTTTGCAAGTGGTTTACGCCCATAATACGCAGAGGGCTGAAGATTTGGTTTCAATATATAAGCATCTTTATCATCAGCATACAAAACTCCAGCACGAGCATATATATGAACATTTTCAATATTTCCAGATGCACAATTATTATAATCCGTTTCGAGCAAACGAGTTTCTATCGCATTGTGTGCCTCTTCTGCAAGCCTCTCCCTCTTCTGCTCGGGCGTCTCAATCTCTGAATCTATAATACTTTTCCCTCGTCAGCTACATATATTATCAGGAAGTCAGACCTCTATCTTACCTCGATTCATCTTTCAAGCTATTCGGTGGCTCTGAACATATATAGTCAGGCCATAACTTCCACAAAATTCTTTCTTCACCCCTCGCTCCAACATTAATAGCACTTTTCAACTCTTCTTGCCATGTTTCAGTCCATGCTTGTAGCTCTGTATATCCGTACTCGAGCATATTCGCTATCAAGGAGTCTACAGGCATCATCGTGTCTTTATAAAACCATGTAGCACGACATACGTCAGCAACATCATTCACAGGCGCCCAATAGATTGGTTCGAGTTGTAAATCTGGAATTGAAACTTGATGCAGTTGGGACACTCCGACTGTGATTTTCGCCTTTTTTACCTCATGCACTTTGTTCTCTTCCGCCGCTAATTGTGTTGAATGTGCAGAATCAGACGAATCCCACATATAACTATCCATTGGCTTTGGTCTAGGTCTTGCGATTGTGGAATGATTGTTCGTGGGGTTAGCGGTGGTTATTGGAACTTTTGATCGAGAAGGTGCACGAATAAAAGGTGTCCCTGTGGTTGAAGGTGCACTGACATCTGCGGCAAGTATGGATACATCAATATCCCTCTCTTGTTCTTCATTTTCGTCGTCTTTCATGACACTTTGCCTACTCATATTACTAATCGAGTTTCTTCCATTGACACGACTGTACATTGAAGCAGTCACGCTGCCAGGCTCGATGATATCATTTCTTCCATTTACAGCTGTTGATTCAGGCTCTTCAAGTACGCTGTAGAGGGTACCACGTCTCTGTCGAACATCATTCGTGACATTTTCTAGCTTTTGACGGAAGACTTCTTTCTTTTGTCGTATCCATGCTTCTTCTAATCTACTGTTATCATATTCTGAGAATAACCTTGGTGGACCTTTATTCAAATTCGGCGAAGATGTCGGCGGAGGAACAGGCGATAATGGATCGTCAAGGCCTAGGATTGAGGTGTAGAAGAATCTCGCATTGATAGAAGGAGCAGTCTCCATGCTCGATATCGAGACCTACCGAAACGGCATGCCAATCGTCCCTACCAATGACAATGGCTATGAGTGCAGTCGAGTGTTTGTTATTGATTTACCCCACCATGAAACAAAACTCGCAATGATTGAATGACGTCACAACTACATCTACATCTATTGCTACACATCATCTTCACCCCTCCTCTCCTCTTCTCTTCACTTCTCTTCTCTGTTTATTCCTGACCCTTTTCATATACTTTCAACCGCAAAAATGCCACTCATTCACAAAGCTCTCCTCCTCGAATCCCTGGCCAATATCTTTGGCGCAGTGCAAATGCTTTTCCTTCCACGATTCGCCATGTCCTTTCTTGTTCCTCCTTCATCTCCATATTTGACGCCTCAAACATTTCAATTCTTCGGTGGATTCGTCATCACTCTTACTGTCCCTTTTCTATATGCTTACTCGGACAATAACCCTGGCCGAATCGCTTGTAGAAGGTTAACTTATTTGACGGCAGGAATTGGCGAGATTGTTTTAATTTCATTGATCTTGTGGCAGAAAAGTATAGGTGTGCATCTATTCACGGAAAATGCTACCATTGGTACAGTGGCTATTCTAGGAGCGGCAACATTATGGAGAATATGGTGTCTATACATTCAACCAGAGATAATGAATGGAGCTAGAAAGGGTAAGGGAAAAGCTTTATGATTAAGATTGTTTTAATGAATTATTGGGTATAAGAACTTGTATGTATCGAGATATCAAACCGTGGAATTGTTTGACATTACTCCTCGGCCAAACCATTCGGCTATTGTGCCAAACTTGTTCTTACTCTTGGTCAAAGCATCGTTAAATAAATCATGACGTGTAGAACTATCCATCTGTGCTTGTTTGATTGTTTTGAGCGTTGCATTTTGTGGTCCGCAGATTGGACATTGAATCTCTTCGTCTTCATCAATTTCCATACCTGGCATTGTATCCAGACATTGTTGATGAAAGCTATGTTTGCACAAAAAGTGAACAACAGGTAGATTCAATGGTTTAGCGCAAGATGAACATCTCGTGGCGGAGAATGAAGTCGGTTTGGTTCTCAGGTCATAAAGTTCTTTCCTTTTATTTTCTGTATCATTCTTGTAAGACAACACAAGACGCTTGTCAGTTGCAACTTCAGCTGCTTCACGCTCAATCATTCTACTCAAATATGTCTTGATGAGACCGATGTTTGCAACATTACTTTGACTTAGCGCTTGAATCACCTGCACTGGAGCCATCAATTTATCTGCCTCAATCTTGGTCAAGATACTATCAATCTCTGATCTAGCTTCTGACATTACAGATTCTGATGACGTAAAGTAAGCCAATGCCACTGGATATAATTGTGGTTCTCGAGAGCCATATTTCTGCAGAGCTTTAATCGCACCAGCTGTATCTTTTGCGGAAGCATATGAAGAAAATATATCGAGATACAATTTCTGCTGTTCCTTGACCATGACAGTTCCTTCACGGAAGTCTGCTAAGCTCGATTGTAACAGAATATCGGATGAGTTGATAGGAACTGCATTCGAATCAATGAGGGTCCTTGCCTTGTTTATATACTTGTCCTTTTCTGTGAGATTTGTCACTTTACGAGCCGCACCCAGATAAATCTCGAACAAAGTGCTATACAAACTCGGTTTCTCCTTCTGTTGGATATTCTCACTAACCACGATAGCTTCAAGGAAGACTATGAATTGATCTTGGTGGTCAACGAATGACGCGAATGCTTGACGTGGCTCTGGTGGTTTATATTCGACATATTCATCTTTTGTAGTTGAAGACTCGATTATACGTGGATTGTTAGCCGACTGATCTTCTCCATTTTTGTTCTGTCGCACGTTCCCATCGACAGACATATAAGGCAAGGGTATCAATGATGCAAGGTTCTGAACAGCTGTTGTTGCTATACTTGTATAACCCGGAGATTGAATCGCAGGGGATTGCGGATGTTCTATAATGACATCCTTTTTGGGACAGAATTGTCCACTATAATACTCAATAAGGAACGTTGTCATATCAGCAGGTTCATGTTCAAGCAGGACCGTGGCATATTTCGTAGCACTTTCAATAGCACTTGTTGGTTGTAATCTTTGGATATAAGCCATTGTCTCGGCATATTTATGTAAATCTTCGACAAGTATCGTCACTACAAGTCCATGTTCTTCATGTTTACGTGCCAGATAGACTGCTTGATCCGAATAACCCGCTTGACGACACATGGATATGGCCGTGTCAAGATCGAATTTCAGATCACCGGGTTGCTTGATAAATGCTTCTAATTTTCCGACGTCTTTCAATTTAGCATAACAATTGAGTAATAATGTTGTATGATCAGATGACGCCTTTCCATGTTCATGCAATTCTTCGAGATATTCGATCAGATTTTTAATTCGTTGATTATCCAGGAATTTTCGGATGATTTGAGAAGGTTCTGTGTTATCAATGGCTTTGAGATACTGTTGCATAGCTGTGTCGTAGTCGCCCTTGGAATATAAATAGTCGCCATACCTGCGGAAGATTACATTCTGCTTGGCATTTTCAAGTCCAGCTCGTTGAGCTAGTTGGATAGCCAAAATATAATGATCTCTCTGATAAAGTAGTTCCAATTTCTGTACAAATGGTTTCTCTTTATACTGAAGTACTTTGCCATCTGCCGTGATCAGATGTATTATATTCCAAGCCGTAAACATATGATTGATCGTTGAATTTATCACTTCTGTATAAGAGATTATTTTAAGATCAGGATCGAGAACGGTCAGTGTGGTCTGGGAGATAGCCTGATCCGTCTTCAAGCCAACCAGCCGAGATTTGGCAGGATTGGTTACAGGAGATATAAAGACTATATAATCCTTCAAGATCTCGACGAATTTCTTATTACCCTCATAACCAAATGAGGCGCCTTTACCTCGAGAATTGTATATGTGTATAATGTCATCTCTTGCGACAATGATATCTCCTGTATCTTTATTCTTAATCATGCATCCAACTGCGCACCCATGTTCTGATATCATTTTTTCAGGCGATCCTTGACCTTTTCCGGATATAATTAGCGTCAATATCCTCGAGGTTGTTGCGATATATAATTGTATTGTGACATCTCCTCGAAATTGTAACGCAGTAATCGGTTCATTCCCATCAATCACAGTTCTCTGTTTCGTGCCTCGATCATGTATGAAATCACCCCTTATTATCGTGACCGATCCATTTGCAAATCCGATAGCTATTTGCGTCAAATCTGGTAGATATGCGAAAGCCGACACCTTTCAACATGTTTAGTCATGGCTTGTTGATTAATTTTTGGGAGTGTTATCTTACTGGAAATTGTCGGCGACCATTCTGAACCTTCAAACTACATAGGCAAGTCGGAAGACCTGATTTCTTCTCAATCTTATCCAAAGCCCAGACTTTTAGCTCTGGGTCGTCTAGAAGATCCTCGGCAATGGTGATGACATATTGGGTCGATGCAACTGCGACAATGTGATTCAAGCTTCCGTTATGATGCGCTGTAAAAGACTGCATGACATTGAAAGATCGATCGAGAACTCGAAGGGTACCCTGAGGTGTTCCAACAAATATGTGCTCCGATCCTGAAGTAATGCATGTTATACTGCTCTGCTATAAATACTTGTTGGTAAAAGATATACTAACATTTTCTCTACAGGATACATACGTCAAGAGTCGAGCTGTTATCATCGCTTGGTAGTGGCAGAGTGCTGGCATCGAAAAAGCGAAATGCTTTCCACTGATTTCCGATGAGTCTCAATCGTGATTTAATCTAAGTATACTCACTGCGATCAACGCCATCACATCACTTCCATTGTCTCATATTCTGACTGTAGTTGCAGAGCCAGCTCCGTGGTACTGGCATGGAGAATTTGGGAGGCCGACGATTTCAATTGAGTCAGTTGAGGTCATAACTTCGCGTGACGTCATGCTAGGATCTCAGCAATAATTTTTTGTTTTAAAATACGTTTCTGTAATCAAAGATCTTGACCTTTTGGCTGCATAATAAGCTTCGCTGTCCATGCAGAATCGCGACGAGTAAGGGGAAGTCATGATTCAGGCAATAATTGAGGCATGTGATGGCAACTGGTGAGTAGGAACATGGGGCTCACTGATAATTGAAGTTTCAGGAATGGCGCATGGGCCATCTCACATCACATTCAGGCAGGTCGTAGGAAGGATGGAGGACGCGTTCATTCAATTGATCAGCAGTGATAAGGGATTGTCCATGACGTAGATTCTAACACGACAGAGCAGTTTCAATCAAAGGTATACTATTAATAGCATCTTCTTATCATGGGTGGAGTGCGTGTCGTGGGATTTTTGTGGGGTGAGTGTGGGGAAATGCCAAATCCGGAGATCAACCCGCTGATAGGATCCCGCTGATAGGATTCAAGGAAAAAGGGGAGCCAATGACGAGCGAAACTATCGCATGTATGACCAGACCACTATTTCTGGATTTGAGAAAGAACTGAATAAACATCCAGCAAAGCGGTCAGAAATTGGCGATCAGCTGTTCAGTACCGACATACCCGAAGCGGTACATCAGCATGTCAACGCTTGAAGGAATAACATTGAGATGTGGGAAGGATCAACTAGGGTTGCGAGTGGTGAAATCCATCAAAGTGCCATATTCGGCCAGTCTTATCACAGACTCACGTTTAGAAATCCTTGTTCCTGCTCGCAACATGGGCGAGGCTCTCGCCCAGGGTATAAATCAAATGATCGCAATCCGTTGAAATTGGGACTCAACGACTTTCGTAAAACTCTTCTTATACTGCAACCAAGCATAGATCGCCGAAGTGAGGCCCAGTGCAAAGGATTTTAAAGTAATCCTAAAGGAGACCGGAAACACAATTCTGAGCCAGACCGGCCATCGCTGCCGTCGGACTGCAGCATATCCGACTTCAGGCAATAAGGCCTCGAGCACATCAGCTCGTTCTGTTGAGGCAGTAACTAAACCCTGCGGAACTATGCTGATTGATCAGTCTACACTCGAGGAGTATGTTCAGAATGTGCTAGAGAGAGCCTGGAAAGACTTCTATGCAGGTTATAAGGGGCCGTTGCGTGGTAGCACTCATTTCATGCAAGGTGATTGGTCAATCAAGGCACCATGTACTGGCTCCTGGCCCTGCGGACAGGGCATTTCCCGGAACTCACCGCCGATGTTCCATATAGCGGTAACCCCAGACAATACCAATTTGAATCAATTTTTAGCTACCAGTTTTGCAAGCTTGATCATAGATGAGGCGAAGGCACAGTGGTTATCAGCGCATGAGTCAAAATTGTGACGGCTCGGGTTCAAAAAGTTATGATGGAGTTTTTGCTATTTATGTAGTCTATAGTCAAAAGGGACAAACCGTGAGTACGTAATCAAGCAGGAGATTTATCCACTGTCATCTACTTGTGTCTCACACGCGTGTTTATTATATCATACGTAATATACCTTAATAGCTGCCAGGTTGGTGACCGTGACATTAGTGCTTTGTCGCATGTCAATTTATTGTCTCGGTTCGTGCGACGAGATAACTCGTGACAAAAGCGTACCATAAAATTGCATTGCCGAGGAAAGGTGTTCAGACACCAATGCAATGTAAGATATATTAGATAGTTCTTGCACCCCCGCCCGCAGAAGATGGAAGTGGAGCTGTGCGAAAGGATGATTCACGGATACTGCAGACGACTCAAAAGATCCATTTGACGGACATGAACAACATAAATATGTGTTTACGAGGGTTGATGTTTTGATGCATGTACCACTCGATTTATTCGAACATCGCGAGCTACGGTTCAAGAGCAACGATCCTAAATCGAACCTATGGGACTTGAGTCTTATTTATTTTATGTAATCTATAAGGTTATTTGAAGATGTGTCCTTGTGAAGTACTGAAGTAATTATGCCTTTGCATTTTGTGTTTATTATTATTGTGATTCGGAACTATGCCAAGACTTCACAAGATACTTGGCTTACGGGACTTGGCAGAGGAATTGTGGTACAGAGTTTGGTAGGATTCCCCGGGGCCGCAAGGATCGCATTCCTCTCTCCGCGTTTCAGAATCGAGACTTCAAAAGCTGAAACGCAACTTTGCATCTCAATCTTTCTTTCTTTTCTTTCTTAACTATGAGATCGTAGTATCCTACTACTACCTATAACCATGCCGTGTATTCACCCAGAACTATTTCGACGCTTACGAGCTAATTTGCCATTTCCCAGTCTTACTAGACCCCAAGCCTCAACACTAAACGACGAGAAACAAATCTGCGCCGCAGCCGAGTATTCCGACGACACGACTTCTCTAGACAGCGATGACAAACCGAGCATACTACGTACTTCTGACTCGGACATGCAAAGCGCATTTCGGAACCGAGCCGAGCCTCCTGTGGCGATACCACCTCCTGTTCTTGGTAATGGTGTTTCACCCGCGTTCAAGTCGAGAATCAACAACGATGCACCACGAGCGCTTGCACTTATCAACACAATTCCTGACGATGTCGACATAACCCCACCAAGAGAACGCATGACGATTAATCGACTGCCGAGGTTACAGACGAGAGATCTTCCTACATCAAGAGCTGCGGCCCAATTGCGCAGACAAGTCGAATTAAGTCGAGCTGGGGCATGATATTATAACATGCCCATGATAATACAAGACCGGGTATATCTACATGTGAATAAAACCATCTTTGATGTAAGTCGAAAGGAGATTCCATATATAATAAAGGCAAAAGTTGTTTTCACATAAAACATATGATAATGTTGGACGATTTTGTCACGATTAATGAGTACATGTATAACGTGTAAGCAGACAACGACAAGGTGAACAATAGTCATACATAGATAGAAGAAAACCTATTGCTAGTACAGCTTTTAATCTGATGTAATCGTCCCATACTTTGGTATTTGATTTCCACGATTGCCATTTCGCATCGATTTCAAGGAGTTTTCGTCCCTTGTTCTTGTTGATTTATCTTTACTACTTATCCCTCCATGTCGTGTAGCTACACTGGAGTATAGCAAAGCATCTCTTTCGTTGGCGCCCATATCATTGTCATCATTGTCATCGTCATCCTCATAATTTCCTCTGCCATGTTCATTATCGTCATGTCTCCCACCAACCCGCTTCCTATCTCGTTCCTGCTCTTCTTTATTGTTACGCCACTCCCTAAGCGCAAACACAGCAGCCATGATACCTAGTGCACCTTGCAGAACTCCCGTCACGGCGTAGACTAACCAAGAACTCCAGCCTTCCCATCCGCCTGTTCTCAAGAAAAGACTAAATGCGAACAAAAACGCACCTGGGACTTGAATAGCGATCGTGAGTGCCGATAACGATTCTAACCTGCCGAGTACAAACGTAGTGTATAACTGTGGGATATACTGCACCGAAGCGAGGATCGTTGCTAATAAACCTTGTGTTTGTGACCAGTTCAGCAGAGCGCGATCATTTATTAGCTTCAAGCGATGGTCAGACGCAGGATAGGACCAATATCGATGTAGTAAAACGCCAGATATAAGCCCGGTGAATGTGAGATAGAATAAAGTCGGAAGCGCAACGACTTTGACCGCCATTGATTTTGTAATCCCTTGTGAAGGCTCAGTCAGAGATCCACGTGTAGAGAAATCGTTGTCTTGGTGGGGTGGATTGACAGATCTATCAGCAGGTGTGGCATAGACTACGAATAAAATAGAAATGAGCATAAAGCAAAACCATTGTGTTCCGACTTGTGCTACTCCAAGTAAACTGGCTCCACACGAGCTTCTGGGAAAGGTAGAAGTATGAGAACAGCAAGAGAATGCATGTCTAGAAGCAGGAAGGGTCAAGATGTTTGTGAATCCTGCTATTGATGACAAAGCTCCGAGGAGGACAAAAAACGGGGAGAGGCCTGCGGACGAGCGATGTCGTATGAGCTTGAGATGTTGCGGTAGATATGATATGAGAATCCCAACGAGGAGAAAGCTAGGGGTATGTTAGTGTTGGATAACGAAGATGCTATGTGGTTTTATTGTACATTGACAAACCCACAGCCCAAGAATCAGGATGGCGTAGATCGGAGCATTTCTCGTTCATTTTGTTAACATTTATAGCATCAATGTCGTAGTAATAGAAAGTCTTGACTGTTGCAGCAGCAAGAAGACTTGATTATATCCCGATATTCCTGTCGTTTGGAATCGCAGTGTTCACATGCACATAATCATATGGTCAATCATAGGGCTGAAGTAAGCTTTCAGAACCCTGTCGTGGTTCGGCACGTGATGTCGTAAAGTGTCAAAATTCACCGACTAACAGTTTTTTGTGTACTTTAGTTGAAAGTACGTACTGCTGTCAAAGTACCAGTGCGGAGAAGTGAATATGATTGTTCTTAATGGTAGGAAACTGCTGATTTGATACCACGAGTTGTGATCACTGATATGGATATAGATGTGATAAGTTTGTGGCACAATTATCGCTTTGGAGTTCTCATCATCGTCACTTTACTCTTTCTCGCATATCGATTTCAATTATTTCAGCATGACAAGGAAAGTCAGCAAGCATGTCAAACATCAGAATCACTCCGTAATACTTCTTCACCCAAGTCGGATACCAAATCTGAATCCAGTCCACGTATAGTATCAAAAGAAAAGTCCGAAGGCCCTAAACGCATAATCGGCAATCGGAAACTAGCAAATGTGTCGAATGGACAAGTCGTACATGAAACATTCAAGGTTGAACCTGTTATTATATACTTCTCATTAGGAGGCACAACAACTGCGATAGCCGAAGCACTTAAAGATCATTTTGACAAGCTATCAGAGATTAAAACAGAGATATGTCCGCCACAATTATTAAATCTGGTTGAAATAGATTTCGATACCTATTTTGTCAGTCCTCGATCAAGCAATCCAGGTACTCAACAGTTCTACCTTCTGCTGTTACCGACGTATAACATTGATACTGAACTCGATACCTTTCTTGAAAGTCTCAAAGATACTCATCATGACTTTCGAATCGATACATCTCCATTAAACGTCCTTGCAGGATACTCGGTGTTTGGTATTGGAGATAAAGAACATTGGCCGACTGAGAATCAAGGATATTGTTCACAAGCGAAAGAGGTCGATAAATGGATGGCAAAATTGACTGGCAGGAAAAGAGCATATCCGGTTGGAATGGGTGATTGTAAGACCGATCTGAAAGAGAGTATAGCAGCATGGCGAGATGGTGTTGTAGAAGTTGTTGAGTCTTTGAGCAATGGAAACGGGCTTGGTCAGGGCGCGCCAGGAAGTGGAGAAGCAGTCGAGAGTGAAGACGAAGCAGACGAGGAGTTCGGATCTACAAAGAAGAATAAAAAGTCGTCTTCATCTGCAGATTTAGAAGATATACGAGCACCTCCACGCACTAATGATAATGATAACGAAGAAGATGCTAGCGGATTAGAAATTGATTTTACCACGACATCCGGTGCAGTACAAAATACGGTCAAAACGACAAAAGAAATGGTTCCTGTAAATGGTCCTACTTATACCGCTCTTACAAAGCAAGGTTATACTATCGTCGGCTCTCATTCTGGTGTAAAATTATGTCGATGGACCAAATCTGCTCTTCGCGGAAGAGGCTCGTGTTATAAATACAGCTTTTACGGCATAAACTCACATCAATGCATGGAAACAACGCCTTCCTTGTCATGTAGCAACAAATGTGTTTTCTGTTGGCGTCACGGGACTAATCCAGTTTCTACAACATGGCGATGGGTAGTCGATCCTCCTGATCTCATCTTCAATGGTGTAAAGGAAGGCCATTACAAGAAAATAAAGATGATGAGGGGTGTCCCTGGAGTGAGGGCAGAACGATTCGCAGAAGGGATGAAGATCAGACATTGCGCACTGTCTCTAGTCGGTGAACCAATTTTTTATCCTCATATCAATGAATTGTTGTCAATGTTGCACAAAGAGCGAATAAGCTCTTTCTTAGTATGTAACGCACAACATCCGGATCAATTAGAAAAACTAGGACACGTCACGCAATTATACGTCTCTATCGACGCTAGTAATAAAGAGGCTTTAAAGAGGATAGATAGACCGCTACATCGAGACTTTTGGGAGAGGTTCCTGAGATGTATGGACATTTTGAGGTCAAAAAGAGATATGCAAAGGACTGTCTTCAGATTGACACTCGTGAAGGGGTTTAACATCGAAGACGAAGCAGAAGGGTATGCTGACTTGGTGGATCGGGCTAGACCGGGGTTGATTGAAGTCAAAGGTGTGACGTATTGTGGAACGAGTACAAGTTCAGCGGCGGGACTTACCATGGGAAATGTACCGTTTTATGACGAAGTGCAAGCCTTTGTCGAGGCGCTGGTCAAAGCGTTGGAGAAAAGAGGGCTTGATTATGGTCTCGCAGCAGAACATTCTCATAGTTGTTGTATATTGATAGGCGAAAGACAGCGATTCTATCGAAAAGAAACGGGTTGGCATACTCTCATTGATTATGAAAAGTTTTTTGACTGTTTAGAAAGCGGCAAAGAGTTTGGTCCTGCTGATTATATCGGTCCACCAACACCACAGTGGGCACTTTATGGAAATGGTGGATTTGATCCTAGAGATGAACGTGTAGATAGAAAAGGACGGCCAAAGGAGGATATGAATCCACCGCGAAAAGCCAAAGTCATAGAATTATAATGTATTGATATGATTGTTTAATATTGTACAGGAAAATCTATGATTACAAGTCTCATCATTCATAAACTACTCGACAACTCACGTCATGAAACCTTTAGAAAGATGGTGATTACGGGGCTTTGTTAATTTGATTCACCGAAACCGTACAAAGGTCTTCCTTGCTATAGATAATGTTAACTTTAGTTTTAAGGATTGATCACATGGTGGAGTGCGACTTACGCGATTCAAAGCAAAGACTACATCTCGCACCATGACTGTATTTCTCTTTGTAAAGCCTGTGATCGGTGTTAGTCCCAACCCATTCAATTAGAGTTATATTCAAGTCATACCAACAATGGCAACAACATCGTGAAGAATCTTTTCAAGCTGCATTCTAAGTGCTACTCTAGTCTCATCATAAATGCCTGCAGATATTCTTTTGACTCCACCACGACGAGCTAGACGACTAGAAGAATGGAAATAAGTAACACATATCTGCACAATGACGTTTGATTTACCGTATATTCCCACGCGTTACGCCATGGATTGAATCTCGCAATACTTTTCTAGCGACAATATTAATAACAATGGCAACAGTAATATGTTTGATATGAGTCAGTACCTATGACGTCTTGGTATGGTCTGAGCGATTCCGACAGACTTTCCTCTACCGAGACCAAGTCCAAGACCAGAATTTCTTGGTGTCGGTGTTTCAGGCATATTGAGTATTTCGCAAAATCGACTCTATGTAATTCAATGACTATGCGCTTATTGGAACGAGTGTATATAATGATGATCCTTTTGAGGGGCGATATTATTCTATCATTACTCGCAAAGATTCGGAAGCGACAATTGGAACAACAACAACAAACCAAATTTACACTTCAATCACCCCCGCCCCCACATTTTTTCTCGGCCCAAAATATTTGTCTGAAATTCTTCCGTCTCGAGTTCAAGTCTGGCTGTCGCAAGTATTGACAATCTTTTCCAGTCGTTATGGCCGACATGGATCCTGATGAAAACCCAGTAGACGAGAATAATGACTCTACAAACGCAAAACCGTCTCATCCTTCCCAACCACTTCCAGATCCCGACGTCGACCTCTCCGATGAAATCCAAGACTTCCGCTTCTTATCCCATCTGTCGCACGCTTCAAAGTCAGAATCTAAGATCCCCAAACGCGGTGAGAAAGATTTCGAACCACATTCTACTTCTCTACAAATCAATGTCCTCTCTGCAAGTCGTGAGGCGATGCACGCTGCCGTGTCATTTCCGAGATTATTTCCTGCAGAAACAAGGCGAGATCAAAGACGGAGAAAGGGGAATGTAGCGATCTACCACCCTCGTACTGGGATGGCGTATGTGAATTGTCCAAAAGGGATTGTTTGGAGGAATATGGGACGGGTGTATAAAGGCGGAGAAGATCCTTTGGAAATTGACGCGAGAATGAATGGTGAAGAAAAGAAGAGGATGGATGGGGGAAATAGACAGTGGCTATTGCCGGAAGAAGCATTGTATTTGATCGAACGGGGGACTATTGAATGTCGATGGCCCAATGATGAGCAGAAGAAGAAGTTGAGTGAGAATGAAAACAGTAATCACGACAATAATGATGATAATGGTAATGATGATAAAGATGACGATGTTAATAATAATAATGACGAGACAGATGGTGGTGATGATGATGATGATGATGATGAGCAGTTTGATGGTCTTGTAATGAGTGTTCAAGGAGCACATGCAGCATTTATAGGCATGGCAGGAGAGTTAGGAGATGGACTGACTTACGAAAGATATTCAGTCTACAGTTATTTGAAAAGAGGAGGATATTCCGTCCATCGAGCGCCAAGTTGGGACAAAGCAGAACTCACACATCCTCCATCTCACTATCCACCTCAAACATCCTCTTCTCTATTCTCGCTCTCATCATGGACTTCTTTAGGTCTCTATACTTTTTCTTCTTACTTTTCTCGCCTATCCTCTCTAATAACAACAGTCCCTTCCATCTCCGACCGACAAGCTCATGGTCCATTGATAGGTCTCAAGCGGTATAGATCCTACATTGACGTCTATCGCTCCCTATCTCTCATTCCCTATTACGACCCCACCACACCTCTTTACCCTCCATCCTCTCCATCAACGTCTCCATCTTCGTCTAGAAACAATCAACGTCTACGAATCATCTATCAAGTCCACAAACCCAACAACCCCTCCTATCGAAAATCTTCCCCCGGTCGACCTGATTTCTTAATCTCAGTCCTAAACGCTAGAACAAGCACGTTCCCCACTCTCAAAGAACTAAACGAGTTATTAAAGAGCGTACCGTACGAGCCTCCCCCAAAGACTGTTGTGAAAAAGACGCTATCGTCAGGCCAGAAACCGCAAAGCGAAACCAGCTCTGATAATAAAGATAAAGAACCGGTCAAGGAAAAGGAAATGCATGTCTATGGAAAAATCAAACATGCTTATAAATCCGTTATTATAGCTGTTGTAGATCAAGGCGTTAGTAGTTTTATAAGAATCGGTGATTCAGGAATGGAAAGGGAAAAGTTGTATGAAAAGATTGGACAAGGGGGAATGGGAAAAGGAAAAGGGCATGGTAAAGGGAGGAATACGAATAATAAACCGGGAGGAGGCAAGTAATATCACGACATTTGTGTTTCATCAAAACTGTAAGTCATATATCATGTAAATTTAGACATTGGACGAATGTATTTAATCATGTACTACCTGGCCCTCCCAACAGTGCAAATCTTCTAACTATTGAACTACCAATTTCATCATATTCTATTTCATTCACATGTTAGTAAAAGCCTTGTGATGTGGGAAAGGAAAGAAAAGGACAAACCTTGTTTAGTATGACAATAACTTCTAAATTCTGGCGTTTGACCCAACAAACTACCACCAAACCAAGGTCCATGTCTTTGTCTTTTATGTGAAATGACTTGTACGTCTAACCCACCAGATTTAGCACCGCCACTTTTAGCTTCACTAGCTTTTATTCTCGCGTCGACCAAATATCTTATATCTCTTTGTAATCTTCTTCCAAAATTATCATAAAGCGTTGAACCTCCAGAAAGTACAATGTTTTTATACAATCCACGTCTAACGTCGATTGGAGACGATTGAATCACGGTATCTACTATATTTGGTAAAGGTGTGAGGAAATCCGAACTGTATATTTCCGGATTGAAAAATATTTCCGGGGCCAAGAATCTTTCATAACCAACATCGACAATGCTAGACTTTCCATTGGGATAATTAACGGTGTATTTCTCAAATCGATCGGGTTCTCGGTCAAATCTAGCAAATTCTTTTACGATATCAGAACTGACGTAACAAAATTGTTCTTTAATCTTTTCTGCTGTTTTCAACGATGAATCTGGCTCTCCCCGGTCTCGCAGTATTGATTGTACAAAATATGTTATATCTCTTCCTGCTATCGGTATAGATTTGATTGAAGATCCTATCACATAACCTTCTGCAACTGGAATGACATGAGTAACTCCTTCACCAGAATCTATGACTGTACCAGTTAACGATCTATCTTGAACTTTTGACGATGTCCAAGATGCAGCTAATGCTAATACAGCTTGAACAGCGATATATAAACCAGCACAGTTGAACGATTCAAACATTATCTCTGCTGTATTTTCTCTGTTTTCTGGCGGATTCAATGGCTTGTTTCATGTCAGCCCGACTTCAATCTTTATACGACAAGCTAGAGTCTTACGGGTTCTGTGAGAAGAAAGTAGTGATCTTCGGGTTCTACTCGTAGATATTTGAATATTGAATTTGACCAGAAACGTTCCATATGATCCTGCGACAGTATTATCAGTATACTCAGCAACTTTTCTATTAGCGATATAATATTACCCAATTCTCTATTTGACCATGTCTTATTGGATAATGTATACCATATCCTATCAAGGTCAATCGATTATCTTCCACACTATATTGAGATAACCATACCAGGTCCTGCAGCTGCCGCCAATGCTTCATCTCCAATAAAATAATCCAAATCTTCAGTCCCTCTCTTCGCCGCTAGATTTCCACCTGAACCACCCACACCACCTGTCAAGAAGCTAGGCTTACTTGCGACTGCAGGTCTACCGGACCCCGTGGCTGATGAGCCTCCCGGTCCTTTTGTTGCAATTGCTGTAGGGAAAACAAAAGAAGGCGCATCGTTTCCGGCGAATCCTGGTAAATTGCTGAATTAGATATCCATACGCTTTATTAAAGGCTGTAATCATGACTGACCTAGTTTAGAATAACCTGTGCCGCTGGAAAGGGATTAGTTTGAGGCCCTCGGTCAGTAAGTAATGTAGCATAAACTTACTTGTCCATGACAACGGCAGGTGTTTGGGGCGCCATCGGTCGTGTATTTTACTTTGATTTTCAGATATCCTTGATATATGTCATGCGCTCACACAACGGAATAATGTGATCTGGTTAGGTGCACAATGTTCTTTATGATCTGCTTTATTGAGCTTCAATCAACGAGAGGTGACGTCTTTATCAATTGTGGGGAAATTCGCCAAGATTTTGAATCTATAGACAGCACTTATGGTCAAGTCACCTCATTTCCATATCTCTAATAGATACATCGAATATCTCATGATGAAGCAGATGTAGGAAGTTTGTCATCATTCGTCATATACTGCATGACGTGTAATTTAAGTTAAAAGGTAACTACATTATATCTAGCCAGTCGTGCTTGCCGATCTAATCCTGGAATTTCACAAAGCTAAACACTGTATTGCTTTTGTTTGTTTTTCTGCATGTGAGAATATACAGTACTGCATAATTCGTTCACACGTTGCGAGACAAGGTGGCTTAGTGCGGCCCGACCATCAATCTGGCAAAACTTATGGTCGTTTCATTTTGCCATTGTTTCGCTCTTTAATATTACTTTGCATTTCCTAGTATTGATTATCAATATCCTCTCCCTATCAAGACATTCCTTCATCTTAAAGTCTAGTTGAACAAGAGGTTATAAATGCAACATGTTTACACATAAAAGAATTCGTAAATCAATGAATGATACTTCTTGTATATTTGTACATGCAGGTGCAGGATATCATAGTGAGCAAAACGAGCATATTCATCTCGTAGCATGTAATGAGTAGGACATATCGTATTCTCGCTATAATTCTACGCTAATCTCAGTTCAGTGCTGCTTCTGCAGCCATGGCTATTCTCAAAGCTGGTGGCTGTGCTGTAGATGCCGTCGAAACTGCCATCAAAATCCTTGAAGATCGTGAAATCACCAATGCAGGATTTGGAAGCAATTTATCACTTGATGGAATGGTAGAATGTGATGCTATTGTCATTGATCATCATGGCCGGAGTGGCGCATGTGGAGCCGTATCACGTATGACCTCAATGCAGCTGTCTTCATCATCACGGGGCTAATATATCTTAGACGTTAAAAATCCAATATCATTAGCCCGACTTATTCTTGATAGAACTACTGCACCCCTCTCACTTCGCAGAGTTCCACCAAATCTACTTGTGAGCCAAGGTGCAACTGACTTTGCAGCCAATTACAACATGCCGATCCTGCCGAATGATGTACTTATCTCTGCTTCTGCAAGAGAAAGATGGTGGAGATGGAAGCAAGATCTGGAAAAACAAGTAAGCTTGAATAATGCAAACTCTCGACTGAGTTCGAATAATCGTGCAGAAGCAATGGAATCTACCATGTGGAATGAAGCGCAACCTACTTCACCTCCTCCAACACCTCATCGACGCGAGATAGAATTACCATTACCTGACTCTGCTTTGAGCAGCCAGATATCTACCAACGATCGACGTTGCTCCTCTCCTACTAGTTCCCCAGATAGACTACCGATACCAAATCTGTCTACATTGGCAAGCAGCTCTCGTGCACCCCTCAGTGCTCATGCTCAAAAGATAATGTCTTTACGGCAGGGCATTACTAGTCAATTGAAGCAAAACCATATAGATTCGGACGGTTGCGTCAGGACGATGAAGAATCCCCAGACTGAGGTCGAAATGAGCGACGTGGATGACGAGGATATATCTTCTGATTTGATTCTACCTCTGGGACCACAAAACACTATGCGTACCAAACGACGATCGAGTTCTGATTCTTCATCATCAACAGATCCTGATATTCATGTTTTTCCTGATCCGATCCGATCTGTCCGGCGATACAGTGCAAATCCTGATGATCCGAACAAAGAAAAGAACGATGATAGAGCAGATGAAATTACAGATACAGTCGGTGCAATCGCAATTGATCGTTGGGGAAATATTGCTTGTGGTGCATCTTCTGGTGGAATTAGTATGAAACATTCAGGACGTATTGGACCAGCTGCCCTTGTCGGTATCGGTGCTTCTGTCATACCTATTGATGAAGATGATCGTGATCAAACTTGTGTAGCTACAGTGACGAGTGGTACAGGTGAACATATGGCCACCACAAGTGCAGGTACTGTCTTTTCTGAAAGACTTTATTCATCAATGAAAAAGACAAAAGGTGGTATACTTGTTCCAAGTGACAATGACGACGAAGTGCTACAGAATGTCATTGCGAAAGAGTTTATGGGTCATCCAAGTGTAAGATTCAGTAACTCAAATGGAGCTATTGGTGTATTATCCATTAAAAAAACAAAAGATGGTATTAATCTTCATTTTGCTCATAATACTGATTCATTTGTAAGTTGATCATAATTATATTGGTCATGTTTTATATTAACCAACATATGTAGGCCATGGCGTCTCAGCATGGTGGAGAAACGCGACCAATGTGTACAATGTCAAGAAGTAAAGGTAACGGATCTATAGCTATTGGTGGAAGATCGATAAAGGTCAAACGACGATGATGTGAATGAGGGTCTGTATAAATGACAAACCTAGTATGAAATAGAATATGACTGTAAATCAACCTGTGATGATGATTGAATGTCGTTTATCCATCTATATCATTCATGCTATCGCATTTATATTCTATGAAATTGTTTGTTGAGCTTGTTTCTTTTTCTTGACTCCTCCATCCTTTTTCTTTCCAGTATTAGTAGCAGCAACGTTGACAACAACAGGCTGTATTGCATATTTACCCACGGCCAATTCCGTGCCGCAAGTCAAACATTTACCTTGCTCATCCAATTCGGGAGAACAAAAGATACTGAGACAGACCGAACAAACATAACCTACGTCTACCACTTTTCTATGACAAAAACAAGCAGCTCTAAAGTCTACTCCCGTAGTAGCTTGACCGGAAGGTGTATATAAATACCTTCTCGCCGTAGGGTCAGGTAGAAACGCCAACATTAACGTTTGGAGTAGTCCCGCCGCTTTATTCCTATCCGTCAATACCATATTTTTCCCATCATTTCCATTCTCACGTCCATTCGTTACCGACTCATTCAGCAAGGAGATGTATATCCCCCTCGTAGCATCTGCGGCCTGTTGAAGAAACACCGTCTGTTCCGAAATCTTCAACACGTCGATCGGACAGTGAAGTCTCTGACACGCGAAAATCCCATTCATTGTCGGAATGTACTGGTCGGACAAATCCGGACTCACGCTCAATACCAAGATTCGAGAAGTCAGAGATGTTGGGAGAGAAGAGGGCTGAGATGGGACAGAGGAAGGGTCGGAGACGGAGAATGAGCCCGCGGGCCCAGAGTGGGTTTGGTTTGATGAGATGGTGGAGGGAGAGAGGAGGGCGGTTTTGGAAATGTACGCTAGTGCCATTGTTAATGCGCCGGCTAGTTTCGTAGCGATGGTGGTGCGGATGTCGGACTCGGTGGTGGAGGAGATTAAGGTGGAGAGATTGCTGGTGAGGACGTGTTCGATTTGAGCGAATGGACGATGTTTGTTGGGATCATCGGGTGGAAGGGGTGGTATTTTATTATCAGAGCCTTGGGAGGGTAGGTGTGGAGTAGGGTATAGCCATTGTGCACGTCCGACGTGACTTGCAATCACTGCGATTTTGTTCGCATTGTTCATTGCTAAATGTGCATTGATAAAAACTAATAGATTGGCGATGAGTTTGTGCAAGGGTAGGATCTCTTTGAGAAGGTCCCATGCTCGAGGATTGGTGTCTAGGATTATGACGAGAAGTGATGCCGGAGTGGCTAGATGGATTGACGATTAGATCTGATATATTTGTGGTGTTGAATTAGTAAAGACTGACCTGTCTCGGACTGAACATCTCGATCAGTCGCATCTACTGCATTCATGACGGCCACAAGGCCTTTTTAGCTCTACAATCTAGCTCATTATCTCGGCGCTCCAGTTGATTGAACCGTCTAATTTGTTGTACGCTTCGGTAAAAATATAATGAAGGTTGCAGTAGTGTTTTCATACCGAGGCACGAGATGTTTTTTTATTGTCTATTTATTTTTATGAATTTTTATGGATTACAAGTTAGTAATATGTCCCCTTATGGACATACTCAAGATTGTATTGTTGTAAATGTATGACATCTACAGAATGAATGCACATCTTCGAACAGAGTTCTTACGAGATGCCGCAATGACCATGTTGGTCACTGTACCAACAATATCAAGTCATTTAAATATGGAAGCAATCAAATTAACAAAGCCATCTTATAAAACTACATCTGACTGTATCAAAGCATGTCAACGTTGTGGCAATATTCTGATTCGTAGTCGAACTTGTCAAAGAATCAATAAGCGTGTCATGAAGGACAGACCCCAAAGGGCGATGTCTATTGATGGAAAGGATAAATATCAAAAATATCAATGTAACCTGTGTAGAAATCATATCACCCTACCACGACCCACAAGACACGTGGTACAAACGCCGGGCGAGACTTTAATACCGATGCCTGAACCTATCAAGGATCGTACTTCAGTAGAGAATATGGTGCCGACGGTTACTGAGCAGAATATTTCAAATCAAAAGCAAAGCACCACAAAAAGCAGACAGCGCAAGAAAGCTGGATTAACTTCATTGATATCACAAGCAAAATCCAACAAATCGACCAGCGGAATTGGTTTCGATTTCTTAGATTTCATGAAGCATTCATGAACACGTCGAACACGCTATGAGGAATATGTATGGGAGGAAGAAACGTCATTGTCGGACTTTAACCCGGACTTTTCCCCGCAAAAAAATGTCAGCCAAATCCGCCACAATATAATTTTTACACCTTCAAGGAAACAGACCGAATACATCAATTCAGAGATTATTTCCTTGTATATCACAAAACTCCTCGACCATGGCTACAAATGGAACAGCGACCAAAAAGTTCTCAGGATCTCTATCCGCTGCACTCTTCGAGGATATGCAAAGCAAAGTGGACAATTTAAATATCGCATCTTCTGACACTGAAGCCGAAAGCCAAGAAACAGAGCAAAAAGTGGTAGATGAGATTGAAAGTCTATGTATGAACTGTCACGAGAATGGGATAACTAAATTATTACTCACCAAAATCCCCTTTTTCCGAGAAATCATCATCATGTCATTTTCATGCGACAAATGTGGTTTACAAAATTCCGAAATACAATCTGCCGGGGAGATACAAGAGAGAGGATCAAAATATATATTCAGATTAGATACTGCAGAAGATCTACAACGACAAATTGTCAAAGGAGATTCGTGTACAATTAGAATAGAAGAAATTGATTTGGAAATACCGTCCGGAAAAGGTCGATTCACAAATATCGAGGGACTTGTTAGCACAGTAAGAGATGACTTGAACCTACATGAGGATGCAAGACTGGAACAAATGCCCGATGTTGGCAGACAAGTGGCTGTTGTTATTGAAAGGTTGACGTCCATGGTAGACGGAAATTCCTTTCCCTTTACGATTTCAGTAGATGATCCATCAGGTAATTCTTGGATAGAACCTTCTCCAAAAGATAAGGCTGGGAAATACAAACATACTTTATATAAGCGGACAAGTGCTCAAAATGGTATGCTCGGACTTGGAGACGACGTTCCAAATCCTTCTGACACTGCACCATCTTCACAAAATCCTAATGCTGGACAAGCTCCCGAGACAGAGATCAGACCTGAATATAAAGCTTCTTCTGCCCTTGTTGGAGGTACTACTGAAGCTACTTCCACAGCACAAAATAACGTCGACAATGACGACATTATTGAAAATCAAGTCTATACTTTCCCAGCCACGTGTCCCGGTTGTACGAGACCTTGCGATACTCACATGAAGATGGTCGACATTCCTTTCTTCAAACAAGTCGTGCTCATGTCTACTTCTTGTGAAAGTTGTGGATATAAAAGTAATGAAGTCAAGACCGGTGGTGTAGTTCCGGAAAAAGGTCAACGGATAACATTACATGTAGAGTCAGAGGTCGATCTTGCACGTGATGTACTCAAATCAGAATCAGCATCTTTGTCTTGTCCAGAATTAAATCTATCTGTCGAGCCAGGAACACTAGGAGGTAAATTCACTACCGTCGAAGGCCTGTTAAGTCAATTCCGTAAAGATTTACGTGCTCAGGCATTTGCGTTGGAAGATGGCGATTCAGTAGAGGAAATAGAAAAGGCTCAAAAAGGTGATAGTATGGAGCCGGAAAAGAAACGGACATGGAATGAGTTCTTTGATACACTCGGTCAAGCAATAGAGGGAAAGATCAAATATACTTTAATAATACAAGATCCTCTAGGAAGTAGTTATGTGCAAAGTCTTACAGCTCCGGCAAAAGATCCACAAATTGATGTAGAAGAGTATGAAAGAACGAAGCAGGAAGAGGAAGATTTGGGTCTGGCGGATATGAATACTGAAGATTATGAGTCAAAGGATGACGACAAGGATGCGACAACGGAAGGAAATAAAGATGATGAGAAGAAGATTGAGACATACATGTAATATTATATTAGTCTATAAGTATGAATCAAAATTATATTATAGATTGTACTAGATCGTCTCACCTTTGTTTCTTGCTCATCACTTCCCAAGCCGTCTTTGATGACCTGTTGTGAAACATTTATGCCGTAATAATCTGTGAACCTGTATGGATGGCAACCCTTTCATGTACTTTGAAACATCCATATGCGTTACGATGTTGCGTCAAGACTTGTTTAGCAAATTTAGTCATTTCGACCCTTCGTTCAAAATCATGAGCGTGTCAAAAACTGGAGCGAAACAGAAATCATCAAGATGATAACAATACGACTAGAACCACCTCTTAACGTCACGAAGCAAATTTCTTTATCTTTAGACTCGCGGATTTAGTAGCCCTTGTAGTCCCATCCTTCTATATGTGGATCTTGCTTGATTTCATATCATACAACGAATAATTCTCATCGGCTCTATGGTCTGCACGACATCCCCTGAAGGGTTTCGTGAAGCAAATATGGCCGAAATTTACATCCGGAATTGGCGCGAACTACTACGAGCTGTATAGTCCAAGTATCGGACCATGACGCTTTTATGCATATGGTGTATGTAGTAGGCTGAGGACGAAGCAATCTCGGCGCAAATCTCGGCACAAATCTCGGTACAAATGCTCGGTGCAATTCTCGGTACAATTCTCGGTACAAATCACTGTACAAAATCATCATATTCCTTCCCCTGGATGCAGGATTTGTCCTGTAATTATATTCCTTCTCCTTCAAGCAGCCGTGCGGAATCTTATCCCCCGCAAATATGCTTAACAATGTCGTCGTTACTTCTCGGAAGACCAAATTGCTCATCGTACATTGTCAGATCAAGACGTTTTGAATGACGATAGAGCTGGTGGTGTTGAGTCGTTGCAACTTATGACAGACTGGAAGACGCCGTCGGAATGCGAAAAACGTTCGACATGGAATTTACAGAGGATTCAAAGCGTAAAAAAAGTCATTATTGACGCTAGCTACAACAAGATGGCTTTCAAGAAATGTCAAAATGCTGAGCCTGGCCGATTCTTTCGCTTCCCCAATCGTATATATTTCCCGTCCTCGTCGACAATTCCGAAATGAGTTCCAGATTCATTTTATCATTAGATTCCCTAAATATAACTTCTGCATTGAGTCAATCTGCGTCTTTCGAAAATCTACAGTAATGCCTAAGGTACCAACAGCGAACAAGAGTATTCAGGGGTCTGTTAATCGCTCTGGCCCCGGTTACGTTGTTGATAACGTAGATTCTCGTCGTCAAAGGGACAATAGACATGTTAGTTGGGATACCCAAACAAGTAATAAAAGCCCCTCCCTGGATTTCATTACATTCAGCCCCGAACCTAAAAATTCGACATTGGAAGCTTGGAAGAAATATTGGATTGAGGCAATCCGTAAGTCCAAGGCGACAGATGTGCGTTTAGATAAGAACTCTGTTGAATTGGATATGACTTCCATGTTAAATGAGGTTCGTTCTTCAATAGCTCAACGATACGTGAAAATTGTAATGGATCTATCGACACAGATATCAGTACGCGGAATCGCTATAAAGGACATACAAGGGATTCTAAAAATGCTTAGAGAGGTGTTGCAGTTCTCAGGGTTTGACTGTGGTATGTTCGATACATTCAGCACGCAAATTGATATTCAATTGAGAGAAAGTTTACAAGTGCGCGCAGGGGAAATTTACGAGAGGCCCCGTACACTGGACATAGTAGATGAATTACGAGCTTATTACAAAGATGGACCGAAAGATGGACCGAAAGATGGACCGACATTTGATGACTACCCGACTTGGCAGCGTATTCGGGGAAATGACGGAAACCATAAGAAGCCTGATGCAGACCCACCTGTAGCAAAGCCACCTGGTACAAACCCATCTGTCACAAACGCACCCGTCACAAACCCACTTGGTACAAAGTCACATGCTACAAAACCACATGTTACTAATTCACATGTTACTAATTCACATGTTACTAATCCACATGTTACTAATCCACATGTTACTAATCCACATGTCGGAGAAACCACTTCGGCTACTGGGAAATCCGAGGGTCTCAGGAAGGAAGATGCCACACAATCTAGACCTCATTGATCTTAGGTCGAGGATGAGGTTCATAGGCTGATCGACGTCGTTATGGCCCTTGATAAAAATGACATCGTGTCGACTTGTTTATATTAATAGTATCGTATTTTGTGTATTTCCAGGGAGCGTTATATAGATATTATGGGTTCAAATCATAGCTCGTGAAAATGCATATTGACTACCCTTATTATACATGTGTGATATTTACGCACTTATTATACATATGTGATATTTACGACAGAGTTCAAAAAAACATGCACACAACCCTTGAAGTATGTCATAATATAGTCATTTTCTTGATCGGTAAATTAAATATTTGTATATTCGCTATGATACATAGTTTAAATTGTATAATGCTCGAGGCAGAATTAGCTTGGCGGACCAGCCCTTGGCATTGCAAGTATTTACCAAGCCTTCCTTCTGATTGTATGTATCCTACTTTTATTCTTTTGCACTCAAGATAGTCTTTTGGTGCAACTTTAAGCTTCTGTCAGTCCGTTGAGCAGCAGCTCGAAGTTTGATAACTGAGTTCATGCAGCTGAGACGCATCTTCACCATATGTAAATTCTAAATTGCTTGAAGTGTGTTACTTTGTAATTTGAAATTGAACGCTTAGAGATTTTCGTCCTGACGAGTGAAATAAGTGAATGAATCCTTTGACCTGCCCAAACGTCTTCATATGCCAATAAATTGTGAAGCACGGCAGATGTTTTATGATGTGACAGCCCGGCTGAAAGTCATCACATTATCTGCACGAAATTATGCGCCAAGCCTGCAGAAAAGTATCGGACCCTGCATAATGCCATCACAAAAGTCTAGAAATCCTTCTCAACATTCTTGCAAAGAGTAACTAGCGGTGTGACAAGAGGTCAATCTATTTAAACCACGGGTCGTTACTAACCTTTACTCATCTTGATTCATCATTTCAGTATTATATATTCCGACATTACTATGGCGTCAAGTACGCCTTCGCACGGAGGACATTACACTTCCAATCTGGGAAACAACAAGGGAGAGACCGTCGAAAAGCAGAAGAAAGTCAGTACCCAAAAATCCGAACAGAAACTCAAGGAGGGTAACCCGAACTCCGAGGGAAAGAAGCCCACCGCGGCAGAATCTTCTAACACTTCATCGTTGCCAAAATCGCACCCAAGCGCAGATCCAGCATCTAAGAGCGGTCCAGGAGAGCATAACTTCAGGGAGAAGGGCTTGCGTCTGGCGCCGGTTCAAGAATGATAGTGTTGATGGATAGGTAGAGGTAATATTGTACCATGATCGCATGATTTGCAGTTGTAGCACTTAGCGCATAGCGTGGTTGATTGACAATGATTTAGATAGGTTATAGTTGTTGAATTAATAGATTTGCCTTTTCAATGTCGAATTCCAAATTAACCGAAAGTTGTACTTGGATGTTTTTACCAGCATGTTGCTAATTATCATTCAGTGGATCTCGATATACGAGAGAGAGAGAGAGAGAGATCGGCCACGCCATGATGATGCCAGGACGCCCTTGTGGATTTTTTTAGCCAAGTCTACCTGAAGTCATTCACAACATGGATCATGACTGGAAGTCCTCCAAATGTGGTTCTGAAGCAATTACCAGTATTATGATCTTTCTTTGATTGACTCTGCGGTCTAGGACCACACCGAAAAGCTTTCGAGGTAGCATTAATCCGATACGTCAGACCTGCCTTAAAACATTATGTGACGCTTTTAAAAGCAAGAAGTCAACATTCTGCCTCGAATGACGCTCTAACGTTCCATGCAAGATAAAATAAGATCCTTGTGAATGGATACATGGCCAACTCTTCTTTCCTTGAGCACTTACTCCGCTAATGGATTGGCATGTATAACAACCCTCTGTATCACGATTGCTTCTCTTGGTCTATTCTTTTTATCAATCTCCACATCCTCCATCTTTATCAACGTATCCCAACCCTCTATGACTTTTCCAAATACAGTATTTTTCCCATCCAGATGAGGTTGTTCTTTGAATGTGATGAAGAATTGACTTCCATTGGTGTTTGGGCCTTTATTAGCCATGCTTAAAACTCCTCGCGCATTGTGTTTTAAAGTAGATTTGATCTCGTCTTCGAACGTGCGTTTTCCATCGCTGGGGTCGCTGTAGATTGATAAAGAATCTTTAGTAGTATATCCTAGAGAAGAAGGCGGTGATCCACCTTGAATCATGAATGAAGGGATGAGTCGATGAAAGGGTGAGGAATTGTATTGTTCCGAGGCGCATAAAGCGAGGAAATTGTACGTCGTTTTGGGACAGGCAGTGCAGTAGAGTTCGAGTTTGAGCTGACCGTGTGTTGTATGAAATGTCACAGACATTTTGTGAGCAAAGAGTTTACTCTATGTATTTATCGGTTCAGAAGGAGAGATGAAATGATGGCTATGAATTTTCAGGGCGGGGAAATTTGTTTACGCGGGGACTAACTACACATCATAATGGTGTCACTGTCATGTCAACTAATCGTCTATCGCTATTATGTAAAGAACAGTCTTTCATTAAGAATAGATACTCCGTCGTTTGCTGTCATCAAGAAGCCATGAAACATCGGTGAAAGTACAGTATGAAGAAATCAGATAACCATCATATGTTCATGTCAAAATCACCAACATCCATATCAACGAAACAGCGGCAAACATGTCGTCAACTGCATTTATACGAGTCGAATCTGCTCCAAATAAAGATTTCATCTTTGGATATCCTGGTATACCCGCTACTGCAGTGAGTCTTATCTCTATGTTAATCAAATCAATCACAAACGACAATAAACTGATATTGAAACAGCCAAGTGTAGTTGGAAATGTAATATTACGACCACTTACAGGAGTCACGGCGCCAGTACCAGTATCGCTAGTCATGATATGTTTACAAAAACGAGAGTCTATACATCCCGGAGCAGAACATCTTGTTCGAGGACATTTAGGAACTCCAAGAAGAGAAATTGTAGAAATGATTGGTAAACAAATGAGATTGTACGGATCACCAGAACATAGCGATGCAGAATTCATGTTGGCCATGAATCTGCCATTCCTCATCTCTCTTCCGATGAATAAAATGAGTGACGATCAAGTCAAAAGAATACTTCCGCCCAGTATACAATTAGATCGCAGAATTGTAGAAACATTTTACGAATTAGTAGTTACTGTACAACACGGGCGGAATCAGCAACAAAAGCATTATTTTCCAATACCTCTACGAAGATATGATAATCTTTCTACTTTTGGAATGTTCAATAAACCAAAAACCGTCGAACAAACTGTCGATCATATCGTTTATTTATATGTAACTTTACCCAAACAATCTTACGGTCCAACAGATCCATTTAGTGTTTCTATCAGGTTAGGACCAAACCCTGACCTTTCATCTAAATCAAGAAGAGTTTCGGTTCAGAAATTAACAGTGACGATAGAGGAAGAAATAACATATAATTACGATCTCGAGGATGAACAACAACATCAAAAGAAGGTCAAACCATTAGTCAAGAAACAATTACCTATCGGTGTCAAACTTCCTGATGATGGATGGGCGACGACCATGATACTCGCATACCCTACCAAATCCTCCATTTCTCCCGATTCTTCAACTTTTACCGATGGCGTGCTTCCACGTGGTAAGAATGCCTTTCCTACTTCTCCATATGGGACAGGAATGGGTTTCACTACAATTGCTACTTTATATAGAATAGACTATTATCTCGTCGTGAAAGCGCAGTTATCGTCCGCAAAAGACATTACCATTCGCGTACCGATTACCGTCACGCCATTCAGTAGTGCAGATTGTAAGAATGAGATGGATGCTATTGAAAATGTCGCAAAGACGATGCTGAATGATAACAGTAATGTATTGGATGTGATGGGTATGAATGCTGGAAATACTATTATCAAAGGCGGGAATTGGAATGCTGGAGTCGGTGATGTTAATGGAAATGTAGATGGGTTAAGATCGTTAGGCGTCAAAATCGGTGAAGGAGGAATGAAAAAGCCTCTAATAGAGTGAGGTCAATATTCTTGGACTGTATCGCTCGTTGTATGATTGTTTGATGACATGAATGTTTTTGTATATATTGTGACTTTTAGTGTATTATAAAATCTTGTTTCAATCAAGCCCTGACGTGGCAATGTTGAAGACCTCTTATGAGTCTTATATCCAGCTGCATTATGATAGACACCAAAAAGTCTCCCCCAATGTCTTGTCTATTCTCAGTCTCGATTTCTTAGAAATATCTATCGTCGCGTTGCAATCCGCTATGAGCAATGCCATCTCATCGGTGATTATCAATTTGTTCCCTGCTAACAAAACAAATGTTTCATTCAAAGCTCGCTCCGATTCCATGTCAACGAATACGAGCATGGCTGTACAGTACAACAAGGGACGATTTTTGACTAGAAGGATTGAGAAGCATAAGAGGCCATAT
>Ga0160429_1000170_pt1 | contig 82060 bp, 54 predicted proteins | sample SolpanmetagenomR_FD_108199 | JGI IMG/M metagenome (GOLD analysis project Ga0160429, IMG submission 108199) | Solar panel surface microbial communities from Lawrence Berkeley National Laboratory, California, USA - R | ecosystem: Engineered > Built environment > Solar panel > Unclassified ... | reverse complement strand
GCGCCTGCTGCAAGGCCGCTAGCTCGGCCGCCGAGCAGTGCTGGGTGAGGGTGGCGTGCAGCCACTCGTCGCGCTCCTGGCGGGCGGTTTGCAGCAGCTGGCGGCCGGCGTCGGAAATGGCGATGTGCACCTTGCGCCGGTCAGTGGCCGAGGGCCGGCGCTCGATGTAGCCGCCCTCGGCCAAGTGGCGCAGTATCTGCGACATCGACTGGGTGGTGACCTTCTCCATCTCGGCTAATTCGCTGGGCAGCAAGTGCGGGTGCTGGTCGAGCAGGCGCACCACCGAGCGCTCGGTGAGCGAGAGCTTTTCGCGGGTAGGCGAGTGCGCCCGAAGTTTTTTCACCAGCCGCGTTACCACGGTGCGCAGCTCGGTGGCCAGGTGCTGGGCGTCGTCGGGGGCGGGAGCTTGAGTAGCCATAGTTACCAAGTAAACTTGTTAAGTAAGTTTACTATTATTTAACTCCGCAACTCCCCTAAAAGTTTACGCCACGCCCTACCCTAGCGCCACCTTCTTCCATCGCTTACAGAAAGGGTATGCTCGCCACCGTTTCACTGGCCTACCAGACAGGTCATCACATATCCAGTCGCTTTGCAGATGGTGTATTGGCTAAGAGCATGTTTGGGTTTCGCTGATATCACCCTTAATCCGTCATGCTGAGCTTGTCGAAGCATCTCTTCCGCTTCGTTGAACTGTCCTAACGAAGCGGAAGAGATGCTTCGACAAGCTCAGCATGACGGATTTTTAAATTCCCAAACACGCTCTAAGTATCGCTACACCTCAAGTAGCCACGGTAGCGAGCATAGTTGGCGTGCCTAGGTCTAAAAAGATGCTCCAAGTGGCCGCTAGCCTCGTTTTGCCTACTCAATTCCTCAATTAGCCTACAATCTCCGCCTAGGCCGCCGGCAACCTTTGCAGTGTTATCAACGCACCCAACTACCTTATGGCACAGCAACAAACAGCCGACAGTGGCACCGCCACCACACCGGGCAAAGTATGGTTTATCACGGGGGCCTCACGCGGTTTTGGCCGCATCTGGACCGAGGCCGCCCTGCAACGGGGCGATAAAGTGGCCGCCACGGCCCGCTCGCTGGCTAGCCTGGCCGACCTCCAAGCTGCCTACGGGGCCAACGTCTTAACGCTGGCGATGGACGTCACCCAGCCCGACCAAGTGGCAGCGGCCGTGACGCAGGCGCACGCCCACTTCGGCCGGCTCGATGTGGTGCTCAACAATGCCGGCTACTCGCTGGTCGGCACCATTGAGGAAGCTAGCGCGGCGGACGTGCGAGCACTCTACGAAACGAATATTTTTGGTACGCTGGCCGTTATTCAGGCCGCGCTGCCGCTGCTGCGGGCGCAGGGCCACGGGCACATCATCGGCATTTCGAGCGGGCTAGGGCTGGTGAGCCTGCCGCTCATTGGCTACTACTGCTCTTCCAAGTGGGCCTTCGAGGCGATTCACGAAAGCCTAGCCATCGAAATCAAGCCGTTTGGCCTGCACGTCACGTTGGTCGAGCCGGGTGCCTACGCCACCGAGTTCGGCAGCGATAATTCCCTGAAGTTTGCGCCTAGCATGGATAGCTACGCTGATTTTCGGACCAACTTTATGGCGCGTCTAAAAGGGTCCGAAGGCGGCGACCCGCGGGCCACGCCCCCGGCACTGTTCGCCGTTGTGGATGCGGCCGAGCCGCCGCTCCGTATTTTCCTAGGTAGCCAAAATCTGCCCTGGGTGCGGGCCACCTACGCCGAGCGGCTCGCCACCTGGGAGCAGTGGGCCCCCGTGTCGGATGCCGCCCAGGGCACTGCCGGCAAAGCTCACTAGCAGTGCGGCCGGCAGTCCCGCCGCCCACTTCTCCAATTACACCCTACCTTACCCGTGCGGCCACCAGCGACGCGAGGCCTTCCCGCCGGCCGCTGGTGGCTTTCGGCTGTCCCATGAAAAAATCAGAAACCAGTCCGCTGCGGTTCAACTCTCTGGCCGAGGCCCACCAGGTGCTGGGCCTGCCCCAGCCCCAGCACCCGCTCATCAGCCTGCTCGACGCCGCGGCCCACCCGGTGCAGGGAACAGCAACGCGGGAGCCCCACGTACTCAGCTTTTATAAAATTGCCCTCAAAACCGAAGCCGGCCAAGTGGCCTACGGTCAGGGCAACTACGACTTCACGGAGGGCAGCCTGCTGCTCGCGGCCCCCAATCAACTGCTGGGTAGCGCCCATGACACGGGTTGCCAGAGTGGCGCGGTGCTCCTGGTTCACCCGGATTTTCTGCTGGGCTATCCGCTGGCGAAAACCATCAAGCAGCACGGCTTCTTCTCCTACGCCACCCACGAAGCCCTGCACCTCTCCGACAAGGAAAAAGCTACCCTAGTAGCGCTGTTTGCCAACATGGAGGAGGAGCTAAGCAGCCGGCTCGATGACCTAAGCCAGGAAGTACTACTAGCGCAGCTCGACCTGCTACTAACTTACGCCCAGCGCTTTTACCAGCGGCAATTCCTGACCCGGCGCCCGGCCAACCGTGTGCTGCTCCAGCAAATTGATGAGTTGCTGGATGCCTATTTCGAGGCCCAGCAACCACTCGTGCAGGGCCTGCCCACCGTGCACTACCTAGCAGCGCAAGTAAACCTGACCCCCAGCTACCTGAGTGATATGCTGCGCTCGCTGACCGGCCAAAACGCCCAGCAGCACATCCACCACCGGCTGATTGAGCGGGCCAAGGAGCGCCTGGCGGTCACCAGCATATCGGTGGGTGAGATTGCCTATGAGCTAGGGTTTGAGCACGCCCAGTCATTTAGCCAGTTGTTCAAGGCCAAAACGAATACCACTCCCCTGGCCTTTCGGCGGTCGTTTGCTACCCGGCGATGACCTAGGAGTATCATTTTACTAGGGTTACTTGCTCCCTAAATTAAACTTCCTGTAAACGACTGTCATGCTGAACGCAGTGAAGCATCTCTGCCGCTTCATCCGAGCCGTTCACCGAAGCGATAGAGATGCTTCACTGCGTTCAGCATGACAGTCGTTTACATCTTTCTTAATCTAGAAACAAGTTTGTTTAGTCAATCTGTAGCCAGCGCTGGAGTAGCCCGTTGCTGGCGTGGCAGTAGAGGAGCAACCTTACCCTTGTAAGTGGTCGCGGGCTACGCTGCGCGAAGCTTGCGCCAGTATCTTGCTGCCCTTTACTCATCTAGCTTACCAGTGCAGAAACTCCTACTCGCCGCCGCTTTTCTCTGCTCTTATGCCGCGCAAGCGCAGAAACTCACCCCTACCGAGCGTAAGCTCATTGCGTCGGTGCAGCAGCACATGCCGCAGACCGAAAAGCTGCTGGAGCAAGTAGTGAACATCAACAGCGGCACGCTCAACGTGGCGGGAGTGCGTGAGGTAGGTACTATATTCCAGAAGGAATTTGACGCCCTAGGGTTCAAAACGGAGTGGGTGGCCATGCCCGCCAGCATGCAGCGCGCGGGCCACCTGGTAGCTCAGCACAAAGGCAAAAAAGGCAAGCGCCTCTTCCTGATTGGGCACCTCGACACGGTGTTTGAGCTGGATATGCCCTTCACCAAGTACACCCACCTCAACGACTCGACCGCCACCGGCCAGGGCGTAAACGACATGAAGGGCGGCGACGTCATCATCTTGGCCGCGCTTCAAGCGCTACAAGCCAACGGGTTGCTCAAAGACGCCAGCATCACGGCCTACTTCACCGGCGACGAGGAGCGCGGGGCAGGGTCCGAAGCCCGCGCCGACTTCATTGCGCGGGCCAAGGAAGCGCAGGTAGCCCTCGCGTTTGAGAACGCCATCGACCTGCACACCGTGGCTACGGCCCGGCGCGGCAGCAGCAATTGGCAGCTCAAAACAACTGGCACCGCGGCCCACTCGTCGGGTATTTTCAAGCCCACCGTGGGCTACGGCGCTATTTACGAGGCTGCCCGCATCCTCAACTCCTTCCGCGAAACGCTGAGCCAGGAGCAGTACTTGACCTTTAATCCCGGCCTCATCGTGGGCGGGTCCGAAGTGATGTACGACCAAGCAAAGGCGCGCGGCGAGGTGGTCGGCAAAACCAACATCATCTCGCCCACCGCGGCCGTGGCCGGCGACCTCCGCTTTCTCACCGAAGCGCAGAAGGAAGCGGCCCGCACCAAGATGCGCGCTATTGTGGCCCAGAACCTAGCGGGCACGAAGGCCGAAATCACCTTCACCGACGGCATTCCCGGCATGGCCCCTACCCCCGGCAACCAGCGGCTAGCTGACCTAGCCGACCAGACCAGCCGCGACCTAGGCTTCGGGCCGGTAGTGGCCGGCGACCCTGGCGCCCGCGGGGCCGGCGACGTGTCGTACGTGGCGCAGTACCTCGACTGCCTCGATGGCCTAGGTGCGCCCGGCAAGGGCGCCCACGCCCCCGGCGAAACCATTGACTTGAAAGCGTTTCCGAAATTAGTCGAACGCGCGGCGCTGATGATTTACCGGCTCACGCGGTAGGCTGACTTCAAAAATGGGTGCGGGTGATTCTACCGCTAGCCCGTGCTTACTCTACTCGCGGATACGTAAGGATGGCAGTTGCCTTTGGGCTAACTGTTAGAAAGAAGGTCATGGAAAGCGCAGCCTCTTGCTTGGTGCAGTACTCTCTTGCATTAACAATGAGGCAAGCGAGCTGCTGCGCTGCGCACTGCACGACCCTCTTTATCTGACTAGTCAACTACCTTATAGCCAAGCAACGCAGCGGGCTGATGGATGCTGAGGAGCCACGTTACTGCTTCTGGCCGCACTCATTACAAAAGCGCTGGTCGGTCTTGATGCTGCTGCCGCAGCCACCGCAAAACCTACCGGCCGCCGAAGCAGCCGCCACGGCGTTGCCGCAACCTCCGCAAAATTTCTGGCCGGGGCTTAGCTTGGAGTGGCAGCTGGGGCACTGCGAGATGCCGCCTCGGTTCAAGAAATCGATGCTTTTAGTGTAGTCCTGCTCGCGGGTTTTGGTGTAAATCTGCTCGCTGGTGGCGCGGGCTTGCTGGGCCGAAAGCTCTTCTTGCTCATCGGGGGCGCAGGTTTCGCAGAGGCCGGCTTGGTGGTTCCAGCACACTTCGGGGCACACCCAGTGGCCGCAGCGGGTGCACTGCTTAAAGTGCTGCTTGCCTTCCTGCACGGCCACGGCCAGGGCCTCGTCGTGGGCCTTGCCGCCCACGGCCCGCTGCATTTGATAGGCCGCATTGCCGGCCTCGTTGAAGAAGCCACCGAAGATGCTGCCGGCTGCGTTTAGCAAGCTACCCGCCATCCCGATGGTGCTGGTCTGGTAGCGCGACATGTAGCCGTTGTGGCACTTGTCGCAGTGAAACTTGAATTGGTAGCCTTTGTCCGTGGACAGGTCATCGTAGTTGGCAACGAATTGTAGCAGGTTGCTCATGGCGTAGCGAAAGGAATAAGGTGCAGCTGCGTAAGGTAGTTTGGGGCAGAAAAATACTCGCTAATCCGCAAGCGCAAGCCGGCAACCAACCTTCACAAGCTAAGAGAAGCGCGCACTGGCCCTAGGGAGTAGCGCTGGCTATATCGCTACCAAGCGGCCGGCATTACACCCCGTAGCTTCTCCTCGCCGGTAATCTGGGCTAGGGCTGCACTCGCGCCAAGTGGAGCATTGACCCTCGCCCCCGATTATTCCGGCTTACGCTTACTTCTTCCTCGCACCCCACCTAGCCTCGACTCACACCTTATGCCAAACAGTAGCTTGATGCAGGATAGCATATCCGACTTTCGCTTGGGCAACTAGTAGCAGCCGTGCTGGCGGCCTTACGCTCCTGCCAGCACGGGCTTTTGCTTATTTTCGACAGGAGCTACCGCGGCGGCCGACCCTGTTTCGCGCAGCAGCAGGCTAGCCAAGATAGCCAAGCTGGTGCACGCTATCCAGAACAAGCCGCCCTGCTGGAAGTGCGCACCAGCGTCGGCGGTATGGCCCAGGCTCTGGCCGTAGAAGCGGGCAAACAGTGGCCCAAGCAGGGCCGATACGCCGAAGGTGAGGAAGTTCATGGCCCCGGTAGCGCTGCCCTTCATGTGGTCGGGGTTAGCTTCTTTGATGATGGAATACGGTATCATGGCCGCGCCCGAGGCGATGCCAAACAGCAGCAGGCTCAGGTAGAGCGGCAGCAGCGTGGGCAAAAACAGTTGCTGTAAGCCTATCAGTACCATGCCGCTGGCGCCCAGCAGCAGCGCCGGCTTGCGGCGGCCCAGGCGGTCGGCGAGCCACCCTAGGGCCGGGCAGCCTACCACCCAGCCCAGCGGTACCATCGAGCAGGCCCAGGTGGCGGCAGCGTAGCTCATTTGCTGGTCTTGCTGCAAGGCCGCCACGCCCCAGTTCATGGCAAAAATGGTGGTGGGCGCGAATAGCAAGCCCGCTACCAGCCCACACAGATACGATTGCGGGTTGCTGAATACGATTTTGTAGGGCGCCAGCAGGCCGCCTTGCGCGGCTGGCTGCTGGGCCTGCGCGTGGGCATCGTTGGGAGTAATGAAGTACAGCGCCACGCCCGTGGCCAGATTGGCCAGGCCCATCAGCACCCAAAACAGGCGCACATCAAACCCGTGGTGAATCAGTGGACCCACCGCCGACTGGCCCAGCGCGCCGCCCAGCATACCTAGGCATTGCGTGGCCCCAATGGCCGTGGCCAGCGACCGCGCCTGAAACCCGCGCGAAGCCAGATACACCGAGCCCGTGAAAGCAAACGCCGAGCCCGCGCCTTGCAGCAGCCGGCCGCTATTGCCAGCCACCGACCCTGGCAGCGCAAACAGCAGGCAGCCCAGCGCCACAATGGCAATGCCCGCCGGCAGCGCGTACTTGGCGCCGGTGCGGTCGAGGGCAATACCGGCCACCAGGCCCGCCAGCGAATACGTGTAGTAATAGGTACCTAGGATGGCCCCCACCCCCACAGTGTCAACCCCAAACGTGTGCGCCAGCTCGGGTATCATCACTGCCGGCCCCGACCGCACTGCATACTCCAGGAAGTAAAAAAGGAGCGAAAACACCCAGGCAATGACGTAGGGGCGAGTGCGAGCGGAGCTATTGGCAATTTCCATGCAAGTGGTTTTTTGATTTTTAGAACTGCCCGCGCAAGCCAAAGGTTAGATTTGCTGGCCTGGCGCGGGCCAGTGCGACAGCTCAGCAGCCGCCTAGGTGCAAGCAGAAGGCACGCTCATTAGCAAGGCTCCTTTCGCCTGCCGAGCAACTCTTTAAACTAGCCCTTCACGCCATGAGCCTCTTCGGGAATGGCGGCCAGCCCCGGCGGCAAGCGGCAGCTGGTGCGGGAAGAGCAGCAGGAAGCTGCTCTCCGTAAAATACGTGGCTCAGTAGTAGGGTAGCCGCGTCAGCTGGCGCACGTAGGAGATGTGACCCGGCTGCGAGGACACAATAAAAAACAGGTAGTTGGGCGGCACCTGCTTGCTAAGAATCAGAAAATAGTCCCAGTTATTGAAGGGCTGATGCTGCACGTTGTGCAAGGTGGCATCGCCTGTGTTGTGCTCCCGAATGTCCCCTAGGGTGGTTAGGTGCGCGTGCCACACCAGCGGCAGGGCAGCCTCCTTAGCAATCGTGCGCACGGTGTGCAGGCAAAGGCCAGCCTAGCGCACTGGCAATCTTCTGCTCTTAATGCTGTAGATGATACCGTTGCTACGGCTGGCGTTGTAGCGAATGAGGGGCAGCACGTTGTTTTCGGTAGCAACGGCGTGGCGCTGAGCTTGCTCCAGCATCTTTTTGCCGGCTGCTTCCTGAGCGTCGGCTTCGTCGTCACTCACAATGTGCAGCGCGTACGCGGGCACGGCGCTTTTGTGAGGGAGCAGCAGGCTGAAATCGACCATTTCAAGCTGTTTAGCTGGCCCATAGCTGCGTATGGGTCCTAGGTAGCCTTCCTCCTAGCTTCCTAACAACAAGGCGACTTGGCTCAGCGCGGGGCCAAAGCGCTGCCTATGCTGACGGTGGTAGCTCGCGGTTCTCTGCTTAAGTTCGCCTATGCGTTTTACTACTCGCTTTGCCCTCGCTGCCACGCTACTGCTCGGCCACCAGGTTGCCACTGCCCAAACCAGCCCCGCGGCGGTGTGGAATAACAAGCAGTGCGCCGTGGTGCTGACCTATGACGATGCCATCGACGTGGACCTCGATAATGTTATTCCTGCCCTCGACTCGGCCAAGCTGCGGGGCACGTTTCACCTCATAGGCTCGGCGCCCGCCCTGAGCAAGCGGCTACCCGAGTGGCGGCGGGCCGCCCAGCGCGGGCACGAGCTCGGCAACCACGCCCTGTTTCATCCCTGCGATGGCAGCCTGCCCGGCCGCGGCTTCGTGACGCCCGACAACGACCTGAGCAAGTACACCGTGAACCGGGCCGTGGCCGAAATCCGCGCCACCAATACCTTGCTCACTGCCATCGATGGCAAAACGGCCCGCACCTTCGCTTATCCCTGCGGCGACCGCCAGATTGGCGGCGTGAATTTCTACGACCAGCTCAAAACCGATTTTGTGGCCGCCCGCGGCGTCACGGGGGGCCTGCCCACGGCCGCCCAGGTCAAGCTAGACGATGTGACCTGCTACTCCATCAACGGCCAGAACGGCCAGTACATGATAGACCTCGTGAAGCAGGCGCAGCAGTCGCACACGCTGCTGGTGTTTCTGTTTCACGGCGTCGGCGGCGGCCACTCGCTCAATGTGGACCTAGGCGCGCACCGCCAGCTCGTGCGCTACCTCAAGGCGCACGAAAAGGAGATTTATATCGCCCCACTAGTGGAAGTGGCTGCGAAAATCAAGACGGCTCAGCAGGGCCCCACCGGCCGCAAGTAGCGCGGCCCAAAAGTCTGCGCTACTTGCGGCCGGTAGGGGCTTACCCCAGCTAGGGTAGATAGCCGAGCACTTCGCCTAGGTGGGATATCTGCTGAAACTTCACGCCCACCAGCTCGGCCTCGGATACTTGCTCGTGTATCCAGGTGGCGTGGTAGGGCACGTGGATGGCGCGGTAGCCAAGGCGCACCACGGGCAGCACGTCAGATTTGAGCGAGTTGCCAATCATGATAAAATCGTCGGGCGTGGCCTGGTAGCGCTGAAAAAGACGCTGGTAGGTGGCCTCGTCCTTCTCGCTCACCACCTCCACGTGGTCGAACAAGTCGCCGAGGCCCGAGCGGGCCAGCTTGCTTTCCTGGTCGAAGAGGTCGCCTTTGGTAAGCAGCATCAGGCGGTGGCCGCGCAGGCGCAACTCGGGCAGCACCTCGGCCACCCCCGGCAGTAGCTCGATGCGAAAGCGCAGCAAGTCCTTACCTAGGTCAAGCAGTTGCTGAATATCGGCGCTCGTCACGGCCCCGTTAGTGAGCTGGATGGCAGTTTCTATCAGCGAGAGCGTCAGGGCCTTGGCGCCGTAGCCATACAGCGCCATGTTGCGCCGCTGCACGGCGTAGAGCTGCGGGTGCAGCGTGGCGGGGTCGCCGCAATGGGACAGAATATCGAAAAACGCGGCCTCTACTTGGTCAAAATGCGGCTGGTTGGGCCACAGGGTGTCGTCGGCGTCGAAAGCAATTAGCATATAAACAACTAGCAAGTAACAGGACCCGCTGCTGCGCGCCTGCACCTGCAAAGAACGAACAGCGGATAACAAACAACGAAAAACCAGCAACGACCTTTGCGGCTATGAAACACCTTGTGGACCTGGCCAACTGGAATCGGCGCGAACATTTTGAGTTTTTTTCGCGCTTTGAGGAGCCCTTTTTTGGGCTGGTGGCCAACGTAGACTGCACCCCCGCCCTAGCCGAGGCCAAGCGCCTGGGCGTGCCGTTCTTTCTTTATTATCTCTACCAAGCTTTGCAAGCTGTCAACCAGGTAGAGGCCCTGCGCTACCGCATCGAAGATGGGCAGGTCTACACTTACGACCGCATCCACGCCTCGGCCACCATTGGGCGGCCCGACCACACGTTTGGCTTTTCCTTCGTCGAGCTGCACGACGACCTAGCGGCTTTCGTGCGGGGCGCGCAGGCCGAGATAGCAGCCGTGCAAGCCAGCACGGGCTTGCGCCTGAGTCCAGCCACCGCCCGGCTCGACCTCATCCATTTTTCGGCCCTGCCGTGGGTGCGCTTCACTGGCCTCACGCACGCCCGCAGCTTTACGCACCCCGACAGCATGCCCAAGATTTCGGTGGGCCAGACCTACGCTGAGGGGGCGGCCACGCTCATGCCGGTGTCGGTGAATGTGCACCACGGCCTGGCCGATGGCTACCACGTGGGGCTATTTTTGGAAGAGTTTCAGCGGCGGCTGGGCTAGGTTAGCAGGCAAAGGCCAACCTAGCACACCTAGCCAAGGACTTGGGATAGTGCCACTTGCTACGCCAGGTGGATGCGGGTGGGCAATGGCAGCGCAGGCGAGCAGCAGTAAACGAACAGACGGGAAGTAGCCATCCCGCAAGCAGGCAGCAACTCCCCTACCGAGCGGTAGCTTTGGGCGCTCACTTAACTCGTCGTCCTGCGTGTCGTTTTCGTCCTCCATGCGTTGGCTGTGGCTCCTAGCAGGAGTGGCCGCTGGGCAAGCAGCCCAGGCGCAAGCCCCGTACGCGGCCACCTGGGCTTCGCTAGACCAGCGCCCCATCCCGGCTTGGTTTACCGATGCCAAATTTGGCCTTTTCATCCACTGGGGCGTGTATTCGGTGCCCGCCTACCGGCCCGTGAGCCCGAAGCCCTACGAGACGTACGCCGAGTGGTACGGCGCAGACGTGTACGGCAACGCGGCCCTGCGGCAGAGCTTCCACAACAAGAACTACGGCCCCACCTTCACCTACCGCGACTTCGGGCCGCTATTTAGAGCGGAGTTGTTTGACCCCGCGCGCTGGGCCGACTTATTTGTGCGGGCCGGGGCGCGCTACGTAGTGCTCACGGCCAAGCACCACGATGGCTACTGCCTCTGGCCCACCCGTGCGCCCTACAAGCAGCAGTGGCACAGCGGCGCGGTGGGCCCCAAGCGCGACCTAGTCGGCGAGCTGACCAAGGCCGTGCGCGCCCGGGGCCTCAAAATGGGCTTTTACTACTCGCTACTGGAGTGGGAAAGCACCACTACGGCCAATCGCCCCAGCGGCTACTACCTACCCAAGGCCGATATCGACCAGTACCAGATACCCGAGGCGCAGTACGTGGCGCAAAATTCGCTGTGGCAGCTTAAGGAGCTGGTCACCACCTATCAGCCGGCCTTGCTGTTTGCCGATGGCGAATGGGACCGTCCGGCCGCCTATTGGCGCAGCCAGGAGTTTCTGGCCTGGCTCTACAACGAAGCTCCTAATAAGGAAGAAGTAGTCGTGAACGACCGCTGGGGGCAAGGCACCCGCGGCCAGCACGGCGGCTACTACACCAGCGAGTACGCCAGCGACAACGATAAGGTCGGCGTGCAGCACCCCTGGGAGGAAAGCCGTGGCATGGGGCAGTCCTACGGGTTCAACCGGGCCGAGAACCTGGAAGACTACAGCACTTCGGCCCAGCTCGTGCACCAGCTCATCGACATAGTAAGCCGGGGCGGCAACCTGCTACTCAACATCGGGCCCGCGGCGGATGGCACCATTCCCGTGCTCATGCAGGAGCGCCTAGTGGACATTGGCCACTGGCTGGCTATCAATGGGGAAGCCATTTATGGCACCCGGGCGTGGGAGGCGGGCCCGGCCACCACAGGCCAGCCACAACGCCTCTACTACACTGCCAAGGGCCACGATGTGTACGTGCTCGCCACGAGTTGGCCCACCGAACCCTTCGAGGTAGGGGGCGTTCGCCCGGCCAGCAACACCACCGTGACCTTGCTCGGCAGCTCCTTACCCGTCAGGCACACCAAGCGACGAGGCAAGCTGCTCATTCAGCCACCGGCCCTGCTGCCAGCACAGATTCCGTCGCCATTTGCCTACGTGTTTAAAGTGCAGCACGCCACTCGCTAAGGCCGAGCCGGAGGCAATCCGGGTAGCAGTGCAGGGCAACCGCTACCCTTACGCAGGCGCAACGGGCCACCCCCCGCGAGGCAGACGCTTGGCCTTGCATCAGCTTCCCCAACGACATCGGCCCTGGCCGCGACTTACGCCGCGGCCAGGGCCGATGTCGTTGGGGAAGCTGGTAAGAAACCTATGGGCGGTCTATGCGATACAGACGGCCCTGGTCGGTGACGGCGTACAAGGCGCCATCGGCACCCTGGGTAACATCACGGAAGCGCTGGCCCTCGCTGGCCAACAGCCGCTCCTCGCCTATCACCTTGTTATCATTAATGACTAAGCGCACGATGTGCTGCCCGCTGAGCGCCCCGATAAACAAGTTGTTTTGCCAGCCCGCTACCCGGTTGCCGCTGTAAAACGTCATGCCGCTCGGCGACACTACTGGGTCCCAGTAGTAAACTGGCTGCTCTAGGCCGGTGCTCTGCTGCATAGCACCCCCGATGGGCTCGCCACTGTATTCGATACCATAGGTAATGGTGGGCCAGCCGTAGTTCGCACCCGCCTGAACACGGTTTAGCTCATCGCCTCCCCGGGGGCCGTGCTCGCTTTGCCAGAGGTCCCCGGTGGCTGGGTGAATAGCCAAGCCCTGCGGATTGCGGTGGCCGATGGAGTACAGCTCGGGCCGGGCGCCGGCTTGGCTAAATGTCGGGTTGCCGGCTGCCGGCTGCCCGTCTTTAGTAATGCGGATAACCTTACCTAGGGCCGACGTAACCACCTGGGCCTGGGGCCGCGTGGCGAGGTCCGAGCGCTCGCCGGTGCTCACTAGCAGGTTGCCTGTGCGGTCAAATACCACGCGCCCACCGTAGTGCAGGTTGCCAGCATAAGCGGGCTCGGCCCGGTAGATGACGGCGGCTGACTCAATGGTTCGCTCATCGGTGGCCAAGCGGCCCTTGCCAATGGCCGTGAGGTTGCCGCCGGGGCGGGCTTCCGCAAACGACCAGTACACCAGCCGGTTGGTAGCAAAATCGGGGTCGAGGCACACGCCCAGCAGCCCGCCCTGCCCGGCGGCATTCACCGCCGGCAGGCCCGTAATGGGCGCGCTCACCGCACCGGCCGCCGTAACGATGCGCATGGTACCGGCTTTTTCGGTTACCAGCAAGCGGCCATCGGGCAGGCCCGTAACGCCCCACGGGCTAGTCAAAGCAGAAGTAACGACCGTGGCTTTGTAGCTGCTGGCGGCGGTCGTGACGCTGCCTATGCGGGTTTGGCCGGTGAAAGCTGGTTTATAGGAGGTATTAGGAGCAACAATTTCGACCGGCGGGTCCGTAGACACCTCGGGGGTTGCCTCATCTTTATCACGCGAGCACGACAGCAGGGCGAGTGAACAACCCAGAACGGAAAGCAGACGCTGTTTCATAAGCAATTTTGATTAAGATTAGATGAACCTTGCCGTGCTAATACTGTAAGTACCCGCTTCCGGTTGCTTCTGAGCGGCACCGCGACCGGCGTAGCGACTGCCTTCGTTAAGCTCAACCCCGCTAGGGCGTAAGCTAGTGGCCATACTGGGCGCCAAACCCTTTGAGAAATATGACACTTCGCTTGATGCCTGTTAGCCGCTTTTTTCAAGCTACCAGCCCTTTGCCCTCCACCACTGAAGCGGTTGCGCGCCCGCAGCGCCGACTAGCTTTCTGCTCACTCGTTTATGCGTAGCGCTTTGTTTCGCTCGGCCCTAGGGCTGGCACTTCTTACCCTCCTGGCTGCCCCTGCCAGTAGCGGCCAACCCACGCCGGCCAGCAGCGGCCCAGGGCCCATTTTTACGAAAGGCAAGCCGGCGCCCACGGCCAACTTCACCGGCCGGGTGTGGGTGCAGGAGCTAGTAGGCAAAGGGGATAAGTACCCGTGCGCCGCGGGCAGCGTACAGTTTGCGCCCGGCGCGCGCACCTACTGGCACACGCACCCGGCCGGGCAAGTCTTGCTGGTAGTAGAAGGCACCGGCCACTACCAGGAGAAGGGCCAGCGCCTACTGCTATTGCACAAGGGCGACGTTATTAAAGCGCCGGCTGGGGTAGCGCATTGGCACGGGGCGGCGCTCCGCACGGCCATGACCCACGTGGCCATCAACCCCGATGTGGCGGCCGCGCCCGTGGTCTGGGGCCGGGCCGTGACCGAAACCGAGTACCTAGGCCAACGCTAGCCAGGGGCTGCCACCGGCACCTAGGAACTGAAGCCAGCGCCTGAGCTTCGCTTTCCTGGCGCCAGCTAAATAATGAAGAAATGGTGAATAAAATTGCAAGCAATTCGTTACCGTAGCTGTTAAGTAGCAGCCTTCCAATTAAAAAAGAAGGTGAAAGCTCTGGGGTTTTTGAAGTAGGCAGCTCGAAATTCTGCTGGTGGACCTTCCGATTGGGAAGCGCCGCGACAAAGCTCTTTATAAGTCAGCAAGAATGTATGCCACTAGCTAAACGCGCAGGTTACCAAGTTACTACTCTCGTATTGCTGCTGGTTGTGCTGGCTCCCCGCCTAGGGTGGGCACAGGCCCGGCACGTGCTCAGTGGCCTCGTGCGCGGCACCGACGGCACGGCCCTGCCGGGCGCCACCGTGGCCGTGCCCAGCCTGGGCATCGGCACGGCTACCGACGTGGAGGGCCGCTACCGCCTCGACGTGCCAGCAGGCCCGCAGGATGTGACAGTGTCCTTCATTGGCTACTTGCCGCAGACCTTTCGCGTGAACCTGAGCCGCAGCCAGCAGCGTACCCTTACGCTCGCCCCCAACCCCAACGAGCTGGGCGAAGTGGTGGTGCAGGGCCAGCAAACGCTGCGCGAGAAGCTCGAAACCACCCAGATGGGCGTCGAGCACCTCACCATTCGCGAGGCCAAGCTGCTGCCGGCATTGTTTGGGGAAGTTGATATTCTGAAGACCTTGCAGCTCAAGCCCGGCGTGCAGAGCGGGGGCGAAGGCAGCAGCGGCATCTTCGTGCGCGGCGGCTCGGCCGACCAAAACCTGGTGCTGCTCGACAATGCGCTGGTCTATAACCCTAACCACCTGTTCGGGCTGTTTTCGGTGTTCAACTCCGATGCCGTGCAGTCGGTGGACTTGTACAAGTCGGGCTTTCCGGCGCAGTTTGGTGGGCGCCTGTCGTCGGTGATTGACGTGAAGCTGCGTGAGGGCAGCCGCGAAAAGTTTACTGTGACGGGCGGCATCGGCCTCATCGCCTCGCGCCTGAGTTTGGAGGGACCCATAAACAAGGGTAAGGGCTCGTTTATCCTCAGCGGGCGGCGCACGTACTTCGACATCTTCACGCGGGCCCTCAACCGGGCCAATGCGTCCAGCGAAACCTGGCAGCCGATTCCGGACTATTATTTTCAGGACTTTAGCTTTAAGGCCAACTACACGCTCGGCGAGCGCGACCGGGTATTTGCCACCGGCTACCTCGGGCGCGACGTGTTTGGCTTCAATTCGTTTGCCAACCTGCAGGCCGATTTCTCCTGGGGCAATACCCTAGGGACGCTACGCTGGCAGCACACGTTTTCGCCCAAGCTTACGGCCAATACGCAAGTGGGCGTGACCAGCTACCAGTACTCGCTGGGCAGCCGGTTCGACATTCTGGCGTTTGGCCTCACGTCCACCATTCGGGACTACAACGCCCGCGTCGATTTTGACTACAACCTGCACCCGGCGCACCAAGTGCGCTTTGGGGCCAGCGCCACCCGCCACACCTTCGGCGTGGGCCGCCTGCAAGTAGAAACCGGCGACAACTCGCTCGATATCGACGACGACATCACCTACCCCGCCCTGGAGGCCGGCGTGTACGCCACCGACAACTGGAAGATAAGCGACAAGTTTCAGGCCGAGCTGGGGCTGCGCCTCACCGGCTTTAGCAGCGGTGGGCAGGCCTACGGGGGGCTAGAGCCGCGGGTGGCCGGGCGCTACGCGCTCTCCGACAAGGTATCGCTCAAGGCCAACTACGCCCTGATGTACCAGTACGCGCACCTAGTTAGCAACTCGGGCGCCTCGCTGCCCACCGACATCTGGTATCCCTCGCGGCTCAACATCCGGCCTCAGCGCTCGCAGCAGGTGAGCACGGGCGCGAGCTGGCTCCTAGGTGGTGGCAAGTACCTGCTCACCAATGAAGTGTACTACAAATGGGCGGCCAACCAGATTGACTTTCGCGACGGCGCCCAGATTTATGCCAACCCCAACCTCGACCAGGAGTTCATCTTTGGCCGGGGCTGGAGCTACGGCAACGAGCTGTACCTCGAGAAAAAAGAAGGCAAAACCACCGGCTGGATTGGCTACACCCTGGCCTGGAGCTGGCGCCAGTTCTTACCCCAAAACGGCACCGAGGGCGTGAACAACGGGCAGCCCTTTTACCCGAGCTACGACCGCCGCCACAACCTCAACGTGGTGGTGCTGCACCAACTCAGTACCCGCGTGAGCCTCACGGCCAGCTTCGTGTATACCAGCGGGGCGCCTACCACGCTGCCGGCCGGGCTCTTTGGCCTGCAAAACGTGCCGGGCGGCGACCTGCTGCCCGTGCCCGTGTACCCCGACCGCAACTCGTATCGCCTCATCCCCTACCACCGCCTCGACCTAGGGCTGGTGTGGAAGCTCAAGCCCGTGCGCTTCGGCACCGAGCGCGACTTGACTTTTAGCATCTATAATGCCTACGACCGGCGCAACGCCTACTTCGTGTATTTCGAAACGACCCGCGACCCAGGCACCGACCTCATCAATGGCTTCCGGGCCCAGCAGGTATCGCTGTTTCCAGTGATTCCGTCGGTCACCTACAACTTCAAATTCTGACCGCAGATTTAACGGCTGCAACGGATTGCGCGGATACGCCTGCTGCGCAGGCTGGCTGGGCTAGGGGCTGGGGCGGAGACTGTTGTTTTAGAGCATTTATATATGAAGCGTTTAACTAGTAAGCTATTAGGTGGGCTGGGGCTGCTGGCCGTTGGGGGCTGCAACCTCGAAAACCAGATTGAAGTGGTGCCGCCCCCCTATACCAGCGAGCTGGTGGTGGAGTGCTACCTAGAGCCCGGCGTGGTGCCGCGCCTCACCGTCACGGGCTCGGGCTCCTACTTGCCCACTACGCCGGGCACCGGGCAGCCCGCCCTTACGCTGCCCGACGCCACGACGCCCAGCGTGGGCTTTACGCTGCCCAATGGCACGACCTTGCAGCTGCCCATCGATGTGACGGTGAACCTGACCTTGCCCAGCGGCCAAGTGATGCCCATGCGCTTTGCGCCGGGCTTCGACGCGGCCACGCGCCGGGTGTACACTCATATCGGTACCGCGCCACTGACCATGCAGCCGGGCGAGCGCTTTGCCCTCGATGTGCGCGACACCCGCAACCACCACGTGACGGGCACGGCCGGCGTGCCCACGTTTATCCCGATTGACTCGGTGCGTTATGGCTTCAACGGGCTGAGCGGCGACGACCGGGAAGCCAACTTCGTGACCCGCTGGACCGACCCCGGCGCCACCGCCGACTACTACCGCTTGCTGCTCACCAGCCGCCGCGAACCTACCGACTCGGAGGGCGACTACCTCCTAAACGACCGGCTCTTCAATGGCCAGTCGTACACCTTTCCAACTACTTACCGCCTCACCCCCGGCGATACGCTCACGGCCACGCTCTTTCACATCGAGCCCGAGTACTTCAACTTTCAGCAGAGCGTGCGGGGGGCCATTTCGGCCAATGGCAACCCCTTTGGGCAGCCCGCCCGCATTCGCAGCACGGTGCAGGGGGGCCTCGGCATATTCGCCGTGCTCGTGGCCGACCGCCGGACCTTGATACTAAAGTAAAAAGATAGAGCCCCGGCTGACGGTTAGTCCGTCAGCCGGGGCTCAGGTATTGACCTATGTCATAAAAACACTAGCTGGCAGCAACGGCAGCAACAGCTCGCTGTTGTCGAAGCTGCGGGCCAGCCAGTAGCTAGCCCTTGCCGTGGTCTGGTGGCTTCTTAAAAGCCTAAGCCCACTGCCATTGCCTGCAAGGGCCGGGGCAGGTCAGCAACCTTGGTGGCGGCACCCGTAGTCAGGTTCAGGGTATATACGCTGGCAACCGTACCAATCGAGAGCACGGCGAAGCCTGTGCCGCTGGTGCCCCCAATGTCAAACCCGTTGGTACCCGTGGTATTTACCCCTAGGGCACCCACCGCGACGAGCGTGCCGGCGTTGGGCGGGTCTTGCCGGTAAAGCATATCCGTGTTAGAATCAATGTCGTAGAGCACGGTCGTCGTGGCGCCCGCAACGTTGTTGGTGTAGGCCGCAGCCGTCACGCTGGGCGTGCCTGGGTTCAGCACCCCATCTACTATGGCCACCCCATCGGCCGGATTCACGCGTAGGTTCACGCCGGCATCACTCACTATGCGGATGCGGTCTACCGTGGGGTTGAAGTCGAAGCCGAAGCTCGTACCTGTGAGCGGCAGCGGCGTGCCCACGCCCACTACCGTGGCGGCGCCCGACGCCATATTGAGCGTGTACAGGCGGTTGGTGCTACCTAGGCCGTAGAGCTGCCCATTGAGCGGGCGCATATCGAGGCCCACTAGCCGCTCCCCGCCTTGCAGGCCCGTTACTGGCTTGGTCACCTGCGTTTGGGGGCTGCTGGGGTTGAAGGCCACGAAGTTGTTGTCTGAGTCGATGCCGTAGGCCACGGCCTGCGTCGGGATGGCGATGCCCACGATGGCCGTGTTGGTCGGGAAGTTGTCGTAGCGCGTGGCGCGGCCCGTAGCCAAGTCGATTTTGTAAAGCCCGGACCGGTTATCTACGGTGAGGGCCGCAAAGGCCGCGTTGTCGGCGGCGGCAATATCAAAGCCCGCCAGCCCCGTCGCGTTCACGCCCAGGTCCCCGATTGCCACCAGTGTCCCATCGTTAGGTGGGTCCTGCCGGTAGAGCTTGTCGGTAGCAGGGTCGATGTCGTAGAGCACCGTGCTGCTGGCGCCTGCCGTTGGGTTGGTATACGCCACCGCCGCCACAGCGGCACCCGTTGCGCCGTTGATAGCGCCGTCAGTAATCATTACCGCGCCAGTTTCTGGGTTAAGACGCAGGTTTTGCCCCGTGTTGCTAACCAGCCGCAGGCGGTCTACAGTAGGATTAAAGTCGATGGTAGCGCCCGTGCCGCTGATAGCCGGCGTGAAGGGCCCCGCCCCCACCGCGCGGGCCGCGCCAGTAGTAGGATTAATGATGTACAGGCGGCTGGTGCTGCCCAGGCCGTAGAGCTGGCCAGTAGCGGGCCGGTAATCCACGCTCAGGATACGCTCGCCGGTTTGCAAACCCGTAATTGCCACCGCGACAGGAGCCCCCGCCACGTTGGTTGTGCTAAACTGATACAGTTGGTTATTATCACCTAGGGCCTGAAAAGTTACGTCTGTTTTGCTGCCAACAACATCGTCGTCTTTATCGCAGGCCGTGAAAACGGCGCCCATACCTACTAGCAGCGAAAGGGTACCTAGAGATTTGAAAAAATGAAATTTCATGCAAGATGAAGCTTTGGTGAAGATTCTTATCTTACGGTCTCCGGTACTGCTCAGATTGCCCGAAAAAATTATTAGGCCTGAACCTACTGACAGCGAAGCACTAAAAAACCTGTGGCCACTGCCCTAGGGCCGCGGCAGCGAGGCTACAGCACGCGCCCAGATAAGCAAAACCGTGTAGTGCCTGAGGCCGCTGCTTGTGCACAACCTAGGTAGGCCCGCACGAGCAGCGGGGTACCTAGGCCCGCGCTGCGGAGGCAGCCCAGCGTCCACTTCTCTCTTCTTGCTGCCAGCACCACCGCACGCTCATCATCTGGTCCTCTTCGCCATGCTTCGGCGCCCCGTCGGAGCAGTTTGACTGCCTGTGCAGTAGTGGCGCAGTTGTGCCCCTTACCAGCACCTTTTCTAAAGCCTATCTAAAAGCAGAATTGTACATAATTAGGGCGTAAGCGAAGCCTGGTAACATTCAATTAATAAATTGAACGGAACTTTGTCAAAGTAATTGGGGCTATTCAGCCTCGGTGTAAAAGTTTATCTAATAGATAGTTCCTATTTTCTTTTTTATTGAATGAAAAGATACTTACTGCGGTATAGCAGGCCTCTGCTTTTGGTATGCGGCACCGCTCTGAGCGCGCCAATTTGGCCCGGCAACAGCCACCCGCTGGCGCCAACGCACCTCACGGCCATCCTTCCCGAGTCGTTTGAAACCGGCACCAAAACCGACTACGCCACGGGCTCGGTGGCCTTCACTACTGGCAGCTGGACGCTGACCGACGCGGTAGTGGGCACGGATGCCGCCGACCGCAAGAACGGGGCGCAAGCCGTGCGCTTGCAGCAGGCCGGCACGCTGACCATGAACTTCTTCGTGGCAAACGGCGCCTCCACCGTCACGGTGCAGCATGCTAGCTACGGCACCGACGGCAGCAGCAGCTGGGAGCTGTGGGCGCAGTCGGAGGGGTGCAACTGCACCAAGTGGACGAAGGTGGGTACCACGGTCCTGACGGCTTCACCGGTGCTGCAAGCGGCGTCCTTCACCGTCAATATACCGGGCAAGGTCCGGTTTGAAATTCGCAAGACCTCGGGCGGCAAGGCGCGGCTCGACATCGACGATTTTGCGGTGGCGGACTTCGGCGTGGCGCAGCCCTCGCTCGACAACAGCCACCTGGCCCTAGGTAACCCGAGCGGCGCGGCCACCGACGTTTCGATGCCCACCAACTACTTGCTGGACAAGCCGCAGTACGCGTTGTCGTATCACCGCGACCAGGGCAAACCCAACTGGGTAAGCTGGCACCTCGACCTGTCGGACCGCGGCTCGCAGGACCGGGTAGACGACTTCCGGGCCGACCCCACCCTGCCCGAAGACTGGTACCACGTGACGGAAACCAGCTACCAGGGCTCGGGCTTCGACCGCGGCCACAACTGCCCTTCGGCCGACCGGACCTCTAGCCTAGTCAACAACTCGGCCACGTTCTTGATGACCAACATGATGCCCCAGGCGCCCCAAAACAACCAGCAAACCTGGGCCAGCCTGGAGAACTATACCCGCACTTTCTTGGCCAGCGGCAATGAGGTGTACATCATCTGCGGCTCGTATGGGGTGGGCGGCACGGGCTCGAACGGCGGCGTAACCACGACGCTCGACGGGGGCCGCATCACGGTGCCCAACCGCTGCTGGAAGGTCATCGTGGTTTTGCCGGTGGGTGATAACGACGTGTCGCGCGTCAACGCCAACACCCGCATCATCGCCATCGACACGCCCAATAGCAACTCGATAAACACCAACTGGGGCCTGTACCGCACCAGCGTCGATGCCATCGAGGCGGCTACGGGCCTCGACCTGCTTTCCAACCTGCCGATGGAAGTGCAAGAGGTTATTGAGGCGAAAACCGACGGTGGTCCGGTGAGCTAGGTAGTGGCCCTACCCCCTTTTTCTTTTAGGATTTTATTCGGCCTCCTGGCCTTTCTATGTCTTCAACTTTTAATCTCCTAGGGCAAGTACGGCGCTCTTCGCACCTCACGAGCCGGCTTGGCCGCTTACTGGTGCTTGGTGCCTGGGGCGCATTTCCGCTGGCCGCCCAGGCGCAGCTGGCGCTGACTTCAGAGGCCCCCGTCACCCAAAACTTCGATGGTATCGGGACCACGGCTACGGCCGCGCTGCCCACGGGCTTCAAGTTTTCGCTCGACGCTACGCCAACCTACGGCAGCACAGCCAACTACACGGCTACGACAATTGCCACGACAGGCAACAATTTTACTACGGGCGGCACCTACAACTTTGGGGCTACGGCCGGGTCAACTGACCGCGCCGTGGGCTTTTTGAATAGTGGCTCGTACACTTCGCCCCGACACATTTTGCTAGAGGTGCAAAACACCTCGGGCTCGGTGGTGCAGGACCTAGGCGTGCAGTTTGATATTGAGAAATATCGCTCGGGCAGCCGCGCCTACGACTTCAAGTTTTACGTGAGCACCGACGGCATCAACTGGGTGGCGCAGCCAGCCGGCGACCAGAGCTACCCCGCCGATGCCAGTAATACGGTGTACTCCTACCCTCCTCTCACCACGAGCAAGCAGGTGACCCTGACGGGCGTCGCCATTGCCCCCAACGCTACGTACTACTTGCGCTGGAGCGATATCGGCGTAGGTGGCAGTACCAATAGCCAGGGCCTGGGTCTTGACAACGTAGTGCTTACCCCCACCCTAGCGGGCGGCACCACGCCAGCGCCAGGGGCAACTATCGCGACGGGTAGCCTCGCGGTTACCTCGTTTTGCCTGACCTCAGCTACGGGCAGCCCGACGTTTAGCGTGCCTTTTACCAGCAGCGGCACGTTTACCGGCACTTATCGGGCGCAGCTTTCCAATGCGGCGGGCGTATTTCCGGCAAATGCGACTGACAATATCATTGGCAGCGGTGCAGCTTCGCCCATCGCGGCGGTGCTGCCAGCGGGCACCCCGAGCGGCAGCGGCTACCGCATTCGGGTGCTGAACGATGCCCCGCTTACCAACGGCACCGACAACGGCCAGAACCTGACCGTTACGCAGTCGCCGGACGATAATACCGTGACGGTTTCGCCCGCCACGAGCCAAACCCTGCTGACCACTGCCACTGGTGCCACGCTGACGGCTACGGCAACCTCGCCTTCGGCCTTCGCCTGGTACTACAGCACCAGCGCGGCTGGGCCGTTTACGACCGCTATTGCGGGTGCCACGGGCGCCAGCTACGCGGTGAGGGGTGCGGACTTTGGGGGTGCAGGCAACTACTACCTCGTGGCCCAGGCCACCGCTACCACCAGCTGCGGCGCCATCGCAGGCCTAAGCGCGCCGATTACGGTCACGGTGACGGCACCGCCCGTAGTGACGACGCCCACGCTGACGGTTTCGCTGGCCACTATCCCAGATTTTGGCAGCACTGCCAGCGGCGCGGCTTCGCCCGCCAAGAGCTTTACGGTGAGCGGTGCCAACCTCACCGGCCCGGTAACGCTGACGCCTCCGGCGGGCTTTGAGATTCGCACCGGCGCCCAGGCTTTTGCCTGCTGCCCGATTCAGCTGACGCCAGTAGGCGGCGCCGTGAGCGCGACTATCGACGTGCGCTTTGTGCCCATGGCCACGCAGCCCTACGCGGCCACCATCGCCGTGAGCAGCCCCGGCGTGGCGGCCACTTCTGTGAGCGTGGCGGGCACTGGTATTGCGCCCGTGTATCCGGCCACGGTGAGCACCGCCGCTATCACGGCCCTGGCGCCTACCGGCGCCACTACGGGCGGCACCATCGCCGCCGATGGCGGCAGCCCCATAACGGCGCGCGGCGTGGTATGGAGCAAACTAGCTACTCCTACCCTGGCGGCCAGCAAGACAGCAGATGGTGCCGGCACTGGCGACTTCACCAGCACCCTGGCGGGCTTGCTGCCCGGCACGACGTACTTCGTGCGGGCCTACGCCACCAACGCCGCGGGCACGGCCTATGGCGAGGAATTCTCCTTTACCACCGTGGCCGTTTCGCTGGCAGCCGAGCCTACTACCCAGAGCACCCTCACGGCTAGCGCCGTGACCAGCACCTCGCTTCAGCTGACCCTAGCGGGCGGCACGGGAACCAAGCACCTCGTGCTGGCTCGCCTCAGCACGGCCGTAAACGCCACGCCGGTTGATGCCACCACCTACACGGCCGATGCCGCTTTCGGCGCGGGCACCCAGCTAGGAGCCGGCAACTATGTAGTGTACGCGGGCACTGGCACCAGCGTAACCGTGACGGGCCTACGGGCTAGCTCAACCTACACGTTTGCGGTATTTGACTACAACGACAACGACACGCCCTACGCCGAAAACTACTTGACCACGGCGCCCGGCACCCTCTCGCAGGCTACTCCCGACGCCCCGGCCGCGCTGCTGCTCGAAGAGAACTTTGACTACCCAGCCGGCACGGCCCTCACGGCCAACAACTGGACGGCCCACAGCGGCGCGGGCACCAATGCCATCAAGACAACGGCCAGCGGCCTGAGCTACCCCGGCTACGGGGCTAGCGGCATCGGCAACGCGGCGGCCATCACGGCCAACGGCGAGGACGTGAGCCGCAGCTTTGCGCCAGTAGCCCCCCGCACACCGGTGTACGTATCGTACCTGGTGAACGTGGCCAGCGCCACGACGGCCGGCGACTACTACCTTCACCTCGGGCCTACTCCCCTAGGTGGCAATTTCCGCAGCCGGGTGTTTGTGCGCCGCGGCGCTACGGCCAGCAAGGTGCAGTTTGGCATCAGCGGCAGCGGTGCGGCCACTTACTCGACTACCGACTACGACGTGAACACCCCCTACCTGCTGGTAGTAAAGTACACGTTTGACGAGAACGGCAACCTAGCGCAGCTCTTCGTGAACCCAGCCGGCGACACCGAGCCCACTACGGCCGACGCCAGCTCGACGGAAGCAGCCAGCACTTCGCCGGCCAACATCGGCACCGTGGCCTTGCGCCAGGGCAGCAGCTCGCCCAACCTAGTGGTCGATGGCCTGCGGGTGGGCAACACCTATCGGGTCGTGAAAACGGGTCTCGTATGCCTGCCCCCCGCGCCCAAGTTTGCGGCAGCCCCGGTTTGCGTGGGCACGCCCACGGCCTTCGCCGATGCCTCGACGACGGTGGAAGCTAACGCGACTTACGCCTGGGACGTCGATAACAATGGGCAAGTGGACTATACCACCAAGGGCGCCATTGCGCACACTTACCCGGCCGCAGGCACCTACACAGCCACGCTGACCATCACGCAGGGTGCCTGCTCCGAGGTGTACACGCAGTCCGTAGTGGTGCGGGCGTTGCCCACGGCTACCCTCAGCGGTAGCCCCACCGTTTGTGCGGGTAGCAACGCGACGCTGAGCGTGCGCCTAACGGGCGTAGCTCCCTGGACACTTAGCTACTCGGCCGATGGCGGCACCACTGCCACGACCACCAGCGTAGCGGCGGCCGACGTAACGGCAGACGGCGTATACGCGCTTGTAGTGCGCCCTACTACGACCAAAACCTACACCCTAACCGCCGTTACGGACGGTAACTGCACGGGCACCGCCCTTGCGGGCACGGCTACCGTTACGGTCAATACCGCGCCCGTACTCACGGTGCCGGTGGTGCCCGTAGCCACTACGCAGGCGGGCCTGCGCGGTGCTTCGGTGGCTTTTGCTGCTACGGCTACGGGCAGTACGCCCGCGCCGGTACTGGCGTACTCGATTACCCAGAAAGGGGTCATAACGCCCATCACGTCGCCCTACGTGTTCCCGGTGGGCACGACGGTCGTGACGGCCACGGCAACCAACAGCTGCGGCACAACCAGCCAGACTTTCTCGGTGACGGTGCAGAACCCCACGCTGGTGAGCGTACTCCACCAGAACTTGGATTCGCGGGTGGGTGACAACTCGATTAAGCCCAACTTACAGCTCGTTAACAACAGCACGGCGGCCATTCCTTACAAGGAGTTGACCTTACGCTACTGGCTGACGGTAGAGGACTTTGCCGCAGTTATGGCAAGCGTAGACTGGGCCCAGGTTGGCACGAGCACCGTAAAAGCGCGCTACGTAGCCCTAACCCAGCCTGCCCAAGGCGCCTTCGGCTACGTGGAGTACAGCTTCACAACGGCGGGCAACCTGGCAGCGGGCGGTAACTCTGGCCCTATCCAGTCGCGCATCTACAAGCAGACTCAGACGGATGTTAACGAGGCTGATGATTACTCATATGCCGCCACGCGCACCTACGCCAAGAACGAGCGCCTGACTGTGTACCGCAACGGTGTGCTGATTGGGGGGATAGAGCCCGCCCTGGTCGCGCCGGTTACGGCCCTGCAAGTGTGGTCGCAGAATACGAGCAAGCAGCCGCAAGCCAACACCCTGAGCAGCTACCTGCAACTGCGCAACGTGGGCAACCAAGCCGTAGCCTACCAGGATCTGACGGTGCGTTATTGGTTCAGCCCCGAAGGCACCAGCAAGCTCAATGCATTCGTGGACTACGCGCAGCTCAGCAACAAAAACGTGAGCATCACCTTCGGCAAGGCCGGCACCGAGACCTACGCTGAGCTACGCTTTAATACTACCCTAGGTAGCCTCGCGCCGCTCAGCAGCACCGGCAACGTGCAGTACCGCATTGCTAAAGATGATTGGTCGCTGTTCAATCAGACCAACGACTTCTCGTACCAGCCCGCTGGCCGGGTGCTAGCCGAGAACGACCACATCACAGTGTATCAGCAAGGCCAGCTGGTGTACGGCCAGGAGCCGGTCGGTGCTGCATCGGCTACGTCTGCTAAGCTGGCAGCGTCGGCTCCGACTAGCCTACTGGAAGAAGCTCCAGCTGCCCTGCCCGCCGCGCTCAGCAGCTACCCCAATCCCTTCACGAGCAGCACCACGCTAACGTTTGTGCTCGCGCAGTCGCAGGCGTACCAGGTGGAGATTTATGACCTCAATGGTCGCCTCGTGCAGCGGCTGCAAGCTGGCCAGGCTACGGCGGGCCAGCAAGTGCAGGTGGAGTGGCAAGCGGCCAACGTGCCGGCTGGGTTCTACCTGGCCCGCCTCACCACCGGCACCATCGTGCAGAACCTGAAGTTGATTCGCCAATAAGGTAACCTACTTTCTGTACTAGCAAAAGCCGGACCCAGTGGGTCCGGCTTTTTTGTGCGCGCTACAAGCGGGAGGTAGCCTCAACCTGCAATGTTATTCCTCGGGTTTAGCGGAGCTTTTAAGTCAGTCCCTAGGGTGTGCGCGGCCACGCTTCACCCGATGCGTTGTAAGGACTCGCGACCCTGTCTTCGCCTTGCCATCACAAGTAGCTGAGCTTCTTGAGCGAGCTAAGCCCAGCTGCTTAATGGCAGCAAGCACCCTATCGGCACCTAGGGGGTTGTGCGCCATCTGGCAGATAATTGGGAAACGAGCGTTGCGCATTTTCCATAGCTCGATAGGGTCGCTCTGGGTTACTGCGTGCAGCACATCGAGCGGCTGGCTACTGAGCAGCAATGGGGGCGCGCCTAGGTCATCGCCTAGGTCGCACACGGTGGTATAGCAGGTGAAGTGGTCCTGCGCAAGCAGCGTGGCGTAGGTGCTTTCGGCAGCATCAGAAAGGTCTGGCTGTCGGGCAGGCGTACCGGGGGCCGGGCAGTGGCTGGGTTACGCTCAGCGCATCGGCCCGCTGTCAGGCAGTGAGCGACACGGCGTAAACGCCGCCCGCCAGATTGCGAATGCGCCACTTCAGTTTCAGCGTGTCGGTGGCGCTGGCAATGGTGAGTTTGGAGGGCGCGTGCTGGCCATGCAGCTCAACGTTGTAGCTGAAGGTGGTGCCGACGCCCACGGCGGGCGCTTGGGCTCGAGCCTGAGCCGCGGTGCTACCTAGGGCAGCAAGCAACAGTAGTCAGAGCCTTAGTAGCAGGCTTACCAAGACGCGTTAAAACGAGGGATAGACTGCTAGAATGCGGCCCGCTTACAGCACTGGGGCGGGCCGGAAATAGGTACCCCCAGGGAAGCTGATGACGTAGTCTGACTTGAAGTGCGTGCTCGGACGGTAGTAGTCGGTACTGATGATTTGGGCGCCCGATTGCATGGCCGCCTCAAAGCTGCTCTTGTCGTTGCGGCGGGCTTCCTGGGTGTCACTGTCGGCGCGGGTGCGGATGATGTAGCCTTTCTGCACCAAGGCTTTAATAGTCCCTAGGTCCTTCTTGGCGTTGTTTAGGATGTGAATGGCCGCCTCGGGCGTACCCGGCTCGGCATCGGCAAACAGCACCCGGCCCTTCAGCGACGGGTGGCCCTGAATGTAGGTAGCGCGCTTGGCCCCCACCTCATCGAGCACGAACACGAACTTGCCCTGCGCGGCCCGCAGCGTGGGCCAATTGCGGTGCAGCACGGCGCTTTCGAGGGTGGCGTATTTGCCGCGCACCTGGTCGGGAGTGATGAGCTGGTCGGGCCCTAGGTAGTCGCGGATTTCCTTGTCCAAGGCATCAAACACGGCCGGCGTGAAGGGCTCTGGCACCGTGAGGCCCGGCCTCGGCAGCGCCTCACTTTTGGCATTCATGGTGATGAACACCGGGTTGTGCGTGGGATGGGCCAACGACCACTTTTTCAGCTCCTGCAAAGCCAGCTTGAAGGTGGGCGCGTTGCTGCGATAGTCGAGGTCCTGGATGTGGAACACCTTGAAACCCGGCTCTTTCATTAGCCCGGCCGCATCGTAGGGCGGCTGGCCGGGCGCCAGGTCGAGGCCTTTGGGGTGGGCGTACTTGCCGCCTTGGGTATCGGCATACACGTCGATTTCGAGGGCCAGCAGCCCTAGGTCGAGTTGCTCGGTTAGGGTAGCGTGCTCGTAGTCAATTTTGCTAAAAGTGGCCGAATCATTTTTTTGTAATAGGGCAAATAGCTGGGGGGCTATGGCCTGCTTGTAGCTGTTGTGCGAGCCAATGACCTGAATCTGGTTCATCAAGGGCTCGGCGGGCTTGGTGAAGGCGAGCGAACATAGGCCGAGGAGGGTAACGGGGATAAGAAGGAATTTCATAGTTGTCTAAGTAGAAGTAACAGGTGCCGACAGTGTGAAAGCTAGCTAACCTAGGTCTATAAAAACGTTGGTCATGCAGAGCGCAGCGAAGCATCTCGCGTGCTGACGTTTACAAGCGCTAGAGATTACTGCGCCACGCGAGATGCTTCGCTACGCTCTGCATGACCAACGTTTTGCTGCGACACGCCGAGACTTAATACCCTGTGTTCTGCACCAAATTGCTGTTGAGCCGCAGCTCGATAGTCGGCACGGGGTACAAGCGGCGGGAGGTGCTTTTATCCATCTTCAGCACATCGTTGGGCAGCGGGTACTCGGTTTCAAACTGGCCGAAGCGGATGAGGTCGTTGCGGCGCCAGGCTTCCCAGCTCAGCTCGCGGGCGCGCTCGTCGAGCATGCCATCCAGGGCAATGCTGGTGGCAGCCTGGGCCCCAGCGCGGGCCCGGATTTTGTTGACCAGCACCAGCGGGGTTTGCAGCTCGCCGCCCGCAGTGGTGGCCGGGGCGCCGCGCAGGATGGCTTCGGCTTTCATCAGGAGCACGTCGGCGAGGCGCAGCAGGGGCACGTCGTTGCCGTTGAGGCGAGTGGCCTGGATGATAGTGGGGTCGGGGTAGTACTTGATGGAGCGCACCCCCGACGCCTGGCTGGCTTGGGTGTTGCCCACGTCCATGGGCTTGGGTGGCACCAGCGTAAGCACCGGGTTGATGTTGACCTGGGTGGTCGAGTTGGAGTAGTAGACCGGCGTGGTAGTGAAGCCGCCGTTGCCATCGGGCGCGTACTGCGGGCCGGCCAACCAAGTGCGGGTGCGGAAGTCGCCGGGCAGGTTGAAGCGCGCGTAGAACTCGGGCGTGGTGCTCATGGCAATACTCAGGTTCGCATTGAGGCCATAGGCCTGCGTGAGGTAGTAGTAGAAGCCAAAGCGCGTAAACTGGTTGCCCGGAATTTGCTGGTCGTAGGGCACAGCGAAGATGGTTTCCCGAATCTGGGGGCCGTTGTTGGGCAGGAAAATATCGCGGTAGCGAGTATCGAGGGCGTAGTTGGTGTTGGCCTGCACGCTATCGGCCATGCGCACCACATCGGGGTAGCGGGCAGCGCCCACATACACTTCCGAGTTGAGGTAGAGTTTGGCCAGCAGCGCGTACACCATGCCCTTGGTGGGGCGGCCGTACTGCTGGGTGTTGGTGGCGGCGTTGCTAGTCTTGGCCGGCAGCTTGCCGGTGATGCCCGTCAGCTCGCTTTCGATAAACTTATACACCTCGGCGCGCGGCTTGGTGGCGGGCGAGGCGGGCGCCGGATAATCCGTAATAATGGGTACGTTGCCGTACAGGTCCATCAAAAAGTAGTAGTACAGCGCGCGCATGGCCCGGATTTCAGCCAGCCGATTAGCCTTTTCCTGGTCCGAGAAGTTGAAGGTGCTCGTAACGTTGAGCAGGCGGTTGCAGGTTTGGATGCCGCTATACGCCCACTGCCAGATGGTGAGCACGTTGGGGTGGTCGGGCGTCCAGGTGTGGTAGTGCAATTGGCGGTATTGGCCGCCGTCGTCGAAGTTGCCATCACGGGCCGGAATGATAGCCTCGTCGGTGCTCATGGTTTGCATGCGCCAGTAGGGCACCGCAAACTGCGACGACAGATTAGAATACATGGCCCCCACCGAGGCGTTATAGTCGCTGATGGTCTTGGGAAAGTTGGACTCTACAAACTGCGACTCGACCGGCACGTCCAGCTTTTTGCAAGAATATGTGGTGGTGGCTAGCGCGCTCAGGGCAAGGAGAATAGCTTTGCTTTTCATAAGTAATTCCTAGGTTGCCATGCCAAGCGCAGCGAAGCATCTCGCTCGCTTCATTGCTAGCGTAGGAGTTACTGCTCCGCGCGAGATGCTTCGCTGCGCTCTGCATGACGGATGATTTCAAACTATTTAAAACGAAGCCGTTAGCCCCAGCGTGAACGTCCGGGTTTTAGGGTAGTAGTTGTTGTTGTCGATGCCCGGCGTGAGGCCGCCGATGTTGATTTCGGGGTCGATACCGCGGTACTTAGTGATGATGAACAGGTTGTTGGTGTTCACGTAGAAGCGCAAGGCTTTCACGTACTGCGTACTGGGGCGCAGCGTGTAGCCCAGGGTGGCATTGTCGAGGCGCAGGTAGGAGCCGCTTTCCAAGAAGCGGTCGGAGATGAGGTAGGCGTTGATGTCGTTGAACGACTCACCTAGGGTGAAGCGCGGGATGTTTTGCAGGCGCGCATCGGCCGGGTTGTTGAGGCCGGCCAGGGTGGCGTTCAGGATTTTATTGCCATACACGCCGCGCACCAAGAAGTTGAGGTCGAAGCTCTTGTAAGTAAAATTATTGACCCAGCCGTAGATAAGCTTGGGTTGCGCGTTGCCCACCACGCGCTGGTCGGTGGTGAGGGGCTGGGTGGCGGTGGTGCTGCCATCGGCCTTCTGAAAGGTGCTTACGCCCGCTTCGTTCTTACCTAGGTAGTGCCACAGCGTGAAGGTGCCCACCGCCGAGCCGGGCTGAATAATCTGGCTGTAGTTGCCGCTTTGGCCCTTGCCGCCGAGCTGCGCGGTTTGGATGTAGGGAATCGTAAACCGGTCGGTGCTCAGGTTGTCGATGCGGTTGGTATTGTGCGAGAAGTTGAGCGACGAGCGCCAGGTGAAGGCGGCCGTTTGCACGGGCACTGCGCTCAGCACCACCTCAATGCCGCGGTTGGTCATGCTGCCCACGTTGGCGGTGTAGGTGGTGTACTGAAACTCGGTGCTCGACACCGGCAGCACGTCGTCGATGAGGTCGCTGGTTTTCTTGATGTAGTAGTCGACCGAGGCCGTGAGGCGGTTTTTGAAGAAGCCCACGTCCACACCTAGGTTGGTGGTGGCGGTACTTTCCCACTTCAGGTCGGGGTTTTCGTTGCGCACGGCGTTCACCACGTTCGAGATGGTGCCGTTGTTCAGGTACTTGCTGCTACCGGGCGGCGTGCCGTAGATAAGGATAGACGAGAAGGCGTCGAAGCCCTGGCTGTTGCCCGACACGCCGTAGCCAGCGCGCAGCTTGAGGTCGCTGAAGGCAGGCAGCCCGCGCATAAACTCCTCATTGATAATGCGCCACCCTAGGGCCGCCGTGGGGAAGTAGCCGTAGCGGTTGTTGACGCCGAAGGCCGACGAGCCATCGCGCCGCACCGACACCTGCGCCAGGTAGCGGTCGCCGTATTGGTACTGCGCCCGGGCATACTGCGAGATGAGGCGCAGTGTCGAAATCGGATTGTTGTCGAAGGCAACCTGCGCCAGCGACGATGGGTTGGACAAGTATAAGTTGTTGTACCCTAGGGCATCATTGGCAAAGCCCTGGGTCGTGATGCCAAAGCCGTCGTTGGTGCGGTCTTGCTGGTACGAGTAGCCACCGAGCAGCTGCAAGTTGTGCTGGCCGAAGGTGCGGTCGTAGTTGGCGTATAGCTCCACCACGTCGTTGGTGGTTTCGTACTCGTTGCGGCGAGCCACGCCACCTAGGTTCACGGCCAGGCCCGATTGGCTGTTGAAGTAGCTATTGAAGTTGGTTTGGGTGCGCTGGTTCGAGCCGCTAAGCGTGAGCTTCAGGCCCGTAAGTATGTCCACCTGCACCAAGCCGTTGACCAGCGTTTTGCTGTCCTTGGTCACGTAGGTGTTATTATTCACCAGCGAGAGCGGGTTGAGTGGCCCGCTGCCGGTGCGCGTATAGTTTTCCTTGTAGCTGCCGTCGGCGTTGTAGGGGCTCACCGTGGGCAGGTAAAACAGCATGTTTTGCAGTACCTGGGTCTGCGGCAGGTCGTTCTGCGTGGTCGAGCTGTTGATGATGTTCACGCCCAGCTTCAGGCGGTTATTAAAAAAGCGCTGGTTGATGAACCCCCGGTAGATGATACGCTCCAGCGAGGTGCGGTTCAGAATGCCATTATTCTTCAAGTAGTTGACGCTGGCGCCGTAATCGGTAGCGTTGGCCGAGCCATTGAAGGACAGGTTGTGGTTGGTGGAGTAGCTGGTGCGCTCCACTAGCTTTTGCCAGTCGGTGTTCGAGCCGTCGTCGTCGGTGGGCTGGGCCAGCGGGCGGGTGTTGTTGGCTACTAGGTACTGGCGCAGTTCGTCACCGCTCAGCATATCTGCTTTCTTCGATACGTTGGCAATGGCGCCGTAGGCGCTGTAAGTCAGTCGCGTCTGGCCCGACTTGGCCCGCTTGGTGGTGATGATGATAACACCGTTGGCTGCCCGCGTACCGTAAATAGCTGTGGATGAGGCATCCTTGAGCACGTCAATGGTAGCAATATCATCGGGCGCCAATAGGTCGATGCTTGCGCCGGGCACGCCGTCAATCACGTAAAACGGCTCCGTCACGCCGCCATTGAGGGTGCGGATAGTGCTAGGACCGCGCAGCACCACCGAGGGGCGCTGGTTGGGGTCACCACTCTTGGTGATGTTGAGGCCGGCCACTTTGCCTTGCAGCAGCTCAGCGGGCGTCGTGAGCACGCCTTGGTTGAATTCCCCGGCCTTAATAGAGGTCACCGACCCGATAATATCCTCGCGGGTGGCCGTGCCGTAGCCGATAACCACCACGTCCTTGAGCTTTTGCGCGTCGGGCAGCAGCGTCACGTTGAGGCTGGTTTGGGTGCCCGCAATTACTTCCTTGGGCTCCGTACCTAGGAAGGAGAACACCAGAATATCGGCCGGGCCGTTGGTTTTGATGCTGTACGAGCCATCGGGGGCGGTGCCTACCGCAGTGCTACCGTCTTTTAGGCGTACTGTCACGCCGGGTAAGGGCGCGTTTTTCTCATCCGTCACCGTGCCTTTGATAGTTTGCTGCGCGGCGGCTAGCATGGGGCACAGCAGCAGCGCCAGCCCTAGGCTGCTGGTGCGAAGCCCATCGGCTGGCTGCCGTAAACGGTGAGCAAAGTACTTCTTTTTCATAAGCGCCTAGGGCAATGTGGATTGGGCTGTTTTTGAGCACCACAAAGCACCGCCGCGCCTATTACCTGAATGTCATTTTAATATTACAGTTTGTATTACTCGAATAAACAATGAGATATATACTAGCTGGCCTCCTGACTGAACCGGACAGCCGCCAGGCTGTGTGGAGGTTGTAGAAACAGCACTACGCCGTGGCGGGCAACCGCATTAGCGACCTGCTAAACAAGTTTTGCTACCTAGGGAAAGTGGGCGCTCGTTTTGAGCGCCCACTTTCCCTAGGTAGCAAAACTTGTTTAGGACAGCATCTGCTTATCCTAATGCCGGTAGAGCAATTGGGTTTTGACGATGCCGTAGCCGCTAACGCGCAGCAGGTAGGCCCCTGGTAGCAGGGGCGCCAAGTCGAGGGGGTGGGCTTGCTGTCCCGCCAGCGCATACGTAGCTAGGCTGCGTCCTGTGAGGGTCAACACCTCGACCTGGTATAAGCCGCTGCTGAGCCCCGTTAGGTCGAGGGTAGCGGAGGAAGTAACCGGATTGGGAAACAGGCTTACTTCCGCGCCTTTTAGCGGGAACCGGACCGTCCGAACCGGTGAGGTGCTGGGTTTGCCTTCCGTGTCTACCTCCTGAATGAGGTAGTAGACAGGAGTATTAGAAGAAAGCCGAGCCGCTACCTCTTTATCAACCCAGCTGTAGCTGCTAGGCTGGTTGGTCGTACCCTGCCCTTTGATAAGGGCGACCTGCGTATATAGCTGGCCATCGAGGCTACGCTTTACACTAAAGTGGTCGCTGTTTTTTTCGGTGGCAGTTGTCCAGCTCACCAAAGCATTCTGCTGCTGTGCTACTACCGAAAAGCTGGTCAGCACTACGGGCAGGGGCGCCGCGGCCGCAACGGCAATTTTTATATTGGTCGGCGAGCCAATCTGGCCCACTTCGTCCTGCGCCGTGTAGGGCAAGACCAGGGTGCCCGCAAAATTACTGGCCGGCGTAAAGGTGATTTGGCCCAGCGAGGTAACGCTAAGCGTACCCTGATTGGGCAGCGTAAGCGTCGACTGAATGCCTTCCTGGACGATGTCGAGGTCCACGGTAGAGGCGGCGTAGCTGGCGTAAGAGAAAACGTCGTTATTGAGCACGTTCATCGACACCGGCTGGCCCTGGTACGTGCTGATACTATCCTGGCGCAGGAAGGGCGCCCGCACTACTTGCAGCTTGCGGACTTCGTGAATACCCGTCTTGTCACCGGTAGAGCCGGCCAACCCAATGCGCAGGTTCTTAGGGGGGGCAGGAACGCTTAGCTCATTGATAACGGTCTCAATCATGTTGCCGTGTTGCAGGCGCACCGTTAGCAAAAAGGCGCCGTTCTGGGGCACCGCATTGATAAACACCCGGCGGTAATCTGGGGAGCCTACCTGGGCACGGGCCGTTGCCACGCTCAGGCTGTAGGGCAAGGTCTTGGTTCCTCCTAGGTACGGAAAACCGAATTTATAGCCGTCGCCCGCACCCCGCAGAGCAATGCTCTGGGGGTACCGCCCGGGTCCCCCAGAACGCAGCACGTCCGGGCTAGAAAAATTACCAAACTCATCTATCCCAATACCTAGGTAGGCATGCGCCACGCCCACGTAGCCTAGGCTGCCTCCGGTCTGCCCAGCCGAGAAGGTGCTGGCCGACGTCTGGTCGGCATCTACCAGAAACACCGACAAGCCATCAGCTGGGGTATCGCGGCTACCGTAGCTAAAAAACTCAAAGGCAATGCTGAAGCCCTCCGTGGCGGGAAACTGGTTGTTGCCAATGGCATAGCCCGACTCGTACTGCACTGCCTTTGTCAGGCGCAAGTACCCTTCCCCATCAGGGTCGGTATCATTGGCGGTGAGCGTTGCCGTGCCTCCCAGCGTAAAGTTGGCACTACTAGTAGTCTGGAAAGATTCGGGGGCTAGGCCCTGCGCTGCACCAAGGCGCGGGGCCAAGCCAGTGAGCAACAAGAGGCCGCCACTAGCCTTTACCAACTGCTTACCCAAATAGCGAAAAAATGTACTCATATAAGGAACTTAAAAAATAAAGTAAGACAACAATAGGGTATTCAGATGGGCACAAATAACGAGCACAAGCGCTCTAACCGCAATTGCATTTACTGTAATATAAGCTAATTGAACGACTTAATGGTTGATGTTATACTTAATCCTTATTTCCTGCTATGCCAAGCTTGCCATCTCCTTCTCAAACTGCCATTTTTGGACTGTCAGGTTTTTTTAGATGCTGCTAAGCTCCGCTGTGGCCCGGTGTGCCGCCTAGGTAGTAGAAAGGCTACAAACCGGTGAACGCGCTGCCTACTGCTAGCTGGCGCTGCTCGCTACTGGTATCGCCCGCGTTTTCTACCAAGCGCGGCACCACCAAACAGGCCTGGTCCCGGGCGCCTAGGTGCTGGTTGAGAGCCTGCTCGGTCGCTACCTTGCTACGCCGCAAACCAGCTAGCAGAAGTGGTGGCAAGCGGCACCCTGCCAAAGCTGTTCTTGCTTAGCCGCCGCCCGTGCGGTGGCCGACAGAGTGCGGGCCGGCTGATACTAGGTTGCGTAGTGTGTTCCGCTCTTTCTTTACCAGATGCTGCAACTCCATAATTTTAGCAAGACCTACCAGGGGCGGGCGGTGTTGCGCATCGATGCGTTCACCTTTGCCCCCGGCATGTACTGGATTCAGGGAGCCAATGGCTCGGGCAAGAGCACGCTGCTTCGGGCGATTGCTGGCGTGACCTCTTTTGCGGGCGACATCCTGCTGGCGGGGCAACTGAGCGTCAAGAAGCAAGCGGTGGCCTACCGCCGCCTCGTCAATTTTGCCGAGGCAGAGCCCCTATTTCCTGATTTTTTGACTGGCTATGAGCTTATTAACCTATTCAAAACGGCAAAGGATGCGCCCCCACGCCAAGAGGATTTTTACCTGGAAAGCCTGCAAATGACTGCCTACGTGCACGAGCCAGTGGGCACCTATTCGAGTGGCATGCTCAAAAAGCTGTCACTAGTACTCGCCTTCCTAGGTCGGCCGACCTGCATCTTGCTCGATGAGCCGCTGACGACCCTAGACGCGGAGGCTATTCCGGTGCTGTGCTCATGGATGGCCCACCAGCAGGCCCAGCACGGCACGAGCTTCTTGCTGTCCTCCCACCAGAGCGTTGCCGCCGACTTGCTGCCCGCCATGCAAAAGCTACTCGTCGAAAACGCTACCCTGCGCCACGCCTGATGAAGCGCCCCCTAACCCGCGTCTTGCTCAAGGTGGTGGCCAGCGGCTTTTATCAGGAGCACACCGGCTGGTTGATTTCCCTCTTCCTACTGGTGTTCATCAACTTCTTCTATACCAGGGTACCGAACCAGTCTCACCTGACGGAAGCGCAGCTCATTGAAAATGGTTTTCGGTTGGTTATCGCCTCGGTTAGCGAGCCCCTGGGGGTGGCCGCCCTGCTAAGCGTCGGCTTGTTGTACAGCTTCAAGAGTTGGCACTACGTGGCCGGCCGCTTGCGGGGCATAGACGTGCAGTTTCTAACCTACAGCAGCAATGCCCTGCCGTGGTCGCGGCAAATACGGTCTTGGGCGGTCGTGCAGGGGGTTATCTTACTGCCGATTGCGGTGCTGTACCTCTACGCACTGGTAGTGGGGTTTATTTTTCACCATTGGCTTGTGCCGGTGCTGCTTCCCCCCTACTTACTACTGCTCACCGTGGCCGGCGCCTACTACTACACACGGCTGCTGCACGGCACCGGAAGCAAGCCAGAGGAGGCCGCTAGGCTAACCTGGGTTCGCAACTGGCCAAAGCCGCTTTTCAGCCTGTTCTTATACGAAATCCTTGGCAAGGAGCGCATTACCTACCTCCTTACCAAGGCAGCCTCCGCGGCGAGCATTGGCTTGCTGGTGCTGGCCTTCCCGGCTTCGCACCACGACGTGCGGCTGGCGGGTATGATAGGGCTATGCTGTGCGGTCGGGCACGTCATCCTGGTTTTCCAAGCCAGTGCCTTTGAGTTGCTTTACCTCCCCTTTGTGCGCAACCTACCCTACGGATGGGCCCAGCTGTATTGGCAGCAAGTGCTTTTGTATGGCGCGCTGCTTCTGCCCGAGCTAGGGTGGCTGCTAGCAACGGGCAACCTCGGCGTGGGCCTGCCCGCCGCTGGTTTGCTACTGGGCGTTACCCTGCTTTTGCGCGCCCTACTTTACTGGACTGGCCAGCACATGACCACCTACTTGCGGCTGGTAGTTGGCTTGTTCCTTTTCTTTCTGCTGGCCAATTTATTTGGGCTAACCAGCCTGCTAGCCTTGGGCAGCGCCTTGGCGGCGGCAGTACTGCTGTACTACTACCGGTACCGGTAAAGGCAAAAGATAGTCGAGCCCCCGCACCTTGGTCCGCCACCAGCCTAGGAGAAGGTCGGGCCTGTATCAACCTGGCCTATGACCCTATTTCAAGTAGTCCTACCCCCTGCTGGTCCGGCCTAGGGGGTTGGCACGCGCGCCACCTCCATCAGGTTCGGTGTTTCGCGCACAATGCGCAGGGCGCTGCCGCGCAGGGCTACGCGCAGCGCTTGGCGCCGCGTGAGCCGGCCGCGCACCGGCTGCACGGGTACATTGACCAAGGATTTATCGGGGTAGCGGATGAAGCAGCCTGTGGCGCGGGCAATGGCTCGGGCCGTTTGGTCGAAGCGCTGGGCGGGCAGGTTGTAAACTACCTGCTGGTCGCAGCGGCCCAGCTGGATGCGGACCTTTTCGGGGGCTTTTTTGGCGGGGGCTGGCTGCTGGGCCAGCACGAGGCTGGATGCAGTAAGCAGGTGCGCCAGGACTAGGCTGGCGATAGAACGGGTGAAAAGCATGCGTGAAAGTAGGTAGTCTTATACCTTAGGCAAAACGGTGGCGCAACTACGCGTAGTAGCCTGCCACCTGCTTGCTGCCCAAAAGCTACCCCCAGATTCCGCGTAATTTGGCCCCATGCCACTCCGTACTCTACTAGTTCGCCTTTGGTCTACCACATTTTTTAAAAGGGTCGCTGAGGTGCACTCGCAGGCCAGCCAAGACCTAGCGCGGGCCAACCACCCGGTAGTAAACTGCCGCCTGCGCCAGCTAGAAGTGACGCTGCTGAGGTTTTCTAAAGCGCTCATTAGCAAGCTTGTCGCCTGGCATTGCCATAGCCCGCAGCAGGCCATTTCACGATGGGCGATTTTCTTCGTCTGGTTGCTGCTGTTAGCCACCGGGCTGAGCTGCACCCGCCACCCAGGCGTACAACCCTCCGGCAGCTTGCTAGGCCCGCGCAGCTATGCGCAGCGCCTGCGCCAGTTGGAGCAAGCCGACAGCCTGTGCAATTTTAGCTCCGGAGTGCGCCTGTCGGCGGCCGAAGAGCAGGCTAATCGGCGCCTAGTGGCCCTGCGCGAGCAAGCGCTGGCGCATTACGATTCCATCCATTTTTTTCCGCCGGCCCGCAATTTTTACCGGGGGCGGCGCCAGCTCTATGCCAGCCCGCTCTACCGCTTGCTGCGGACCATGCCCAAGGGCGGCGTGCACCACCTGCACCCCGGTGCGGGCGGTAGCCCCTGGTGGATGGTGCAGCGCGCCGTGCGCGAGCCCAACTGCTACGTATTCTGGCAGCCCGACCGGGGGCCGTACCTCAAGGGCCAGCTGCATTTCTTTCGGCCTGGCGAGGTACCACCGGGCTTTGTGGCAGCGCAGGAGCTCCAGCGCACAGTGCCGGGCTTTGGGGCACAACTGCACAAGCTGTTGACGTTTGACGAAAGCATCAACCACGACTCGGTGGATGTGTGGCGCGAGTTTGAGAAGCGTTTTCAGCGGGTGGGCGGCTTCACGGGCTACCAGCCGGTATTTGAGGATATGGCCGTAGCCACGTTCGACTCCTTGGTGGCCGATGGCGTGCAGCACGTGGAGCTGCGCACCGGCCTGAGCGGCAGCCTCTACGACCTGCGCCACCCAGCGGGCTCGTTTCCGGCCGACTCCATCATTCACTACTACCAGCGGGCGGCGCGGCGGGTGCGGGCGCGGCAGCCAGCGTTTACGTTTAGGCTGATATATGCTGACCTGCGGTTTAAAACGACCGAGCAGATTCAGCGCAGCATTCGCACGGCCTTCCGGCTGCATCGGCGCTACCCCGGCGTGGTGGCAGCCTTCGACTTGGTGGCGCACGAAGATGCCGGCCACTCCACACGCTACTTCCAGGAAGCATGGCGCGTGCGCGACTCGCTGACGGCCGCCACCGGCGTGCAGCTACCCCTGTGCCTGCACGATGGCGAAAGCACCTGGCAGCACGTGCCCAACGTGTACGACGCGGCCGTGCTGGGCAGCACCCGCATTGGGCACGGCTTCAACCTAGCCTTTTTTCCGGCGGCCGAGGACCTGGTGCGCGCGCAGCATATCTGCATCGAGGTAAGTCCGCTCAGCAACCAACTGCTCGACTACGTGGGCGACCTGCGGCTGCACCCAGCCCACACCTGGATTCGGCGCGGCGTGCAGATTTCCATCAGTCCCGACGACCCCGCCATCTTCGACTACGTGGGCGTGACGCCCGACTACTGGAGCATCTTCCTGGCCTGGGAATTGGACCTGCGCGACCTCAAGCAGCTTGCCCTTAATGGCATCAATTACAGCTACCTAGGTGCGGCCGAAAAGCAGCGCGCGCTGGCCGCTTGGCAGCAAGACTGGCAGCGGTTTGTGGCGCGCCTCAACCAAGGCACCTAGTAGCTGGCGCGGCCCCACTCTTAGTTTTACCTAGTAGACCTGAATTGGAAAACCAAAAATTTACTTGTCCTGCTGAGCAGGACGAGTGTTTTCGGATTGGTTACTCCAGGGATAAGCCTCTTTTCTATTTGCATGAAACACCGCTGTACTTACTTTCTTTTGGCCCTGCTGTGGCCGCTGCTGGGGCTAGCCCAACCTAGGGCGGCCAAGCCGACTGCCCCTGCCAAACCGATACCGGTGCGCGTGGTGGTCGTGACAATGTTTGAGCGGGGCGAGGACGTAGGCGACACGCCGGGCGAGTTTCAATACTGGGTCGAGCGGCTCCCGCTAGCCCAAACCATCGCGTTTCCGCAGGGCTACCGCGCCCTGCGCTACAACCCCGAAAAGCAGGTCCTAGGTATCTGCACGGGCATGGGCACGGCCCGGGCGGCGGCCTCTGTAATGGCCCTAGGTATGGACCCGCGCTTCGACCTGAGCAAGGCGTACTGGCTGGTGGCGGGCATTGCGGGCATCGACCCGGCCGATGGCAGCACGGGCTCGGCGGTGTGGGCCGAGTGGCTGGTCGATGGCGACCTGGCCCACGAAATCGACCCGCGCGAAATGCCCCAGGACTGGGCCACCGGCTACCTGCCGCTCAGCAAAACCAAGCCCTACCAGCAGCCCGCCCGCGCCGGCGAATACAATAACGCCCTGCACCTCAACCCCGGCCTGGTGCGCTGGGCCTACGACCAAACCAAGGACCTGAAACTCCCGGACAATGACAAGATTCGGGAGATGCGCCAAGCCTACACGCCCTACCCCGCCGCCCAACAGCCACCCCGCGTGCTGCTGGGCGACCACCTGGCGGCCATGACCTACTGGCACGGCGAAAAGCTAAACCAGTGGGCCAACGACTGGGTCAAATATTGGACCCAGGGCCAGGGCAACTTCGTGACCTCGGCAATGGAAGACACCGGCACTGGGCAGTCGCTAGAGTTTCTGGGCCGGGCGGGCCGCGTCGATTTCAGCCGCTTCCTGGTGCTGCGCACGGCCAGCAACTTCACGATGCAACACCCCGGCATCACGGCTATTCAGAGCCTGGCCAACGAGGAGCACGGCCAAGACAAGGGCTACTCGGCCTACTTGCCTGCCCTCGAAGCCGCCTACCTCACGGGCTCCACGGTGGTAAGCCGCCTGCTCAGCAACTGGCCCACCTACCGCGACAAGCTGCCCGGCAACTAGCCGGCTTGCCCTACTTCCCTCCTACTTGCCTTTGCATTGATGCCTTCGCTAGCTACTTTCTTTCGCTTTCAGGAGCGCCAAACCACCCTGCGCACCGAGCTGGTGGCGGGCCTTACCACCTACCTCACGATGGCCTACATCGTGTTTGTAATACCAACCACCCTGGGCGCGGCCGGCATGGACAAGCCGGCCCTCATCGCGGCTACGTGCCTGGTGGCGGCCCTGTGCTCGGCCCTGATGGGCCTAGGGGCCAACGTGCCCATTGCCCTGGCGCCGGGCCTGGGCATGGGTGCCTTCTTTACTTATACCCTCGTGCTCACCAATGGCGTGGCGTGGCCGGTGGCGCTGGGCATCGGCTTTTGGGCGGGCGTGCTGTTTCTGGGGCTGAGCCTGGTGGGCGTGCGCGAAAAGCTGGTGGAGGCTATTCCGCCGGTCATTGTCACGGCCATTCCGGTGGGCATCGGCTTGTTTTTGCTTTTCATCGGCCTGCGCAACATGGGCCTGGTGGTGGCCAATCCCGCCACGCTGGTGGGCCTGGGCAAGTTTACGCCGCCGGTGGTGATTGCCGTAGTCGGACTGTTTGTGACGCTGGCGCTGCTCATTCGACAGGTGCAGGGCGCCATTCTCATTGGCATTGTGGTGGCTACGGGCCTGGCGGCGGTGGCCGGGCTGGTGGCCGCGCCCACGCAGCTGCTCACGGCCCACGTGAGTCTCGCGCCAGTGGCCGGCAAGCTCGACCCGCTTGGGGCGCTGCATTGGCGCTGGCTCGGGCCGATTTTCGCTTTGTTCTACATCAATATGTTCGACTCGCTGGGCACGCTGGTGGCCTGCGCCGGCGAAGCCGGCCTGCGCCAGCCCGACGGCAAAATCCGGGGCCTAGGGCGCATGCTCAACCTCGACGCCGGGGCGGCCATCGTCAGCAGCTTGCTCGGCACCTCGCCCAGCACGGCCTACATCGAGTCGGCCACCGGCATTGCGGCCGGCGGGCGCACGGGGCTCACGGCGCTCGTGACGGCGGCGCTGTTCCTAGGGTCGCTGGCCATCATTCCGCTCATCGGGGTGGTGCCGGCCTATGCCACGGCGCCCTCGCTGGTCATCGTGGGCTTGCTGATGATAAGCCAGATTCGGCACCTCGATTTCAGCCGCTACGAAGACTACGTGCCGGCGCTATTCACCATGCTCATGATGCCTTTTAGCTTTTCCATTGCCACGGGCATGGCGTGCGGCTTTTTGTCGTGGGGACTCATTCGCATCCTGTTGCTACGGGTGCGCGAAATCAGCTGGGTGATGTACCTGATTATGGCCCTATCGGTGGTGAGCTTGCTACTGTGAGCCAGCGGGTTCATTACTACCATGGGAGGCATTGCCCTAGGTGAGCGGCGCCAGGCCACGGGTCAAAAAGGCAGCTGAATACGCACCTAGGTACTAAAATCTCGGTGTGGTTGCCGAAAGGCCAAGCGCTTGGTAGAATAAGTTAAGGGCTGCTCCAAACCAGAATTCGCGTCACCTTTGCGGCTTATTATAAAGTGCCGCAAGGGATGAACGCCACGGAGCAAGCAGAAAGAGAATACCTAGAAGAAATAAAAGAGAAGCTGGCGCTGGCCATCCGGCGCGGCGATGATGCCGTGAAGCAGTTTTCGGACGAGCTGCGGCAGAAGAAGCAGTACATCCACGAAAACCAGTCGGGCATGGACGACGCGGATATGGTAGCCGCCGACCAGTCCATCAACCGTATGGCCTTTACGGGCGAGGCCGCCGTGGCCCGCAAGCGCAGGCTGCTCAAGCTCAGCCAGTCGCCCTACTTTGGCCGCCTCGATTTTACCCCGCAGGGAAAGGCTAAGTCGGCGGTGTACATCGGCGTGTATTCGTTCCTGGACGAGCAGCAGCGCCAGAACCTGATATACGATTGGCGGGCGCCTATCTCGTCCATGTTCTACGACTATGAGCTGGGTGAGGCGGCCTATCCCACGCCTACCGGCACCATGCAGGGCACCATTGAGCTTAAGCGGCAATACAGAATCCGCGACGGCCAGTTGGAATTCATGCTCGAAAACGACGTGAATATTCACGACGACGTGCTGCAACGCGAGCTGGCCAAGTCCTCCGACGATAAGATGAAGAACATCGTCGCGACGATTCAGCGCGACCAGAATGCGGTGATTCGCAATGAGACCGCCCAGGTGATGGTCATCCAGGGCGTAGCGGGCTCGGGCAAAACCTCGATTGCCTTGCACCGAATTGCGTTCCTGCTCTACCGCTACCGCGATACTATTGCGGCCAAGGACGTGCTTATTATCTCGCCTAATAAGGTCTTTGCCGACTATATCTCCAACGTCTTGCCCGAGCTGGGCGAAGAGCATATTCCCGAGCTGGGCATGGAAGAGCTGGCCGCCGACTTGCTCGAAAACCGGTATCCGTTCCAGACATTTTTTGAGCAGGTAACGGCGCTGCTCGAAGACCACGATGCGGCCTTTATTGAGCGCATCCGGTTCAAGTCATCGGTCGAGTTTCTGACCCAGCTAAACCAGTACCTGGTTTACATCGAAAACAACTACTTTACTTGCAGCGAGCTGCGAGTTGGCCGCACCGTCGTGCCGCTGCCCTTCATCCTGGCCAAGTTCAAGGCCTACCACCGGGCACCCATCCTCAAGCGCTTTCCGCTGGTGGCCCAGGATGTGCGCAACTACGTGCGCGACGCCGCCGGCCGCAAGCTCACGGGGCAGGAAAAATCCACCATCGGCGAGGCCATTCCGCGCATGTTCAAGTTTATGCAGGTGCTGGACCTCTACCGCGATTTTTACCGCTGGGTGGGGAAGCCCGCACTGTTCCGATACGAGCCGGGCCGCACCCTCGAATACGCCGATGTGTTTGCCTTGATTTACCTGCGCCTCCGGCTCGAAGGCCTCAACGCCTACGAGCGGGTCAAGCACTTGGTAGTAGACGAGATGCAGGACTACACGCCTGTGCAATACGCGGTGCTATCGCGCGTCTTCGTTTGCCGCAAAACCATCCTAGGTGATGTAAACCAAACGGTTAACCCCTACAGCGCTTCTTCGGCCGAAACTATCGAGCGCGTCTTCCCGCAGGCCGAAATCGTGAAGCTGTACCGCAGCTACCGCTCGACCGTCGAAATCACGACGTTCGCGCAGCGCATCACGCCCAACCCACTCCTTATTCCGCTGGAAAGGCACGGGCAGGAGCCCGTGGTGGCGCACTTCGATAGCTCAGACGAGGAGCTACGGGCCATTCAAGGCCTGATTGCCACTTTCCAAAGCGCCGGCCAGCAGTCCCTAGGTATCATCTGCAAGACGCTACGGCAAGCCGCCACCGCGTACCAGGCGCTGCAAGCGCCCGGCGTGCAGCTGCTCACGGCCGAGTCCACGACCTTGAAAGAGGGCGTCATCATCACCACCGCCCACTTGGCCAAGGGCCTTGAGTTTGATGAGGTCATTGTGCCCTTCGCCTCCGCTCGCACCTACAGCACGGAGGTAGATAAGGGCATGCTCTACGTAGCGTGTACCCGGGCTATGCACCGGCTCACATTGACGTATACGGGGGCGCTCACGCCCTTCTTGGCGACCTAGGGCAGGCTAGCCTACCGCGACTAACCGTAATCGTTTTTGACTGTCCTACGCCAGCTCTACCAAGCCCGGCTAGTGCGCTAACTAAAGAAGTACCCCAAGGCCCATATACAATATTTCGCCCCAAACGGATAGGCAGGTGCCATGTCCGTTTGGGGCGAAGTAGTAGAAGTGCTATCCTAGCTAGTACCCAGGATTTTGCTTAAGCTGCGGCGAGCTATTCAGCGCATTCAGCGGGATGGGGTAGATTTTGGTGTGGTCGTCGGTATCGGGAGTTTTATCCCACCAGGTGCCGGTGTTGTATTTACCGAAGCGGATAACGTCAATGCGGCGGCGGCCTTCTCCAATAAATTCGCGGCCCCACTCGTCAAGCAGTTCTTGCTCAGTAAGGTCCGCTCCCCCAGCGGCGTAGAGGCTAGCCGAGCCCGTGGGGTAGTTGCGGCGCCGCACCGTATTCAGCAGCTGCGCGGCGGCGGCACGGTCGCCCGCCCGGAACTTGCACTCAGCCAGCATATAGACCACCTCGGCCAGGCGTATCTCAGCGTAGTCCGCCTCAATTCTGTGTGGGTCGGGAGTAGGGTAGAAAGGATATTTCACCAGCGGGATACCCGAGTTCGAATCGGCGTTGCCCATATCCGACGTCTTGTTGGCCAGCACCTGACCCGGCTTGGTGTACGTGAACAAGCCCACTTGGTCGCGCAAGTACAGTTTGTAGCCGCGGGTGCTTTTGACGGTGTCCGGCTTATTCGCATTATTAATATACGTTAAGTAGCCTTGCAAAAACATGCCTTCACGGGTGCTATTACCTAGATTTTTATAGGTTTTCAAGCGTACATCATCGGCGTACTTCTGAAACTTAATAAACGGTTTGCCTTGCACGAAAGCGTATTCCTTGTTGTCAACGTCGCGGCCGGGCTGAAGCGCGTACCGCGAATTACCGCCGCCAAAATCCGTGAATCCTAGGTAGTTGATGGGCACGTTGGGCGGCAGCATCCACATGTACATGCCGCCTGTGTACTGCCAGTGCGAGCGGCCAAGTGAACCGGGAAAGGCGAAAATGGTTTCCGATGATTGGTCGTTGTTCCAGTCAAAGGGAGCGTCCCAACGGCTCTCAACAGCGTAGGGCCCATACTTGCCGCTGACGATATCCTGACACAACGCGGCGCAATCGTCGTAGTGGTCTTGCCCGACGTAAACGTTAGCATTCAGGTAGAGGCGGGCTAGCAGCGTGGCGGCGCCCGCCTTGGTCCAGCGCCCCTGAAATTGCATTGTACCAGGGTCGCCCTTAGCTAGTAGCTGCGGCAGAGACTCCTTCAATTCCTTCTCAATGAAGGCAAACGTTTCCTGAGGCGTCGATTGGGCTGGGCCTGTCACCTCGCCTTTTACCTTAGTAACAATCTGGATATTACGAAATAGGTCGAGTAAGCGCAAGTAATACCAGGCGCGCATGACGCGCAACTCAGAAATCAACTGGTTTTGCTCGGCCACAGTCATATTGAACTGGGCCGGGTCTAGCGCCTGAATATCTTCTAGGGAATTGGTATCCAGCGTAATGCCTTGGTAAAGCAGCCTCCACGTGCCATCAATGTACCCTTCCTGAACAGTCCAGGTATGGTAGTGGGCCCGGGCGTACTGCCCGCCGTCGAACCAGTCGCCCTCGCGATTGGGGGTCATGAGCTGGTCGGCGCCCAGCTCCTGGAGCTGAAAAGGAGCATCTTGTATGGTATTGTAGCCGTGCTCGAAGGTGCGCAGGAAGTCGCGGTACACGTCATCCTTAGTTCGCAGGAAGTTAGCGGGCGTGATGCGGTCGTAGAGCGTTTCGTTTAGGTCGGTGCAGCTGCTTAACCCAGCCAGCACCAGGGCCGCCGAAAGGCGAGCATATGTTTTAGAAGTAGTCATGACTGCGGGGTGGGATAGGATTACAGGCCTAGTTGAAGGCCAAACAGGACCTGCGTGGTAGAAGGGTAGTATTGGCGAGTGCCATTATTATCCCCATTGGTACGAATGCCCGGATATAGCCCATTGATAGGAATGATATCGGGGTCGCCACCAGTGTAGCTCGTTACAGTCAGCACATTCTTGGCGGCGGCGTACAGGCGCAGCGAGCGGGCGTACTTCGAAGTAAACTGGAAAGTGTACCCTAGGCTCACGTTGTCGAGCTTCACGAAGCTACCCTTTTCCAGGAAGTAATCTGAGAGCACGTTGGCGGTCGCCTTATTGGTGAGCCGAGCGTATTTGCTATCACCATACGCCGAGGTCAGCACGTTGGCCTCCTGCTGCGTGGCGGGCGTACCTAGGTAGAAGGCGCGAATATTGAATACATCAAACCCGAGCACACTCCGAAAGAAAATGGACGCATCAAAGTTCTTGTACGTAAACGTGTTGCCTAAGCTAAGCGTGTACTTGGGCAGGCCATTGCCTACGACTTGCCGGTCGGCAAGGGTTGCCTTATCGCCCGTGATGACGCTGCCATCCTGGGCGTACACCAGCAAGCGGCCTTGGTCGTCGACGCCGGCCGACTTCAACATGTAGAACGTGCCGATGCGCTGCCCTTCCTCCAAGCGCTGCGCGTTACCTGGTGAGCCCGGCGAAGGCAAGCCTACTCTATCTATGAACCGTTGGCCTTGGTAGGTATCGTTGGAGAAGGAAACAAACTTATTGCCGTTGGTGGCGCCGGCAAAGGAAATGGCGTACTGAAAGTTTGGTTTGCTAATGATGGGCGCACTCAGTTGTATTTCTACGCCTGAGTTATCTAGGCTGCCTACGTTGGCAAATGTATTGGGCTGCGTATTAGGAGGAATGGGCACGGCATAATCGCCGAGGAGGTCTTTGTTGCGGCGGGTGTAGTAATTGATGCTACCGGTCAGCTTGCTATCAAACAGCGCAAAATCTACCCCAAAATTGAAGCTTTGGGCTTGCTCCCAGCGAAGGTCCGTGTTGAGATTTTGAGTGGGCCCGTACACTTGGTAAGGCTTGCCATTAAGCGAGTAGTAGCCGAAGCCCCCGTAGAGGTTTTGCGATAGGTAATTGCCGAAATCCTGGTTGCCAGTTACGCCGTAGTCGGCCCGCAACTTCAAGTCATTTATCCATTTCTGGTTGGCCAAAAAGGCTTCCTGGCTAATGCGCCAGCCCACTGACACGGCCGGGAAGTTGCCCCATTTATTATCGATTCCGAACTTTGAGGACCCCTCATGCCGCAGGCTAGCCGACAGGATGTAGCGGTCTTTAAAGGAGTAGTTAACGCGCCCAAAAAAGGCAATTAGCTTAGAGTCGTTCTTGTAGCTGCTGACATCGTTGCGCCCGGCTTCCTGCCCGTAAAGCCCAGCACCGATGTTGTTATACGTAAAGGCATCAGACGGAAAATCGCGGTTGTAGATACCGCTGCCCTCCTGCGCAAAGTACTGGTACGAGTATCCACCTAGGATTTGTAAAGAATGGTCTTTTAGCGTGAGCGCGTAGTTGCCAATCCATTCTAGGCTGCGCTGGTCGTACCGGTTGTAGTTGCGGCGGGCCGAGTTCATGCCCCCATCGTTTTGCAGGGCATACGTGGAGGTAGAAGGCCGGAACTCGTAATCAAAATAGTCCCTAGTAAACTGCCCGTAGGTAACCTGCGTGGTGAGCGAAGGTAGAATGTTGAGCTTAAAATTAGTGTCGAAATTCAAGATTTTAGCTTCGGTCCCGTTTAGCTCCGTCCGCAAGCGCTCGGCGGGGTTGAACGGGCCATCGAAGCCGGTTCTAACGTTGTAGTAGAGGGTTGGATTAGTAGGGTCCCGAACCGGAATGGTGGGGTTCAGCGTGAGCGCCTGCTCGTAGCTAGCGTAGTCAGCATTGCGCTGATTGATGTAGCGGGGAGCAAAGTTGAGGCCGATGGAGTAGAGCTTGCTAGGAGCGGTATGGGTCAGCGAGACGCGGGCGCCATATTCCTGCCGGCCCGAGCGCACGTCGATACCCTTAGCATCGCGGTAGTCAAACGTGACCCGGTAATTACTGTTTTCCGACCCACCCGAAGCGGTGAGGGAGTGCTTCTGCGCAAAGGCGTAATTACGAGAGATTTCCTTTAGCCAGTTCGTTTGTGCCCCGAAATCTGTACCGCGCTTCTGAGCCAAAAAGTCTTCGGCGGAAAGCACCTTGGGCTGCAGTGTGGCGTAGTCGAAGGTAGTGTAGGCGTTATAGTCCAGTCGGTTATCCTTAGTGCCTTTTTTAGTGGTAATGACGAGTACGCCATTGCTGCCACGCGTACCATAAATGGCGGAAGCGGCGCCGCCCTTCAGCACATCAATCGACTCGATGTCGTTTTGGTTGATATTTTCCAGGTCGCCGCCCGGCACGCCGTTGATAACGATGAGCGGCCCTAGGCCGGCGCTGCGTGACGACACGCCCCGCAACTGAATGGTGGGCTGCGAGTTGGGGTCGGCGGCCGAGCCGTTGGCGATGGTGAGGCCAGCAACTTTGCCTTGCAGCGCCGTGATGGGATTGGTAGAGCCCACCGCCAGCAGTTCCCGGCTGTTGATGTGGGTGATGGCGCTGCTCACCTCTCTTTTGTCGAGGCTGCCGTAGCCCACCACCACCACGTTGTCAAGAGACTGGCTGTTTTCCTGCAACGTTATAGCGAGGGCAGCCGTCGCCTCCTGCACCGTCACCTCCTGCGGGCTAAAGCCAATGAAGCTAAATTGCAACACGCTACCTTCCGGCACGTTCAGCGAGAAATTGCCGTCGCCGTCTGTCGTCGTGCCCTGCGTCGTGCCTTTCACGATAATCGTGACGCCGGGCAGCCCCTCGCCTTTGCCCTGCGTCACGCGGCCCGATACGGGGACATCAGCGGTCTTACTAGTAGGCGACAGCTGACTTAGCATTACCTGCCCGTTGCGTTCTTCAAACCGGGCTTCGTACGGGGCCAGCAAGTCGTTAAGTACCTGCGCCAGCGGCTTATCCGTAATACGAAGAGTCACTCGCTGCTCCAGGCCCATAAGTTGCGGGCCATAAACGAAGCGCACTTTCAACTGCTTCTCCAATTGGTTTAGCACCGATTTAACGGTCTGTGCTTCTGCCTGGAGCGTTACGCGGCGTTCCAAAACCACCTGCTGGACCCTGGCGGGGGGCGCAATAGCCAGGGAAGTCAGCGGCAGGGCCGCAATCGATTGAAGCGCTAGTACCCGCATTGGGTACCCAAAACGCCTAGAGGAGAATAAGCGGTTTTTCATTACTGAAATGATTGGGTGGGAAATAGAAACAATGCTTCCTGTTGTGCTTGTCATAAGCGCACTAGCAGATGCCCAACCTATTATTAAGCTGCTTTTCGACAGAATAATGAAAAGGAAGAATCATGATGCTATAGCAAGGTATATCAAATACTTATGCCGCGCAACCATTACTGCAAAATCGTTTTGGCAGTAAAAAAAATACTCTAGCAAATAGCAGTCATTTTGCTAACGCTACTAGCACACTTCATAACCCTTTTCCTACTAAAAGACGCTACTAATAGGCGCTACAGTAGTCCCTCGACTTGCTCACTTGTCCAGCCAGTTTCGCGAGTTGGCGAGTGCTCTCAACCTAGGTTGCGAAGTAGCCGCGGAGTAGCGACCCGCTGGCAGCGGCTACCTACATATAAATCACTATCCCTTATGTAATTACTACACAGCAGGGCAGGTCACTCTTCCTGAAACTTAGCACTACCGCCAGCAGGCATCGCCGAAAAGCCGCTAGTACACGGCCACTCCATATTATTAAGTTAGTCTGCTAGCAAGTGTTGCTGGTGAAGCCAGTCGAAGATAAGCTGGTCGACAGCTGACACTTGCCCACGGTGGCGGTACGTGAGCCACACTACTTCTTCAATTTCGGCGGCGGGCTGCAAGGTACCCGTGTAAGATGAGGCCCAGTAGCACGTCATACGCACGAGCACGCCGGCGGGGTAGCCGTGGGCGGGCGCCTCAAACGTGCCGGCATAGGCCAAGCTGGTGGGGTCGAGGGCCACAGTTAGCTCTTCTTCGATTTCGCGCAGCAGGGTTTGCGCATCGCTTTCGCCAGCTTCGCGCTTGCCGCCGGGCAGGTAGTAACGGTCTTTGCCGCGGCTACGGGTGCTCAGTAGCTGACCGTTGTGCAGGTGTAGCCAGGCAATTTTATCAATCATGCGGGCGCGTTGGCAGTAATTATCGCCCCCCAAAGAAAAGGCAGCACCAGCCAACCTAGGCCCCTATCAGGTGCCTCAGTGGCCCGGGCGGCCCAACGGTCGGCTTGGCTTTATTTTCCTGGCTGGCCTACCGACGCGCTGCGGACCCTCCTATTGCCACCTAGGTATTAATGGGCGCGGCGCCCCCTATCCCCTACCGAAAGCTAAAACCTATTAGCCACAGGCAACTTCAAACTATCAGTCCATGCAGGATGCGTTAGACATGCCATTGCTCAATATCTACCTACTTCATTGACCAGCACTAAGTCAGGCCGCGGGGTGGGGCTTTTTTTTCAGGGCTAGCAGGGAATGGGTAGACTGCTCGGCTACGATAGTGTTGGTGAGCGTGCCAAGGCCATCGATGGCCATAGTCACCACATCGCCGGCTTGCAGCCACTGCTCCTGGTAAGCCGGGTCGTGCAGCCGGCCGGTGCCGTTGAGCTCCAGAAAGCAGCCCGTGCCGACGGTGCCACTGCCTATTACGTCGCCGGGGTGCAGGTCTACGCCGTAGGCGCAGCGCTCCAAAATTTCGGCAAAGGTCCAGTCCATGTCGGCTACATTGCCCTCGCTGACTTGGTGGCCGTTCACGGCGCAGGTCATGCGTAGGTTATAGGCGTGGCCGGTATGGCCCGGCTTGGCGGGCACCCGATAGGGCGCCAGCTCGTCGGGCGTGACCAGCCAGGGGCCGATGGCGGTGCAAAAGTCTTTGCCCTTAGCCGGCCCTAGGTTCAGCAGCATCTCCTCCATTTGCAGGGTGCGGGCGCTCAGGTCGTTTAGTATCATGAAACCTCCGATGTAGTTGTCGGCCTCGGCGGCAGTGATGTTGCGGCCCTGGCGGCACACCACGATGGCTACTTCCAACTCAAAATCCAGCTTCTGAAAATGGTCGGGCATGCAGCGCACGGGGCCCGGCCCTTGCACGCTGTGGTGGTTGGTGAAGTAGAAAATGGGGTACTCGTCAAACTCGGGTAGCATGGGCACCTGGCGGTTGCGGCGGGCGGCAGCCACGTGCTGTCGAAAGGCGTAGCCGTCGCGGCAAGAGGTGGGCTCATTTACCGGTGCCAGTAGCTGCGCCTCGGCCACGGGCAAGCCGGGCCGCTCGGCGCGCAGGAGCTGTCGCTCGGCCGCCTGCGCCAGCGGCAAGCACTCGTCCCAACGCTGCAAAAACTCCCGCATCGTGGCGGGCAGTTGGGCATCGAGCGCCTGCAGGTCGTGGAGCTGACCTAGGTGCAGCAGGGCCAGCCGCCCGCCGGCGCCTTGAGCGTAAGTGACTAGTTTCATGCGAAGAAGCGGCTGTTTAAGATTTTTCGGTTTGCTTGCTACACCAATTGCCGCAGGGCGCTTTCAAAAGAGCGCTGGGCGATGCCGGTACGCGCCGCGCTCTGCTGGTGGGTGCGCGCCAGCGCCGCCCCAATGATGCGCGAGACATCACTAAAAATGGCTTCATCCGTAATCGCCTCCTCCGTTTCCATGAGGTAGGCAAAGACGCGGGCCATGCCGCAGTTGGCAATAAAATCGGGGATAAGGGCGCAGTGGGTATCGGCCCATTCGCCGGTGGGGCCAAAGAAAATGGCCGGGTCGGCGAAGGGCACGTTGGCCCCGCACGAAATCACCTCCAGGCCGCTGGCCACCAGGGCCTCTACCTGGGGCTGGGTAACTAGCCGCGAGGCGGCTGCGGGCACGAAAATTTCGGCTCCTAGGTGCCAAATGCGCTGGTTTACTTCCTCAAAGGAAAGCAAGTCGGGCGCCGCCAGGGCATTGCCGCTGCGGGTTAGAAACAAGTCGCGCACCTGCTCCAGGCCTAGGCCCTCGGGAGAGAGCAGCCCCCCGGCCCGGTCGATGATGCCCACTATGCGCGCGCCCTGCTGCGCCAGGTAGTAGGCCGCAGCGGCCCCCACATTGCCCCAGCCCTGGATGAGGACGCGCTTACCCGCCAGCTGCCCGCCCCACAAGGCGTAGTAGTGCCGCACGGCCTCGGCCACGCCGTAGCCCGTAATGAGGTCAGCCACTGTGTACTTACGGGCCAAGCTGGGCGTATAGGTGGCGTCTTCAATTACCTTCACCACACCTTGCCGAAGCTGACCCAGCTTGCGAATCTTCTGGGGCTCGGTGGCGCGGTAATGGCCGTTCACGATGCCTTCCTGCGGGTGCCACAGGCCGTAGTCTTCCGTGATGGGAATGACGTCGTGGATTTCGTCTACGTTAAGGTCGCCGCCAGTGCCGTAGTAGGCTTTTAGCAACGGGATTACGGCCTTGTACCAGCGCTCGAGCACCCCGCGCTTGCGCGGGTCTTGAGGGTCGAAGTTGATGCCCGACTTTGCCCCGCCAATCGCCGGGCCAGAGACGGTGAACTTGATTTCCATGGTCTTGGCCAAGCTCTCGACTTCCCGCTTGTCGAGGCCCTTGCGCATGCGCGTGCCCCCGCCGGCGGCCCCGCCCCGCAGCGAATTAATGACTACCCAGCCTTCCGCCTCGGTTTCAGAATCTTGCCACTCGAAGACAATTTCGGGGCGCTTATGCTCAAACTGAGCGAGGAGGTCTTTCATGCGGGAAGTAGCCTAGGTGTTTAGCTTGGCTAGAATAGAAGGAAGGGAGTGGAGGAAGTAGTCGATATTAGCGCCCAGGCTCTAGCCAGGACTTGTAATAAGCACCGTCGTCGAGCGCCAGCGCGGCTTCCGTGAGCTGCAGGGGCCGGAAGGTGTCAATCATCACGGCCCACTCATTGGTGCCGGTTTTGCCGATGCTGCGCTCGTAGGCGCCGGGCGCGGGGCCGTGCGGAATACCGCCCGGATGCAGCGTGATGTGCCCCTGCTCGATGTTGTTGCGCGACATGAAATCGCCGTCCACGTAGTACAGCATCTCATCCGAGTCGATGTTGGAGTGGTAGTAAGGGGCGGGTATCGCCTGCGGGTGGTAATCGAACAGGCGCGGCACAAACGAGCACACCACAAAGGCCTTGGTTTCGAACTGCTGGTGCACGGGCGGCGGCTGGTGTACCTTACCCGTAATCGGCTGGAAACTACGAATGTTCATGCCGTAGGGGTAGTTGTAGCCATCCCAGCCCACCACATCGAACGGATGCGAAGGGTACACCAGCTCGTGCAGCACGCCTTGCTTTTTAATTTTCAGCAGAAAGTCGCCGGCTTCGTCGTGCGTTTCTAGATCAGTAGGCAGCTTGTAGTCGCGCTCCGAGTAGGGCGCGTGCTCGAGCAGCTGGCCAAAGTGGTTGCGGTAGCTCTTGGGCGTATAAATCGGGTGAAACGACTCGGTGATAAGCAGCCGATTGTCTTCCGACTCGAACTCGATTTGGTAGATAATGCCCCTAGGTACCAGCAGGTAGTCGCCGGGCTCAAAGGCGATAGTGCCCAGCTGCGTGCGCAGCCGCCCACCACCCCGGTGGATAAACAGCAGCTCGTCGGCATCGGCATTTTTGTAGAAGTACGCCGTGAGCGAGTGGCGCGGCGCGGCCAGCGAAATGTGCACGTCGCCATTCACTAGCACGGGCGTGCGGGCCGCCAGGTAGTCATCCTGCGGCGGCACCTGAAAGCCTTTGAGCAGCCGCGCCTTGATATTCTTCGCCACCGCGACGTTGGGGGTCAGGTCGGTTTCGCCCAGCACCTCCCGCACCGCCGTGGGCGGGCGCAGGTGGTACAGCAACGACGACATGCCCTCGAAGCCAATCGTGCCGAATAGCTGCTCGTAGTGGAGCCCCCCGCCGGGCTTTTCGAACACGGTGTGGCGCGTGGCCGCCACCTGCCCGAGCTTATGATAGATAGGCATGGAAAAAAGAAGCTAGTGGGTAAGGCAATAAAAAAGACCCGCCGGCCGACCTAGGCAGCCCAACCGAGCTGGGCTGCCTGGGTCGGCGCGAGCGCGATTCAACCCCGGCCCGGCTACAGGTTGCCGCGCAGGTCTTGCTCGCGCTCTAGGCTCTCAAACAAGGCTTTGAAATTGCCGGCCCCGAAGCTGCGGGCGCCCTTGCGCTGAATGATTTCGAAGAACACCGTGGGCCGGTCTTCTACCGGCTTGGTGAATATTTGCAGCAAGTACCCTTCCTCGTCGCGGTCGGCCATAATGCGCAGGCTGCGCAGGGCTTCCACGTCCTCGTCGATGCTGCCCACGTGCGCCCGCAGGTTGTCGTAGTAGCTATCGGGAGTATTCAGGAATTCCACGCCGCGGCTCTTCAATGCCCGCACCGTGTGAATGATATCATCGGTGGCTACTGCAATGTGCTGCACGCCCTCGCCTTCGTAGAAGGTGAGGTATTCTTCAATCTGGGACTTCTTCTTGCCCTCCGCCGGCTCGTTGATGGGGAACTTGACGAAGCCGTTGCCATTACTCATCACCTTGCTCATGAGGGCCGAGTACTCGGTGGTGATTTGCTTGTCATCAAAGCTGAGGATGTTGGTGAAGCCCATCACGTCCTCGTACCATTTCACGGCCTCGTTCATGCGGTTCCAGCCCACGTTGCCCACGCAGTGGTCTACGTAGAGCAGGCCGGTGGGCTCGGGGTTGAAGGCCGACGTTTGGGCGACGTAGCCGGGCAGAAAGGCACCGCGGTAGTTTTTGCGCTCCACGAAGAGGTGCACCGTTTCGCCGTAGGTGTAGATGCCGGCCGTGCGCACCTCGCCATGCTCATCGGTGAGCGTGCGGGGCTCCTGGTAGCTGCGGGCGCCGCGGGCCATGGTCTTTTCGTAGCTCGCGTAGGCATCATCGACCCAAAGGGCCAGGATTTTTACGCCGTCGCCGTGCTGGCGCACGTGGTCGGCGATAACGTGGTCGGAGTGCAGCGCCGTGGTGAGCACCAGCCGGATTTTGCCCTGCTGTACCACGTAGCTGGCCCTATCGCGCATGCCGGTTTCGGGGCCGGCGTAGGCCACGGTCTGGAAGCCAAAGGCCGCCTTATAGTAGTAAGCCGCCTGCTTGGCGTTGCCAACATACAGCTCTAAGTGGTCGGTGCCGAGCAGGGGCAGAAAGTCGGCGGTGGCACTCCGATTAAGTTCTTGGGCTACTAGGGGTTCCATGCGAGGGGGTGGGAAATAGGGTGAGCTAGGTGCCGTAATATTACCGCCCTGCTCATCGCATTGTCCAATATCAGTTTGTGATAAGGCCAATAAGAAATTCTTATTACCTTCGGGCATGGAGTTTCGACAATTGCGCTATTTCACGGCGGTCGCCACGGAGCTGCACTTCGGCCGCGCCGCCGAAAAAATGTGCGTATCCCAGCCCGCGCTGAGCCAGCAGATTCAGCTGTTGGAAAAGGAGCTTCAAGTGGCGCTATTCGACCAGCACCAGCGCCTGCGCCAGCGGCGAGTAGTACTCACCGAAGCCGGGGTGGCGTTTTTGGCGAAAGCCCAGCACTTGCTACACCTGCACCAGGAGGCCATCGAGGCGGTTCGGCTGGTGGGAGCCCGGCAGCAGACTCTAGGACTCGGGTACTACCAATTGCTGCGGCCCGAGCGGCTGGCGGGCATCGTGCAGTGCTTTGCTCAGCACTGCCCCGAAGTGCAGTTTCAGCTGCACGAGTTTCCTAACTACCAGGCGGTGCAAAATGCCCTGGTTGCGGGCCGCATCGCGGTGGGCCTCACCATGCTGCCGCTTATGCACCCGGCCCTCACGGCGCGGCCTTTTGGGCAGGGCGAGCTGGTGGTGGCCCTGCCAGCCACGCACCCCCTGGCCACCGCCGACGCGGTGTTTTTGGAGGACTTGGCACACGAGAAGTGGGTTGAAATCAGCCGGAATCTACACCCGGTTTACGACGAAATTGAGCAGCTCTGCCAGCGTGCCGGCTTTAGCCGGCACGGAGCTATTGTGCAAGAAGCCTCGTCTTTAGAGCTCCTAGGTCACTTTGTGGGCCTAGGGATTGGCGTGGCCTTCGCGCCTTCTTTTTTCGATATGGGCACGATGCCACGGGTGGTCACGCGCCCGCTGCGCGTAGCCAATGGGGCACCCGTGACCCTCACGCAGTGCGTAGCCTTTCGGGCCGCCCCGTCGGGGCCGCTCTTGCAGGCACTGGCCGAGTGCTGCAGCCTCACCTAGGACCTAGGGATGGTGCTAATTCATAAGGCAGCTACGCAGCTGACCACGGTAGAAAGCTGCCTGGCATACAATGGCGCCCATATTTAGCGCTAATGCATCATCTATAGCGCACATCAGTAGCTAGTTATTTTAAGTAGTGCTGATGTTTGCGATGGCTGGATAACCTCGGCGTAATAACTTGCCGTTGCGACAAGAGGATGGCTAGCTGCCAACCACAGTGCGAACCCGCGCTTAGAAACTGTGTCCGCAACTTATTGGCTCATTATCTTTTGCCTTATTACCACTCTTAAACACCTCCTTTGCGGCCGCAGCACTAGCACGTGCCACCATGTACTGTGGCGCTCTTAGTAAAATAATAGTCTTTCAAGCTTTGTGCTTCTTTTGTCAGTCGTGCCTCAGCCCTGGGTCGCTACTGCCCTAGGTCCTCTCCCACCCCTTAGCTCTCTTGCCATGCGCCCAGTCTTCTGCGTCGGTCTACTATCCCTAGGTCTTGCCAGGGCGGCCAATGCCCAGCCAGCCCCACCCCGCGACTATCCTATTCAGCCAGTGCCGTTTACGCAGGTGAAGGTGCACGACAAGTTTTGGGCGCCGAAGATGCAGACTAATGCCGACGTGACCATTCCGCACACCTTGCAGCAGTGCCGGCAAGATGGGCACATCGACAACTTCCGGCGGGCGGCGGGTGAGCTGCCGGGCGACAAGCTCACGCAGTTTCCCTTCGATGACACCGACATCTACAAGGTGATTGAGGGCGCGTCGTACGCCATGCAGGTGAAGAAAAACCCGAAGCTGGAAACGTATGTCGATTCGCTGATTACGCTCATCGGCAAGGCGCAGGAGCCTGACGGCTACCTCTATACCTTCCGCACGGTGAAGGCCGCCAAGCCCCACGAGTGGATAGGCACCAAGCGCTGGGAGAAGGAAGAAGACCTTAGCCACGAGCTGTATAACGCGGGCCACCTCTACGAAGCGGCCGTGGCCCACTACCAAGCTACCGGCAAGAAAACCCTGCTCAACATTGCCACCAAAAACGCCGACCTGCTGGTGCGCGACCTAGGGCCGGGCAAGATAGAAGTGTATCCCGGCCACCAAGTGGTCGAAATCGGCTTGGCAAAGCTTTACCGCATTACGGGCAAGCAGCAGTACCTAGACCTCGCCAAGTTTTTTTTGGACGTGCGCGGCCCCAAGGGCAACGACTACAACCAGGCCGCCAAGCGCGTGGTTGACCAGGACGAGGCCGTGGGCCACGCCGTGCGGGCCACCTACATGTACTCGGCCATGGCCGACGTGGCGGCCCTCACCGGCGACCAGCGCTACCTCACGGCCATCGACGCCATCTGGAACGATGTGGTGAGCCGGAAGCTCTACATTACGGGCGGCATCGGGGCTACTGGCAACGGCGAGGCGTTCGGCAAGCCCTTTGAGCTGCCCAACATGTCGGCCTATGCCGAAACCTGCGCTTCCATTGCCAACGTGTACTGGAACCAGCGCATGTTTTTGCTGCATGGCGACGCCAAGTACGTGGATGTGCTGGAGCGCACCCTATACAATGGCCTGCTGGCGGGCGTGTCGCTGAGCGGCGACCATTTTTTTTACCCCAATCCGCTGGCTTCGATGGGGCAGCACCAGCGCGGCTCGTGGTTTGCCTGCGCCTGCTGCATCTCCAACATGACGCGCTTCATGGCGTCGGTGCCGGGCTACGTGTACGCCCAAAACGCCGACAACCTGTACGTGAACCTGTTCATGACCAGCACCAGCGACGTGCAGCTACCGGCTGGCAACGTCAACATTGAGCAGAAAACCAATTACCCCTGGGATGGCCAGCTTGACCTCGCCGTGAACCCCGCAAAGCGGCAGACATTTACGCTGCGTGTTCGCATTCCGGGCTGGGCCCAGCAGCAGCCCAGCCCCGGCGGCCTCTACCAGTTTGTGGATGCCACGCCGCAGCCCATTCCGCTCAGCATCAACGGCAAGCCGGTGCCGTACACCCTCGACCACGGCTACGCGGTGCTGAAGCGCCGCTGGCAGAAAGGCGACCACGTGACGCTGACCTTGCCGATGGCCACCGAAAAAGTGGTGGCGAAAACCCAGGTAAAAGACGACCTAGGCAAGTTTGCGCTGCAGCGCGGCCCCATCGTGTACTGCCTCGAAGGCCCCGATAACGCCAACGGCTTGGTGCAGAACATCACAGTTGACCAGAAAGCACCCGTGGACGTGGTGTACCAGGACGGCTTGCTCAATGGCATCGATGTGCTGACGACCAACGGCGTGAGCACCCGCCGCCAGCTCAACTCCGACCAGCTGCTGACCACCCCGCAGGCCGTAAAAGCCATTCCGTACTACGCCTGGGCCAACCGTGGCCCGAGCGACATGACCGTGTGGGTGCCCTACGAAGCCTCGGCCTCCAAGCCCCAGCCCGCGCCCACGGTGGCGTCGCGCAGCACCGCTAGCTCGTCGCTGAAAAGCACGAAAACCCTAAAGGCGCTGGCCGACCAGTACGACCCTCTCGACTCGAAAGACGCCAACTACCCTTACCTGCACTGGTGGCCCAAGAAGAACACCACCGAATTTGTGCAATACGACTTTGCCGAGCCCGCCACAGTATCGGAGTCCAAGGTGTATTGGTTTGACGACGGCCCCTGGGGCGGCTGCCGCATTCCAGCCAGCTACAAGGTGTATTATCAAAAGGATGGCAAGTGGCTGCCCGTAAAAAACACCACGCCCTACGCGGTGGCCAAGGACCAGTACAACACCGTGACCTTTGAGCCGGTGCGCACCACTGCTCTTAAGCTGGAAGTGCAATTGCCCGTGGACAATGCTACTGGCATCCACGAATGGATGGTGAAGTAACTAAGCCGTCTTTTCCCGCTTCTCCCAATTCTCTCCCCTGTTTTATCAGTAATGACTTTCTTCCCGACCCGCGCCTGGGTGCTGCCGATGCTACTAGGTGCCCTAGGTGGCCCCGCGGCCCACGCCCAAACCTACCTACCGACTCCGCACGATGCCCGGATGAAAGTGCAGCCCCAGGTGCCGGTGCAAGCCTACGCGTTTGACCTGGCTCAGGTGAAGCTGCTCGACAGCCCCTTCAAAGTAGCCGAGCAGGCCGACACCAAGTACCTGCTAAAAATAGAGCCCGACCGGCTGCTGGCCGACTTTCGGGAGCATAGCGGCCTGAAAGCCAAGGGCACCCGCTACGGCGGCTGGGAATCGACGGGGCTGGCGGGGCACACCCTAGGGCACTACTTGTCGGCGTGCGCGCTGGCCTATGCCTCTACGGGCAATGCCGAGTTTAAGCAGCGCGTAGACTACCTCGTGGCCCAGCTAGACGAGTGCCAGAAAGCTCGCAAAACCGGCTACGTGGGCGCTATTCCGAAGGAAGACCAGCTGTGGGCCGAGGTGGCGAGCGGCAACATCCGCTCGCACGGCTTCGACCTGAACGGGGCGTGGTCGCCGTGGTACACGGTGCATAAGATTATGGCGGGCTTGCTTGATGCGTACTTGTATACCGGCAATAAAACGGCCCTGACCGTGAACCAGGGCATTGCCGACTGGACGGGCACCACCATCAAGGACCTGTCCGAAGCCAAAATGCAGGAGATGATGGTGTGCGAGTACGGCGGCATGGCCGAAACGCTAGCCAACACCTACGCCCTGAGTGGCGATAAAAAGTACCTCGACTTGTCGTACCGCTTCTACGACAAAAAAATTCTTGACCCGCTGGCCGCCCGCACTGACATCCTGCCCGGCAAGCACTCCAATACCCAGATTCCGAAGGCCATTGCCAGCGCCCGCCGCTACGAGCTGACCGGCGACAAAAAGGACGCCGCCATTGCCCAGTTTTTCTGGCAAACCGTGACCGAAAACCACTCCTACGCCACCGGCGGCAACAGCAACTACGAGTACCTAGGCGAGCCGCGCAAGCTCAACGACAAGCTCAGCGAGAACACCACCGAGACCTGCAATACCTATAACATGCTGAAGCTCACGCAGCATCTGTTTGCGCAGCAGCCCTCGGCCAAGCTGATGGACTACTACGAAAAGGGTCTCTACAACCACATTCTGGCCTCGCAGCACCACGAAACGGGCATGACGACCTACTTCGTGCCGCTGCGCATGGGCGGGCGCAAAAGCTACAGCGACGAGTTTAACACCTTCACGTGCTGCGTGGGCTCGGGCATGGAAAACCACGTGAAGTATGCCGAGAATATTTACTTCCAAGGCCAGGACGGCAGCCTGTACGTCAACCTGTTTATTCCCTCGGAGCTGAGCTGGCCGACCAAGGGCCTGACCTTACGCCAGGAAAGCCAGCTGCCTGCCAGCGACCAAGTTGCGTTTACCGTAACGGCTACCAAGCCCCGCGCCTTCAAGCTGCGCCTGCGCCAACCCAAGTGGACCAAGAACCCGCAGGTGCGCGTAAACGGCCAGGCCGTGGCCGTGACACCCGATGCGGAGGGCTACCTCGTGCTGGACCGCAAGTGGAAAAATAAGGACCGGGTGGAGCTGACGCTGCCCGCCGACTTCTACACCGAAGCCCTGCCCGACAACCCCGACCGCCGCGCCCTGTTCTACGGCCCCACCCTACTGGCCGGCGTGCTGGGCACTACCGAGCCGGAGCCCGTGACCGGTGTGCCCGTGCTCGTGACTGCTAACAATGACCCCAATGGCTGGGTAAAACCTGTAGATGCCAAGCAGCTGCGCTTCCAAACCGCCGGCCTAGGTACCCCGCACGACGTGCCGCTACTGCCCTTCAACCAAACCGGCAACGAGTACTACACCGTGTATTGGGACGTGTTCACGCCCGAAAAGTGGGCCACCCAGCAACGCGTGTACGAAGCCGCCCGCCAAAAGCAGCAGGCGCTGGAAGCCCAAACCGTAGACATTTTGCGCGTGGGCGAGATGCAGCCCGAGCGCGACCACAACTTTACCAGCACCGAAAAAGCCGAAACCGGCGAGGAGCACGGCCGCAAATGGCGCACCGTAAACGAGGGCGGCACCATGGCTTTCACCCTGAAAGTGGCCCCTGCCAAAGCCAACACGCTGCTGCTCACCTACTGGGGCATGGACAACCGAGGCCGCACGTTCGACGTGCTGGTCGATGGCGAGAAGATTGCCACCGAAGACCTTAATAAGTATAAGGAGAGCCGTTTCTACGATATTTCCTACCCCATACCACCTGCCCTGACCAAGGGTAAGCAGCAGGTAAAAGTCACCTTTCAGGCCAAGCCTAACAACAGCGCCGGGCCGGTGTACGGCGTGCGCAACGTGCAGCAGTAAGCCGCTACGGATTCAACCTGGCTTGCTAGGTAAGCCTCAGCTTAGCCGGAGTAGACGCGAGGTACAGCGTCTACCCCGGCTAAGCTGACTACGATACTGCGCTAAATAACCGTTCCTCTTTGGACTCGGCATAAGCTGGCGCGGCCGCTATCAGCGAGGTAGCTGGCAAGCATATGGGTTGGCGCTACGGCATTTACTCCATGAGGACTCTGGTGGGCAAGAGGTTTGTGGGGCAACCCCGAGCGAAGCCTAGACTACCGTCCGGCTCGAGCTGGCGGGTGCCCCACGCAGCCAGGATGCGCACACCAACACCGAATTAGAGTCGTAGGGCCCAGCACCCTAGGGCACCCTAGGCTTGATAGATGCGGAGCTATATAAGTACGCCGCGGCCCCTCCTACCCCGCACCAGCCTTATAGTGAGCGCACTATGCCTGCTTCTGCCTTGCGGCCCCGAGTGCTTCCTGCGCCTGCCTTTCTGCTGCTCTGCCACATTGGGACTAGCGACCCAAAATAAAGTATTGGATTAAGCGTTTTTTATTTTGCACACTCAATACAATAGTGTGGTATTCGGCACATGCAACGTGGTTTTTTGTACATCGGCGGCTTTTTACTACTGGCGGGGCCGGCGCAGGCCCAGGCACCTTCGCTGACTGGCGCCTGGCAGGGAGTAGAAACCGTGACTGACGACCCGCGCTACTGGCCCGTGGTGCTGCGCTTGCAAGGCTCTGATAAAAACCTAGTTGGGGTGCTATACCAGGAAGCGGGCGGGCAACCCTACGTCACCGTAAACTTCCAGATGAAGGGCACGCGCACCGGTAGCAGCTTGCAGCTTACCCACGTGCGCAAACTGAACGAAACCGGGCACACGCCCGGCAGCTACTGGTGCGATGGCGCCATCACCTTTACCTATGATGCGGCCCAGGAAAAGCTGACCGGCCACGCCGCCTACCGCCCGGTGCACGATTGCGATACCGGCGATTTCACGTTTTACCGCGTCAAGCTCAAGTCGGCTGCCAAAGTGCAGGCGGGTGTCCTCAGCACCTTGCGCGTGTCGGGCCGCGATGTGCACTGGTTTGCCGACGCCGAGCTGAAGCAGCCTGTAGCTACCGGTAACACCTACCGCACCAAGCTCACCAAAGCCACCACGTTTTACCTTACCCAGGGCTACTACCCCAGCGCCGAGAGCCCGGTGACACCCATCACCATTCAGGTGGCGGGCGCTGCCAAAACGCCCGCCCGGCCTACTCCGCCCGCGCCAGTTTCGCCCCCCAAACCCGCCCCGGCCGATTCTTTACCGCCGCCCATCACCACGCCTGCCCCGCCGGTAGCAGTGGTGCCACCGGCCCCCACACCCACGCCGGCCCCGGTAGTGCTACCTAGGGTGTTATTCAAGCTTGGCAAGGCCGAGCTGCTCCCCGAATCGAGTCCAGCCCTAGATAAGCTGGTGGCCGATTTGCAGGCCAACCCAGCGCTGCGCCTGCGCGTGGCAGGCCACACCGACCGCATCGGAGAGCCCGGCAAAAACCAGGTGCTTTCGGAGGAGCGGGCGGCGGCCGTGAAAGCCTACCTCGTAAAGGCCGGCGTGGCCGCTGCCCGCCTCGAAACCGTGGGCTACGGCGATAATCGCCCGCTCTATCCCTCGCCCGACGTACGCAACCGGCGCGTGGAGGTCGAGCAGCTGCCCTAGGGGGCGCATAGCTGCGTAGGCTTTTAGTTCGCGAATTTCGACGCATAGTAGCTGCGGGCGGCGAGTCTGCGCTACTGCCCACAGGCGTATTTTTGCGGCCGCACTCTATGGCCGATGACTTCCGCACTTCTCTCTTAGCCCAACTCGTAGCCCGCATCGCGACGCTGCAATCAACTGGCGACCAGCATTATCCGGCGGGATTATTTCCGAGCCTGCGGTGGAAGAAAGCACTGGGCTACCGGCGCCTTGACACGAACGGCTTTTTCACCTCGCTCATCGTGTTTACGCTGCGCGAAATGCGGGGGCAGCTCCCCGCAGCGAGCCGGGTGCTAGTAGACGACATTGCTGCTAAAGCTTTGGCAATCTACCCACTATACCAGAGCAAGAGCGGGCAGGCGACTTATAATTTCTATCCACCCCGTCCAAAACAGCACTTTCCGCACGGCTACCTGCTGCACCGCACCCGGCACTTTGCGGCACCCGACGACCTTGACTCGACCTCGCTGGCGTACTTGAGCAACCCGCGCTCGGAGCCAGAAAACCGCTGGCTCAAGGCCAAGCTGCAAGCCCACGCCAACACGGTGAAAGGCTGGGCAACCACTGGCCCTAGGGCCTTCCGGGGCAAGAAAATATACTCGGCCTGGTTTGGCGAGCGCATGCCCATTGACATGGATGCTAGTACCTTATCCAATGGCATGCTGTGGGCGGTACGCACCGGGCTGCCGCTCAATGAGTTTGATGAGGACAGCCTGGCCTTTATCAACTGGACTATCACATCGGGCGAATATCGCCGCCGGCCGCTCGACGTATCGGCTTACTACGCCACTGCACCGCTCATTGCCTACCACGTGGGGCGCCTGCTGGCCGAGGCCGAACTGCCGCAGCTAGCCGAAGCCCGCGCCACGCTGCGCCGCGACCTGCCGGCGCTGCTGGGCACCGCGCCAGCATTTATGGATAAGATACTGCTGGCCACTACGCTGCTGCGCCTGGGCGAGCAACCCGCGCCGCTACTCGACCCCACCTGGACGCTAGCTGAACTCGAACAACGCAGCCGGGGCCTCTATTTCTGCATTGCGCCGCTGCTCAACTACTATCCCCAAACGCGCTGGCTGGCCCGCTGGCGCCTCAGCCAGATTGACTGGGAATGCCCTGCGCACTCGCTGACCTTGGTGGCCGAGTACATGGCCCTAGGTGGATAGTTTAATTATGAATTAGAAATTATGAGTGAGTTCTTAAAGCTTCATAATTTCTAATTCGGCTGACACTGCGCAAACACCTCGTGGCTGAGTGCCTGCGCCTGCTGAAAAGCGGCTGCATCGATGCCCAGCGGCTCGCCCTGCGCTGCTAAGAATGTGAGTAGGTTTTCGGTGGCTAGATTGCCGGTAAGCGTATCGGCCGCCATAGGGCAGCCGCCAATGCCGCCGATGGCGCTGTCGAACCGGCGGCAGCCGGCCTGGTAAGCGGCTTGCACGTTGGCCTGCCACGTGGTGGGCGTGGTGTGCAGGTGCGCCCCAAACTCAAGCTGCGGGAAAGCCGGAATTAACTCCTTGAACAAGGGTGAAATAAGCGCGGGCGTCGCCGCGCCGATGGTGTCGGACAAGGCCACGATGCGCACGCCCAAGGCCGCCAGCTCCGCTGTAAATTCGGCTACGAGGGCCGGGCTCCAAGGGTCGCCGTAGGGGTTGCCAAAGCCCATTGACAGGTACACGACCAATGTTTTGCCGCGGCGCTCACAGAGCGCGTGCATGGCAGCTACGTCGGTGCGGGCCTGGGCGAGCGTCTGGTTGGTGTTGCGGCGCTGGAAGGTTTCGCTTACCGACAGCGGAAAGCCTAGGTAGCTGATTTCGGGGTAATCAGCGGCCTGCTCGGCACCGCGCTGGTTGGCCACGATGGCCAGCAGCCGCGTGCGCGTGCGGCTAAGGTCGAGGCTGGCCAGCACCTCGGCCGTATCGCGCAGTTGCGGAATGGCCTTGGGTGACACAAACGAGCCAAAATCGAGCACATCGAAGCCCACAGCCAGCAGTTGCTGCAGGTAGGCCGTTTTGGTGGCCGTCGGAATGAAGTCGGCCAGGCCCTGCATGGCATCGCGGGGGCACTCGGTAAGCACTAAGGAAGACGTAGACACGGGTGGGAGGCTAAGTAAGTGGCCGCAAAAGTAGGCAGTTGGGCCGAGCCAAACCCCGAACTTGCCCACCACGGCTGGTGTTGAGGGGCTATGCTTTTTTCGTTACCTACCGCCCTCGGCACGCGCCGGGTCGGCGGCCTACTGCTGGCCTTGCTAGTGGTACTCAGCGGTTGCAGCACCTCGCAAACCCTGACCACGCTGTTCCAAAAAACCACTCCGCACGAAGACTACGCCCGCGCTCTTGACCGGGCCGGCCTACGCCAGGCTGCCCTAGGGCAGCGCTGGCAAGCCGCCGCCGACCAAGCGCTGCGCGACTCGCTGGTGGTGCCGCTGCCCATACTCGAAACCGGCTTTTTTCGGGCCGACCAACCCACTGCCGCCAGCTACCGCTACCAGGTGCTGGCCGGCGAGCAGGTGCACGTGCGCCTGAGCTTGCAGCCGGGCGTATCGGCAGCCCGCGTATTTGTCGATGCCTTTGCCCTGGCTTCTGGCCAACAACCTGAGCTAATGAAATGGACGCAAACCGACACCACCACCGCCGGTACCCTCGACCTGCGCTATCGCATTGAGGCCAGCGGCCAGCACCTGCTGCGCGTGCAGGCCGAATTGCTGGCCGCCGGGCGCTATACGCTGCGCCTCTGGCGCGAGCCCAGCTTGAGTAATTTTCCGGTGCGTGGGCGCGGTGACCAGGCCGTGGGTAGCTTCTGGGGCGCCGAGCGCGACGGCGGGGCACGCCGCCACGAAGGCGTTGACATCTTTGCGCCGCGCGGCACGCCAGCCGTGGCGGCGGCGGCTGGCGTCGTTACCCGCGTGGGCGATACTAAGATTGGGGGCCGGGTGGTATGGCTGCTCGATGCGGCTACCGGTCAGCACCTCTACTATGCTCACCTCGACCGCCAGTTGGTGCAAGCCGGCCAGCACGTGCGTGCCGGCGATACCCTTGGGCTAGTGGGCAACACCGGCAACGCCCGCACTACCGTGCCGCACCTGCACTTTGGCATCTACCAAAGTGGCCGCGGTGCCGTAGACCCCTGGCCCTACCTGCACCGGGCCGACCCCGTGCCCGCCGCCCTGCCCGCCACGGCCGGCGAGTACCTAGGCCAGTGGGTGCGCCCGCGCAGCGCCAAGCCCACTAACCAGCTCAAGCTAACTGGCACTCGTACCCAGCTACTCACGGCCAGCACCCCCTTGCGCGTGCTGGGCCAGCAGCGCGAGCGGCTGCGCGTGGAGCTGCCCGATGGGCGCCTCGGCTATGTGGCTACCCGTGCGGTAGCGGTGGCGCAGCCCCTGCGCAAGCTCGTACTGCCTACCGAAACGGAAATTCAAGCGCAGCCCGCGGCGGTAGCGGCCGCCGTAGCGGCCTGGCCCGCTCACACTCCCGTGGTGGTGCTGGGTCGCGCGGCTGGCTACGCGCTGATGCGCGGCCCCGCTGGCCTCGAAGGCTGGGCTCGGATATAGTGGCTTGCTACTCCATCCTGCACCTAGGGGGTTGGTACCAGGCCACTTCAGGCTTTAATCTTTGAATAGATGATAAAGCAAAGAACCCCTGCCGCTTCAGTGAAGTGGCAGGGGTTCTTTGCTTTGTTTTTATGTATGCTACTCGCTGAATACGATGGCGCGGCCAAGCTGGCGTGAATAGGCTAAGCGCTTCTCGCTACCAGCCACCCCAGGGTATTCGAAGCTAATGGCAGCGGGGTCAGCCAGCAGTGTGGTCCAGGCTTTGGTATCAAGCCCAGCGGGCTTGCGGGTGCTACTGGGTACCACTAACGTGCGGAAGTGGTCCTCGCTAAAGAAGCCATTCATACGCCGCAAAATCGCAATCTCCTGGTCGCGCACGGTGGTGAGTTTGCTGCCTTGGATATCGCTGCTTTGCAGCAACGCCCGAGCGGGCATCACCTCGTGGCGCAGGGTATCACCCTTGGTCGTGAGCACGATAAGGTGCAAGCGACTGGTAAGAATACGTGGCCCACGCAGCTGCAATAAGAAATTATCCTTGGTTTTGGGGTCAGAAAAGCTATGGCTGGCCCGCACCGTGTTGAGCACGGTGGTCCCACTCACGCGGCGTCCTGCCCCGGTGGGCGGCACGTAGAGGCTGCGCGGGTCTTTGGTCGAAGACGCTAGCTCGTGCTCCGAGTTTACGCAGGAGGTGCCTAGCTGAAGTAGGCCCGCTGTCGCAAGAATAGTAAGAATCGATGATTTCATAGGTGGGAAAGGAATAACAATAACCGCGCCGCCTAGGTCCTACAGCGAACCGCTGCGCCGTAATTATGTACGAAGAATGAGTTTGTTAAGATTTAAAACCAGCCAATTTCCAAGCCTAAAACCCAGCGCGGCGGCCGCAGCGGGGTTCCGCTCTCTACCGGGCGCAGCGCCTCGCTGAGGCGGTAGCGGCCCACTAGCGCCAGCGGGCCGCTACCCAGGCGCAAGCCCACACCACCCAGCCAGCGCTGCAAATAGGGCGGCTTGTGCCGAACCACTTCGAGGCGCCCCTCCGTGGTCGTTTCGTCGATGGTCGTGTGGTTCGCCCCTAGGGTGGGGCCACCGTAGGCAAGTAGGTCGAGGTAAGTGCCCATCACGTTGCCCCGCGGGTGAAAGCCCGTGTTGAGCCGCAACCCTAGCTCGCCCTGTAGCTGGTGGTAGGTCAGGGTTTCGGTATCGTGCAGCGGCTCGAAAGGGCGCGCCTTGGGGCCTGCATCCTGGGCTAGCGCGTAGCGCAGGTAGGCATAGCGCAGGTCGGCCGTGAGCGCTAGATTGTTGGTGAAGCGGCGCTTGAGGCGCCCCCCCAGCTGCACCTCGGTCGAGCCCACGCCGTAGCGCACGGGCAGGCCCGCGCTACTCTCCCCCACCACCAGACCGTAGCCGAGGTAAAAGTGCCCAAAGTAGGAGCGATTGGGACCCGTGCGCGGGGTTAGGGTATCGCGGGCTACCTCGCTGTGCAGCAGCACCTGCTGGGCTTGGGCCACCGGCCCAAGCCCGCCGAAGCCCGCCACCAGCAGCCACGCGTACTTGTTTTTCATACAAAAACTTACAGGTATTCGGAAAAAGGGAAGCGTGCGTGTTCTAAAATCGGGTAACAGTTGCTCCGAGCAACGCACCTTATAGGTAAGATGCTAAAAATTCCAGCGAAGCTACTGCTAACAAGAGTCTGTTTGCCACGCCAGCGGTTGCAGCACCCCTATTACTTTTCCGTGTACTCACCGGTATAACCTTGGTAATGCACCCGCAGCACGTCGCCCCCGCGCAGCAGGCGACGCGGCAATTGTAGCACTACCCGCTGTGCCACAGCGCGCACTTCGTAGCGGTGCAGCACTCCCCGGCGGTTAGACAGGTGCCAGTAGAGGCGCGGAGGGTAGGCAGCCGGCGGCAGCGGGGGGTTGTCGTCGGCAGTGGGTTTTTCTTGGCCCACGGGCGCGGCATCGGGGGGCGTAGCGGCGGGAGAGGTTGCCAGTTGGGGCGAGCTTGCCCCAGGCCCTAGGGCCGCCAGCCAGGCCAGGCCCGCCTCGTCGGGGTCGGTGAGCAGAGGCAGGGGCTGGGCGGTGGGCAGCGTAGACGCGGGCCGCAGCACCACCACTACCACCGAGTCGTGAGCCACAAAGTCGAAGGTCGGTTCCTTCGTTTTGGCCGCCGCGGGCACGGTGAAATACTCGGCGCGCGGCCGCCCATAGCCGTGGGCATAGTCATAGTAAGGGTATAGCTCGGACGATGCCCGCACCTGCCGAAACACTTCCATGGCACCTAGGCGGCGCTGCTGCTGCCACACACAGGCAGCAAAGCCCGCTACCAGCGGCGCCGAAAACGACGTGCCTTCCAGCCGCTCGTAGCCATTGGGTGTGGTGGTGAGCACGATGCCAAAGGCCGATACGTCGGGCTTGAGGCGGCGGTCGGCGCTGGGGCCCGTCGAGCTGAACGCCACGTGCAGGCCCGTGGCCGGGTCAAGGCCGCCCACGGCCAGCGCCGAGTCGGCATCGGCGGGCGTGCCAATGCGACCCCAGTCGTCGTCGCCATCATTGCCGGCGGCACTCACTACCAGCATACCCTTGCGTGCCGCGATATTGGCCGCCCGCGCAATAAGCGAGTGCCGGCCATCCATCCATTCGGGAAAGTAGCGCTGCGCGGTATAAGCCAGTGAGGAGCTGATGATGTCGGCGCCTTGGCGGTCGGCCCACTCGGCGGCGCGCAGCCAGGCTTCTTCTTCGCCGATACGCTCGCGGGAGACGCTTTCGGTGCGGGCCAGCAGGTAGGTAGCCTCGGGCGCCAGCCCGAGGGCCGGGCCAGCGAGCAAGCTATCGGCGGCCGCCTCCGTGCGATTGGGCAAGCGGCCAGCCAGGCAGCCTAGCACCTCCGTGCCGTGCGAGCCCGTCCGAAAGACATCAGCGCGGTTTTTCAAAAAATCGTAGGTGGCCGCAATGCGCTTATCGCGCCGTAGCGCAGCAAACGCGGGGTGCGTCTGCACACCATTGTAGCCCACATCGAACACCGCGATGCGCACGCCCCGGCCCGTGAGCCCCGCCCGCCCAAAGGCGGCCCGGCCCAGCACGGCCGTTTGCTGCCGTGCCAGCAAGTAGTCGTTGGCACTGACCTCGCTGCGGCGGCCACGCGGCAGAGCAGTAGTAGGCCGTGCGGCTAGCGCGGCGGGCCCGGTAGCCTCGGGCCAGCGCACTACGCGCACCACCCCCGGCAGTTGCCGCAGAGCCGCCGCCTGCGCAGACGTAGCACGGCAAGCTACGGCATTAAACCAGCGGCTGACGAGCGTGAGCGTGTCGCTGCTGGCTTGCACCTGGGCCACGTAATCGGGCCGCACGGGTAGGTCAGAGGCTTCGTAGGCGGGCAGGCCCTGGCGCTGGCGCCGCGCCTGCGCGGTCGGGCTGAAGTACGCAGTCGGGTTGAAAGCTACGCCCGCTTTATCGGCAAAGCTGACCCAGTAGCGCACGGGCGCCGCCGGTCGCGGCGCGGGGCCCACCGGCCGCGCAGCCAGGGCCAGTGGCAGCAGACTCAGCCACCCCAATAGCGGCCAGCGGCCGCTTACTCTTATTCGCATAGCTCGGGAGAGAGATGTATCAACAGCCTAGTAAGGCCGGGAGCCGTAGCTACCGGGGCAAAAGTACCCCGCCGCCGCGCTCCTAGGTGCCGGTAGGCGCCCCAGAGTAACCCCCCACGCAGTCGCTTCGTTTGTAAGGCTCGACCCTAACCGACTGGTTGGGGCTGCTTTTTTTGCTTTTTGCATATGTTTAAGCTCCCCGCTTTCGCCCCGGCCGCCATGCTGGCGGCTTCGCTGCTCGTGTTGCCCAGCTGCAATAAAAAAGAAATTGCCCTCCTGCAGCAGCAAAATTCTGACCTTACTAAGTCGCGCGACCAACTTGAGCTCGAAAAGACAGCCTTGCAGCAAGACAAGGCTCGCTCCGAGGCCAACCTCAACAACAGCCTGCTCAACAAAGACCGGCAGGTGACGCAGCTCAACCAGGCCCTAGGTACTACTGAGCAGGACCTAGCCGGCAAAAACGCCCGCATCGCCGAGATGCAGCGCATTCTGGATGAGAAAGACGCCGCTACCAAAGCCCTGCGCCAGAAGGTGAGCGACGCGTTGCTGGGCTTCAACTCCAATGAACTGCAAGTGAACGTGAAGAACGGTAAGGTTTACGTATCGCTTTCCGAGCAACTGCTGTTTAAATCGGGCTCGACTAAGGTGGACCCCGCCGGCCAGGACGCCCTTATTAAGCTGGCCAATGCTCTCACTGGCAATAAGGATATCAACGTGCTCATCGAAGGCCATACCGATAACGTGCCCATCAAAGGCACGGTAAATGGCGCCAAGGACAACTGGGACCTGAGCGTGCTGCGCGCTACCGAAATCACGCGCCTGCTCACCTCAGCTGGCATCGCTCCCGAGCAGATTACGCCCTCCGGCAAGGGCCAATTCTTACCCGTAGCGGCCAACGACACCCCCCAAAACAAGGCCCTTAACCGCCGCACCGACATCATCTTGACGCCTAAACTCGACGAGCTGTTCTCAATCCTGAATCAAAACTAGACCGCAGATTTAACGGATTTAACGGATGGCGCAGATACGCCTGCTAAAGCAGGCTGACTAGGCTGGCGTTTTCGCAACGAAAAAGGGCTACTCGTGTGAGTAGCCCTTTTGTTTTTCTGTACTCACAATTAGTCAGCCCACCGCAGGTGGGCGTATCTGCGCCATCCGTTAAATCCGTTAAATCTGCGATTTATAGGCCGTATTTGCTTAGCAGGTAGATGAGCGAGGCCATGCTGGCACCGCCTAGCTCTAGCTCGCGGCGGTTGACCTTGTCGAAGGTATCGGCGGCGGTGTGGTGAATATCGAAGTAGCGCTGCGAGTCGCAGTCGTAGCCGAAGAGGGCGGTGGGGTGCACGGCGGCTACTAGCGGCTCGATGTCGGTGCCCGAGTGGCCAGGCGTTAGCTCGTTGGCGTGGTAGGGCGCCAGCAGCGGGCCCCAGGCGGTCACTTTCTTAAACACGGCGGGCGTCGACTCCACGTTGAAGCCGCGGGGTGTGAAGCCACCGCCATCACTTTCGATGGCCGCCACGTGGGTTTCGTTGTTTTGCTTGGCCTGCTCGGCGTACTTGTTGCCGCCGCGGGTACCGTTTTCTTCGTTCATAAAGAGCACGGTGCGCACGGTGCGCTCGGGGCGCAGGCCAGCGGCGCGTAGTAGGCGCACGGCCTCAATGCTTTGCACCACGCCGGTGCCATCGTCGTGGGCACCCTGGGCGAGGTCCCACGAGTCGAGGTGGCCACCCACGGTAATAAACTGGTCGGGATACTTCGAGCCGCGCACCTCCCCTATCACGTTGTAGCTGGTCACGTCGGGCAAGGTTTGGCAGCTCATTTCCAGCTCAAACTGTAAGCCAGGGTCGGCCTTGAGCAACTGGCTGAGCTGGTCGGCGGCTAGGGTGCTAAGGGCAGCGCCGGGCACTTTGACGGAGACGTCGCCGTAGCTGGTCGTGCCCGTATGGGGGTTGTTATCGCGAGCGCTGGTGAGCGAGCGCACCAAGGCGCCCACGGCGCCCCGGCGGCCGGCTTCGGCGGGCCCGCTGCGGCGCTGGTCGCCGGCACCGCCGTAGGCCGCGCCGGGCTCGATGAGCGCATCATCGAAGGGCCGGTTGAAGAACACGAACTTACCCTTCACGGCCGCGTCGGGCAGGGCTTTTAGCTCGGCTAGGCTTTTAACTTCTACTACCCCGGCGCGCAGCTTACCACCAGTGCCCACCGAGCCACCTAGGGCGCACACGGCGGCGCTGATGCGCTTGCCCTTGTTGCCGATGATTTCGCCTTTTTCCTTGGCCCCACGCACCCAGTGCGGCACCTGGCACTCTTGCAAGTACACTTTGTCGAAGCAGCCGGCCTTTTCCATCGTCAGCTTGCCCCAGGCTACGGCCTGTGCTGCTTGGGGCGAGCCCGCTAGGCGCCCCCCTATTTTTTCGCAGAGGTAGCGCAGATTGTCGTAGCTCTGGCCACGCAGCAAGGCCTCATCGTAGATTTTGCGGAGGGTGAGCGAGTCGGTTTTGGCAGGAGCAGCCGCGGTTTGGGCTTGGGCGGTGGGGAGACCGGTGAGGCCACCTGCCAGCAGGCCAGCTAGCAGTACAGAAGAGAGGTAGCGCATAAGTGAAAGAGGGGCGACAGAAAACGCAATTGGCCAAAAGTACCAGGCTAGCGGCTTTTATTCCTACTGTTTTGCGCCCCTGCGTCATAACTCACCCACCCCTAGCAGTAGCTAGGCCCCTGGCAAGACAGAACGGAACCCCAGGAAGCACCTGCTTCATACAAGCACTCAGGTCACTGGCCTACATAGGCAAGCTATAGAGCTCACTCTAAACTATTTCGGGGTCGGTACACAGCGCATAAAGCCACTGCGTACCGACCCCGAAAACTACTCTCCTCCCAGCATGGGAAGCTTTGAGGCACTACATTTTATTGTTGCTTGCCATTTGGGGGGCCGCACCGTAGCGGCTCATTACCAGCTGAGCTGGCCGGCCTTTGCGCAGCTTAACCTTAAAGAGGTAATTGTATTCCTCATCGCGGATTTCGCCGGGTAGCGGGGCTACCCCTAGGGCTGTGAGCAGGGGCAGCAGCGTATTGGAGTGGCCCACTACTACCACCTTTTTACCACCAAACTCTTGGCTGAGGCGGGTGGCTAGCGCGGCCTGGTTTTTGGCATCGTACACCTCGAGGGTGCGGCCGGTAGCCTGGGCCAGCGGAGCCAGGGTGGCGCGGGTGCGGCGCGTATCGGTAGTGAATAAGGCGTCTGGGTGGCGCTTGGCCAGCAAGCGGCTCAGCTGCTGGGCACGAACCTCGCCGGCAGGCGTCAGGGGCGGGTCGGCTAGGCCGGGCGTAAGGTCTTTTTCGGCGTGGCGCACCAAGTAGATAGTGGTGGGTGGGCCCGCTAGTGCCGCGTGCCACGCGGTGAGCAGCAGCAGACTTAGCAACAGCGGCAACAGTTTCGTTTTCATTTGCTTGTAATAGGCTACGTAAAGAAAAGCCATATGGTAGCGCCTCAAAGGCCTCACTACCCTAGGGCAGTATACGGCCTAGCGCGCAGTGCGGTCCGTTTGCGAAGGAGAGCACCTAGCACTCATAAACCAGAAAGTCCGCGCTACTGTGCCGCAGCCTCATAGGGCAGCCTAGGTGCTCTGGCCAATCATTATCTTCATCAAACCAACAGCCAATCTTCATCTTTCCCTTAACGCGGCATGCCGTATGTTGCAGTATAATATCATTTCCCCTCCCCCGATACCATGCACGTTCTGCTAGTTGAAGACGAAAAAAGCCTGCACCAGGAGGTGCGGCAGTTTTTACAGCAAGCCCAGTACCTGGTCGATTCGGCCTATACTTTTTCCGAGGCTTCGGAGAAACTGTATGTCAATTCCTACGACTTCGTGCTGCTCGACCTAGGCCTGCCCGGCGGCGATGGCCTAGAGCTACTGCGCGAGTCGCGCCGCCACGAAAAGCAGGAGGCTTCCTTTATTATTCTGACCGCGCGCGGCGACCTCGACGACCGCATCAAGGGCCTCGACCTAGGGGCCGATGACTACCTGCCCAAGCCCTTCTCGCTCCTAGAGCTTACGAGCCGCATGCAGGCCATCACGCGCCGCAAGTTTGGCCTGAAGCGTTCGGAAATCATCTTCGGCGATGGCTTCGTGATGGACGTGACGGCCCGCACCGTGCGCCACGGCGCGCCCGACTCGCCCGAGGTGCCGCTTACCAAAAAGGAATTTGACCTCCTAAATTATCTATTGCTGCACAAGAGCCGGGTACTCACGCGCTTGCAGCTAGGCGAGCATTTGTGGGGCAACGTGCTGGAAGATGACTCTGACTCGAACTACATCGACGTGCATATCAAAAATGTGCGCAAAAAGCTAGCGCAGTTCGGCTCGGCTGACTTTATCGAGACGGTGCGCGGCATCGGCTACCGGGCCGTTTAGACAGGCCAGGCTTGGTATAGCAACAACGTTCGTCATGCCGACAGCGTAGCCCAGGCATCTCGTGTGGCGCAGCAATCTCTAGTGCATTGAGGTTGATTCTCCAAACGAGATGCTTGGACTACGCTGTCAGCATGATGGCTCTATTTCTGGCAGTTTCAACCTGATTAACGCTGTGCGTTTAGAAACCAAACTCGGCCTGTTCAATGGCCTCTCCAAGCTGCTGCTAGTAGTGCTGGGGGTGCTGCTGATTCCGCCCGTGGTGCAGCGGGTGGCAGTAGTACACACCGACGAGCGCCTGCGCGAGAAAAAGAGCGAGGTACTGAGCCTGATTGCCCGCGACGGCCTGGCCACTTTTCTGCGCGAAGAGCACGACGAGACGTACGCCGATTATAACATCCTCAAGCAGGAGTACATTACTATCACGCCCCTTGGGCCTGATAGTGCAATGGGCGCGGCCACTGAGCGCATTTTTGAGGAGCCACGGCAGGTGGGCAAAGAAGTCGAGGATTTTCGCATTCTAAGCTGCGTGGCCCCACTCGGCGGTGCGGCCAGCGACAACGCTTCGCGCCGCTACCGCCTCGAAATCGGCTCCTCGCTGGGCACCGTGGAACTGCTGACCGACACGCTCCGTAGCCTGGCGCTGTGGGTGCTGGTGGCTGGCGCGGGGCTCACCGTGTTTACCGATGCCGCCTTTGCCCACTACCTGCTACGACCTCTGCGCGAGCTCATTTCGCGCAAGCTGCGGGGCATTCGGCAGCCGGGCGAGTTCTCGTTTGAGCGCTTGCACACCGAAACTACCGACTTTCGACGGCTCGACGACTCGCTCTCGGCCCTCATGCGCCAGCTGCAAACTTCGTTTGAGAAGGAGCGCGAGTTTATGAGCAACGTCTCGCACGAGCTGCTCACGCCCACCAGCATCTTGCAGTCGCGCTTCGAGAACATGCTGCAAGACCCTACCCTGCCCGAGCAGCACGCCCGCCAGATAGTGGAGAGCCAGCGCACGCTTTACCGCTTGCGCAACACCGTGCGCACGCTGCTGCTCATCGCCAATATCGAGAACGACCAGTACCTGCGCGATGCCAGCGTGAACCTACGCCAAACCGTAGCCGATGTGGCTGAAGAGCTCGACGACCGCCGCCAGCAGCGCGAAATAACCCTGCACGTGGACCTCTCCCCCGACTACATTGTGCCCCAGGCCAACGCGACCCTGCTGCATACGCTGCTACGCAATCTGCTATCCAACGCGCTCAAATACAACCACGAAGGTGGCCAGGTACGGGTGCTGGGCCGCCCGCGCCCCAGCGGCGGCTACGAGCTACGCGTCGAAGACGATGGCCCCGGCATCGCCCCCGACAATGTGCCTCTGCTCTTCGACCGCTTCCGGCGCTTCAATGCCACCGGCCCCAAATCGCCTGAGGGCTACGGCCTAGGCCTGCCCATCGCCCAAACTATCGCCTCCTTTCACAAAGCCGTGTTGCGGGCCGAGTCGGAGCTAGGCAAAGGCACGGCGTTCGTGGTCGATTTTGCGGAGTAGCTAGTCAGCCTTAAAGAAGCTGGCTTCCGCACCGAAAGCCTAGACCTAGCAACCCAGTGGTCTTTTAGTTGAGCCCATTTACCCTGCCACCGGCAAGGTCAGCGTAAGCTCGGTAAACTCTCCGGCTTCGCTGGCCAGCGCAAACGTGCCGCCGTGGCCCTTCGTGATAATGTCGTAGCTCAGCGATAGACCTAGGCCGGTACCTTCACCGGTGGGCTTGGTGGTGAAAAAGGGCTGAAATATCTTTTGCCGGATGGCCTCGGGTACCCCGGTACCGTTGTCGCGAATCTGGATTTTGACCTGGCCCGCCTCGCGCTGGGTACGCACCTGCACCTCGGGGTGGTAGGCAGGGCCAGCGCTGCGCGCTTTTTGCTGCACGGCGTAGAAAGCATTGGTGAACACATTAAGTAATACGCGGCTTAGGTCCTGCGGCAAGGCGGGCACGAGACCTAGGTGCGGGTCGAGGCGCAACGCGAGCTTCGCTTCGAAAGCCTTGTCTTTGGCACGGGCGCTGTGGTAGGCGAGCTTGCCATACTCTTCGATGAGGGCGTTAAGGTCGGTGGGGGCCTTCTGGCCAGTGCTGGTGCGGGCGTGCTCCAGCATGCCTTTCACGATGGACGAGGCCCGATGGCCGTGCTGGTTGATGCGCAGCAGGTTCTGGTGCACGTCGGCCAGAAGTTCATTCTCTAGGTCCGGGTCGCGATTGGGCTGCTGGCGGTGCTCCAGCAGCTCATCGAGCAGCTCGGTGCTTACCTCCGAGAAGTTATTGACGAAGTTGAGCGGGTTCTGAATTTCGTGGGCAATGCCGGCCGTCAGTTCGCCCAGGCTGGCCATTTTCTCTGATTGAATAAGTTGGTTCTGCGCGGTTTTTAGCTCGGCTAGAGCTTCTTGCAGGGCATTCTTCTGCGCACTGAGCTGCTCGTTGGCTAGGCGCTTGGCGCGGTTATTTCGGCTCAGCATAAAGGAAAACAACGCCAGCAGCCCCACGCACACGCCCAGGCCCAACACAAACTGCTGCTGCCGCCGCGCGCCCTGCACACGCAGCAGCCGCTCCTTGTTGAGGCGCTGAATCTGAGCTTCTTTTTTGAGCAGGTTTTGGCGGTATTCGAGCGCGGCCAGCCGGCGCGTAGTGGCCTCGGCGGTGAGGCTATCCTTATAGGCCGTGTATTGCAGAAAGTACTCGTAGGCCTTGGCGTAGTCGCCCTCCTTAGCAAAAGCCGTGCTCAGGGCCGCGCTTTTGTCGCGCAGCTGGCGGCGGGCCGTGAGCTGGCGCACCACCTGTGGCGAACTATGGCGGCCAGCCAGCAGCGTATCGAGCCACTTATCAGTCAAGGCAATACGCGACAGCCCCAGCCGACCTAGGGGCAAGCCCGGCACGGCCGGCAACGCAGGCACTCCGCTCAGCGTCGCGGCCAAGCTGCGAATCCGACGCCGCTCGCCCGAGCCCGCAATAGCTATATCCGCTTCCTTGGCTCCGGAGGTTTTGAAAGCGGCGCTGGTAGTTATAGCATCACTCAAGGCCTGAATCAACGGGGCGTAGTAGTCGCTCTGGTCTGGCGATTGGCGAGCAAGCTTCTGTTGTAGCTGGCCCACCTGCCCTAGGGCCCAGCCCGCATCGGCCGCGTCGCGCAGTTGCGTGGCTAGTTGCACGGCCTCCTGCAAATGGGCGGCTTGGCGCGACGGCTGCGCGGCCGCCATTCGGCTGAGGACCACTATCTGCATCGGCACGTAACCCACGCGCCGGGCCTGCGCCAGCACCGAGTCGAGGGCATCGGGCGACGCGCGGGACAATACTTTTTTTAGGCGGTCGATTTCCTTCGTCCGATTGTCGCTGCCGGCGCGGGCGGACCCGGCTTTGCCTTCCTGCTTAAACTCGATGTTGCCATTGCTGGTACTGGCTGTCAGCAGCGCCCCACCCTGGCCGAGGGTGGCCGCCACCTCTTTGTGCAGGCCAGTGGTCACGACGGGCAGGCTGGTATCGAGGCTGCCCGTCGTAGTACTCAGCCGCACCTGGGCCGAGTAGCTAGCCGGCACCTGCCACCGAATATTGCCGTTGTTGGTGCGCACGTCCAGGCCTTCGCCCTCCCACTGGCTGCCGCTGAGCGCGATAGTGATGTTGCCATTGGTGAGACTGCCCGTGACCTGGCCCCCTAGGTTGGTGAGCGTCGCATTGACACTGCCGCCCCGAAACTCGATGCGCGCCTGCATGTCTTCGAGCCGAATATTGCCACCAGCCGACGTAACTACGAGCGCCGTTTGGCGGGGCACGAACACTTCGTAGCGCACCAGGCGCTCGACCCTATCGTCGGGCAGCACGGTCTGGAGGGCATTGCCTACCGCCGTGACGGCTACGCCCTGCACCCGCGCCTGCGCCTCGCCAGCGGTGCGACCGCCACTCTGCACCAACACTTTAATGCGCACATCGGGGCCCGCCCAGCCGCGCACAGTGGTGCCCCCGTTGGCCCCGCCGATGCGCAGCGACTGGCCCACGGGCGCCGGCATGCTTAGGTCGCGGATTTCACAAAACTGCTGCTTATCGCCCCCTACCCGCGCCCCAGGCCGGCAGACTATCGAAAATGGTGGCTCGGCCGGGGCCTGCGCTGCTCCCCCAAAAGGCAGACCTCCCAGCAAAAGCGCGGTCAGTAGAACTCTGAACAAGGATGCTCGCATAACGTCGCCGAAAGCCTCGCTACTACTAAAGCGGCGGGCTGACAAAGGAATTACCGGTCAAGCGTTCAATCGTTACAAGCAGCCAGTTATTTTCACCGGTTTGCTAAGCGCAGTCAAACTATCGGTAACGATTCCTATTTGCGGCCTGCTCCTAGCTTAGCAAAAAAGCGGCTGATTTTGGCAGTGTTGACCTTATGCCCAGCTCCCAAGCTAGCGTAACTTGCCAGCCTTTCTCCATCGAAGCTAGTTATGAAAGTTAGAAAAGCTGTTATTACGGCGGCGGCCCGCGGCGAGCGGCTATACCCCGTTGCCGATACCATCCAGAAGGCTATGCTGCCGGTCGTAGACCTCGACGGCCTGCACAAGCCAGTTATCCAAATTATTGCCGAAGAAGCGTTTAGCAGCGGTATTGAAGAAATTTGCGTGGTCTGCGCGCCCGGCGACGGCGAGCGCTACCTCAGCGCTTTTGCCTCGCTGCGCGACAACCTCGTAAAGTCGTACCAAGGCAGCGATTGGGCCACCCAGCAGGCCGATAAAATCGACTTTCTGCTCAGCCGCCTGCACTTCGCGGAGCAGGCCGAGCCGCTGGGCTACGGCCACGCCGTAGCATGCGCCCGCGATTTTGTGCAGGACGAGCCGTTTTTGCTGCTGCTCGGCGACTACCTCTACGTATCGGCCCGGCCGGGGCAGCGTTGCGCGGCCCAGCTGCTGGCGCTGGCTACCCAGGAAGACTGCTCGGTATCAGCCGTCAACCCCACTATCGAGCACCAGATTGGCCGCTACGGCACCCTCACCGGTGGCCTCGTAGCTGGGCAGGCGGGCGTGTACGAGATTGAGAAAATCATCGAAAAGCCCTCGCTCAGCACCGCCGAGCTAGAGCTACAAACGCCCGGCCTGCGTGCGGGTTACTACCTGTGCTTCTTCGGGATGCACGTGCTCACGCCGAGCATTTTCAGCATCCTAGAGCGCCACCAAACCACCAGCAACGGCAACCTGCTGCTGACGCCCGCCCTACAAGAGCTAGCGGATACCGAAAAGTACTTGGCCCTCGAGGTGCAAGGCACCCGCTACGACCTCAGCCGCCGCCACGGCCTACTGCGCGCCCAACTCGCCCTAGGCCTAGCCGGTGAGGCCCGCGCCGAAACGCTCAGCACCATGGTCGAACTCCTGGCCGAAGCCAACGGCCGCTAATCCCTGAGGCATTCCTGAATCTCCCCATGAATATCCTCATTGAGACGATAACCGCGACCGACCCTGCTAAGCGGGACCGGTCGTTTTACGAGCTAGCCAAGGCGCTATCAGCGAAGGACTTGCTGAAAAGTCTGCGCGAGCTGGACGACTTTCGCAAGGCTACGCCCAGCCTATACGACAAGGTGCGGGCTATCCTGTTTTTGTACGCTGGCTTCCGGTTTTTCTTGCAGGAAGCTCCCGCCACGCCGGCCGTGGGCAAGATTCCCTACGCGGGCTTCGAGGACTTGCTGGCGCGGCGCTTCGAGCATGCTATCAGCACGTTTCTAGCCGAGCTAGATGCGCACGGGCCCAATGCCATGCTCTTCAGCGCGCTGGCCGATAGCTACCACCAACTGTCCTTCCAGACCCTAGCCAACCAAGTGCGCAAAAGCGTGCGTTCGAGCAAGGGCAACCAGTGGATGTTCCGCGTGGGGCACCAGGACGAGCACCCCATTCGTATCCACAAAGCGCTGTTGCAACGGCCCGAGGGTACGCTCTTCTACCCGGTGCTGCACGAGCACACGGCCGTGCGCATGGACCTGACGCACAGCGGCTGGTCAGATATTTTCTTCCTGGGCATGGACTACCCCGAGGGCGCGCGGGTCGTCAACCTCTCGATAGACCTAGGCGTGTTCGGGCGCGACAAAGACATTCGGCCACCGCTGCACGCCTACGTGCGCGTCATCGCCGAGCCAGTGCTGCGCCTCACGAGCATCGACCTGAACACGACCAAGGACGTGACCGATTTGGCCGATTTGTTCAACTTCGGCAACGACTACCTGAGCTTGGTAAAAGCGGGCGTAATTGCCTCAGGGCTCATCCCGCCGTCCTTCGAAGGCACGGCCCAATCGCTGCCGCAACTGCTGGAGCGCATTGTGGCGCCGGGCATGGGCATAGAGCTGGTTACCAAGGTTAATGACATTCCGAAAGGCTCGCGCTTCGCGGTATCCACCAACCTCCTAGGGTGCATCATCAGCCTGCTGATGCGCGCCACCGGCCAAACCAAAAACCTGACCGGCGGCCTCGACGAAAACGAGCGCCGGCTAGTGGCCTCGCGGGCCATCCTAGGTGAGTGGATTGGCGGCTCAGGCAGCGGTTG